>WNEY01002413.1_pt1 | contig 13707 bp, 13 predicted proteins | sample 5400531 | NCBI WGS metagenome assembly WNEY01 (sample SAMN13153338, study PRJNA577476) | soil metagenome | isolation source: 200 cm saprolite under Douglas fir tree site 1 | place: USA:California | collected 2015-04-18
TCTCGCGGACATCTTTTACGGGATAAGCGAAGGGCTGGCCGAGTGGATCGTCACTGCGCCCAATGGGGAGCAGATGCTGCTGCAGATGGCCTACTTCGACCGGGCCCGCAGACCGGTAATCATGGATGTCGGCCCTGTCCTTGACCTTGAGGATGTGGTCGGCGGAAAAGTATGCGCGCTGGCCAGCCGGGTCGAGCCGCGTGACTACGTGGACACAGCGGCCGCCATGGGGCGCTACAGCATGGAGCAGATGATCGGCTTCGCCCGGCGGCTGGATCCGGGCCTGACCGACAGGGACTTCGCGGACGCTGTCCAGCGGCTGGATCAGTGGGGCGACGGGGTGTTTGCCCCCTTCGGGCTTAGCTCGCTGGACGTCGCAGTGCTGCGGGAGCGGTTCGCGGATTGGCCCCAGGCCTGACCCGGGCATTCCCATCCCGTCAATCAGGTTCTCTGCCGTCGAGCCGACGGGCGCGCTTGATCGCGCCGCGGTTGCGCTTGGCCTCCAGGCGCCGCTCGTTCGCGCGCCGGCCCGGCCTGGTCGGGACGCGCGGGCGCTGCGGCGGGGCGACCGCGTCCCGGAGCAAGGCGGCCAGCCGGGCCCGGGCCCCCTGGCGGTTGGCGAGCTGGCTGCGCTGGTCCGAGGCGGCCACGGTGAGCACGCCGCCAGCCAGGCGCCCGGCCAGGCGTTCGGCGATCCTGGCCCGCGCCCATTCGGGCAGTGCGACCGACCGCTCGACATCGAAGGAGAGCTCGACCCGGCTGTCGGCGGTGTTGACCGACTGACCGCCGGGGCCAGATGACCTGGAGAAGCGCTCCTCCAGCTCGCGGCCCGGTATCACCAGCCAGCCGTTGACCCGGAGATCGTCAGGCATTAGGCCAGGCTGGCAACCAGCTCGCGGACGGGCTTACGGCGGCCGGTGAAGAACGGGATCTCCACGCGGGTGTGCAGACGTGCCTCGGAGCCCCGCAGGTGGCGCATCAGGTCCAGGATCCGGTGCAGCTCATCGGCCTCGAAGGCGAGTATCCACTCGTAGTCGTTGAGTGAGAAGCAGGGGACGGTGTTCGCTCTGACGTCCGGGTACTCGCGCGCCATCATCCCGTGCTCGGCGAGCATCCGGCGGCGTTCCGCGGGATCCAGCAGGTACCACTGGTACGAGCGCACGAACGGATACACGCTGACGTACGCGCGCGGCTCCTCGTCGGCCACGAAGGCGGGAATATGGCTCTTGTTGAACTCCGCCGGGCGGTGCAGCGCCATCACCGACCAGACCGGCTCGCTGCAGCGGCCGAGACGGGTCCGGCGGAACCGCACGTACAGGTCCTGCAGGTCGTCCGAGCTCGACGCCACCCACCAGAACATGAAGTCCGCGTCCGCGCGAAGGCCCTGGATGTCGTAGCAGCCGCGGGTGACGATGCCCTTGCCCGCCGCCTGGTCGAGTAGCTCGCCCACCTCGGCGGCGGCATTGCCGAGGCCGCCTGCCTCAAGCGCGACCCGGTCGGTCACCCGGAACACCGACCACATCGCGTAGCGGACCAGCTCGTTGAGATCACGGGCCTTCGGCCTGCGGGCCGTCTCTTGTTCGTCAGCCATGCCACCATTGTCGGCCACGGCGGTCACCGGACCCAACGGGTGTCGTCAACGGCCGGCGGCCTGGCCGCGAGGAACGCCAGCACCTGGCCGACCGCCGCGCGGGCGGTCGCGACACAGGCAGGTATGCCCACCCCGTCGTACGCGGCGCCGCAGACCGCGAGCCCAGGCTGAGCGGCCACCGCCGCGCGTATTGAGGCCACCCGGTCCAGGTGTCCCACGGTGTACTGGGGCAGCGCGCCGCCCCAGCGAGTCACCCTGGTGGCAGCGGGCGCGCCCCGCACGCCGGTCGCCGTCGCCAGTTCCGCCGCGGCCAGCGCGGCGAGCTCATCGTCGGCGCGCTGCAGCAGCGCCTCTTCCCCGATGCGGCCGACGGAGCAGCGCACGATCTCCAGGGGTTCGGCACCCGGCGCGGCCGCTTCGGCCAGGTGCGGCCATTTGACCGTGGAGAAGGTGACCGCCTTGACGGCTCGTCCGTCCACGGCCGGCACCAGGTACCCGCTCCAGCCGAGGGCGGCGAGGCCAGGCCGGGGAAAGGCAGACCGCGGATAGGCGAGTGTGACGATCGCCATGCTCGCGTAGCTGATCTCGCCGAACGCCGTAACCGCGGCGGACGCGCCCGGGACGGCCGCGAGCAGGCGGCCCGCGGGCCGCGCCGGGATCGCGAGTATCACCGCGTCGGCGTCGACCTGCTCAGGTGTCGCCGCCGGCCCCAGGGTGAGCCGCCAGCCGCTCCCGGCGGGGGCCAGCTCGCGGACCATCGCGGCGCTGCGCACCTCCGCTCCGGACGCCTTCGCCAGGTAGGCCGGGAGCATCCCGAGTCCCCCGGTGAGCGTGGTGAACACCGACCCGCCCACCCGGGTGCCCGACGCGGACGCCCCGTTCCGCCCGCCGGCCGGGGCCGCAGCCGAGGCCGGAGGCGGCAGCAGGGACCGCGCCGCCTCAGCCAGGGACCGGTGCCGCCGGGAGGCGGCCGCCAGCGCGGGCAGCGTGGCGTCGAACGACAGCTCCGCCGAGCGTCCCGCGTAGACCCCGCCGAGCAGCGGGTCGACCAGCCGGTCCACCACCTCGTCACCCAGCCGCGCCCCGATGTACCCGGCGACCGGCACGTCGCCGTCGCGAGCGGTGGGCGGCAGCTCGAGGTCCTGACTGGCCCGGGCCAGGCCCTCGTCGGACATCACGCCGGACTTGGCCAGTTCGGCCAGATCGGACGGTACGCCCATGAACTGCCGGCGCGGCAGCGGCCGGAGCGCGCCCAGCGTCCAGATCGCCGGAGACGTGGGGCCCGGGGCGGAGCGCTGGTCACCGAGCCCGGCCTCGGCGATCAGCGCGGTGCCCTCCGGGCGGGTGACCAGTAGCGCTTCGGCTCCCTCATCGACGGCGACGCCGGCGATCCCGGATACGGCCAGCTTGCCGCCGAGCCGCGGCGACCCCTCAAGCACGGTCACCCGCACCGCCTCGTCGCGGAGGAAAAACGCCGCCGCGAGTCCGGAGATCCCGCCGCCCACGATCACCACGTGCGGCCGCGCGTTCGTACGCTCCATGCCTCCAGCGTGGCAGACGCCGCCCGGTGCGACGTACCGGAGGGGCCCCGCCGGCACGGGTGACTCCCTGGCCCGGCGGCTGCGTCAGCCGTCCCGCTGGGCCGACGCGGCCGGTTACACGATCTCTGACCTGACGATGCTGCCGTGACCCGGGCGCGGCCGGGCCGCTGCGCGATCGTGACCGCAGCCGCGGAACCGCGCGGTTCCCGGCGGCCGTCACAACGGCATGCTGAACACACGGAGCTTGACCCGCCGCCTTGCGCGGCCCGGGCGCACTGGGCACGGCACAGTCGCCGGCCTCATGATCGGCAGCGTCTTGCTCGGCGGGGGCATGTTCCTCGCGGGATGCTCTGCCAACAGCGCCAGTTCGTCCGACGCGGCCGCCAAGACGGCTGGGCAGGCAGCCGGGCAGGCGGCCGCCCCCGCACCGGCGCAGGTCCCGGCGGCCAGCGGCGCCGCCCGGAGCAATCCGGGCGCTCAGGGCGCCGGAACCACGGCCAGGCTGGCGCCGGCCAGCAGCATCATCTACACCGCTCAGCTGACTGTGCGGGCGGCCAACGTCAGCTCGGCCACTGCCCAGGCCGCTCAGATCGCCGAGGGCGCGGGCGGCTACGTGTCGAGCGAGACCGCCTCTGACCACCCCGATCACCCGTCCGAGGCCACCGCCAGCGTGCAGCTGAAGATCCCCGTCGCGTCGTACTCCGGCACGCTCGGCCAGCTGGCCAGCCGTCTCGGCACCCAGCTATCCCTGCGGCAGCAGGCCCAAGACGTCACCCAGCAGGTGGCCGACGTGAACAGCCAGGTCACCTCGGACGAGGCGGCCATCGCCCAACTGCGCGCGCTACTGACGCACGCGGGCTCGGTCAGCGACCTACTCAGCGTCCAGAACCAGATCAACGAGGAGGAATCGAACCTGGAGTCCATGCAGGCCCAGCAGCGCACCCTCAGCCACGAGACCAGCTACGCGACGGTGACGCTCACCCTCCTCGGCCCGAAGGCCAAGCCGGTGGTGCACCGCCCGAAGGCCCCGCCCACCCTGGCGGGAGGCCTCGGCGCCGGCTGGCACGCGCTGCGCATCACTGTGTCCTGGACGCTGGCTTTCCTCGGCGCTATAGCCCCGTTCGCCGCCATCCTGGCCATCGCCGGATATGCGATCTACCGCGGCCGACGCTGGCTGATCCGCCACAGGCCGACCGCGCAGTCCGCCTCCCCGGAAAGCTAGCGGTCTGGCACGGGCGGCTCAGGCGGGGGTGCGAACCGACTCGGCGTGCACCAGGTCGGCGAGCCTGGCCAGCACGTCCGGGTCGGTTTCCGGCAGCACGCCATGCCCGAGGTTGAACACGTGCCCCTCGGCGGTGCGCCCGCGGGCCAGCACGTCCCTGGCTCGCTCCTCGATGACCTCCCACGGCGCGAGCAGGATCGCCGGGTCGAGGTTGCCCTGCAGCGCCTTTCCCGGCTCAACCCGGCGGACGGCCTCGTCGAGCGGGACGCGCCAGTCGACCCCGACCACGTCGGCGCCTGCCTCCCCCATCAGCCCGAGCAGTTCCCCGGTTCCGACCCCGAAATGGATGCGCGGCACCGCACCCACCTCCCCATCCCCCTTCTCACCGAGCGCGGCGAAGATCCGGCTGGTGTGCGGCAAGATCGCGTGCCGGTAATCGTCAGGGCCGACCGCGCCCACCCACGAATCGAAGAGCTGAACGGCCGAAGCTCCCGCCGCCACCTGGATCTGCAGGAACGAGATGGTGATGTCGGCCAGCCGGCCGAGCAGCGCGTGCCACAGCTCCGGCTCGCCGTACATCAGCGCCTTGGTCTTGTCGTGATTCTTGGACGGCCCGCCCTCCACCAGGTAGGACGCGAGGGTGAAGGGCCCGCCCGCGAAGCCGATCAGCGGGCGTTGGTCCAGTTCGGCCACGAGCGCCTTGACGGCCTCGGTCACGTAAGGCACGTCACCGGGATCCAGCGCGCGCAGCCGTCCCAGGTCCGCCGACGTCCGCACCGGAGTCTCGACCACCGGCCCGATCCCGGCCTTGATGTCCACGTCGATGCCGACCGCGCGCAGCGGGACCACGATGTCGCTGAACAAGATGGCCGCGTCCACGTCGTACCGGCGCAGCGGCTGCAAGGTGATTTCCGTGATCAGGTCCGGACGGGTACACGAATCGAGCATCGAGATGCCCTCGCGCAGCCGGCGGTACTCAGGCAGCGACCGGCCCGCCTGCCGCATGAACCAAACCGGCGTGAAGGGAACCGGCTCTCTCCGGCAGGCCTGCATGAAGGGGGACTTCGCCCGGGACACGGTCACGTGAGGGATCGTCTCACATCACCACACGGTAGCCGCCGGGAGACACGCCGTCCGAGATCCCACGAATCGGCGCGAGAGCGTGCCACTATCGGCATCAACCCCGTCAACCCCCGCAAGCCCCGTGACGCATCGCACCGAGGAGGTCGCCAGGATGACGCAGCTGAGCAGGCACTGCGCCGGATGCAACGAGGAGCGGCTGTTCGAGCAGTTTCACGCGGAGCCCGCGAGCTGCCCCGATGTGCGGGACGGCGACTGCAGGGAATGGGGCTGCACGATGTGCGGAGACGCCTTGATTATCGGCCTGCCCGTATCTGAGTACATCAGCAGCGACAGCGCCACCAGGGCCGCCTGACCGAACAGCTAAGCGCTGTTTCCCCGGGCGCATCCGGGACGACATTCAATCCGACAATCGGCATGAAACATTGGTGTTTCGGCATGAATCTATACGGCGCTGCGTGAGAAGCGATGACCGACACGTACGCTCGGGTCATGAGGGCGACTGACGGGCCGGGGGATCGGCGCGCGACGCGATCACGAGCGCCACGACGCTCGAGGGCGGTGTCCGGCTCCGCCGCAGGCACCCCCGCGGTGACGGAGATTGCCGGGAGCGCGAGCAGCGCGCCCGCGGCAGCGCGGGCCGCGGTCGCAGACTCCCCCGCTGAGGCGACGTTCACGGAGGCGGTGGCGGCCTTCATGGCTGGCCGGGACGCGCAGCGCCGGCGGGACCTTGTGTTCGAGGACGTTCCGGCGCCGAAGCGGCTGGCGCCTTACGCCGCGGCCATCGCGGCGACCATCCAGCGGGACGACACGGACGTGGCCTGGGGACGGCTGGTCCTGCTCTACGACCCGGACGGCCACCAGGGCTGGGACGGCTTCTTCCGGCTGGTCGCCTACGTCCGCGCCGACGTGGAACCGGAAATGGCGGCCGATCCGCTGCTCGGCGAGGTCGGCTGGAGCTGGCTTTCCGAGGCCCTGGACGCGCACGTGCCGGGGTACGCCGTCCCCAGTGGCACGGTCACAAGGGTCATCACCGAGGGGTTCGGGGCCAAGCAAGACGAGGTTCCGCTGACCGGGTTCGAGCTGCGCGCCTCGTGGTCCCCGGTCGGGCCGACGGGGGCGAAGGGGCCGACGGGGCCGAAGGGGCCACGCGGATCCGCCGGGAGCAGCGATCTCGACGCCCTCGACCTGTCGGCGCACATCGCGGCCTGGTGCGACTGCCTGTCCGCCGCGGCCGGACTGGAACCGCCAGGAACACGGGCCCTGCGGCAACCGGGGCACGGGTGAGCGCAGGCAGTGAGGCTGGCGGGATAGTCCCACTGCTCGAGCCTCGCGACGGCCTGCCGTCGGTCGTCGCGACGGACGCAGTGCTGGCCGAGGTCACCGGCAGGCTAGCCGACGGCGAGGGACCCGTCGCGGTCGATGCCGAACGCGCCTCCGGCTACCGCTACGGCCAGCGGGCCTACCTGGTCCAGCTCCGCCGCGCCGGAGCGGGCACGGTGCTCATCGACCCGATCGCCTGCCCCGACCTCTCCGGCGTCGACGCCGCGCTACAAGACGCCGAGGCGGTGCTGCACGCGGCGTCGCAGGACTTGCCGTGCCTGGCCGAGATCGGCTTCCGGCCGCGGCGGCTCTTCGACACCGAACTGGCCGGGCGGCTGCTCGGCTACCCGCGGGTCGCCCTCGGCACGCTCGTCGAGGAGGTGCTCGGCTTCCACCTCGAAAAGGGCCACTCGGCGGCCGACTGGTCGGTTCGCCCGCTGCGCGAGGAACTGCTCCGCTACGCCGCCCTGGACGTAGAGGTGCTGATCGAGCTGCGCGACGCCCTCGCGGCCGAACTCGCCGCCCAGGGCAAGGCCGAGTGGGCCCGCCAGGAGTTCGAGGCTGTGCTCGCCGCCCGCCCGGCCCCGGCCCGGGCCGATCCGTGGCGGCGCACATCGGGCATCCACCGGGTACAATCCCGCCGCGGCCTCGCCGTGGTGCGCGAGCTGTGGGCGACCCGGGACCGGATCGCCCAGCTCGCCGACCTGTCTCCGCGCCGTGTCCTGCCCGACACGGCGATCATCGAGGCGGCCAGGTCCTACCCGGCCAACCACGCCCAGCTGGTCAGGATCAGCGGATTCGCCGGCCGGCAGGCCCGGCGGCACGAGAAGGACTGGCTGGCCGCGGTGGCCCGGGCCCGGGCCAGCGGCGACGACGAGCTGCCCGAGACCACCGGCGGGGCGGTACCGAACGGGCCGCCGCCGGCGCACCGCTGGGCCGAACGCGATCCCGCCGCCGCCGCGCGGTTGACGGCGGCGCGTGCGGCCGTGACGGCCCTGGCCACCGACAGCAGGCTGCCGGTGGAGAACCTGCTTTCCCCCGACGCGTTGCGCAGGCTCAGCTGGGATCCGCCGGAGCCCTGCGACGAGCAGGCCGTGGCGCAGGCGCTTGCGGGCTACGGCGCGCGGCCGTGGCAGATCGAGCTGACCGCCGAACCGGTCACCCGCGCGCTGCGCGGGGCCCCGGCGGACGCCAAGGAGGCGACTATGCTGGGTGGCTCCGCCGACCCCGAGGGGTGACCTTACCGGTGCTGATGACCGCCGCGGCGCTGGCGAGCAGCCCGCCGCCGCTGCCAGGCTTCCTTAACGCCCTCTCATCACCCCTGCAGCATTACGGCGTCTGGGCGATCGGCCTCCTGATCATGCTGGAGGACTTCGGCATTCCCGTGCCCGGCGAGACGATACTGATCGCCGGTGCCGTCTACGCAGGCGCGGGCAGACTCAACGTCGTAGCGGTCGGCGTCGTGGGCTTCATCGCGGCCATTATCGGCGACAACATAGGCTTCGCCATCGGTCACTTCGGTGGCCGCGCCCTGGCCTTGCGGTGGGGCAAGTACGTGTTCTTGACCGAAGAGCGACTGGACAAGGCCGAGGCCTTCTTCGACCGGCGCGGCGCCATAGTCATCACGTTCGCGCGCTTCGTCGAGGGCCTGCGCCAGGCGAACGGGATAATCGCCGGCATCACCGGCATGCACTGGCTGCGGTTTCTCATCTTCAACGCTCTCGGCGCCGCCTTGTGGGTGGGGACCTGGATCAACCTCGGCTACCTCGCAGGAAACCACATCGGCACGATCTACCATTACATAACGCTGTACTCCTACTACGCGCTCATCGCGCTGGCGGTGCTGCTCCTCGGCTATATCGCCTGGCGCCTCCGGCGGCGCCGCCGACACCGCGCGTCGGCCGTGGCCAGCCGAGCCGATGAAACACATGAGAGCAGAAGTACCAGTGAGGCCGCCGGGATCGCGCCGGGCGAGCGCCAAGCCGCCGGGGAAACCCCGGGCGAGCGCGAAGCCGCCGGGGAAGCCCCGGGCGAGCGCCAAGCCGCCGGGGAAGCGCCGGGCGAGCGCCAAGCCGCCCGTGTAGCGCCGAACGACCAAGAAGCCGCCGGGACCGCGCCGACCGAGCACGCGGCCGGACAGCACGGGGCGGATCGTCACGCGCCGGACAAGTCGTAGCGTTCCAGGGCGGCCAGCTCCCCCGCGGCGGCGTGCGCGACCCAGAAGCCGCCCTTAGGCAGCGACGGATCCGCGGGCACCGTGACGGGCGCGCCGAACGCCGAGCACAGTTCGGCGAAGACGTCGGGGAGGTTCTCCCGGTGCAGGCACAAGATGGCCGGACGGCGATCGGCCACCAGGCCGGAGAGCAGGCGCCGGAGCGCGTCAGCCAGGTCCGTTCGGGACGAAAAACCGGTTGAGCGGCCGTACGGGACCAGGCAGGCCTCAGCCTCGACGGTCCCCCCGAACGTCGCCGCGAACGGGCGCACGGTATCGATGCAGCGCAGTGCGGGCGAGCTGATCACTCGCGCGACGGGCGCGAAGCAGGCCAGCAGGCTGGCCAGCGTCCGCGCGTCGGCCGCCCCGTGCGCGTCGAGCGGCCGCGACTCGTCCTTGCCGGGCCAGTCCGCCTTGCGCCCGGCCGAGGCGTGCCTGACCAGGATCAACGGCACCGTCTCGAGTGGCCGGAAGGCGGAGATCACCGGGTCGTCGTGGGTGCCGGCCAGCTGCTCGCGGGCCTGCGCCAGCGGCAGCCAGGACACCGCGTCGATCTCGTTGCCGGGCGCGGCCTCGAGCCCGGCGCCGAACGCCGACCAGTAGCTCACCCGTTTGGGACGGCCCCAGCTGATGTACTCCACGGTCGGCAGCCGGGGACCGAGCACCGGCCGCACGCAGGTCTCCTCCCACACCTCGCGCACCGCGGTGAGCAGGATGTGCTCACCTGGCTCGCTCTTGCCCTTGGGCAGCGACCAGTCGTCGTACTTGGGCCGGTGCACGACCAGGACCTCGGCGTCCCCGACTCCTCGGGGTCCCTGGGACGCGTCCGCCGCGGGCCGCCAGATCGCCGCGCCCGCGGCGAGGGTGGCATCAGTCATCTGCCGGACGGACCCGCCGCTCCCTGACCAGAGTTTCCTGCACGTCGCGCAGCGGATTGCCGTTCTCGTCCCGGCTGTGCCGCACCCAGTATCCATCCACGTTCAACCACCAAGAGCAAGTCCCGTCATCCATGCCCATGTCGAGAAACCGGCGCAGCCGCCGCTGGTGGCCGGGATCGTCGACCCGTACCAGCAGTTCCACGCGGCGGTCCAGGTTCCTGTGCATCATATCGGCGCTGCCGATCCAGACCTGGCTGTCTTCGTCTTCTCCGGTGCCGAACGAGTAGATCCGGGAATGCTCGAGGAACCGGCCGAGCACGCTGCGGACCCTGATGGTGCCGGAGAGCCCGGGGATGCCCGGCCGCAGCGCGCAGATGCCGCGCACCCACAGGTCGACCGGGACGCCCGCCTGCGATGCCCGGTAGAGCGCGTCGATCACCACCTCGTCGACCAGCGCGTTGGTCTTGAACACGATCCGGGCGGCCTGGCCGGCCCGGCTTCGCTCCGCCTGCCGGTCGATCCGGCTGACGATGCCGGCGCGCAGCGATTCCGGCGCAGCGAGCAGCCGCTGGTACGCCCTGGTGCGGCTGTACCCGGTCAGGTGGTTGAACAGGGCGGTGACGTCCTCGCCGACGGCGGGATCGGCGGTGAGCAGCCCGAAGTCCTCGTAGATCCGGGCCGTGGTCGGGTGGTAGTTGCCGGTGCCGAGGTGGCAGTACCGGCGCAGCGTCCCGTCGGGTTCCTCGCGCACGATCAGCGCCATCTTGCAGTGCGTCTTGAGCCCGACGTAGCCGTAGACGACGTGGCAGCCCGCTTCTTCGAGCTTGCGCGCCCAGGCGATGTTAGCGCGCTCATCGAACCTGGCCTTGATCTCCACCACCACGACGACCTGCTTGCCCGCCTCGGCCGCGTCGATCAGCGCGTCGACGATCGGCGACTGGCCGCTGGTCCGGTACAGCGTCTGCTTGATCGCGAGTACCCGCGGGTCGTCGGCGGCCTCGTCGATCAGCCGCTCGACCGACGCGGCGAACGAGTCGTAGGGGTGCTGGACGAGGATGTCGCGTTCGGCGATGGCGGTGAAGATGCTGTTGTCCTTGGAGACCGCCCGGGTGGACGGCACGAACGCCGGGTACTTCAGCTCGCCGATGTTCAGGTCGGCGATGGCGAACAGCCCGCTCAGGTCGAGCGGCCCGGGCACCCGGTAGACGGCCCGCCTGTCGATATCGAGTTCGGTGACCAGCTTCTCGAGTACGTCGCCCGACATCGTGTCCTCGACCTCGAGCCGGACGGCGGGCTCGAACCTGCGCCGCATCAGCTCCCGCTCCATGGCCTGCAGCAGGTTCTCGGTGAGATCCTCGTCTACCTCGAGGTCCCTGATGCGGGTGACACGGAACGCGTGACGCTCGATCACCTCCACGCCGCCGAACAGGTCGGTCAGGTGCGCCGCGATGACGTCCTCGATCGGCACGTACCGGTACTGCGACAGGGCGAGGAACCTGGGCAGCAGCGGGGGGACCTTGACCCTGGCGAAGATGGTGCCGTCGGTCCGCGAGTCCGCGATCATGACGGCCAGGTTGAGCGACAGGCCGGAGATGAACGGGAACGGATGGGCCGGATCCACCACCAGCGGGGTGAGCACCGGGTAGATGCGGTGCCGGAACAGGTCACCGACGGTGTCGCGTTCGGCCGCGGAGAGTTCCTTCCAGCGCAGGATCTCGATCCTGTGCTCGGCCAGTTCCGGGTTGATGCGCTCGCTGAACGCGCGGGCGTGCCGGACGGTCAGCTTGCCCGCCAGTTCCAGGGTGTTCTCGAGCACCTGCCTGGGCAGCTGCACGCCGGTGCCCTCGACCGGGAAGCCCGCCACCATCCGGCGCACCAGCCCGGCCACCCGGACCATGAAGAACTCGTCCAGGTTGGTCGCGAAGATGGCGAGGAACCGCACCCGTTCCAGCAGCGGGACCGATTCGTCTTCGGCGAGTTCGAGCACGCGCTCGTTGAATCTGAGCCAGCTTTCCTCCCGGTCCAGGTAACGCTCGTCGGGCAGCGCGGTTTCGGCGCCTGCCTGTTCACCTTCGTGGTCCTCGTGTCCATCTGCGGCGGGAAGGCTCATCTGGCTGACGCTCATGAAGCTCATTGTCCCCGCCAGGTGCCCGGCAGGAAACGTCAAGATCTCTCAGACCTTTCTCTCCCGAACGGCGCGGGTGACTGTTCCCAGTCAGGTCAGGGCGTCATGGTGTGGCCGGGGACGCCCGGCCGGGCCTGGACGGCCTGCACGCTCAGCGACACGTGCCCCTTCTTCGAGCACACCGGGATGTGTACCGGCACGAACGCGGGCCGGCCCTGACTCGGCAGGGTGACCCGGAGTTCCCCGGCGGTCACCAGCGCGCAGCTGGCCGGCTGGCTGCCGGCGGTGACCCGCAGTACGGCGTGCGCCGTCGCCCCAGGCGCGAGCATCACCGGCTTCGGCCGGACCGTGGTGTCGCGGGCCGCCGCGCTGCCGATCTGGCCGCCGGTCACCGGGCTGTCCCGGTAGGCGGACACCTCCGGGTAGCCGTAGAGGCGGCAGGCGCGACGCGAGACGTTGGTGAACTCCAGCGTGTAGTAGGTGCCATTCGCGGGGTGCATCCTGGCGACGCCGGTCCAGTCGGCGTCCGCGGCGCCGAGCCCGAGCCACGCCTCGAGCCCGGACGTGGCGCACACGCGGCCGGAGACATCTGAGGAGAGGGTGGCGTCACTGTGGACCGGGGCGCGTGTCAGCGCGACGGCGAGCGCTGCCGTGCCGACAAAGGCCGCTACCGCGGCCATACGCCATCCGATTTGGCCGTACCATGTCATCGCGGTCCCCATCTGGCGATGATTGAGCCTTTCCCCGTGAGAGGTCCCGCTAACCCTGTAAACGTGCTTTTGATACGAATCAGGCGGATTTCCGCGGCGCTTGTTTGTCGCACTTATTGCGCACGTATTGTGGTGTCATGAGCGCGTCCGCCGCCATGACCGTGGTCACCGCGGAGATGGCGGTCACCGCAGCGACCGCCACCGCCCCCCGGTTTCAGCCCTCGCTTTGGAGCTCGGCGGCGAAGGCCGCCAGGTCGAGCAGGTGAAACAGGGTGTCGCACCACCGCTCCGCCGCGGGCCGGTCGTCGAAGTGCCCGAGGCACTCGTTCGCCGCGTCCAGGATCGCCCGCAGCACCGCGCCCTCGGCGCCCTGCGGCTCCCGGAAGCTGGTGCCGCCCGGTTCTTCTCCGCCCTGCGGGCCCGGGGATCCGGCGCTGTCCGGCACCGGCGGCGACGAGGTCCCGTGGCCGGGCCCGCCCTCCAGGATCGCCGCCGCCTTCCGCGCCATGGCCAGCCCGAGCGTCCCGGCCAGCAGCACCCGCTGCATCATCAGGACGCCATTGTGGTCTTTCATTCCGCCTGCCTCCATCGTCCACTGTGGCTGTCCCGCCTTCGGATCCATGATGCGGGCAAGCAGTGACATTCTGGCCAAGCGGCGCGACCCGGAACAGCCACACGGATGTCTCCCGCACCAGCCGTATCGCCTGTGCTCCCCGGGGAATGGCGCATTAATGATCGTGGGTCAAAAACCCCGCTATAAGGGAGGTAAAGACACACAATAATGGGGCGAGCTTCTTTTGCTGGGAATGGGGGCTGCTTGGGCGGGGTTAGTTGAGTTTCGGCGGAGAGGGCTAGCCGGCGGAGGGGCGGCAGGCGGACCAGATGGCTTCGGCGTTGTGCAGCTTGACGCGCTCGCCGCGGCCTAGCGCCTTGGCCAGGTCGGTCTCCGCGGTCTCGATGCGCAGCCACTCGGCGTAGGAGACCGGCACGATCCCCCGCCCGGCCAGCACCCCGGCCAGCGGCCA
>WNEY01002414.1_pt1 | contig 13706 bp, 14 predicted proteins | sample 5400531 | NCBI WGS metagenome assembly WNEY01 (sample SAMN13153338, study PRJNA577476) | soil metagenome | isolation source: 200 cm saprolite under Douglas fir tree site 1 | place: USA:California | collected 2015-04-18
TAGGGCCGCCCGAACTGGCACGAGCCCGACTGATCCACCACGAGCAGCAGCGTATTCTCGCGCTCCTCGTGGTATGTCTTCACGAACGGATGGCCCATCCGCGCCGACACGTTCCAGTCGATCGCCCGGAAGTCGTCTCCTTGCTGGTACTCGCGCACCTCCGCGAACTCGATGCCCTGTCCACGGAACATCGACCGGTATTCGCCCGTGAAGAGCGAGCTCACCAGGGAGCGCGTGCGGAGCTCGATGCCCTTGACCTGGCGCAGGACTTCGGGAGTGACGAGACGCCGGCGGGCGCGGAGCGGAGATGTCTCGGCACGCCGACGATCCTTGCCTTCGTACCTCACGGCACGCCCACGGCCTCGAGGATCTTTCCGATGACGCGGTCCGAGTCCATGTCCTCAGCCTCCGCCTCGAAGGTGAGGAGTACCCGGTGCCGCAGCACGTCGAAGGCCATGGCCTTCACGTCCTCCGGCACGACGTAGGAGCGGCCGCGCAGGTACGCGTGCGCCCGTGCGGCTTGCGCGAGGTAGATCGAGGCCCGCGGGCTGGCACCGAACGCGATGAGCGGCTTCAACTCCGGCAGACCGATCGCCTGGGGCTCTCGAGTCCCCCGCACGACGTCCACGATGTAGTCCACCACCTTCTGATCCATGAAGAGCTCGGCGATGGCGCTGCGCGCGGCCAGGATGTCGTCCGCTTCCGCCACGCGCTGCACCTCGATCGGTCGTCCTGAGGCCATGCGCGCGACGATCTCCTTCTCCGCGTCCCGCGTCGGGTAGCCGACGCGCACCTTGAGCATGAACCGATCGAGCTGTGCCTCGGGGAGCGGGTAAGTCCCCTCCTGCTCGATGGGGTTCTGGGTCGCGAGCACGAGAAACGGCTCGCCCAGAAAGAACGTCTCCCCGCCGATCGTCACCTGCTTTTCCTGCATCGCCTCGAGCAACGCGGCCTGCACCTTGGCGGGGGCGCGGTTGATCTCGTCCGCGAGCACCAGGTTCGCGAACAACGGCCCTTTCTTCGGATAGAATTCCTGGGTTTTCTGGTCGAACACCATGGTCCCGATCACGTCGGCGGGCAGCAGGTCCGGCGTGAACTGGATGCGGGAGAACGCGATGCGGAGGCATTCCGCCACCGTGCGGACCGCCAGCGTCTTGGCGAGCCCGGGCACGCCTTCGAGCAAGACGTGCCCCCCCGTGAGCAAGCCGATGAGCAGGCGCTCGACCATCAGATCCTGCCCCACGACCCGCTTTGCGACCTCGCGCGCGATCGTCTGGCTGAGCACTGCGTCGCCGGTCGTCTTCGCCGCCCGAGTGGTCATTTCAGCCCCGCCTCTGCCGCTTTGCGCACCGCTGGCTCCTTGTCCTTGCTGTAGAGTTCCAACAGCCCCCGAGCTTCGGGGCGCGCGATCTGCCGCAAGGCGTCCACCGCCGCCGCCCGCACCGTCGCGCTCCGCCGGTGCATCATGCCCCCCGGCTCGGCGTACCGGGCGAGGACGTCCAGCGCCTCCCGCGCCCCGAGGCGACCAATGGCCCGCAGCAACTCCGCCTGTACCCCTTCGTCGGGCTCCTGCTCCACCCGGCGGATCAGCACCGTGGAGGATGTCGGGTCGCCCCCGGCCGCGACGGCCCGTACCGCCGCCGCGCGGACGGCCACGCTCTCGTCCTTGAGCGCCGGCATCGCCGGCCGCGCGATCTCACGCCCCCCGGCCTCGGCCAGTCCGAGCAGCGCCGCTTCCCGTACAAACTCGGACGGATGGCGCAGCAACGGGACCAGCAGCGTCACCGCCTGGGGGCTCCCCGTCAGACCCACGAACTCCGCCGCCGCCGCGACCACCTGGGGATCCTGGTCCGCGAGCTTGCCCTGCAGCGGCTCGAGGGCCCGATCCGCCGCCTTGCGCACGGCTCCCCGGTACGGGGCACGCAGATCCACCGGTGCCGCGATGAACGCGTCCAGGACGAGCCCCATGGAAAGCGACGCCAACGCGGCCACGGCCGCCACCAGCGCCTCCCGCTCCTCGGGCGGCACACGCGACTCCCCGAGCCGGTGCACCAAGCGCTCCACCAAGGCGCGCTCCGAGAGCGCGAGCGCCGCCTGGTCGATCGCCTCCGCCAGCTTCGGATCCTTTGCCGTCGGCAGCAGGCGGTCGAGCGCCGCAATCGCGTCCGCCACAATGGCCACGTCGTGCAGCCCCAACAACTGGGGAGCGAGCGCGGCGAGTCTGTCAACCGCGGCGGACTGCTCCTCCGGCGTAGTGGCGTTGCCGAGCGCGGCCACGGCCCGCTTCACTTCTACATCGACCGGCAGGACATCAGGCCGGAACGCGGCGCTGGCGCGTTTTCCCGCCATCAGCGTGTCCGCCGCCGCGGCGGTCGACTGCTCCGTCGTGGCGGCGGTCGGGGGACTCGGTGCGGCCGACGGCTCCGGGATCGCCGGCGCACCCACTGCCGGCGTCGGCGTGCGCAGTTTCTCGAGCCTGGCGGACGTGCGGCGTCCCAGGGTCAGGGTGATGCGGCCCAGCGTCCCATCATCGGGTGGGACGGTACCGGTGGCCACCTGAAACAGCGCCAGCACGTGCTCCGGCACCATGCCGGGATTGAGTGTCGCCGCCCGCACGCCCCGCGCATACAGCAGGCCGGCGAGCTCGGCGATCTGAGCGTTGCGCGGCAGCAGGTGCTGGCCGTGCCAGTGCAGGCCGGTGACGCCCACTTTCCACTCCACGGTGCCGAGCGCGGCGAGCGCGGGCAGCGCCTCGCCGATCTGCCGCAAGGCCTCGACCACCGCCGGGTGCGTGGGTGGGTAGAGCCGCATCAGGCGGAACGTCGTCCCGATGGCGCCGAGGGCGCGCTCGACTCCTGCGGTCTCCGCTGACATGGCCTAGCGCTTGACCCGCTCTCCCTTGTTCAGTTGCTCGATGGCCTCGACTTCGTGCGCGGCGAGCCGCCGGTACTTGCCCTCGGCCAGCCTCCCGAGCCGCACCGGCCCGTAGGAAACGCGGTGCAGCCACTCGACCTTGAGTCCCAGGGCCTCCGCGAGCCGCCGGACGATGCGCTGGCGACCTTCCGCGAGGGTGACCTCGACCTCGATGCTGCGCTCCACGGGGCGCACCCGGAAGTCCACGACCCGCACCGGGCGACCGTCGATCGCCGGTGGGCTCGCGAGGGCGGCGCGCACCTCGGCCGCGCCGTGGCCGTGGACCCGCAGCCAGTAGGTGCGGGGTACGGCGTACCGTGGGTGCATCAGTCGATGCGCCGCCGCGCCGTCCGTCGTGAAGAGCAGCAGCCCCGACGTCATCACGTCCAATCGTCCAACGTACGTGAGCCCCGGTACGTTGGGGAGGAGGCTGTAGACGGTCTGTCGTCCCTCCGGATCGCCGCGGCTCACCACATAGCCGACCGGCTTGTTGAGCGCGAGCCAGGTGACGGGCCCCGCCGCCCGCACGGCGCGGCCGTCCACGGTCACGCGCTGCCGTGCCGGATCCACGCTCATGCCGATCGTGGCCACCGCGCCGTCGACGCGCACGCGACCGGCGCGGATCAGGTCCTCGGCCTTGCGGCGGGAGGTCACGCCCGCACGCGCCAGGGCGCGTTGCAGGCGCATCAGCGTCATTCGGGTTCGGCGGGCGCGGGCGGCCGGAGCGCCACCGACAGCTCTTCCAGCCGCGGAAGCTCGTCCAGGTCCTTGAGGCCGAGGATCTCCAGGAACTGCGGCGTGGTGCCGTACAGCAGCGGCCGCCCCAGCCCCTCCCCCCGGCTTACGATCTCCACCAGTCCGCGCTCGCCCAGCTTCTCGATCACGGCGCCCGAATCCACGCCCCGGATCTCGTCCACCTCGAGCCGGCCCACGGGCTGCCGGTACGCGATGATGGCGAGCGTCTCGAGGGCTGCCGGGCTGAGGCGCCGCGGACGCAGCGCGAACTGCGCGCGATCGATCGCCTCCGCGTACTCACGCCGCGTCAGGAACTGCCACCCTTGCGCGATCTCGATCAGGTCGACCCCGTGGTCGCCCGTCGCGAACGTGTCCCGGAGCTCGGCCAGGGCGCCGCGCACGGCCGCCGCGCCCGCCTGCGGGTCGAGGGTCGCGAGCTCCTCGACCGTGAGCGGTCGCGCCGACGCGAACAGCGCCGCCTCAATGAGCTGCGCGAGGGGATTCACGACGGATCTCAATCGGGGCGAACGGCCCCTCCTGGTGAACGTGCAGGGAGCCGCGCTTGGCGAGCTCCAGCAACGCGATGAACGCGGACAGGACGTCCACGATTGAGGGACGCGCCCCCACGACGTCGCCCCACCCGAACGCCGCCCGCTCGGCGAGCAGCGCCTCAATGCGCTCGGTCGCCCCCTCCACGTCGAGCGGCCGCGGGACCACGCGGTGCAGCACCGGCTCGGGAATGAGCGCGATCACCCGCTCCGCGGCCGCCAGCAGATCGTTCAGCTCGATCACGAGCGGCGCCGGCGGCGAGGCGGGCGGCTCGGGAGAGTAGCCACGCCCGAACTGCTCGGCCCGGCGCGCCGCCGCTGCCCCCAGCCACTCCACCAGCTCGCGGATCTGGTGATACTCGAGCAGCCGGCGCACCAGCTCGGCGCGTGGATCTTCCCACTCGTCGTCGCCCAGGTGACGCGGTAACAACATCTGCGCCTTGATCCGCAGCAGACGGGCGGCCATCTCGAGGTAGGCCGCCGCCTGGTTCAACCCCAGCTCGCTGATGACCGCCAGGAACTGATCGGCGATCTTCGCGATCGGCAGGTCGGTGATGTCGACCTCGTCCTCGCGGATCAGGTGCAGCAACAGATCCAAGGGGCCCGAAAACTGCTCGAGCTCGACGACGAAGCCGGCCGAGTCCTGAGTCACGGGGTTGGTCGGCGCGCTCACGTCGGAAAGGCTCCCGGAGACACGGCGAACCCGCGCACGAGCAAGAGCCCGAAACCCATGAGGTGATAGGCGGGCCAGAGCAGCACCTGCAGCACCCCCGGGAATACCCACACCAGCAGCATCACCGGGATGAAGCCGAGACCCTGGAGTTGCCGGTACTTCAACCCCGCTCCCGGTGGCAGGAGGTGATAAAAGACGTGGCTCCCGTCCAACGGTGGGACGGGGATCAGGTTGAAGAACGCGAGCACGACGTTGAGCCACATCCCCCACCACAACATGCGCTGCACGATCTCGAAGGTCGTGGTCAGCGACGGGATGCCACTCCCAACCACGCCGACGAGCGCGAACAGTATCGTGCACGCGACGAACAGCCCCAGATTCACGGTGATCCCCGCCAGCGAGACGATGATGTCGCCCCGGCGGTATTCGCGGTACTTGCGGGGATTGACCGGTACCGGCTTCGCGGCCCCGAAGGGTGGCGCGCCCATTCTCCACAACAGGAATGGGACGATCACGGTCATCAGGGGATCGATGTGCTTCAGGGGATTGAGCGTCAGCCGCCCCAGCATGTAGGCGGTGTCATCGCCCTGCCGGTAGGCGGCTTCGGCGTGGGCGTATTCGTGGGCCACCATGGAGAACAGAAGCACCGGTGCCCAGATGAAGAATTCGAACGAGATAGCTCGGGCTCGGGGGTCGGTGACCGCCTAAGATAACGAGCCGGCGGGGGCCCGGTCAACGGCGTAGCGCCTTGACCGACCTGCACTTACCGTCTATCTTCCGCGCCTCACGAGGAGGCCTCGAGTGCCGAGAATCAAGTCCGCGAAGAAGGCGATGCGCCAGGGACGCGCCCGCCAGCAGCGCAACCGCGCCCAGAGCTCCGCGCTCCGGACGGCGCTCAAGCGCGTGCGCACCGCAACAACCGCCGAGCAGGCAGGCGAGGCGTACCGGGCCGCCGCGCGGCTACTCGATCGCGCCGCCCGGAAGAATCTGATCCATCACAACAATGCGGCGAGACATAAGAGCAGGCTTGCCGCGGTCGTGCGGAAACTCTCGAAGTAAATAAAGACGTCAAGCAAACGGTCTTGCTTGACGTTTTTTTTGTTTTAGACTGCCGCTAGCTCAGCCCCACACTGCCCGCAATACCACTCCGTCGGCAGGTTCATCGTGCCGCACTCTTTGCACCGGAGCGTCCGCGCGGCTTCCTCGTCGCCGGCCGCGGCCGGATCGGGCATGATCGGCGCGGGCACGGGGTTGGCGGCGCGCTGCGACGGCGGCGCGGCGGCGCGCGGCGGGTCGGACGGGATGACGGGCTGGAACTGGGCGCCGCTGGCGCGCCGAGCCGATGGAGCTGCGCCGGTGTCGTCCTCGGTGACCGACTTGATGAACTCGAGCTCGTCCACCTGGGCGGGCCTTGCCGGCGGCTCTAGGGGTATGAGAGGGAGATCTTGGGGTGTGGGAGCCGCCGGGCGCGCTGGCGGTGCCGGGGAAGGCGCAGCTGCCGGTCGCGGGGCCGGCCGGTTGCGGACCAGCGCGTCCAGCTCCTCGAGCTTCTGGATGTCCGCCTCGACCGCCTGCAGGTCCTCGCGCACCGACACCAGCTCGGCCAGGACGTCCTGGTGCACCTGGTCCCATTGCGACTGATCATACTCGCCGACCGAATGGCGCAGCTCGGTCTCGGTCAGCTTCTCGGCCGCGAGCGCTTCCTTCTTCTGCAGCTCGCCGCGCATATACCGCTTTTCCTGGATCGCCAGCCGGGCGCTCTCGGCGTGGGCCTTGAGCTCCTCCATCACGGCCACGAGCCGGGCCTCGTAGTCCTCGCGCACGCGCGCCCGCACGTTCCCCGGCGTCGCGTCCGCCGAGCTGTTCAGGCGCGCGATCCAGTCTTCGTACTGGCGCCGCTCCTCCAGCAACCGCTGGATGATGGCCGTGCTCTTCGACATTCCCTTCGCCATCTCACTCCCCTCGGAGGCGGGCCGCCGCCTCAGAACTCAGTTCGCTGACGCGTCCAAGCGTGCGCGCGATCCAGACGATGCGCGCACCGTGTTCGAGACTCTCCATCCGGATCCACGCCGCGTCGAGCGTGGCGCCGACCGTCACCGCCCCATGGTTCGCCAGCAGCCAAGCCACGTGCCCTGCGAGATACGGCTCGAGCCGATCCCCCAACTCCGGGGTCCCAGGCGTCCCATAGGGGACCAGGGGCACATCCCCACACTGCAGGATAAGCTCAGGCAGCACCAATATATGCAAGTCTTGGCCCGCGACCGCCAAACCGGTCGCCACGGGGGGGTGAGCGTGCACAACTGCCCCCACGTCTGGCCGGCGGGTCAGGATCCTAAGATGTAAGTCCAACTCGCTCGTAGGGTTATGGCGCCCGCGCCGCTTGCGGCCGCGCAGGTCCACTTCGACCATATCCGCCGGACCCACCAGCGCCTTGATCACCCCGGCTGGCGTCACGAGCACGCGGTCGGGCCCCAGCCGCACCGCCAGGTTGCCGTCTTGCCCGGCGATGAGCCCGCGCGCCGCAAGCTGCCGGCAACATTGCGCCATGCGGCGGGCCACCGCACGGACCGTCACGAGCCGCCGGGAGCCCCTGCCTGGTGGACCACCTTGCCGTCGATGATCGTGAGCGCGGCCCGTCCGATGAGTGCCCGCCCCGCGAAGGGTGTGTTGCGGCTCTTTGAGAAGAACGCTGCGGGATCCACGGTCCAGCGCGCGGTGACGTCCAGCACGACGACGTCGGCGGCCGCTCCGGGCCGCAACGTCCCGCCGGGGAGCCGGAACGCGGCGGCGGGCGCGGTACTCATCCGGTGGACGAGCTCGGGGAGCGCGAGGATTCCTCCCGCTACGAGCTCGGTGTAGGCCACCGCGAAGGCGGTCTCCAGCCCGACGATTCCGAAGGGCGCGTCGTCAAAGGCGGCTTCCTTGGCATCGTAGGCATGTGGCGCGTGGTCGGAGGCGATGCAGTCGATCACGCCCTCCTTGAGCGCCTGGCGCAGCGCCGCAACGTCCGCCGCCTCGCGCAGGGGCGGGTTCATCTTGGCGTGCGTGTCGTAGCGCTCGCAGGCACGCTCGGTGAGCGTGAGGTGGTGCGGCGTGACCTCGGCGGTGACGCGGACCCCCTGCTCCTTGGCGTTGCGAATGAGCGCGACCGAGCCCCGCGTGGAGACATGGCACAGATGCACGTGCCCGCCGGTGAGCCCGGCCAGCAGCACGTCGCGCCCCACCATGATCTCTTCGGCCGCCGCAGGGATGCCTTTGAGACCGAGCCGGGCGGCGACCAGTCCCTCGTGCATCACCCCGCCGGCGGCGAGGGTCGGGTCCTCGCAGTGATCGGCGACTGGAATCTCGAAGGTGCGCGCGTACTCGAGCGCGGTGCGCATGAGGTGGCTCGAGACGACGGGCTTGCCGTCGTCGGAGACCGCCACCGCGCCGGCGCCCACCATCTCGCCGAACTCGGAGAGCCGCTCTCCCTTCTGGCCGACCGAGATGGCGCCGATCGGATGCACGCGCGTGAGACCGGCACGCACCGACTGGCGCACGATGAAGCCGACCGCCGCCTGGTTGTCGGTGACGGGATCGGTGTTCGGCATGGCGCACACGGTGGCGAACCCGCCCGCCGCGGCAGCTCGGGCGCCGCTCGCGATCGTCTCGACGTCCTCGTTGCCGGGCTCGCGCAGGTGGACATGCACGTCCACGAGCCCGGGGGCCACGACGCTGCCCCGCACGTCCCGCACCTCAGCGCCGTCGGGAGTGCCGAGCCCGGCGCCGACCGCGGCGATCTTGCCGTCCTGGATGAGGACGTCCGCGGTCTGGTCGAAGCCCCGGCTCGGGTCGATCACGCGGCCACCCTTCAGGAGCAGCGGCCGCGTCACTCCGTGCCTCCGGAGCCTTTCGCCGCGTCGGCCAGCTCGGGACGCCCTCCGGCCAGCAGGTACAGCACGGCCATCCGGACGGCGACACCGTTCGTCACCTGGTCGAGGATCACGCTGTGCGGTCCGTCGGCGACGCGCGAGTCGATCTCCACGCCGCGATTCATGGGCCCCGGATGCATGATCGTCAGTGGGCGCTGGGCCCTTTCCAGCCGCTCCGCCGTGACCCCGAAGACGCGATAGTACTCCCGCACGCTGGGGATGAATCCCATCTCCATCCGCTCGAGCTGGAGCCGCAGCACGTTCAGGACGTCGGCCCACTCGATGGCCTCCTCGATGCGGCGGAAGCGGCACACGCCGAGCTCCTCGATGCCGCGTGGCACGAGCGTATCGGGACCGCACACGCCGACTTCGGCGCCGAGCTTCAGGAGACCCCAGATGTTCGAGCGGGCGACGCGCGAGTGCAGGACGTCGCCCACGAGGCACACCTTGATGCCGGCGATCTTGCCGTGTTTGTCGCGGATGGTCAGGAGATCGAGCAGGCCTTGGGTGGGATGCTCGTGCTTGCCGTCGCCGGCGTTGATGACGTTGGAGCGAATCCGGTTGCCCAGGAACTCGGCGGCGCCGGAGGAGGGATGGCGGATGACCACCATGTCGATCCGCATCGCTTCGAGGTTCCTGGCCGTGTCGACCAGGGTCTCGCCCTTCTGGACGGCGCTACCGCTCGCCGCCACGTTGACCGTGTCGGCGGAGAGGCGCTTTTCCGCGAACTCGAACGAGATGCGGGTCCGCGTGGACGCTTCGAAGAACAGGTTGACGATCGTCTTGCCGCGGAGCGCCGGGACCTTCTTGATGGGCCGCTCGGAGACCTCCTTGAAGGGCTCGGCGGTATCGAGGATGAGCCGGATCTGGTCCGCCGAGAGGTCCTCGAGCCCGACCAGGTCCTTCCCGAGCGGGGCCGTCACGCCGGGCCTCCCTGGCGCACTAGGTCCACCTCGTCGCGTCCGTCGAGCTCCTCGACCAGCACGTCGACCCGCTCCCCATGGCTCACCTTGACCTGCTTGCCGACGATGTCCGGCTGGATCGGCAGCTCACGCCCTCCGCGATCCACCAGCACGCAGAGCGAGATGCGCTTGGGGCGGCCGAAGTCGGCGAGCTCGTCGAGGGCGGCCCGCACGGTGCGGCCGGTGTAGAGCACGTCGTCCACGATCACGACGTGCTTGCCGGTGAGGTCCCCGGGGATACGGGTCTCACCGATGACGGGCTTGGGGCCAACGGTTTCGAGGTCGTCGCGGTATAGGGTGATGTCGAGCGCGCCGCGTGGCACGCCGCCGCCTTCGTCCTTCTCGATGAGCTTCGCGATCCGCTCGGCCAGCTCTACGCCGCGCCGCTGAATCCCGATGAGTACGAGGTCGGTCGTCCCGTGGGCCAGCTCGGTGACTTCGACCGCCATACGCTGCAACGCCCGCGACATGGCGCGGGCGTCCAGGATGATCGTGCGGTCTGGGCTCATCTCAGGCTTGGAAGGTAACGCGCGAACCTGCGGGGTCAACGGCGGGCGCCGAGGAGTAGACCGCGCGCCCGCCCATCGTGGCCGCTTTTGTCAGAGGATCAGGGCCGGCGGTACTGATAGAGCGATGGGATTCTAAGCGCCCGGTAAAGCTGGAGGCTTCCCCCCGCGGCACCGACGAGTGCCTCCTGAGCGACGACTGTCCCCGTGGGATCGACCTCGTCCACTCGCCCCGCAAAGCCGAACCCAACGACGGTGTTGCCGTTCGCCAGGCGCTGGACCGATCCCATGATCGGACTGACGATCGGGGGACTCGGCTGATACTGCCAGACCAAGCGCGCCACCATCGCGCGTGTATCCAGTTCATACTCCACGGCGCGCGCATCAGTGGGCGTCGACCGCACGCGATTGTCGAGCAGCAGTAGGTGACCATCCTCCAGTACGCGTACGGAATGCTGGCCCTGAAATCCTCCGAGGGGATCGCCTTCGATGGCGAGCTGGTTATGCCGCCCGCCGAAGCGCCAGATGAACGCCCCCGTGCGGGCATCGATCTTGGCGATCTCGTCCATGGCCTGTAAGGAGAGGATGTAATTCCCATCGCGATCGAGCTCGAGGGAACTTGGGTGGACCAGATCTCGTGCAGCCAGCGCCTGGACCGCCGGGGTCGGCCAGTCGGCCGGCGAGTAGTGGTCGCCGGCGTTCCATACGAACTCGACCGCGCCCGCCGCGTTCTCGCGCTGGATGAAATGCATCGCCAACGCCGCGCTCGACGAGCTGCCCAGGGCGCTGAGGTCCACCGGTCGGATGTCGTATCCGATCAGATGCACGGCCGAGATCCCCGAGTCGCCGAAGGCGAGCAGCATCTCGTGTGGATCGGTGTACGACGGCGCGGTCACCTGAAAGCGGCGCACCTCTTCGCCGCTCGGCGCCACCTCGATGTAACGACCGTACGATGGCGCCCACCCGTAGGAGCGCCCAACGTACACGGTGAAGTTGCCGCTCGGCTGCTGCTTCGCCTCGAGTGACCAGCCTCCCTCGTCGAACTCGCGATACCAGCAGAGCGCCCCAGTCTCGTCGAACGCGAGGACGAATCCCGTGCTCGAATCGGTGCTGAACCGCACGGGAACGATGAGCGTGTAGCCCGGCGACGGCGTGCCGGTGACGGTAAGGTGCAAGGCTTGGATCGCCGCCGGGATTGAGCCCGACGTGCTGGTGAGGCTCGCCGACGTCGTCGTGCCGCCAGGGCCCATCACGGCGGCACGCAGGACATAGGTCGTCGCCGGCAGCAGGCCGAGGACGGCGATTCGCTGCACGTCGCCGCGAACGGGCTGCCAGGGCGTGGCGCGCTCCGGCTCGGCAGCGCTCGAGTAGAACACGCGGGCGGAGTCGGCGTCTGTGGCTCTGAAGGTGACGAGGGCCGAGAGCGCGTTGTACGAGTTCGGTTGCGCCGCCAGGTCGGCGATCACCGGTCTGGCGGCCGAAACTGTGAGCCCGTCGCCTGCGCACGCAGCACTCAGCAGCATGAGAGCAGGTAGGGAACCGAGCAGCGCTCTCACGGCACGCGTCTCCGCGACGTCGCCGCCCCGGCGCGTGGCTTGGTTGGAGACGTCGTGGTGAGGGTCCACAACTTCGCGCGCTGACGGCCAGACTCGGTGACCGTGCCCACGATTTGTTGCAGATCGTTCACCCCGAACGCTGAGCCCGTGGAGACCGAGAGCAACTCCACCGTGTTGGCGTCCAGCCAGAAGACGGGGTGCGGAGCATAAAAGGAAACGGAACGGGCGACGCCAGCCACTTGGCCATTCGTGTTCACGGCCGTGGCCACCCCGTAGGAGCCTCCCGGCAGGAACGCAAGCACCTGTAGCGATCCCGCCGCGGACTTGAGGTACGCCGTAGTTGCGTTGGTGCCCGGACCTAACAGGTCGCCGACGATGTCGCCCCGCGAGTTGATCGCGATGGCATCGCTGTTCCAGCCCAGGCCCAGATCCACTAGGCCGCCCGCGGCCGTCCAGCTGAACGCGAAGGGGTTCGTTACGAAGTCGCAGCCCGAGGTATAGCACACCTCGGATGTGGCAAATGCAGTGCCGACCACTTGTTCCGCGTCGTTGATCCCTTGCGCCTGGGCGGTGTCAGCCCAGAGTTGTTCGATGACGCCCGCCGCACTCCAGCGAACCGCGCGGAGCGCTCCCGACCCGTCGTCAGAACTGCCGACGACCTCGCCAGCACCGTTGATATCAATCCCCCCGCTCGACGTCCCCCCGGGAAGGATGCCCAGATCCTGCATCCCTTGCGCGGTGCTCCAGAGGAAGGCGTGCCAAGCCCCGCTCGCGGTGACTGAACCGCCAGCGATCTGACCGACCTCATTGATGGCGAAGGCATAGCTGGACGCACCGCCCAGCGTGCCGAGGTCTACCATCCCGTTCCCTGCGGTCCATCGGAACGCGTGGTTGCTGCCCGACGTGGTCGTGCTCACGCCAACAACGACACCCCCGTTGTTGATCCCGTGGGCTGTTGCCGTCCCACCGCCGAGGTCGCCCAGGTCGGTCTCGGTGACGCTCGCGAGGGACAAGACGTAAAGAGAGCCGTGTCCCGGAGAGAACCGGTCCGCCTGAGCGGTGATGGTCGCCACGCCCCCCGCGATGCCAGTCACGACGCCCGTCGTCGGATCGACCGTGGCCAGGCGCGTGCTGTCGCTGCTCCAAGTCACGGCACTCCCCGGCAGAGCATTGCCGTTGAAGTCGCGGAAGAACGCATGGAGCTGGAGCGTTGCGCCCGGCGCGAGCTCGCCCGGGAGGTTGCCGATGTAGATGTTCCCAACGATCGGTGCCTGGAGGACCGCGAGGATGGCATTGCCTTGCTTCCCTTCACTGGTCGCGCTGATGGTGACCCTACCGATGGCAACGCCCTTCACCAGGCCCGCTGCCGACACCGTCGCCACGTTGGCCGCGCTCGTGCTCCATGCAACCGACCGGCCGCTGAGCGTGTCGCCGACGGCGTCGCGGAGGATCGATCGGAGCTGCAGCGAATCGCCCTGGTACAGCGATGCCGCGCCGGGCAAGACCGTGACCGACGCCAGCGGCCCGGTGCTCACGGTAATCGTCGCCGAGCCGCTCTGCTGCTCACTCGTCGCCGTGATCGTTGCCTTGCCCGCCGTCACCGCGGCCACGAGGCCCTTGCCGGAGACGGTGGCGACGGCGCCGTCACTGCTCCGCCACGTGACGGCCCGGTCGGGCACCGGGTGGCCCGAGGCATCTTCCGGTGTCGCAGTGAGCTGGGTGGTCTCGGCCATGGCGAGCGTCGCCGAATCGGGGGTGATACGTACGACGGCCACCGGGACCGGCGCCGCCGGGTTCGAGCACGCCTCGGTCCAAAGTGCCGCGACGAGCAGGATCAATCCGACCACGAGGAAGCACGTTTTCATAGGACCCCCAGCAGACGCGGTTAGCGCGCCGTCAACG
>WNEY01004950.1_pt1 | contig 13702 bp, 17 predicted proteins | sample 5400531 | NCBI WGS metagenome assembly WNEY01 (sample SAMN13153338, study PRJNA577476) | soil metagenome | isolation source: 200 cm saprolite under Douglas fir tree site 1 | place: USA:California | collected 2015-04-18
CGGCGGTGTATTCCGCGGTACCTACACGATGGCTTCCGACACAGGCACCTGGAGCAAACGGAGTGACGGACTCACGATCAGCCACCTGAATTCCGTCGGCGCTGCGATGTCGATCGGACCAGACCTGGTTGGTGCCGGGGTCCAGGACAACGGCACTATCCGGACGACCGGCGGCCTGACCTGGGAGTCGCTCGGAATTGGAGGCGACGGCAGCGACTTCATCATCGACCCTACCAACCCGCTCACCGTGTACGGGCAGCTCACGACCGTTGGAGTCAATAGCCGGCCCTACAAGAGCGTCGATGGGGGGCAAAGCTTTTCGCCAGCCAATACAGGGTTTCCGGATGGACCATTCGTCGGCAGGATGGTTCTCGACGCGGGAAGCCCACCGGATCCGAACCGAGTGCTGTTCATCGCCGGGAGCGGCGGCAAGGTGTACCGGACGACCAACAGCGCGGGAAGCTGGTCGGCATCGAGCCCGGCGCTGGGCGGCGGTACGCCCTCGGCGATGGCGGTATCTCCTTCCAATTCGGCGGTGGTCTACGCCGGCAGCGATATAGGCAAGGTGTGGCGCAGCTCGGACAACGGCGCAACCGTGGGTAACTGGAAGGACATCACGGCCGGAAACATCGCAGGGAGCGCTGTATTGCCAGTGCGCAGAGCGTCCGACATCGTGGTCCATCCGACCGACCCGAACACTGTGTACGTTTCGTTCTCTGGATTCAATGGCTCGCCCGCCGCACATGTTTTCAAAGGCGTCAGTGCTGACGGCTGGACGACCTGGTCCTGGCACGACATCAGCTCCAATCTCCCGGACATTCCGATCAACGCGCTCGAGATCAATCCTGCGGCAGCCGGCACTCTTTGGGCCGGTAGCGACACGGGGGTCTTCCGGACGACCGATGGAGGCATTTCCTGGGCGCCGTTCGATGCCGGTCTGCCCAACGTCGTCATAGCTGATCTCGCCCTCAACACCGCGGGAGACGTCTTGCGCGCCGCTGCATACGGCTACAGCCTTTGGGAGACGAGGCTGCTTGCCATGTGTCCGCAGGAGGACGTGTACATTCGGGACAACAAGTTGGACACGGGAGAGGGCAGTTCCCTGTCCGGTGTGCCGGATCCAACAAATCCCGGTGGCTGGGTCAACTGGTGGGAGAGCGTTGACATCAAGGTCGATGCGTATCCCTATTTCCCTGTTCCAACCGACGGTGTCGAATTGGACCTGGCGGTTCACGAGAACCCAGTCAGAAACGACGCCGCCCATCCCAACCCAAACCGGCTCTACGTACAAGTTCACAATCGTGGTCCGCAGCCGGCTCACAACGTGAAGGTGAAGGTGCTGTATGCCGACGCCAGCGCCGGGCTGCCAGCCCTGCCCTCGGACTTCTGGAGCTCATATCCGAACGCCTGGACAGCGGCCAGTCCTTGGTCCCCAGTCGACCTGGCGGTGCCGTTTAGGAACGTCCCGACCCTGCTTCCTCACACGCCCGCGATTGTGACCTGGGACTGGGTCCTGCCGGTCACTGCAGCGGACCACACCTGCATGTTGGCCGTGATCTCGTCAGACGAGGACGCGGTCACCAGAAGCGACGCGAATCCGAACGACCACTTGCTCTGGATAGTCGTCCCGGATGACAAGCACGTCGGGCTCAAGAATCTCCAAGTAGTCAACGGGTCGATACCACCGCCGGGGGGCGGAGCTCCCATGGGCGCCGCGCTGGAAATGAACAACGCAGGCAGTATTGGACGATTCTTCGATGTCGTTTTCGATCCCGGTACTTTGCCGACGGGCACCCGGGTCAGTCTGCTACTGCCGCGCTTTGAGGCGCGGAGCAGCCTCAAAGAAATCCGCGGCGGAGTACCGATCGGGCAGGTAGTGGGAGGCAAGGGCTGGTGGCGCAAAGCGCGCGGCCTCGGTCGGGCTGCCTGGATACACGAGGCCCGCTTGTCCGATGGACTGAAGACGGATCCCTGCACAGGAAGGCGTGCGGGGACGATCCCCGGGTTGTTCATCCAAGGCAACAACAAGCTGAGGTGCGCGATCGTGTTGAAGCTGAGTCAGCGCGCGCGCCCGGGCGGAGTCTATCGCTGCGTTCTGACCCAACGGTCCGGAGACGTTGTCATCGGCGGAAGCACCTTTGAAATCAGAATTGACCCGAGAGTGAAGGTGGTGCGCATTGCGGGGTCGTGACTCGGCGCTCTGCCTCAACAAGCGGAAATCTAGATCGGGCAAATCAATGACGCCCACGGCCCGCACAGCCCAAACTTCGGGATTGTGATAGCAGAGGGTTGTGCTTATACGGTTAGCTCCGCTGCGACGAAGATGCCGTCCTTGATTTCCGCGTAAGTCGTCGGGGGCAAGCTGGCGCCGATTCCGAGCAGAGTCTGGAAGGCAGCCATCGGAGTCCGCCGTCGGTTAAACCGAAAGACGAACTCATCGAGGTAGGCCTGGAGCTGATGTTCTGAGACCCCGCGGTAGGTGCCTCGGAGCCAGGTTTTGAGGTTGCTGATGATGCGATGGACACGTGGCAACATCTCGCCGATGTCTTGACCCAGGACCAGGCCGGCTCGCTGGCTCTTCGGCTGGTGGTCGTATCCGAGTCTGGCCAGTCTCTTGTAGCCCTGCCAGGCGTCGGTCTTCACGGTGGAGCCTGTAGCCACGTTGTCCTCGACGAACCCGCACAAGCTGTCTGCCGAGAGATCTCCGAGGACCTCCATTCGAACTCTGCCCGAGCCATTTCCTCGAACCTCGATCGCCACCACCACGATCGCTGCAGTTCCAAGAGAGTCCCGGCCACTGCGTCGGCCGGCATCGTGGCCACCGACGTAGGTCTCGTCGACCTCGACCAGACCGGTCAGCGGAGACCGCTCGGGGGCCACCATTGCGCGCCGCAACTTGTGGAGCATCATCCACGCGGTCTCGTAACGCCGGAGTCCGAGTTGGCGCTGCAGCTGCCAGGCGGAGATGCCGGGCGTCCCGGTACTGGTCAGATATGCGGCCCAGAACCAAAGATGGATGGGGGTCCTGGTCTTGTGGAGCACCGTGCCCGCAGTGACCGAGACCTGATGGCGGCATGCCGAGCACTGCCACAGCAACCTCCTAGGCAGCGCCGTCGCCTGCTCGGATCCGCACGCGGGACAGCGGAACCCGTCCGGCCATCGAGACGCGAAGAGGTAGGCACGGCAGGCCGCCTCGTCAGAAAAGCGGCGCTGGAACTCGAGGATTGTCCTGGGGAAGTCCCGCCGCGCCACCTCGAGATCGTAGCGGAGCTAACCGGATAAGCATGGGCTCGCCTTATCGACAGCATCCGCGGCGCGTTCGCCCTGCCAAGCGGATGGCGACGGTTGCCGCGAACGTAACCACAATCTGACACCAACGCCAGCTTCAACTCCTGCGATTTTAATGACGCGGTTCAGCTGCACCGCCAGGCAACCAAAGAACGATCGACAACCTGGCCGGATCGGCCGCTCGCAGATAGAATCCAGCGAGCGATATGGGCCAGACAGCAGCCGACCGTGAGGTGCTCATGAAGGCAATCAAAGTCGAATTGAGACAACAGCTCTGGACTGAACCACGTTCGCGGCCAACCTTCGGCCGCTATCTCTCACTATTCATCCTTAACCCTGAACCTATGTGGGTCTACGACTTTGAGACGCTGCAGATCCTCGATGTGAATGAGGCAGCGATCCACCGGTACGGATATTCCGGACCAGAATTCCTTGCGCTGACTATCAAGGACCTTCGGCCCGTGGAGGACGTGCCGAAATTCCTCGAGTTGCTGCCTGACACACCCAACTCCGACCGCACTGGACCATGGCGTCACAAGCTGAGGGACGGGACCATCATCCAGGTCCTTATCACCTCACATACAGTCAAGTTTGGCGACCGACATGCTCGTCTTGTGATGGCAGAGAGCCTCACTCACAATCCCGACCTCGAGCTCGACTGACAACGCCAGCGAAGTTAGCCGCTCACCTTATCGATAGCTGAGCGATTCAGCGCCATTTCTTCGCTTGACCTGCCGGAGCGGGCCTACTCGATGCAGTAATGGTCTCGGGCCTTGAGCATCTCGACCGGGATCGTTGCCCAGTATCTGAAATTTGGTGCGGACAACTCTGCTCCGGCGCTGTCTCGCCGACCGTTGGTTCCGATAGGCGCCTCTTGTGCTTATCCGGTTAGCTCCGCTGCGATCTTCGTCCAGGTGGTGCAACCAATCGCATACCAAACCACGTCGGACTCCCTCCAGGAAAGCTCTCCCTGATAGGTCAGCCCGCATTTCTCCATCACTCGCCGAGAGCGAATGTTGTCCGGAACCGTCACGCTGATGATGCGCTCCAGTTTCGCGGCCTCAAATCCGAACCGAAGCCCGGCCTGGCCGCCTTCTGTGGCAAGTCCCCGACCCCAGTACGTCCGGTCGAGCAGCCACCCGACCTCCCACTTGTCCTCCAGGGGCCAGTCAGCAAGAAGGTTCAGGCCGATCCGGCCAACCCACTTACCACTAACCTTCTCGATCGCGGCCCACGGTCCGAAGCCGTAGTCCTGCCAGAGCCGACTGCTCCGGGCGGAGACCTCCATTGACTCGTTGCGCGAGAGCGGTCGTCGGTAGGTTGTGTGAAGGATCACTTCCGGATCGGCGTAGATTCGGGCTAGCTCCTGGCCGTACTCGTCGGTCCATGGAAGGAGCACCAGTTGCGTGGTCTCAATGGTCAGCATGTGTCACGGATGGCTCATCACGAAAGCAAGGTAGTCTGTCCCGAGCACGCTGGGGCCAACTCCAAGTCACAAGGGCGGCCCGTTCGCCACAGCGGAGCTAACCGGATAAGCATGGGCGCCTCTTATCGCGATCAAACAAACGTGGGAACCAGCCACCCACGCCGGATACCCACCAGGTGAGAATTTGGCGCACAATACCGATCGGGTCGGGTGGGCGTTACTCGGGTTCGATCCATCGGCCCTGAGGGGCTTATGTCGAGCAATCGAAGATTCCCCCGGATGTGGCGCTTGCAGGCAGCCATGCTTGGAGGCGCCTTACTTGGGCTCTTAACAGGGGCGGCGTCGGGAGAGCCAGCCGCATTAGCTCTAGGCCACACCTTGGCGTCCGGGGCCTGGGTGGGAGGTACGCTGGGTTTTATCGGTGGCGCGTTGACGGGATTAGTCGCCGGCGACTCATAAGAAATGGCTCAAGCTGTCGGAAGTCGGTCTTTCGATGCATCGTTCGGAACGAGCCGCGGGGTAAATTTACGCGTTCTTGGATGGGGAATCGCTTGTCTCGCTGCGTCGACCGCTTCAGCCGGACTTGTTATGAACATTACCCACGTTGCGCTCGCCGGAACCTTTCTGTGGGTATTTGCAGCCGGCCTTCATATTGCCGCAGCCGCGCGCCGGTACCTCGGTCTCGGTGGGACCGACACTGAGCCTCAACCGGTGGTGCAAGCACGCTAAGGGTACGGCCTCGGGGATTATTTATCGCTCGCTCGAATGGGCATCAATCGATTAGGTTTCGCGGAAACTGTCCAGGGCGAATCGGAGGGCGGCGGGACCAAGGAGGGATCCCTATGGGCACTGGACGCTGGGGCGCTTTGCCTACCGCAGCTGAAGAAGTCGGTGAGCACGATCGCCGACGCCTGCGCTCGCAGGAACGCCTTCCACGTCAGCCGCGATCTCAACGGTGCCGGACCTATCCGGTTCCGGCCCAGCAACTTACGCAGGTAGACGCGCGCGCGACGCTTTGATCAGCGGCTGCGTAAATCCAAGGACTTGACTGCTTCATTACGCGGTTCAGAATCGGCTCCGGCGGTGGACTACCAAAGGGTTGGTTGGAGGTCAACTTGGCAAGCCGGCCAGCGTCAACGGACTCTTCGCACGGTCAGGTTGACATGGCCGAAGTTGTTCCAGTAGAAGAACAGCACGTCGTTGGCAAAGCAGTAAAGATGCCCGGCAGGCAGCTCATGACGGCTCTCTGTACCGATCACGAACTTGTGGTCCGGCGTGCCCGACCGACGTACCGCGCCGCAGAGGGCGAACCACTTTGCCGCCGGCACGCGCCTCCAACCCAATTTGCCCATCAAGCGCTGGAGGGGGCTCCACCACGGTGTGTCGTAGCCGCCCGGTCCGGACGGGATCCCCATGTCGTCCCAACAACCCTCGGCGCGAAATTCATACTCGCCTCCTTCGAGCATCAGCGGGTCGCTGGTCCAGTGCTTGCGCGCGCGCACCGTAATTTGCACTCCCTCGCTCGTGACCAATCGCTCCACACCGTCTATGATCGCGCGCGCCGGCCGGAACGTAAAGGATGACCACCATCTCGACCCCGCAGACAATTCATAGACTGGATCGTGGCATCGGCTGGGGATTCGCGGCGGTTGTGGTTGCGGCTTGGATCGCGCTCCTCGGTCTGCATTTCATCGGGCGATTCACGCTTGATGTCGCCTTCTTCCTCGCGGCCTTTGTGCTGGCTGCAGCGATTTTCTTGGTATCTCTATACGCGGCGGCCCGACTGTTCGAAAACCACAGACTGCATCGCGCCGACCGGATGCCCAACCTGCTCCCCGTCCCCACCTGGCTGGCGACGTACGCGAGGTACCTCACGCCGGTGGGCTTCGTCGCCGGCATCATATTCGGGCACTACTTTTGGCACTAGTCGACCGACTCCGGGCTGTGGCTGCCGGGCTCGACAGGGCTCGGACGACGATCCTGATCGTCGAACTGATCGTCTTTCTCGGATTTCTGGGGTTCGTGCTCTACGGAACGTTGAGCGCGCAACAGGGCCTCTGCGTCAATCAAAACGGGCATCCGGTGCGTCGCGTCGACATCCCGAGCTCGGTCTACGTGTTCACCTGCCTGATCGCATTCATCCTGGGTCACGTCCTCGCCCAAATCGACAGCGTCCTGGTCAGGCACGCGTCGGCCCGTGAGGCCGCCACTGACATCGATTCGCGCCCACTCGCCGCGGCCTTGATTCACCTGGCCATTGCCACGGCGTTCGGCGTGCTGATGTTGATGATGTTCACGGAGGCGTTCACCCTCAGGTTTGGCTTCTGGCCGATTACCTACTACGCGCGCTGCTCGATCCAGGCCTCACCTTCCATAGCTTTGCTGGCTGCCGCAGGACTTTGTTTCCTGGGCGGTCGATGGTTCTGGGTGGTGGAATGGCGCCGGTAGAGGTCAACCTCGGAATACTCGCGCTGGGCGCCGTTGCGTTCGGTTTTCCCGCGGTGGTTGCGATTCTCGACCTGTGGTTCCTCCGCCAAGGCGATAGGCGGCCGAGAGTCGGCGAGCTGATCCAGGTATGGTCGAAGAGATACCCGGTCTTCGCCCTCGCGTTCGCAATGGTGATGGGACTTCTGGTGGGTCACTTCTTCTGGTCCACTCCGGGAGAGTGCAGGATCACGACTGCGAACGCGCCGGCAGTGCAGCTCCCTGAGAACGACCGAGACTGCAGGCCGCCAAGCCAGCCAAAAGACTAAGCACCCCCGCGTGATGGCCGCGCAGGTACGACTTTGGGAGTGTGCCGCTGATGGCTGCCCGACGCACCGGCCCGCGCTGCGGCGGCGCCCGAGTAGTGCCCATCGTCTACGGGATGCCGGTCTCGGCAACGATGCGAGCGGCCGAGCTCGGGCTGCTGAAAACCTCGGGATGTCTCGTCTACCCCGCGTTGCCGCGATGAGGCCGGCGACTGGTCAGACAGCCTGATGCGCCCGGCCGTTTCCGTTCGTGGCTCGCGGGGACCGCAGCGCCGCGATGATTGCAGCAGCGTGCGCAGCAAGGTCGTCAGCCCCCAAGTCTAGTTGTCCTAATTCAACGCGGCGCATCACCGACTCAAGGTCGACTGCGAGCCGCTCCAACTCACTGGCAGCCTCGTCGATCCCCGAAGAACCCTCGAGTATGCGTCCCATCGCGCCCATCGCCTCGCGTCGCCGGTTCCGAGTGTCGATGTAGCCGCGCACCGACTCGAGGTCCCCATGCCCCAAGTAGACCGCGATCACACCTTCAGGCACTCCCTGCTCGAACAACGTCGATGCAGTCGAGTGGCGCAACTGGTGCGTTGTGAACCTCGGCACGCCGGCGCGTTTAGCCACCTTTCGGAACAGTTCACGAACGCCAGCCGGGTCGAGTTGGCGCACGGGCCTGTTGGACCTAAACGAGACCCACATGGCCGGGTCGTCGTCGACCCTTGCGCGCAAGTAGTCTCGTATCGCTTGCTGCACAGTCGAGTGGAGCTCCAGTGTCCTTGGCTTCGAGCCCTTCTGGCGAACGATCGACAGACGGCCGGCATCGCTTCTTCGTTGCTGAAGGACCTCCGAGATGCGGAGGCCGCTCGTGAACAAGGTGAGGAACAGGGCCTTGTCCCGGAGGTCGATGGGCTTAGGGCTCGCCAGCGAGTTGAAGTAGCTGATGATCTTCCGGATATCGTCGGACTCAAGTGGGCGCGCCAGCCGAGGCGGGATCGTGACCTTGCCAACTGTCATCCACAAGTTGTGCTGCAAGGCGTCGGTGCGCAAGCTCGACCACCTAAGGAAGCCCCTCAGCCAGCCCGCCATGACACCTCGCGAGCCAGGCTTGAGCCCTCGTTCTACAAGCGTGTCCATCCAGCCCTCGATGTGCTCAGAACCGAGCTCAGCCGGTTTCGTGACACCATAGCGGTCGAGGTGCTCGGCGAAGTTCCTCGACGCGTATCGGTACGTGCGCAACGTGTTCGGCGCCCGCGTGTTCCGAACGAGATATTTTTCGTAATCGTGGATGAGAGTCGGGACAGCTGGGGCGTCCACGATGCCAAAAAGTATACTCCGGCGAACGCTTGTCCAACTTGGCTACGGTTTCATTAGCGTTAGTGGTTGTTCGCGAACGCTTAACCCACATTTCGGCGTGACCTAGTCCTACAATCGAAGGCAAGTGGGCCGGGGTTACCCGGTCGGCGGCAGGGGCGCGGGTTCATCCCGGGCCCCTGTAGCTTAGTTAAGGGGATGCGAGGGACCCGACTGTGGGCGCACCCGCTGCGTCATTCCGTCTTGCGCGCAGCGCGCTCGGCAGGTGCAGGAGCCGGTTTTGACTGAGCGTCGGTTTGCGGACCAGCAGCCGACTCGATGCCGCCTTCAGCCTCTGGCTTCCAAATGCCGGCAAACGCGTCATCCCAGGGCAGAATCTTGAGCCCCAGAATCGAGTTCTTTGTCTCGCGCCCGGCGCATAGCTTGGTCCTTACCTCAGGCCATCGATCAGGTGTGCTCGATGGCTTGGCTATCTTCTCAGCACAGGGTCTTGCGACGAGGTCGGCGAGTTGAAGGCCGGTTGAGTGCTTTCCTCCTTTGCTTTCGAACGTGATGCCCGGATGAAGTTGCTGACGGAACCAGGCGGGCGATATGTACGAAGTGCCGTGCAGATGGAGGCGCGCGAATTCGTACTGAAGAAGTGCATCCTCCTTGGGCCCCCGCGATTCGGCGATCACCCGTGCCCGGCCTCCATTGAACGTTGAATCCAGGGCCATCACGACCCTCTCGAAAAGGAAGTCGAGGCTCATCAAGTAAACATGCCCAGGCAGGCTCTCATCGAGGGGACCTGACCCGACCAACGCTGCATATTCCGAGCGGCGAATGGCGATGGCGACGACGGAGTAGTCGAGCTCGGCAAGCACGACGCGCAGGTTGCTCAAGACGGTCGCGCGGCCTGGGCCGCCGAAGGGCCAGTCGCCGTGACGGACGTCCGGTTCGTGAACGATCTCGTCTTTGGAGCCGAGGTTCGTCTCTTTCCACTCGCGCCACTTGAGGTCAAGACCTGGCCAATCAGCCTCACGCACCACGACGGCAACCAAGCCGAACACCGGGAAGGCATCGGCCGATCCGATGGTATGGGAACCGCATTCATCCAGGAACACCAGGCACGAGTCGGCTGCTGAGGGGTGCCGTCCGGTCGGGCGCTTGCGTGGAAAAATTCGACCGCCGACGCGCTCCATGAGCCTGCGCTGCTCGGACTGACCGGCCTCAATCAGAACGTCGACTACCTCGGTCGTCTGGCCTGCTTCTGTCCGAAGGGCCGCGGCTCGTCGAAGAAGCGCGACGTACTCGTCCTGTCGCTCCAGTTGGATGCGAGCGATTCGGGCATCGCGGCTCTGCTCAAGGTCAGCGGCTTGTGGCTTCTTCCACACAATCAATCCATCAGCATAGGGACCGCCAGGCCGCCAGAGGCCTAGCGACGACCAGACTCCCACCATTGCTCCAAACGCCTTCGGGGTGCGCATCGTGGCGATGCGGAACGGCCACCCACGTCTCGATCGAGTCGGCGAGCTTCCGGGCAAGCGCATCGGAAGCCCAACTCTCGAATCCGCTCATGTGTGCGATGACGTAGGCCCCTGGTACGACCGCCATCATTACCCGTGACGCGTGAACCGGCAGAGGCAGGATCCTGAGGGCGCGGCTGGTGAACTTCGCTCCCGCTTGGGCTCGTGTCTGGATGAGGAACTTGTAGCCGGCATCGACCTGCTGCGCGACCCAGGGGTTCTGCGGGTCAGACCGGTGCGGCACAAGGTTGTATCCCTGCGCGTCGTAGACGCCCACCCAATCGGCGCCCAGGTTGAGTAGGGTCTTCACGAGCGTCTCGTAGAGGAACATCGAACCGATCATGTCTTGACCGAGCATACGGATCAGCCGCCGCGAAATACTATGGTGCCGAGTGACAAAATACGATATATCGGCGTTGTCACTAAGGGACTATCGCGGTCTGTTCACTTCAGCCGGGTCGCCGATTGTCCAGTGAGTTAGCATCGCCCCTCAACCTGACACCGTTACACCGCCTCGGTCGAGGCTTGGTTGTCCGCCTGAAGTTGTTTGTAGTGGACCCAGTTGCTGCACCGTTGCTGCACCGTTGCTGCACTAGAGGTTCGTCGCGGCCCCAGGAGGGCACGAATCGAGTTGAGATTTGGCTCCGGACCAGGGATTCGAACCCTGAACCTTGCGGTTAACAGATCGCTGCATCCCGTTCAGAAATGGCGTCCCGAATTCACCGCGTGCCGCTGAGTGCCACCGATTGCCATGGTTTATCGCCGGCGTTGCTGTACGAAACCGCCTCTGGCGAAATCAACGCTCCTCACCGTCTGATGTGCAGCCAAGGCGCGTAGACATGACGACAACGAGTTAGGACCTCGACGCTACCAGCGACACTGCCGGGAGCTCGATTCTGCCAGCACTGACGAATGAAGCCACTTGGTCAGCGATCTGCTCGCGGACGTGCCGCCGCTCCTTGTCTCGATTGGCCCATAGACGTCGAACGTCAAGCCATGCCATCGCCAGATTATTCCCGTCGTCGGCCCACCCGTTACCACGAGGCCATTGGTTCCGTTCTGCATCCTCACCAAAACCCGCTGGCCTTCATAGCCCTTGGAGTGGTCGCATCAGCCAGTGCCTCGAGGTAGCCTGCGTCCACGATGACTTGCCCTCGACCACGAAGAACCGACCATACGAGGGATGCCGATATGCCCAAGCAACTGTCATGCCAGGCGGGGACCAGGCGCCGGCCCTTGGGAGCGCCGCCGAACGGCCGACGACGCTTACTTCGCAGGCAAACTAAAGGACATCGAGCTCTCTCCGTCGAGGATCGACGCCGCGATCGGGCACCTGTCGAGAGTTCCCGCAATGCCCGCCCGCTAACTGACTAAGCACCCTGATCAAGGTTAGACAGCCACCGCAGGGAGTGGTACGTTGGTGAAGCGCATACCGAATCGTTCGGCTAGGAGGGCTGACTATGGCCGAAATACACAAGAGCGCAACCATCGATGCCCCGATCGAGAAGGTGTTTGACTTCGTCGACGACCCAGCGAATTTCCCGAGGTACGTACCCAACGTCGAACGAGTCGCGGATGTTGTCAGGACCGAAAAGCGGCTGGGCGATTCCTTCCGCGTCAGCTACAAGGTGCTTGGCGTCACCTTCGACGAAAAGTTCAAGGTCACTGCGCACCAGCGGCCCAATCGCCTGGATAGCAGCTTCGAAGGCGGGATGAAGGGCACCTTCACATGGAGCTTCGCACCGGAAGGCAATCAAACCCAGGTTAAAGTCGACATCGCTTACACCTTGGCGGGAGGGCCGATCGGCAGGGCGATCGACGCGATGATGCTGGAACGCACGAACGAGAAGACGATCGAGCAGACGCTCCAGAACATCCAGAAGACACTTGCGCGGGGAGCGGTCTCTACGGGATAACACCGACCTCGGCGCCTTCTGCCGGCTCAGGCTGGATGTTGTCAGACGACCAGTGCCAGCGGTCCTGTTACCCCCTGCGGTGTTTGGGTCAGTCCTAAGTGATCGGGAAGTAACGCTGCGTTCGAGGCTTCTCAGCTCGACGTGCGGGAGGCGGCTCGGGGCGACTCCGAGAAGCGGTCGGTGATTTCGCGGCGGTTTTGCGGTTTTGGCCGCGTGTTCGCAGTCAAGCATGACGCGCGCTGCGAGTTCAATCTGACAGTTCGAATGCTCCGGTTCGCCGCGCGCGCACACCGATAGCGGCAGGCGTTGCCGTAAGCGCTGGCGTCAGACTGGCGGAGGTGCGTTGTTCGGCCTAAAGTCCTCCTCAGGCTCGGGGCGTGACGGAGCGGGCGTTGCCGGTGGTGAGCTGAGGTCGGAGGTGGAAGTTATGGCCGTCTACGAGTTCGAATGCAAGGCGTGCGGCGAGCACTTTGAGGTAAGCGTTCCGATCAGCGAACACGACCGCCTGAAGAAACGGCCGCCAAAGTGCCCCAAGTGCGGCAAGTCCCGGGTGCAGCAGTTGGTCTCGAGCTTCAGCACCAAGGCGCCAAGCAAGTGCTGAGTCGGACCGTCGGCGGGGGAAATTGGCCAAGGAGGACCGCCCCTGTCCTCGCCCTTTCCCGCAGAACGAGCAGCGTGTGTGGTGACGATCCTCGTATTCGTTCAGCAGCCTGCCGCGGCCCCTGACTAGGGGCGGCGACGACAAGTGCTTCGTTAGGGCCGGGAGCCTTTCTCAGGGCCAGTTCGCCGCGCTAGTTCACGACGTGCACACTCGATCGCCGAGGAAGGATCGTGGTGGGTGATGTGCTCGCAACTCCAGACTGCCTGGCCGTCCGATTGCTTAATCATTGCCGTGTAGTCGAGGCGTCCCGATTGCTGAACGTAGGACGCCTTCAGGTCGGGAGCCACATAACCCATTCTGCTCCACGCGAAAGAACAGACCGACGACGAACTGTCTGGAAGCACGCCGAACGCGAGATTCGCCGCCCGGCGAGGTTGGGCATTCTTCGGCGCCTTTCTTGAGTCGGGATCGTCCTAGTCGTGATGAGCTGCCACCTCATCGCTGTTTTCGTGGCCGCAGGTCTATGCTGAGTTACAGCGGCCCGCTTCCTCTTCCCGTGACGACTTTTGAGTTGAGTGGCGGACATTGCCGAGCGCCGCCGCTCCGCAATCGCGGCACAAACGATTGGGAAAGGTCATTGCCCAGCGTGTGTACCTGACCCGACGCCGCGCGTCATTCATCGCTGGCGATTCAGAATCGGGCTGTACGGGCCCCAGGCTCATTGATTATCGATGGTTAAAACAGCAAGTCCTACCGCCGACCATGACGAAGGGCATGTCTACGATCGCCGAACCAATCTTGTCGGCCAAGGGATCACGCGCGGAGCCAGTGCGGCAACCGTGGCCAAGGCGAGAGGCGGTACCAAGCTCTCGAGGTGGCCGGCGAACGGACTCGCGCACGAGCTGATCTCGGTT
>WNEY01002415.1_pt1 | contig 13700 bp, 17 predicted proteins | sample 5400531 | NCBI WGS metagenome assembly WNEY01 (sample SAMN13153338, study PRJNA577476) | soil metagenome | isolation source: 200 cm saprolite under Douglas fir tree site 1 | place: USA:California | collected 2015-04-18
CGACGCGCGCGGCCCCGAAGTGCGCCTCGTCGCGCTCGACGTCGTAGACGACGCGGGCGCCGGGCTCGGTCTCGACCCCATCGCGGTGCTCGGAGAGCGCGAGGATCAATGGAAGTACTGGCCGCCGTCGATGACGATCGTCTGGCCGGTGACGAAGTCGGAGCCGGGGCCGCAGAGGTAGACGACGGCGCCGACGACGTCCTCGGGCACCTGGTCGCGCTGCAGCGTCCGCGCCGCGACCGAGACGTCGCGCAGCTTCTCGATCACCTCCGGGTGCGACTGGACGCCGGTCGACATCGTGAAGCCGGGCGCGACGCAGTTGACGAGCACCTTGTCCTTGCCGACCTCCTTCGCGAGCGCGCGCGTGAACGCGACGATCGCGCCCTTCGAGGTCACGTAGTGGAGCAGGAACGGCACGCCGCGGAAGGGAGTCCCGGAGGAGATGTTCACGATCTTGCCGCCGCCGCGCTCGCGCATCACCGGCACGACGGCGCGGCAGGTGAGGAACATCGAGGCGACGTTGATGTCCATCACCTGCCGCCACTCGTCGAGCGGGATCTCCTCGAAGGGGCGCATCTTCAGCGACGCGTAGAGGCCGGCGTTGTTGACGAGGATCTCGATCGGGCCGCAGCGCTCGACCGTCTCCTCGGCCATGCGCGCCACGTCCTGCTCCGACGAGACGTCGACGGTGAGGCCGACGCCGTCGGGAAAGGCGGCCGCCGCCTCCTCGGCCCCTTTCAGGTCGGCGATCACGATCCGCGCGCCCTCCCGCGCGAGGCCCGCGGCGATCGCGCGGCCGATGCCCTGGGCACCGCCGGTGACGATCGCCACCTTGCCCTTCATCGAATCGGCGAGAACGAGGTCGGGATCAGGATCCGGTTCTGCTGCGTGTGGATCAGCGGCTGGATCCTGGCCAGGAACGCCTGCCAGCGCTCGTCGGCCTGGAGCTTCGCGCGCCGCTGCTCGCGCTCGGCGTAGCTCGAGTAGCCCCACAGGCTCGTGTACGTGGAGAGCGCGCCCACGTCGGTGGTGAAGACGCCGATCAGGTTGCCGAGGTGGCTCTGCTGCAACTCGATCCCCTCGGTCTCGTAGAGCTTCACGAGCTCGTTCAGCCTGCCGGTGAAGACGTGGTAGTCCCGCTGCTCGACGATCACCCGTCGATCCCGCCCATGCACAGGTACTTGATCTCGAGCCACTCGTCGATGCCGTACTTGGAGCCCTCGCGGCCGATGCCGGACTCCTTGACGCCGCCGAAGGGTGCCACCTCGGTCGAGATCAGGCCGGTGTTGATACCGACGATGCCGTACTCCAGTCCCTCCGCGACGCGCCAGACGCGGCCCATGTCGCGGCTGTAGAAATAGGCAGCGAGGCCGTACGGCGTGTCGTTGGCGCTCCTGATCGCCTCCTCCTCGGTCGCGAAGCGGGCGATGCCGGCGACCGGGCCGAAGGTCTCCTCGCGGCTCATGGCTGCGTCGGGGACGACGCCGGCGATCACGGTCGGCTGGTAGAAGAGGCCGCCGAGCGACTCGCCGCCGGTGACGAGCTCACCGCCCCGCTCGAGCGCGTCGGCGACGTGTCGCTCGACCTTCTCGATCGCCTGCCGCTCGATCAGCGGGCCGACGTTCGTGTCCGGCTCGAGGCCGCTACCCACCTTGAGCTTCACGACCGCCTCGGTCAGGCGCTGCACGAACTCGTCGTGGACCGTGTTCTGGACGAGGATCCGGTTGGCGGAGATGCAGGTCTGGCCGGAGTTGCGGTATTTGCAGATGAGGGCGCCCGCGACCGCATCGTCGAGGTCGGCGTCGTCGAAGACCAGGAAGGGCGCGTTGCCGCCGAGCTCCAGCGAGACCTTCTTCACCTGCTTCGCGCACTGCTCCATCAGCAGCTTCCCGACCTCGGTCGAGCCGGTGAAACCGAGCTTGCGCACGATCGGGTTCGAGGTCAGCTCCCGCCCGATCACGGGGGCGTCCTCGGCGGCGCCGGTGACGATTCCGAGCACCCCAGCGGGGAGCCCCGCTTCCTCGGCGAGCTTGGCGACGGCGAGCGCGGTCAGCGGCGTCTGCTCGGCCGGCTTCAGCACCATCGTGCAGCCGGCGGCGAGGGCGGGAGCGGCCTTGCGCGTTGGCATCGCGGCCGGGAAGTTCCAGGGCGTGATGCCGGCGGTGACCCCGACCGGCTCCTTGGTCACCACGACGCGCCGGTCGGGGGCGTAGGTGGGGATCGTGTCGCCGTAGACGCGTTTCGCCTCCTCGCCGAACCACTCCAGGAACGAGGCCGCGTAGGCGATCTCGACGCGCGACTCGGCGAGCGGCTTGCCCTGCTCCGTCGTCAGCAGGCGCGCCAGCTCCTCCTCGTTGTCGAGCATCAGATCGGCCCAGCGGCGCAGGATCCGCGCGCGCTCCTTGGCCAGCTTCGAGCGCCAGGCCGGCAGCGCCTCCTGCGCGGCCGCGATCGCCCGCCGCGTCTCCGCGACACCCATGCGCGGAACCTCGGCGATCGTCTCGCCGGTCGCCGGGTTCTCGACCGGGAACGTGTCGCCGGAGTCGGACTCGAGCTCCAGCAGCAGCAGATCCACGGCGGCGCCCATGCGCCCGATTCTACGGCGTGACGAGCACGCGGCCCGGCGAGCCCGCGAGGCTGGCGCGGAACGCCTCGTCGGCCTGCTCGAGCGGGTAGCTCGGGCCGAGGAGCGAGCGGAGCTCGAGCCGCCCGGCGCGGACGTCCTCCAGCAGCGCGGGCAGCGCGACCGCGGGGTCCTCGGAGCCGTAGATCGTCCCTGTCAGCGTCTTCTCGCGGTTGGTGAAGTCGAACGGGTCGAGGTCGAGCCGGGAGCCGCCGGGCGGCATGCCGACGAGCACGCAGAGGCCGCCGCCGCGGGTGAAGCGGAGAGCGAGGGCGCTCGTCTCCGGCAGGCCGACCGCGTCGAAGGCGACGTCGGCGCCCTGCCCGAGCAGGGACTTGAGCTCGTCCGGGTGGCCGACCGCGGTCGCGCCGAGCGCCTGCGCGCGCTCGAGCCGGGCCTCGTTCGGGTCGACACAGACGATCTCGGTCGCGCCGGCCATGCGCGCGCCCTGGACGACGAACTGACCGACGCCTCCGGCGCCGATCACGAGCGCGGTCTGGCCCGGCTCCAGCGTCGAGGCGTAGCGGACCGCGCCGACGCCGGTCAGCGCCGCGCAGCCGAGCAGCGCCGCCTCGTCGAGCGGGATGCCCTCGCCGAGCGGCAGTGCCGCATTGGCCTGCACGACGACGTGCTCGGCGAGGCAGCCCGTCGCCGCCATCCGGTAGACCGGCTCGCCGTCCAGCGACATGCGCGTCGTGCCGTCGAGCAGCGTCCCCGCGCCGATCGCCGTGCGCAGCGGCTCGCAGGCGGCCGGCCGGCCGCGCCTGCACGGGCCGCACTCGCCGCAGGCCGGCGCCCAGCAGATCACGACCGGATCGCCCTCCGCCACCCCCGCGACGCCCTCGCCGACGGCCTCGATCACGCCCGCGCCCTCGTGGCCGAGCACCATCGGGGTCGGGCGCGGCCACTCGCCCTTGAGCACGTGCAGGTCCGAGCCGCAGACGCCGATCGCCGCCATGCGGACGAGCACCTCGCCGGCGTGGGGCTCCTCGAGCTCGAGCTCGACCGGCTCGAGCGGCTGCTCCGGCGAGCGGAACAGGGCAGCACGCGTCCTCACGCGCTGACCGTGGCTCCGATCGCCTCGGCGATCTCGGCGCAAGTGCCGACGATCGCGACGTTGGTCAGCGCATACTCGAGCGCTGCCTTCTGCCACTCCTCGTTCACCGTCGACGTGCCGTCGGACGCGACGACCGCGCGGTAGCCGGCGTCGGCGGCGTGGCGCGCGGTGTGCTCGACCGACATGTTCGTCCAGGCGCCGGTGACGATCAGCGTCTCGACGCCCAGGCCGCGGAGCAGGATGTCGAGCTTCGTGTCGTAGAAGGCGTTCATCCGCATCTTCTCGACGATGTGATCGCCTTCCTGCGGCTCGAGCCCGTCCGCGGCCGCGGCGCCCCAGCTGCCGCGCACGAGCGCGTTCGCGTCCTTGACGCCCTCGAACAGCGGCGCGTTCTGTTTCAGCCCCGCTGCGCCGGGCTCGACCACGTACCAGACGTGGATCACCGGCACGCCGGCCGAGCGGCAGGCCTCGGCGAGGCCCCTCACGTTCTCCACCACGTTCTGGCTCTTCGCGTGCTCGGGCGCGCCCGACTCGGCGAAGGCGCCGCCGTCGATGATCACGTCGTTCTGCAGATCCTGGATGACCAGGGCCGCGGAGTTCGGGTCGATCCGATCCATTTCTCGCCTCCTCAGTGCATGTAGCCCAGCCGGTTGCCGGCGACCTTCATCCTGACCCGATAGACCGACGACGTGGCGGGGACGTACAGCGACTTCCAGTCCGAGTCGCCCCAGTTGATGTTCCCGACGCTCTCGGGTACCTCGATCACCCCGAGGTGCTCGCCCTCGGGGCCGAACACCCACACGCCGGCAGGCCCGGTCACGTAGATGCTCCCGCGCTCGTCTGCCTTCATCCCGTCCACGAGCCCGCCCTTGGCGAGGTCGCCGTCGCCGATGTTCTCGGCGAAGAGGCGGCCGTTCGAGAGCCGGTGGTCGGGCCCGACGTCGAAGACGCGGATGTGGGCGTGGTCGGTGTCGTTGATGTAGAGCAGCGACTCGTCGGGCGAGAAGCAAAGCCCGTTGGGCTGCGCGAAGTCGTCGACGAGCAGCTCGAGCTCGCCGCCGCCCGCGGGGATCCGGTAGACGCCCTGGAAGTCGAGCTCCTGCTCCCGCTCGAGCCCGAAGCCCGGCATCCGGCCGTAGGTCGGATCGGTGAAGATGATCGAGCCGTCGCGCGCGACGATCACGTCGTTGGGGCTGTTCAGCTCCTTGCCCTGCCAGTGGCTCGCGATCGTCTCGCGGCCACCGTCGGGCGACTCGCGCACGACCGAGCTGGTGACGTGCTCGCAGACGATCAGGTTGCCGTCGTTGTCGAGCGTCATCCCGTTGCACTTGTTGCTCGGGTCGCGCAGCACGGTCACGCCCTCGTCGGGATGCCAGCGGCGGCGCTTGTCGCCCGGCATGTCGCTGAAGTGGAGCGAGCCGTCCGGCATCCAGATAGGTCCTTCCGTGAACGTGAAGCCGGTCGCGAGCTGCTCGACCTGCGCGTCCTCGTCGACGAGCTCATTGAGCTTGTCGGAATGCGCGGCGATCGTCATGCCGCCTCCTTTCGATTCAGCCACGAGACGGGCCGAACGTAACAGGCGTAGCGATCGTCCGCTACGCGACCTGACGCGAGGCAGGCAGTTACGCGATCGGTGCCAGGCACGTTGCGATCGGTGCGAGGCACCTGGCGTGTCCGAAAGCGCCGGGCAGTGGGACATGGCCGGTGCCAGGTACATGGCATGTCCGAAAGCGCCGAGCGGAGGGCGCTGAGACGGGATTCTGAAGAGCCCGGCCCGTTCGCCCTGGCCGAAACTCCGGCGCGACGCCTCCGCTTTCTGGGACATGGCCGGTGCCAGGTACATGGCATGTCCGAAAGCGCCGAGCGGAGGGCGCTGAGACGGGATTCTGAAGAGCCCGGCCCGTTCGCCCTCGCCGAAACTCCGGCGCGACGCCTCCGTTTTCGGACATGTCCGGTGCCAGGCCTCTGACATGGCCGTAAAGGCGGGATCAGGTCTCGACGTGGATGCGGCCCGGCGCCGTCTTCAGCGGCGTCCCGGGCCGCGCGGCGCGGATGGCGAGCGCCTCGGCGAGGATCGAGAGCGCGGTCTCGGCCGGTGCGTCGGCGCCGACGTCGAGCCCCGAGGGGCCGTGGATCCTCTCCAGCTCCGCCTCGGTCAGCCCGGCCTCGAGCAGCCGCTCGCGCCGACGGGCCTGCGTACGGCGGGCGCCGATCGCGCCGACGTAGAACGCGTCCGTCCGCAGAGCAGCCTTCAGCGCCGGCACGTCGAACTTCTCGTCGTGGGTGAGGACGACGACGGCGGTGTCGTGATCGGGCGCGATCTTCGCGAGCGCCTCCTCCGGCCACTCGAGCACGAGCTCGTCCGCGCTCGGGATCCGCTCGTGCGTCGCGAACTTCGCCCGCGCGTCGACGCAGATCGTCCGCCAGCCGAGCAGCTTGGCGGCAGTGCAGAGCGCCTCGGCCGTGTCGACGGCGCCGACGACGACGAGCCGCGGCGGCGGACCGTACACCTCGGCGAAGACCCTCAGGCCGCCGTGCTCGACGAGGCCGTTCCGGCGCAGCTCCCGGGCCAGCTCGGCGAGCTCCGCGGGCCCGTCGCCGACCGCTTCGCCCCGGTCGAGCAGGACGAGGAGCTTCGCGCCCGGCCGGGGCCCCTCGACAACGGTGAACAGCACGGCGCGCTCGTCGCTCGCCGCGACCTCGAGCAGCCGGTCGCCGAGGCTCACTCGAAGCGCTCGACGAAGACGTCGATCTCGCCGCCGCAGGGCAGCCCGACGCCGAGCGCGTCCTCGTCGGAGATCCCATAGGTGAGCAGCTTCGGCTCGCCGGTCTCGAGCACCTCCCTGGCGTGCTCGAAGACGTCTCCTTCGACGCAGCCGCCGGAGACCGAGCCGCAGATCTCGCCGCTCTCGGAGACGGCGAACTTGGAGCCGACCGGCCGCGGCGCCGACAGCCGCGTCGCTACCACCGTTGCGATCGCGACCTTCTCGCCACGGCCGCGCCAGCGCTCGATCTCGTGGACGATCTCTTTCACGCCGCATGCCTCCGCTCGATGCCGCCGAGCACGGTAGCGAGCGCCTCGAGGCTCGCGACGTCGTGCCCGGGCAGGAAGCGGTCGACATAGGGGAGCGCGGCGCGCATGCCGCCGGCGAGCGGCTGGTACTGGGGGTCGCCCTTGAGCGGGTTGACCCACACGACCGCGAACGCCTGGCGCGCGAGCCGCGCCATCTCGCGCTCGACGAGCTCCGTATCGCCGCGCTCGCAGCCGTCGGAGAGGATCACGACCACGGCGCCGCGCGTCAGCGCCCGGCGCCCCCACTGGTCGTTGTAGGCCTTGAGCGACTCCCCGATCCGGGTCCCGCCCGACCAGTCGACGGCGCGCTTCGCCGCCGCGGCGAGCGCGGCCTCGGGATCGCGCACGCCGAGCTCGGGCGTGAGCCGCGTCAGGCGCGTACCGAAGGCGAAGGCCTCGACGCCGCGCCCGGAGCCGCGCGCCGCGTGCAGGTAGAGCAGGAGGGCCCGCGCGTACGACTCCATCGAGCCCGAGATGTCGAGGATCAGGACGAGCTTGCGCGGCGTCGCGACCCGGCTGCGGAAGGCGCGCTCGACCGGATCGCCGCCGGTCGCGAGCGACGCGCGCACGAGCCCGCGCACGTCGAGCGCGCGGCCGCGCGTGTCGCGCCGCAGCCGACGCGAGCGCCGTTGGGGCCGCCTGGTGGCGATGGCCGCGATCAGCTTCCGGGCGCGCTCGAACTCCTCCGGCGACATCGCCGCGAAGTTCTTCCGGCGGAGCAACTCCTGCTCGTTCCAGCCGCCGACCTGTGTGTCGCCGCCGTCGAGCTCCGGCCCGGACCCGGGAACGCCGCCCTTGCGCCGCTCGGCCCCGGGCGGCGGCTCCTCGACCTTGCGGAGCTGCGGCTTGACAGCGGCGCCGAGGAACCACGCGTGGAAGGCGCGATCGAAGAACTCGAGGTCCTCGCGCCGCGAGACGAGCGTCGTGCGCAGCGCCCAGTACACGTCGTCCTGGCGGGCGAGCTCGACCGAGTCGAGCCCGTTGAGCGCGTCCGCGACGCGGCCCGGCCCGACCTCGAGCCCGGCCTCGCGCAGGATGCGCGCGAAGGTGACGACGTGCCGGACGACGGCGTTACCGGGCACGCGCGTTCGCGACCAGCTCGGCGAGGGCCTCGTCCCGCACGGACAGCAGATCCTCGTGGTACTTCAGCACCGACCCGAGCGTCGCCTCGACCGTCTCGACGTCGAGCTCCTGCTTGCCGAGCGCCGTCAGCGCGTGCGCCCAGTCGATCGTCTCGGCGAGGCCCGGCGGCTTCGCCAGGTCGAGCGAGCGCAGCTCGGCGACGAACCTGGCCGCCTCGGCTGCGAGCCGCTCGGGCACGCCCGGGACGCGCAGCTTGACGATCTCGATCTCGCGCTCGAGCGACGGGTGCCCGATCCAGTGGAAGAGGCAGCGCCGCTTGAGCGCGTCGTGCAGCTCGCGCGTGCGGTTCGACGTCAGGATCACGTACGGGCGCTGCTTCGCCTCGATCGTGCCGAGCTCGGGCACGGTGATCTGGAAGTCCGACAGCACCTCGAGCAAGAAAGCCTCGAACTCCTCGTCGGCGCGGTCGATCTCGTCGATCAGCAGCACGACGGGCTCCTCCGCCTCGACCGCCTCGAGCAGCGGGCGCCGGATCAGGAACTCCGGCCCGAACAGCTCGGCCTCGTCGACCGTCCCCTCCTGCGCGGCGCGGATGTGCAGCAGCTGGCGCGCGTAGTTCCACTCGTAGACCGCGTGGGCGACGTCGAGGCCCTCGTAGCACTGGAGCCGGATCAGGCGCGCGCCCAGCGCGGAGGCGATCGACTTCGCCGCCTCGGTCTTGCCGACGCCGGCCTCGCCCTCGAGCAGCAGCGGCTTCTCGAGCTTCAGCGAGAGGTAGAGCGCGGTCGCGAGCCCGCGGTCGGGCAGGTACGTCGCAGCCGCGAGCGCGGTCTCCAGCTCGTCGATCGAGGCGAACGGCATCGCGCTGAGAGTAGCTACGAGCAGGGGTGCGCGCCGACGGCGGCGGAGGCCATAGAATCGCCGCCATGGCTGCGGAGGTGCTCGTTCCGGCGTCGGCCGAAGAGGCGGCTTCGCTGTTCGGAGAGGGCGACGGGGTCACGGTTTTCGCCGGGGGGACGATCCTGCTGCCCGAGATCGCCGCGGGCCGGCTCGAGCCCGGCCGGACGCTCATGCTCCACAAGAGCGGTCTCGACGAGCTCCGTGCCGGGGACGGCGTGGTCAGGATCGGCGCGATGGTCACGGTCGCCGCGCTGACCGAGGCCTCCGAGCCGGTGCTCGCGCAGTGCGCCGAGCACGTCGCCGACCGCGAGGTGCGCGCGAACGCGACCGTCGGCGGCAACATCTGCGCGCCGCCCGGCCACGAGTCGCAGCGAGGCGACCTGGGCGCGCCGCTGATCGCGCTCGGAGCGCGCGTTCGCTCCGTCGGTCGCGGCGGCGAGCGCACCGAGGCGGTCGAGGACTTTCTCGCCGGTGACCGCGCCGGCCGGCTCGTGCTCGAGCTCGAGTACGAGCGCTACCCGCGCCGCTGGGGCGCGGCCGGCCTGCGCCGCCGGCACGCGCACTCGTACGCGATCGCGAACGTCGCCGTCTGCTCGCTGGAGGACGGGAGCGACCTGCGCGTCGCCGTGTCCGGGAGCGGGCCGACCGCCGTACGCTGCCGTTCGGTCGAGCAGAGCCGGAACGTCGCCGACGTGCTCGAGGACGTCCAGCCGGTCGCCGACGCGGTCGCCTCGGCCTGGTACCGCACCAGGATGCTGCCGGTGCTCGTGCGCCGCGCCCTCGACCAGCTGGAGGCCGAATGAAGCTGACCGTCAACGGCGTCGAGCACGAGCTTGCGAGCGCGCCGCTCACGCCGCTCCTCCACGTCCTGCGCGACGAGCTCGACGTCACGAGCCCGAAGGCAGGCTGCCAGCAGGGCGGCTGCGGCACCTGCACCGTCCTGATCGACGGCGAGCCGCGCCGCTCGTGCCTGACCGCCGTCGCGACCGTCGACGGCGCCGAGATCACGACGCTCGAGGGCCTCGGCGAGGCCGAGAGCATGTCAGCGGTCCAGGCTGCCTTCCACGAGCACTACGCGGCCCAGTGCGGCTTCTGCACGCCCGGCATGATCATGGCCGCGACGGCGCTGCTCGAGCGCAAGGGCGGCCCGGTCGAGCGCGACGAGGCGCTCGAGGCGCTTGGCGGCCACTACTGCCGCTGCACCGGCTACGTGAAGATCGTGGACGCCGTGCTGGCCGCCTCGCGCGGCCAGGTCGGCACCATCCCCGACCTGCCGGAGCCCGAGCAGGGCGAGCCGGACGTGATCGTGAAGGGGAGTCCGGCATGAAGGCCGTCGGCGCGCGCCTCCCCCGCTACGACGGCGTCGGCCACGTCACCGGCCGCACGCAGTACGTCGACGACGTCCGCGTCCACGGGCTGCTGTGGGCGAAGGCGCTCCGCTCGGCGCACCACCACGCCGCGATCAAGCGCCTCGACACGAGCAAGGCGGAGCAGCTCCCGGGCGTCCGCGCGATCGTCACGCACCTGGACGTCCCGAAGAACGTCTACGGCCACCTCGAAGGCCTCGGCGTCCCGGCCGACGAGCCGTTGCTCGCCGAGGGCGAGGTCCGCTACAGGGGTCAGCCGATCGCGGCCGTGGCGGCCGACACGGAGGCGATCGCGCTCGCCGCGGTCGCCGCGATCGAGATCGAATACGAGGAACGCCCCGCGCTCTTCGACCTGCGCAAGGCGTTCGACCCGGACGCGCCGAAGATCCACCAGTGGGGGCCGGTCTTCAGTCACTACGGGCCGTACAACCACCGCCGCGTCCGCAAGGGCGACATCGACTGGGCGTTCGACCAGGCCGACGCGATCGTCGAGGGCGTCTACCGGCCGCAGGCGATCGACCAGGTGCCGCTGGAGACGCAGGTCGCGCTCGCCGTGCCGGAGCCGAGCGGCCGCCTGACGATCTACTCGTGCACGCAGGCGATGTACTTCTCGATGGGCGTCGTCGCCGCGCACCTGCAGTGGCCGTTGAACAAGCTCAAGTTCGTCGGCGGGACCGTCGGCGGCGGCTTCGGCGGCAAGGTCGACACGGCCGCGGAGACCGTCTGCGCGCTGCTGGCGCTGAAGTCCCGCAAGCCGGTGAAGTGGCGCTGGACGCGAGAGGAGGAGTTTCTCTGCTCGTCCACCCGCGCGCCCTGGCATATCGAGATCGCCGACGCGCTCACCAAGGACGGCTGGATCCTGGGCCGCAGGATGCTGACGCTGCACGACTCGGGCGCCTACACGCGCTTCTCCTCGTACGGCCTGACCAAGCACGCGTTCCACCACACGGGCGCGTACACGATCCCGAACCTCCGCTTCGACGGCTTCGTCGTCTACACGAACCGGGTCCCGACGACGGCCATGCGCGGCTTCGGCGTCACCTCCGTCTCGTTCGCGGTCGAGACGCACATGAACCGCGTCGCCGAGGTGCTCGGGCTCGACCCGTGGGAGGTCCGGCTCAAGAACGCGAACCGGATCGGCGACACGACCGGGAACGGCGTGACGCTGAAGGACCCGTCGACGGTGCCCGTGACGCTGGCCGCGGCCGAGCGGGTCGGCGTCGAGCTCGGAGCCGAGTACCGGCAGATGACGAGCGCGTCGCGCTCCGGCGAGCTGCTGCCGCAGCACCTGGTCGCGCAGCTGGGGGAGGTCTCCTGATGGCCAAGCATCGCGGCCGAGGCTTCGCGACGATCGAGTACCCGACGGGGATGAACCAGAACGGCGACCCGAGCCAGGCCTGGATCAAGGTCAAGCCCGACGGCCGCATCGACGTCTTCGCCGGCACGGTCGACATCGGCCAGGGCTCGAAGACCGTCCACACGCAGATCGTGGCCGACACGCTCGGCGTCCCCTACGACTGGGTCACGATGGACAACTCGAACACCGACTCGTCCGCCGTGTGCACCGGCACGTTCGCCTCGCGCGGCACCTTCATCGGCGGCAACGCCGTACGCCTCGCGGCGGAGCGTGTGCGCGAGCGGATCCTCGCGATCGCGTCGAAGGAGCTCGAGATCGAGCCGTCGGATCTCGAGATCGAGAAAGGCGAGGTGATCGCCAAGGGCGCGCCGCAGAAGAAGATCGGCGTCCCGGACGTGGCCGGCGCGGCCACGTACAACTACGGCGAGCTGATCAGCGGCTCCTCGACGGCGCTGAAGCCGTACGCGACTGTCGACGACGCGACCGGTCAGGTCGAGCTCGAGCCGCACTCGGCGATCTCGTACGCGGCGTGCGTGGCCGAGGTCGAGGTCGACGACGAGACCGGCGAGGTCACCGTCCTGAAGCTGGTCCAGGTCTACGACGTCGGCCGCGCGATCAACCCGACGCTCGTCGAAGGGCAGATCGAGGGCGGCGCCATGATGGGCCTCGGGCTGGGGCTGCTGGAGGAGTGCTACCCGTACTACCCGTCGGCCGAGCACCGCGGCGGCGAGTTCGGCGCCTACCTCGCGCCGGCGATCGCCGACCTGCCCGAGCTCGACAACGTGATCCTCGAGAACCCGTCCGAGGACGGCCCCTTCGGCGCCAAGGCGATCGGCGAGATGGCGAACAACGCGCAGCCGCCGGCGATCGCGTCCGCGATCCACGACGCCGTCGGGGTCTGGGTCACTGAGATGCCGGCCACGCCCGAGCGCATCCTGCGCGCGCTCGAGCAGAAGCAGGAGCCGCGGCGCGAGGGCAAGCGGGTCATCTTCGACGAGGAGCTGTCCGTGAGGACGGTCTCGGCCAACGGCGGCCAGGGGTTCCTGAGCGTCGATGCCTGAGGCACCCCCGTTCCGGACCTGGAACGGGCGCGAGGCGTGGGAGTTCGTCGACGGCGTGCGCCTGCACGCAATCGGCGGCGAGCAGGTGCTGCTCTGCCGGGTCCGGTACGAGCCGGGCAAGCGCGTGCCGTGGCACGCGCACGAGCGCACCGAGCAGGTGATGTTCATCCTCGACGGCGAGGTGGAGATGACGATCGAGGAGGAGACGCGGACGCTGAAGGCCGGGGACGTCGTCGTCGTCAACCGGGGCCTGCGCCACACGCTGCGCTCCGAGACCGGCGTCACGTTCATGGAGGCGCTGGCACCGGTGCCGCTCGACCACGTGCCGGACAGGAGCCTCGACCTCGTGCTCGGGCCCGACGGCGGCTCGCAGCACCTCGAGAAGTAGGAAGGAGGGCGCATGCCGCTCGTCAGGGTCGAGCTGTTCGAGAGGCGCCTGAACCCCGAGACGGAGGCGCGGATCATCGAGAAGGTGACGGACGCGCTCCTCGAGGCGATCGACGCCGAGGAGCTGCGCGAGCACACGTGGGTGATCGTCGAGGGCCACGACGCGCACCGCTGGGGTCGCAATGCCAAGCCGTGGGACGAAGGAGGTAGCTAGATGCCGCTGGTCGAGGTCAAGCTGTACGACACCCGTGTCACCGAGGACTCGGTGCCGAAGATCATCGAGGCGATGACGGACGCGCTGGCCGAGTCCTCAGGGGCGAGCCGGGAACACATCTGGGTGATCGTCGAGGGCGTGTCCGCCAAGCACTGGGGCGTGGGCGGCAAGCCGAGCGCCTAGCCCTCGTTGCACATCACGACGAGCTCGTGCTCGAGCCCGCCCACGTGCGGGTTCCGCCACGGCGAGTCCGGGTCGACACGCCATTCGAGCACCGTCAAGCGGCGGTGCGGGGCGCCAGGGACGACGCCTTCGGCCGCCCGATCCTCCTGCGGCCGGGGCTTGTGGATCAGACGCCCGCCGGGACCTCGGCGAGCCGCAGCTCGACGGCCGGGGCGTCGCGGACGACCTCGGCCGTCTCGCGCGCGTGTAACAGAGTCGTGCGGACGATCAGCTTCGCGCGCGCGAAGTTGTCGAGCACCGTCGGCACGGGCGCCACCGGGCGGCCGAGCGCATAGCCGGCGGCGTTGCGGCCGATCTGCCGGTACGACTCGAGGGTCAGCGACGGCGCCATGCCG
>WNEY01002416.1_pt1 | contig 13696 bp, 10 predicted proteins | sample 5400531 | NCBI WGS metagenome assembly WNEY01 (sample SAMN13153338, study PRJNA577476) | soil metagenome | isolation source: 200 cm saprolite under Douglas fir tree site 1 | place: USA:California | collected 2015-04-18
CGACGCCGGAGATCGGCGGCGGTGGCGATGTCACTGGCGGCGATGGAGCCGGCGCCGGAGTCGGGCCCGGCGCCGGAACCACGATCGGCATGACCGGTTGGGCGATCTTCGGCGCGGGTTTCGGCTCGGCAGCCGCCCGTTCCGCAGGCGCTTCCTTGCGCACTTCACGCAGCCGCCTGCTGACCTCGTCGAGCAAACGTTGCTGCTGATCGAGCAACTCCTCGACGGCGTGCAGACGGGCCCGCAGCCGTCCCTGCGACACGAGGCTCACGATGGGCAGAACGAACGGCACGGCGGCCAGCAGGAGGCCGAAGAGGACGAAGGAAATCACGCGTTACAGTACTTCGGCGCGGCGTCCGTTGCCGGACAGCAGATCGCTCGACGATTGCCCGCGACTGCGCTGAATGGCACAATCAGCCGGCACCGTCAGAAGATCCCAGAAGGCTTGTCTGTCCTTCTGAACCCTGAAACAGACTGGAGGCGTCATGCGCAAGCGGTTGATCGCGGTCGTGCTGCTCTGCCTCGCTGGACTGGCCCCCGGTATCGCGCAACAGCCGCGGCGACCTCCGTCGGCGTTCGCGCCCGAGGGCACGCCGATCGCGCTCGGCCTCGCCGGCTACGCGAAGGTCCTGTGCTCGGCCGTCTTTGTCTCCGGCCGCGAGCCCGCGGAGGCCTTCGAGAACAGCGGCTTCTTCCTGTTTCCCGAAGACCAGCGCCGCGGCGTCACCTTCGACGTCGACCGCGAGAAGAAGCTGGTGCGCATGACGCACGGCGCGGTGACGAGAACCGCGAAGTTCTACGGCGATCAGGGCTGCATCATTCACCCGCAGGATCACGACGGGATTTTCTTCACGCCGGTGCCGGTGAAGACCACCCTGCCCGACGAGGCGTCCCAGCCGTGGCCGATGGGCGACGCACCGTCACGCGACCCGTGGCCGGCCGGAGCCGATCGCGCCCGCATCGCGAAGGCCGTCGATCTCGCGTTCTCGGATCCCGCCGCGCTCACCGCGGCGGTTGTCGTCGTCTACAAGGGCCAGATCGTCGGCGAGCGCTACATGCCGGGAATCACGAAGGACACGCAGCTCGAGAGCTGGTCGATGGGCAAGAGCCTCACTGCCACGCTCTTCGCGCTGCTTGTGAAAGACGGCGTGTACCGCGTGAGCGATCCGGCGCCGGTGCCCGACTGGCAGAAGCCCGGCGACCCGCGCGCCGCGATCCGCATCGCGGATCTGCTGCACATGAGCAGCGGGTTGAAATTCATCGCCGGACAGGATCCCGACTACACGCCCGACAAGGGCTACCCCGATCACACGCTGATCTATACGGGTGCGATCGACGCGTTCAAGCACTCGATGACGCGGCCGCTGCAGTTCCCGCCGAACACCGAGGGCCGGTATCGCAACTCCGATCCGCTGATGGTCGGCTGGCTGATCAAGCAGGCGGTGATCAAGCGCGGCGAGCCCTATCTGACCTTCCCGCAGCGCGCGCTGTTCGATCGCATCGGGATAAGGCGTCAGGTGCTCGAGACGGATCCGTACGGGAACTTTCTGTTGAGCGGCTACGACTACGGCACCGCGCGCAACTGGGCGCGGATTGGACTGCTGTACGTCCAGGACGGCATCTGGCAGGGGCAGCGCCTGCTGCCGGAGGGATGGGCGCAGTTTGTGAGCACGCCGGCGCCGGCCTGGAAGCAGCCGGTGTACGGCGGCCTGTTCTGGGTGAACGGCGACGGCGCGTGGCCCATACCCAGGGCCGCGTACTTCGCAAACGGCGCCGGCGGTCAGCGCACGGTGATCATCCCCACGCACGACCTCGTGGTGGTGCGCATGGGGCACCACAAGGGCGACCGCGCCGGCATGAATACGCTGAAGCTCGCGCTCGCGGAGCTGATGACCGCGGTGCCCGCGAGGTAGTCGATGTGGATCCTGATCGCGGTCGGCGCGGGCGTTCTGGCGCTCGCGCACACGGCTCCCGTGCCGTTCCTGTTCGACGCGATCGCCGGCGGCCGAGCCGTCTGGCACATGCCGAAGCGGACGCCGCCGACGATCTACCTCACGTTCGACGATGGGCCGAACCCGACGACGACGCCGGATCTGCTGGACGTCCTGTCGCGGGAGCGCGTACGCGCGACGTTCTTTCTGATCGACCGGCACATCACCGAGCGCACGGCGCCGCTGGTGCGCCGCATGTTCGCCGACGGGCACTCGGTCGCGCTGCATTCGGCGACGCGGCGGTACATGCTCATGTCGCCGGACGCCTTCGCGCGATCGCTCACCGACGCGGCGGATCACATCGAGCGCGTGGCGGGCAGCCGGTCATGCCCCGCGTTCCGACCGCATGCGGGCTGGCGCAGCTGGGCGATGTACGCGGGGCTGAAACGGATCGATCACCAGCTGGTCGGCTGGGGCTGGATGCTGTGGGACTGGAACTGGTTCCGCGCGCGAACGGCCGACTCGGTGATGAACCGCCTGCGCGATCGCGTCAAAGACGGCGACATCATCGTCATGCACGACGGCGACGAGTCGGCGCCGTTCGAGGACCAGCGGCACACGGTCGACGCGACGGCGCGTCTGATTCCCGACCTGCGCGCCCGGGGCTTCAGCTTCGGGGTCGTGTGCGAGAACGCGGCGAGTCCCCGACGAGTCCCAAGATGAATCCCAGCGCGAATCCCGAATCGCCCAATCCCCAATCCCTAATCCCTAATCCCCAATCCCTAATCCCTAATCCCTATTAAAATGCCCCCCGTGTCCCTGATCGGCCGGACGCTCTCGCACTATCAGATCGTCGAAGAGATCAGCCGCGGCGGCATGGGCGTCGTCTATCGCGCGCTCGACCTGCGCCTGAACCGCGAGGTGGCGCTCAAGGTGCTGCCGCCGGAGCTGATGGCCGACGCCGACAGGCGCCAGCGGTTCGTTCAGGAGGCGCGCGCTGCCTCCGCGCTCGAACATCCGCACATCGCGGTCATCCACGCGGTCGACGAAGCCGACGGCGTCAACTTCATCGCGATGGAGCTGGTGCGCGGCGAGAAGTTGAGCGACCTGACCGCGCGCGGCCCGCTGCCGGCGCACCGCGCCCTCGAAATCGCCACCGAGGTCGCCGAAGGGCTCGCGCGCGCGCACGACAAGGGCATCGTCCACCGCGATCTCAAGCCGGCCAACGTGATGCTCACCGAGGACGGCCACGCGAAAATCATCGACTTCGGTCTGGCGAAGCTGGTGGATGCGCTCAGCGGCGACTCCGGCGGCCTCACCGTCGTCAAGGCGGAGACCGACCCCGGCATGGTGATGGGGACGGTCACGTACATGTCGCCCGAGCAGGCGCGCGGCGGCAAAGTCGATCATCGCAGCGACGTGTTCAGCTTCGGCGTGCTGCTGCACGAGATGCTGACGGGGCGTCCGCCGTTTCGCGGCAACACGAGCATCGACACGATGCAACGCGATCCTGCACGACCCGGTGCCGCCGCTGCCCTCGCTCGGTCCGTCGGCGCCGCGCGAGGCGACAAGCGACGTGCAGCGCATCCTCGAGAAATGCCTTGCGAAGGATCCGGAGTCGCGCTACCAGGGCATGCGCGACGTCGTCGTCGATCTGCGGGCCGCGAGGCGGCGGCTCGAATCGACGTCGATGCATGCGGCGGTCACGACCGCGGCACGGACCGTCGGATCGCGCGAAGGCTTCCAGACCGCGCAGGCGTACGCGTATGGCGCGGTGACGCTCGTCGTGATCGCGCTTGCCGGCTTCGGGGCGTTGAGGTCGCGGTGGACCAGCGCGACGCCGCCGCCGGCCGGCGACAAGCCATCCGTCGCCGTGCTGTATTTCGAGAACAACACCGGCAACCCGCAGCTCGACTGGATGCGCACGGGTCTCACCGACATGCTGGTGACCGATCTCTCGCAGTCGCCCGACGTCGAGGTGCTCGGCACCGACCGGCTCGTACAGATCCTGACGCAGATGAAGCGGCAGGACGACAAGGTCATCTCGTACGACACGGTGCAGGAGCTTGCCAGGCGCGCCGGCGTGAAGACCGTCGTCCTCGGCAGCTACATGAAGTCGGGCGACACGCTCCGCATCAACATCAAGGTGCAGGAAGCCGCCAGCGGGAAGATCGTCACGGCCGAGCGGGTGGAGGCGATGGGGGACAACAACCTCTTCCCCACCGTCGACGATCTCACGAGACGCATCAAAGCGAAGTTCGCGCTGCCGGGCAGCGTGAACCCGACCACACCGCTGCTCACATCGCCCATCATCGTGACGTCGAAAGCCGACTTCTCGGTCGACCGCGCGCTGAAGGATGTCACGACCTCGTCGATCGAGGCGTACCGCTATTACGCCGAAGGCATCAACCTGCACGAGCGCGGACGCGAGCAGGAAGCGGTGCCGCTGTTCGAGAAGGCGATTGAGCTCGATCCCGGATTTGCCATGGCCCTCACGAAGCTCGCGGTGGTCGAAAGCAACGTGGGCCACCCCAACAAGCGCAATGAATACGCGCGGCGTGCCTATGACCACGTCGAGCGCCTCACTGCGCGGGAGCGCTACTACGTCGAGGGCTACTACAACAGCCTGCGCGTCGAGACCTACGAGAAATCGATCGAGGCGTACAAGAAGGCGATTCAGCTGTATCCCGATCACTCGTCAGCCACGCACAACCTGGCGCTCGCTTACGCAGCCCTCGGGCGTGACGCCGAGGCCATCCCGCTGTACGAGGATCTCCGGCGTCGCGGCATGACGTTCCCGCAAACGTACAGCCAGCTCGCGAACGTCTACGTCAGGCAGGGCCAGTTCGACAAAGGGTCCGCCGTCCTGCAGGAATACCTTGTTCGCAATCCGGAGAACGCCGCGGCTTACGCCGGCGTCGGCACCCTGCTCGCCAATTGGGGCAAGTTCGACGAGGCGATTGCCGCGTACGACAAATCGCTCGCGCTCGATCCCGCGAATCTCCTTCCCGTCTCCCTGAAATGGCGCGTCTACATCGCGCGGGAGCAGTGGGTCGAAGCCGCCGACATCGAGCAGCGGCTTCAGAAGTCCAGCGACACACGATGGCGCTACACGGGCTTTCTGGATGCCGGCACGACGCACGCGTACAAAGGCCGGATCCCTGCGGCGCTGAAAGCGCTCGACGCGGCCGCGACGGCTGCCGGCCGCGGCACTCAGAGCGCGACTGCCCGACTCGCCGCCGCGAGTCTTCTGCTCGCGAACAATCAGCCCGCTGCGGCGATTGGCGAAGCGCGACGCGCGCTGGATGAAGCCGGCGGCGTCGGGCCGCAGCCGATTCAATCCCTCGGCGTGATGTCGGTTGCCCACGCACGTCTCGGCCACGTCTCCGAAGGGGCGAAAGCCGCGGACGACCTGGTGCGGCAAACGAAGCAGTTGCCGGGGCCTTTTCTACGGCAGATCGAGTGGCTGAACGCCGGCAGGATGGCGCTCGAGCGTCACGAGACCGCACAGGCGCTCGAGCAGTTGAAGCAGGCCGACAAACTGGTCCCGCCGGGCCCGTCCGGCGCCGTCATTTTCTGGTTTCCCATGGGCGAAGCGTTTCTTGCCGCGCGCGACGATGCGGAGGCGGCGAAACGATTCGAGCACATCGTCGACGCAGGCGTCGACCGTGCGGAGGACCCGGTGGAATTCGTCCGCAGCCTGTACTACCTCGGACAGATCAACGACCGCCAGGGCAACCGCGACAGGGCGCGCGCGTTCTACCGGCGATTCCTGCAGTACTGGGGCGACGGCGACCTGGATCGCGAGCGCGTAGCCGACGCGCGCAAGAGACTCGAGTAATGAGTCCCGAATCTCTGTTATTTACGCTCCGCCTTGAGATCGATCCCGAGCTGCTGGCATTTCTTGTAAAGATGACTGCGTTCCAGCCCGAGCGCCCGAGCGGCGTCCGTCACGCGGTGGCCATGCGCGTTCAATTCCGCAAGCACCACCTCACGCTCGAACGCCGTCACCCGATCGGCAAGCGAGCCGTTGCCCGCGGCCGGCCCCGGGATTGAGGACCGCCCCGACAACACCTGACCGACGGTCGCGCCATCCACGGCATCGTCGGTCAGCAACAGCAGGCGTTCGACGACGTTGCGCAGCTCGCGCACGTTGCCGGGCCAGGCGTAACGAACCAGCTGCTCAACGGCCTCCGGCGTGAAGCCGCGCGGCTTCCACCCGTTCTGCTCGGCGACGAGCGCCGCAAAGTGATCCGCGAGGAGCGGGATGTCGTCCGGCCGCTGTCGCAGCGGCGGCACGACGATGGGGAACACGTAGATCCGGTGGTAGAGATCCTCGCGGAACGTGCTTTTCCTGACGAGGGCCTCGAGATCGCGGTGGGTCGCCACGATCACGCGCGTATTGACGACGATCGGCCGCTCGCCGCCAATCCGCTCGAGCTCGCCTTCCTGCAGAAGGCGGAGCAGCTTGGCCTGCATCGCGGCCGGCATATCGCCAATCTCGTCGAGAAACAACGTGCCGCCGTGGGCCTGCTCGAACTTGCCGAGATGCCGTGAGGCCGCGCCGGTGAAAGCGCCTTTCTCGTGGCCGAAGAGCTCGGACTCGATCAGCTCCGACGGCACCGCGGCGCAGTTCACGGTGACGAACGGGCGGTCGTGGCGCGGGCTGGCGTCGTGGACGGCGCGCGCGACGAGCTCCTTGCCGGTGCCGGTCTCGCCGAGGATGCACACGCGCGCTTCGCTCGGGGCCACGCGATCGACCTGCGCCATGACGCGGCGCATCGCGTCGCTCTTCCAGACGATCTCGTGACGGCCCACGCGCCGCCGCAGCTGCCGGTTCTCCTCCTCCAAACGCGCCAGCCGGAGCGCATTCTCGACCGTGAGCAGCAGCTTGTCCGCCGAGACCGGCTTCTCGAGGAAGTCGACGGCGCCCAGGCGCGTGGCGCGGACGGCCATGTCGATCGTCGCCTGGCCCGAGATCATGATGACCGGCGTCGTCACGCCGATGTCGCGCATCTCGGCGAGCATCGACAGCCCGTCTTTCCCCGGCATCACGACGTCGGAGCAGACGAGATCGAAGTGCTCGTGCCGAAGCAGCGACACGGCGCGGGCCGCATGGTCGCAGACGACCGCGTCGTAGCCGGCCAGGCGGAACGCGCGCGACAGCGACGCCAGCGTCGATGCCTCGTCGTCCACGATCAGAATGCGCGTCATAGAATTCAGAATTCAGAATTCGGAATTCAGAATTAGCACGACGAGATTAACCGGTGGCAATTCCAAATTCCAAATTGCAAATTCATAATTCCTGATTTCACAACGCAGCCTTTTCACAGTGCGTGGGGCCGACCGGCAGCTCGATGTGAAAGGTCGTCCCGCGCGCGGGCGTGCTGTCCACCCAGATCTTGCCGCCATGATCGGTGACGACCGCCTGAACGATCGCCAGACCGAGGCCCGTGCCGTGCTGCTTCGTCGTGTAGTACGGCGTGAAAAGGCGCTCGCGCTCCTCGGCGGTCAATCCTTCTCCGGTATCCGCGACGTCCAGCAGGATGCCGCCGGCCGACCGCCGCGTGCGAATCGTCAGTTGCCCGCCGCGCGGCATCGCGTCGATCGCATTGAGCAGCAGGTTCTGCAACGCCCGGCCGATCTGTTCGCCGTCGGCGCGGATGGAACCGGCCGACGGGTCGAGGTCGAGCGCGACCACGATCGCCGGCTGACCGGGCGCCTCGAGCTGCGCCTGAAACAATCGCGCCGTCTGCTGCACGACGGCGTTCGGTGAGACGTCGGCCCACTCGGGCACCGGCATGCGGGCGAAGTCACTGAATCGGCCGACGACGGTGTTGAGATTGGCGAGGCCGGTGGCCAGGGCGCCCATACCTTCCTCGAAGACCTCATTGAACTCGCCGGGCGGCAGCGTTCTGGCCCGCCGAAGGTTGTCGAGCGTGAGGCGCAGCGGAAACAACGGGTTCTTCAGCTCGTGCGCGAGCCTGCGCGCGAGCTCGCGCCACGCCGCCACTCGTTCGGCCTGCACCAGCCTGTCGCGCTGATCGACGAGCTGACCGGTCATCGTCGCAAACGCTTCGGCAAGCGCCGCGATCTCGCTGGACGCGGCTGACACATCCACTCCGGCATTCCAATCGCCGGCCGCGACGGCTCTCGCCGCGTCGGCGAGCTGCTCCACGGGGCGCGTGACCCGAGACGCCAGCACGTAACTGAGCCCGAAACCGAACGCGAGACCGAGCGCGCCGAAACCGATGCCGCTCCACCGGATTCGCGTGACCAGCGCGGAGAGCTCGCGGCGGGAGCTGCTGATGAGCAGGACGCCGAGGACCGTGCCGTCGTGGCCTTTCAGCGGCAGCGCATCCACGGTCTCCGCTTCCGGCCACGCCACGTCCTCGCGCGCCTCCTGCCCGCTCTGGCGGACACGCGCGATGAGGGGATCGAGCGGCGCGGCCTCCGGGACCACGCCGGACGCGTCGATCAACTGCTGGCGCGATACCTCGGGCTCGAGATTGCGATACAGCAGGACGCGCGTCCCCTGAGGCAGCACGAGGGCGTTGAGAAAGTGCTGATCGAGCCGCCGCCCACCGGTGACCAGCAGCCGCCGATCCCCTGCCGTCACCGTGAGTGTGGCGAGGAGCCCGAGAGCGACTTCGCCGGGCAGGTCCACGCGCTGCAGGAACGCGCCGGACGCGGGCGGCTTCGCGTCAGCAGCCCATGGATGTCGATAGCCGAAGCGCGCCGGCCAGTGCGCCGATGAGATGATCGTGCCGTTGTCCCCGACCAGATCGAGAAAATCGAGCCCCTGAGCGGACGCCAGCGGCGCCGCTTCGCCGACACGCAGCGAGAGGTCGCTCTTCGAACGCCCCACGTCGCCGGCGGTGCGCAGCACGGCATCGCTGGCGGCAATGCGCTCGAGGCGCGCGATCACCTGCTCCCCTTCGGCGGCGAACTCGCGGCGGATTTGCGCGACGAGCGCCGCCGCCCGCTGGGCGTCGACGGCGGCGAACGCGCGGCGGGCGCTCGAGGCGACAGTCGACGTGACGAGCACGACGGTGAGCGCGACGGCCGCGCTGACCAGCGCGAACAGGCGGTTGCGAAGCGTCATGGCCGCGCGCGCGCCTCTGGTGCAGGGGGCTTGAGCCAGAGATTGGCCAGGTTCCACCCGCCCGTCGCCGTCACCGGCTGTGCGTCCCACTCGTCGACGCGCTCGCCGACGCCGTAGAGCTCCGGCACGTGCGCGACAGGTACGACGATTGACGCCTCGAGCAGCGCGCGCTCCACGCGAAGCACCACGTCGAGCGGCGCGCCGATCGCAGGCGCCGGTTCGTTGGTCGCGAGCGCGACCGTGCGCGATCCCAGCGCCGCCATGACACGCGCCAGCGCCCGGTCGGGGCTCGTCGCATCGAGCTCGACGCGCACGAGCCGGACATCGGGACGCGGCGCAAGGCCGGCGGGCACCTGCACCGTGACCAGGACACCGGATTCGCGCGCGTCGACGGCGATCCGCTCCGCGATCGATCGCGCCAGCGCGTCGCCGGCCTCGACGCGGAGCGTCAGCGTCCGCTGATCGACCGGCAGCCTCATGATCGCCGATCGCGACAGCGGCAGCCCGGCGGGCGCCGCGAAGGCCGGCGCGTATCCGCTGAGCCACGCCGGCAAGAGCGTCTCGGCCGGCTCGGCCCGCCCTTGCAGCAGCACGTTGCACAGCGCCACGCGCTCGAACGCCCGCGCCAGCGACCGGCGAAGCGGCTCGCTCGAGGAGCCGGCCCTGTGCGGCTCGAACACCAGCGCGAACAGATCGAGCGGACGCGACGCCGCCACCTGCAGGCCCCGCTGCGTCAGCCGCCTGGCGTCGGTTGGCTGCAGCTCGATCAGATCGGCGCGACCCACTTCGAGATCGGTGAGCTGCGCCGCAAAGCTGCGGCCCATCTCGATCTGGACGATGTCTACAAACGGACGGCCGGACCAGTAGGAATCGTGCGCGCGAAGCCACACGCGGCCCGCGTCGATGCGATCGATGCGAAAGGGTCCGGTCCCGATCATCTCGGTGGGCGTTCGCCGCACCGCGATCGCGTGCCGGCGGTCCGTCAGCTCCCACGGCAGCGACGGCTGAGGCTGGGGAAGGTCGATCACGATAGCATCGCCGTCGGCGGCGATGGTCCAGGTGCTCTCGACGCCGCGCAGGGACGTCGCCACGTGCCACGGCTCCAGCGGTGTTCCGTCGTGCAGCCGGACACCGCCACGCATCCGGAAGCGCCAGCGCTTCCCTCCAGCTTGGCTCTCCCACGACGCCGCGAGGAGCGGTTTCAGTCCGCCGGCGGGATCGACGAACACGAGCGGCTCGAACACGAGCGGCGCGATCCGGTTGCTGGCGGCCGTCTCGACAACGTCGCTCGGCGATGCCGCGGGATCGAGCGTGCGGATGTTCGCGCGCGTGTCGATTCTCAGCGTTCCACCGTACTGCGGCCGAGCAGCCGAGACGATGACGGCAGCCAGGCACGCGCTAGCGAACGCAGGAAATGCTGACCTGAAACGCTTCATATCGTCCGGTGCCGGCGTCGTGCGCGACGACGGTCGCGACACCCGCTCCTGGCGCCGCCCACAGCGCCGTGAGGCGGCCCGGCAGCACGAGCGGCGTGGCTGCGGTCAGCAGCCGCCGCCCGACCACGCGCAGCAGCCGCAGCGTATCGGTGTCAGCTTGTAGGTCGACCCTTTCAGCGGCGCCGCGGATTGTCCGCGAGGACGCGAGGAGGTAGGCGGCGCCCGGGCGGCAGCGCGCCGTCAACCCGGCCACGTCGTCGCTGGAGCCGATCGCGCCGAGAGGCTTGCGCCGCTCGTCCATCAACATCAGCGTACCCGACGGGTCCGCCAGCGCCCACCGCGCGTCGCCGTCCGCGCCGAGCGCCGCCGCGCCGACAAACGACACGCCTTCGGGCGTTTGAAAATAATTCCGCGCCGCATCGATCCCTGCATTGTCGACGGCGAGCGGCCAGGGCTCGCGCTCGTCGACACACGTGAGCCCGGACAGATCCACCGGACCGCGGCAGACGGCGCCGGGAAGAAACGCCTCGATCGCCCTGCCGCTCACGCGCAGGCGCCCTCGCAGGTCGCGTGGCCACACTCTGGCCTGGCCAATCGCACGCGATTCCACTCGCTGCCAGCCCTCGTCTGCGCGGCTGTAGAGGGTGATGGCCGCGGGATCGAGGACCAGCAGGCGATCGCCGAGCGGCGCGACGTCGAGAATCGCGGCACGTTGCGCGAACAGCGGCACGGCTTCGAGGGCAAGGATGGGATCCGCGTCGGCGCTCGTGCGCCCGTCATCAGCCTTGCTCGCGCTGACGACCTGGCGCGTGTCTGCTCGACGGACCTCGGCGAGGCACGCGCGCTCGCGCAAGTTGATGGAGCAGCCCACGGTGACGACCACGGCGGCGGCCTCGGCCGCGACGAGACGATCGCCCCGGGCTGTCAACACGCGCGCGACCTCGCGTGCGACCTGCCGGAGCGGCGCTTCGTCCGCCGCATCGACCGGAATCGATGTCACGAATACAGCACCTGCGGGCGCAACCACCGCCGCGATTTTCGCGGCCAGCTCGGATGCCAGATCCTGGAAGGAGGCCCGCTGGCCGCGGACGGTTGCGCCGCCAAGGAGGATGAGCACCGCGCACGCCGCTGTGCGCGGAAACGGAGCGCGGCCGTGGAAGCCCACGGCCGCGCATGATAGCACCTCCATGTTCAGCGCTCGGCGTGCGGCAGCGTGACCGCACCGCCCATCGGCGACGTCCTGAAGACATCGTTCGTGAAGAAGAACTTGCCGTCCATCGGCACCATCATGATCTGCACCTTGTCGGACAGCCGTTCGGCGACGATCTTCTGAATGAGCAGCGGGTTGCCCTGCAGCACCTGCGCCTCTGACTTCATGCGTTCGGCATCGGCGCCCGCGAGCAGATGAATGCGCTGGGCATCGGCCTGCGACATCAGGTTGCGCTTCTCGAGCTCGGCCTTGCTGTCGATCACCTTGGCCTGCGCCGCCGCTTCCGCGCCCTTCACGGTCGCTTCCTTGCGCGCCTCGGCCTCGAGACGGCTCTGCTGAATCTGTTTCTCTTTCAACGGGAGCGTGTGCTGCATCGCGTCGGCCTGCGCTTTGGCTTCGAGCACGGTCACCTGCGCGCGGCCCTCGGCCTGCTTGACGTGGCGCACTTTCTCCGCCTCGGCTTCGAGCTCCGCCGTCCGCACCATCTTCTGCTTCAACTCGAGCTCGATCCCCATCCGATCGTTCTCCTGCGCCTTCAGCAGCAGCCCCTCGAGGCCCTTCGCATATTCCCCCGGCAGCGTTACATCACGCAGCATCACGTCCTTGACGATGATGCCGTCGCCGACAAGGCGCCGCGTAATCGCGTCCGCGGCGATGCGCCGCACCTCTTCGCGCTTCGACGAAAACACCTCGCGCACCATGTAGCCGGAGATCGTCTGCCGGAAAGCGTTCGCGACGACCGGCGGCATGATCTCGGTCTCCACGGGACGCGGCAGACTGTTCTGCATGTACGTCAGCCGCTGCGGATCGAGCTGATAGCGAACGGTAATGCCGAGACCCACCGGCAGCCCTTCCTTGCTGTAAACCTTCAACACAGGCGAGCGATCCCTGGGTGCTTCCGCAGGGATCGTCGAGTAGACCTGATCGCGGATGTCATAGACCTCCACCTGCTGCAGAAGCGGAGCGACGAGATGCGTGCCGGCGTAGAGCGGCCCCGTGACTTTCCCCGACATCTGGCTGACGCGTACGCCGGCGGCGCCATTCGGCACCACGACGAGGCTCAGCGCGGGCAACAGCGCGACGCCCGCGGCCGCGGCGAACTGGCCGGCAAGCCGCCACCTGAGCACGGGTGGCCTCGATGCCCGCACCGCGTTCCAGACGTCGGTGAGGAGAATGCCTGCGGCGGTCGCGAGGAGTCCTGCGGCGCCGGTGAACAGCACGTACTTGAGCAGCAACATGTGAGTCTCCCTGAGTGAAAAACTGCGTTGACGTGGAATCAGCGGATGGCGGGAAAGAACCGCGCGATCTCCGGCGTGCGATCGGCGTGCAGCTCAACCACGTCGCCCGGTCTGACCAGCTCGAAAAGTCGCTCGACGTCGGCGTTGCGCAGGCGGATGCAGCCGTGAGACTTGGCAAAGCCAATCGAGCCCGGACGGTCGGTGCCATGTATGCCGTAGCCTTTGACGCTGAGGCCGATCCAGCGCGTGCCGACCGGATTGGTGGGACCAGGGCTCATCACCGTTCCGGGCTTGTAGTAGGTTGGATTCGAGACACGGTTGACGATGCTGAACGTGCCCACCGGGCTTGGCGAGTCCGGCGCGCCAACTGCCACGGAAAACACGCGGACGACTTCGTCGTTCTCGACGAGCACGAGCTTCCGATCCGGAATGCTCACAATCACGCGCCGCGTCGGAGTCGCGGCCGACGTGCGCGCGCCGTCAAGCGCAGTTGCCCGCGTCGCCTGCAGAAGCGCCACCGTCATCGTCATCATCGCCAGCGTCCGAGTGGTGCGGCTCGATCTCATCTCGTCCTCCGTGTTCAGGAGGAATGGAGCAACCGCACAGCCATGAGCTAAAGTGCTGATTCTTTGCTAGTTACTTTCCGGTGAAGAAATGACCGCTCAGCGAGCTGTTCTGTCCCGATCGCGCGGCCGGCTCGGTGTCCGATCGTTTCAAATCGCCGGCTTCTATCCGGCGGCCCGCGCCACGACAGGGTCGCGGTACTCATGCATTCG
>WNEY01002417.1_pt1 | contig 13696 bp, 10 predicted proteins | sample 5400531 | NCBI WGS metagenome assembly WNEY01 (sample SAMN13153338, study PRJNA577476) | soil metagenome | isolation source: 200 cm saprolite under Douglas fir tree site 1 | place: USA:California | collected 2015-04-18
ACCCCGGCTCGGTATCCAGCACCAGGGCGCTGCCCGCGTCACCCGCGATGTAGCTCTGGCCCATCCGCCACCGGTCAGCCAGGGGCGTGCCGTAGTTGTCCGCGGCGACCAGCAGCGCCGCGCGACGGCCAGGTTCGGCCCGCAGGTAGCCAGCGGCCAGTTCCAGCGCCGCGAACATGCCGTTGCAGCCCTGCCGCAGCTGGGTGGCCAGGATCCGATCAAGGGCCAGGTGGCGCTGGAGGTAGGCGTGCGGCGGCCACCCCTCAGGGCCCTGCTGCCAGGTGGAGGCGTACAGCAGCAGGTCGAGCTCGGCCGGGGACCGCCCGCTGCGGACCATCGCGCTGCGCGCCGCTCGCAGCGCCAGCTCCGGTGCCGGGATGTCCCCGGCCACGGCCGCGCCGCCGAGCTCGTGCAGTTCCGCTTGCTCAGCCGGGTACCAGCCGACCGCCACGGCCTGCTCGACGCTGACTGTGCCGGGCAGGCAAGTCCCTACTCCGCTGATGTACAGGTCCGCTGTCCCCATGTCCTTCCTCTCCTGCCGAAGGAACGCCCCCGTGACGGGTGCGCCTGGTCAGTCTGGCGATGCCGCGGCGAGCCGCCCTACCATCTCCGCCACCGACCGGGCATCGGTGAAGTTCGCCGGGTCGATCTGCGCGGCCGGCACGGTCACCCGCAGCTCCCGCCTTATGAAGCCGAGCAGTATCGCGGTGGACACCGAGTCGAGCACGCCCCACTCCAGCAGCGGGCTCGTCTCGTCGAACCGGTCCCTGAGCTCACCGGGCACCAGGCGGTCGCGGATGAAGGCGGTCAGCGCCGCCGTTTCGCTCGCGGTTGTCATGCGTATTCCTTCGGGATGTCGAGGATTCGCAGCGCGGCGCAGGACATGGTGATGCCGGCGCCGAGCCCGATGAGCAGCACGTTGTCCCCGGCGGCCAGCGCCCGGCTGGCCAGCAGGTGGTCGAGCGCCACGAACTGATCGCTGACCCCCAGGTGCCCGATGCTGGCGCCGAACTCCCAGGTGGTGTCCGCCAGCTCTAGACCCAGCCAGCTGAGCGCTCCGCCGCCCAGCTCGTCTCGCCTGCCGTGCGGGAACGCCACGCGGGCCACGTCGGACAGGGCGATACCGGCTTCGGCCAGCGTCTGGTCGACCAGTTCCACCAGCTTCTTGCCGATGCCAAGCAGCGCACCGGTACCGCCCTGGTCTAGCAGCCGCTCGCGGAACTCGCGGTTGCGCGCGATGAAGTCCAGCGGCCGGCCTACCGTCGCATCCGGCGGGAACATCGGCACGCCTCCGCCGCTGACCGGCTCGGCCTCGCAGACCGTGGTCAGGTTGACCGCCAGCACCTCGGCGAATCCCCCGTCCTTGGCGACCAGCAGCGCGCACGCGCCGTCGCCCATCACGGTGCCGGCGAACATCCGCCACCGGTCGACCAGCGGCGTGCTGTGGTTGTCGGCGCCGACCAGCAGCGCGGCCCGCCGCGCGGGCTCGGCCCGCAGGTAGCTGGCCGCCACCTCCAGCGCGCTGAACAGCCCGCAGCACCCGTGCCGTAGCTCGATCGCCAGCACGTCACCGCCGGTCAGGTGCTGCTGCAGGTAGTACTGCGGCTGCCAGCCCTCCGGGCCCTGATGCCAGACGTCGGTGTACAGCAGCAGGTCAAGGTCGGCGGGCGTGAGCCCGCCTGACCGCTCCAGCGCCTGCCGCGCCGCGCGCAGCCCCAGCTCTGGCGCGGGCACGTCGCCGGCCACCGCGGCGCCGCCGAGCTGGAAGTAGTCCGCCTCGCCGGCCGGATAGCGGCCCTGCTCGATCGCCGTGCCGATGCTGACCACGGCCGGCAGGTGCACGCCGATACCGCGCAGGTACGTCCCTGGTGTGCGCATCCAGCCCCTTAGCCCCCCGCTGCGGTGACGGCGGAACGTACGTGCGCCAGGATGCCGGCGGCGACACCGGCGACGCCGGGCAGCTCGACCACCGCGGTGTGGCCTCCCCGAACGTGGCGGCTGGTGACCGTACCCCCGGCCATCGCCTCCCAGTAGGCCACCGTGTCCAGGCGCCGGGACCCAACGTCAGTGACATACAGGTCGACCAGGCCGTCGTAGGGCGAGGGCTGGTAGTTTGCGGCGGCGCAGTCCAGCGCCAGCACGACGTCGAAGACGTAGCCGAGCTCCGCGGCGGTCAGCTGCGGGGCTATGGTGGCGGCGTCACGCGCCAGCGCCAGCACCGCCTCCCGGCGGGAGTCCTCGTCCATCCGGTCGAAGGCGGCCCAGAAGTCGTGCCGCGGGTCCGCGATCGCCAGCGTCTCAAAGTCAGGAAACAAGTTCGTCAGGAAGTAACGCCACTGGGCGTCACGCTCCGCGGCACCCCACTGCCCGTCCAGCACGGTGTCAAAGCGCCGCCACGCGCGCCGCAGGTTCGGCCGCAATCCGTCAAGCACGGTAACCGAGCCGACGCGCTCGCCCCGGCCCGCGAGCTGGCCGGCCATCTCGTAGGCGAGCTGCCCGCCTGAGGACCAGCCAGCCAGATGGTAGGGGCCCAACGGCTGCACCTGCTGCAGCTCGTCAACGTAGCGGGCGGCAAGGGCCTGCATAGTGGACGGCGCGGGGAGCCGATCCTCCAGGTCGATGGCGGTGATGCCGTGCACGGTGACGTCCGGAGCGAGCTGGCGGGCGAGCTCCAGGTACCGGCTGACCCCGCCGTCGACCGCATGCACGCAGAAGAGCTGGTCGGCGCCTGATCCGGCGAGCCTGACCACGTGCGGGGTCCCCGCGGCTGACTGCCTGGGGCCCGCGACGCCGGGGTGCGGCCCCCCAGCGCCGCGGGCGGCTAGCAGCCTGGCCAGGGCCGCGATCGTGGGCGTCTCGTAGAGCTCGTCCAGCTCCACCTCGACCCTGAACCACTCGCTGATCTTGCTGACCAGCCGGACGGCCGACAGGGAGTGCCCGCCGAGGTCGAAGAAGCTGTCGTGCAAGTCAGCCCGGTCATTGCCGAGCACATCGGCGAACAACGCCGCGAGTTCTTCCTCCTCCGCCGTTCGTTTCTGGCGCGGGTAACCGGTCGAGGCTGCGCCGGCCGGCAGCGATGCCAGGGCCGCGCGGTCGACCTTGCCGTTGGCGGTGACCGGCAGCGCGGGCAGCACCTCCACGCGAGCGGGCACCAGGTGCCGCGGCAGCTGGGTAGCCAGGTAGCCGCGCAGCGACCCCGCGTCCTCCTGCGCTCCGCCGATCAATGCGGCGAACCCGGCCAGCTCCAGATCCCCGGCCGGACCCGGCGCCACGATCACGCCGCCCTGGGCGACCGCCGGGTGACCGAGCAGTACCTGCTCTACCTCACCGGGCTCGACCCGGAAGCCGCGGATCTTCACCTGCTGGTCGCGGCGCCCGAGGTAGTGCAAGGATCCGTCGCCGCGGCGGACAGTCAGGTCACCGGTGCGGTACATGCGGCCGCCGTCGAACGGACTGGTGAAAAAGCGCTGCGCGGTCAGCTCGGGACGCCCGAGGTAACCCAGCGCCACGCCCGGGCCGGCCACAAACAGCTCGCCGGGCACATCGGGGGCGCATTCGCGCAGCTCGCTGTCCAGCACGTAGACCGCGGAGCCCTCGACCGGTGCTCCCATCGGCGGCGTGATCGCGCCCGACAGCGGCTCGGACATGGTCGCGCAGACGGTCGTCTCCGTCGGGCCGTAAGCATTGATCATGCGGCGACCCGCCGACCACCGGGCCACGAGGGCAGGCGGACAGGGTTCACCGGCGACCACCAGTGTCTGCACGCTGGCGAGTGAACCCGCCGGCATCGCCGCCAGCGCCGAAGGCGAGAGGGTAAGGTGCGTGACCCAGGTATCGTCGGCCAGCTCGGCGAGCGCCCGGCCGGGCATCAGCCGCCGCTGCGGCGCCATGACCAGGCATGCGCCAGCCGACAGCGCCATGGCTATCTCCGAGACCGAGGCATCGAAGCTGAGCGGCGCGAACTGAAGCACCCGCGATCGCGGCGTGACGCAGAACCGGGCGACCTGGCTGGACGCCAGCAGCGGGATGCCACGGTGCGAGACGAGCACGCCCTTGGGCCGGCCGGTGGAACCTGAGGTGTAGATGAGGTAAGCCGGGTCGCTGACCCGCAGCGGCCGCAGGCGCTGAGCATCGGTGAGGTTGGTGTCCTGGTGCCGCACGGCCGCTTTGATCGTGGCTGCGTCATCGAGGCAGACCGCGGACCACTCGACGCCGAGCTGCTCCAGCTCGAGGGCAGTGCCCAAGATGGTGACCGGCCGCGCGTCCTCAAGCAGGAAGGTAAGGCGGTCGCGCGGGTACTCGGGGTCCAGCGGCAGGTACGCGGCACCGGACTTGAGCACCGCCAGTATCGCGACGAGCGCGTGCGGCGTGCGGGTGGCGGCCACGCCCGCGATCGCACCTGGCCCGACGCCAGCGTCCGCCAGGACCCGGGCGAGCTGGTTGGCCTGGCCATTGAGCTGGGCGTAGGTCAGGCGGAATTCATTGAACATCAGCGCTACGGCTGACGGCGTTCGCTCCGCCTGGGCCTCGAACAGCTGCGGCAGGGTGACCGGCCGGGTGACCGACTGGGTGACCGGCCGGGTAAGTGGCTGGGAGGTCACCGCCCTCACATCGCTTCCGCGATCACTTCGAGCATGACCTCGTTGGCCCCGCCGTAGATCCGCTGGACGCGGGCGTCGACGTACATCCTGGCCATCGGGTGGTCGGCCATGTAGCCATCGCCACCGAACAGCTGCAGGCACTCGTCGATGACCTTGCACTCCAGGTCGGTCAGGAACCACTTCGCCATGGCCGCCATTTCGGCGCTCAGCCCTCCATCGCTGAGCCGGGTGATGCACTGATCGATGAAGGCCCGGGCCACCACCGCGTGCGTTCTGGCCTCCGCGAGCCGGAAGCGAACGTTCTGCAGGTCGAACAACGTCTTGCCGAAGATCCTGCGCGTCCTGGCGTGCTTGGCGGCCTGGGCCACCGCGCGCTCCATCGTGGCCACCGCGGTGACGCCGATGAGCGTGCGCTCGTACGGCAGTTCCCCCATCAGCTGGCCGAAGCCGCGGCCGCACACTCCACCCAGCACGGCCTCGCCCGGCACCACAACGTCATCGAGGAACAGGTCGCAGACGTCGTGGCCGCGCTTGCCGATCATGTCCGGAATCGGGCCTGCCCGCACTCCCGCCACGTTGTCCCGCTCGACCAGCAGCAGCGTGACCGGGCCAGACGCCGCGGCGTTCCTGGCTGCCACCAGGATCAGGTCGGCAAGGTGACCGTTGGAGACATAGCGCTTGGTGCCGGTGAGAAGGTAGCCGTCCGGGTGGGGCGCAGCCACTGTGGCGATGCCCCTGATGTCCGAGCCGGCGCCCGGCTCGGTGATGGCGATCGCAGCGATCCACTCGCCGGATGCCAGCCGGGGCAGATATCGCTCCTTCTGGCTCGACGTGCCGTGGTGGAGCAGGTACTGCGCCACCGCCCCCTGGACCAGCACCCCGCCAAGGCAGGCGTCGCCGGCCAGGGCCAGTTCCTCCGGCAGCACGGCCGCATGGGCCGCCGTTCCGCCACCGCCGCCGTACTCCTGCGGCACGTCTGGCAGCAGCATGCCGAGCTCACCTGCTTTCCGCCATACCGCCCGCCCGGCATAGCGGTCCGCTTGCCACCGCGCCTGGCCGGGCAGGACCTCGCGCTCAACAAACGAGCGGACGACATCACGGAACGCCACGTACTCCGGGTCGGCGCGGAACGAGCCGGGCCCGCTCATCGCTCCGGACGAGGGCTTACCTTGGCCGGCGGCCCCTTGGCGGGCGGCCCCAGTGTTGACGTGATTCGCGTATCCGACTGACGGCATAGCTATGTGTTATACATTACGAGTAGGTAGAGGTCAAACCTGAGATTGGCCGCATAACGATCATGAAATCACCGCCCGCAATCGATGCCGTCGCGCTCGTCGCCGGCCCCGAGAACGCGAGCCCCGAGAACGCGGGGCAGCGCCACCCGCGACGCTGGCTCGCGTTCTCTGGAGTGCTGGCTGCGGTGATCATGGACCTGCTCGATTCCACGGTGACCAGCACGGCGGCGCCGGCGATCCGGGCGGACCTGCACGGCTCGTACCCGGACCTGCAGTGGGTGACCGCGGCCTACACCATGGCCCTGGCAGTGGCGCTGCTCGTCGGCGGCAGGCTCGGCGACATGCTCGGCCGCCAGCGGACGCTGGTGATCGGCGTCAGCGGGTTCACGCTGGCGTCGGCGGCCTGCGCCGCGGCCCCCACGCCACTGATGCTGATCCTCACCCGGGCCGCGCAAGGTGCGTTCGGTGCCCTGATAATGCCGCAGACCTTCGGGCTGATCCGTGACCTCTTCCCCGCGGGCGAGGCGAAGAAGGCATGGACGGTTCTCGGCCCGGTAATGAGCCTGGGGGCGGTGGCGGGCCCGATCGTCGCCGGGGCACTGATCCGTGCCGACCTGCTGGGCACGGGCTGGCGGATGATCTTTCTGATCAACCTGCCGATCGGCGCGTTCGCGCTGGTGACCGTGACCAGGTTTCTGCCTGCCGACCGTCGGCCAGGGCCCAGCGGGCGGCTGGACCCGGTCAGCGTGGCCTTGGCCGCCGCCGGCACGTTCATGCTGATCTTCCCGTTGGTGCAGGGGCGCGAGCTGGGCTGGCCGCTATGGACGATGGCGCTGCTGGCTGGCTCGCTGCCGGTGCTGGCGCTGCTGGGATGGCGCCTGTACCGCCAGACGTACTCCTCCGGCCGGTCTCGCCGCCAACGGCCGGGGGTGACGCCGCTGATCGAGGTCACCCTGTTCGGCAGGCGATCGTATGTGGCTGGCTTGGCCTTCGCCATCGTGTTCAGCGCCGCCGTCGGCGGGACCTTTCTTACCCTGAACCTGTTAATGCAGGTCGGGCTCGGATACACCCCGCTGCGGGCCGGACTGGCGAGCATGCCGTGGGCGCTCGGGGCGATGATCGGCTCTGGCCTGTCCGGTGCGCTCATGGCCCGGCTTGGCCGTCGGCTCCTGCACCTCGGCCTGGCCGGCATGGGAACGGGCCTGGTCATCTTGGATGCGACGCTGGCGCATGCGGGCAGCGGCTTCGGCGCGTCCGGCTTCATCGCGCCGCTGCTTGTTTTCGGTGCCGGCATGGGCGCGATCTTCAGCCCGATGATGGACATCATCCTTGGCGATGTCGCCGGCTCTGAACTCGGCTCGGCCTCCAGCGTGCTGTCAGCCTCACAGCAACTGGGGCTGTCGCTCGGGGTCGCAGTGCTCGGCACGGCCTTCTTCGGAGTGGTCGCCGCCCACACAAGGCGCATCGCCGATGTGCTCGCCGCACCCTGGCGCGACTACGTCGATGCGGCCAGAGGTACAGCCCTGATCAGTCTCGGCCTGATCGCGGCGGCGTCCTTGCTCGTTTTTCTGCTGCCAACCAAATCGAGGAACGATGACCGTTAAGCAAGAGTCAGCCTTAGCTGCCCTGTTCGCCGCCAGTGAACCCAGTCGCGGTAACAATGTCGTGCGCCTGGCGGGCTCGGGCGCTTCTCATGTGTACTGCGTGCACGCGGGCGATGGTGCGGTCAGCCAGTACCGGGCGCTGGCCCGCCAGCTCGCGCCTGCGGCCACCGTGTACGGCATCACCGCGTTCGATCTGCAAGCCCGCGTGCTGCCGGTGCCGTACCTGCGGGCGATCGCCGCAGGCTACGTCGATCAGGTCCGGCAAGTGCAGCGGTCCGGCCCCTACCACCTGGCTGGCTGGTCCTCCGGGGGCCTGCTTGCCTATGAGATGGCCTGCCAGCTGGCCGGGCAGGGCGAACAGGTCGGATCGGTCACCGCTCTCGACACGTGGCCGCCGCAGCCCGAACCCTGGCGGCGTTACGACACGGTCGGCGCCAGCGAGTGGACGGCGACCGAACGCACCGCGCAGTGGCATTTTTTCCTGGGAAAGCTCCTCCCCCAGTTCCACACGCTCGAGGTCGCCGACCGTTCGCACCGATTCTGGCAGGCGTTCGGCACGCTCAGCGAGCAGGGAAAGCGCGATGCCGTGCTGGCGCTTGGACGCGACATCCCCGGCGCGATGCAGCTCACCTCCTCGGATCTGGCCTACATCTTCGAGGTCGTGCTGATGCAAGCCTCTGCCTTGGCCAGCTACCAGCCCTCCGCCTACGACGGCGTAGTCGATGTGTACGTCACCGACTTCGAGTCCCGGGCCGCGCGGACCCTGGCCTACTGGAGGTCGGTGCCCGCGGCCGCCATCGTGAGCCGACAGCTTCCGGGAGACCACACCGCGGTGATCGAGCTTCCCGGCGTGGCGGAGGTAGCCAGCAGCATCCTCACGCGCGTGCGCGCCGCCTCCGCCACCGCGACGCCGGGATTGGTGTCGGCACAAGGACTCTAGGGAACCCTCTCGAACGCCCGCCCAGCGGCGGTCGCAATCGCGCCCGGGCGGAACAGGCCGGCGGTGCCATCACCGCCATCGGCCGGCAGCGCGAACCACGCGTACCGCCAGACGTAGGGCAGCCTCCGCAGCATCGCCGTGGCGGCGGTGACAAACGCGGCCTGCCCGCTGGGGGTGGGGAACACCGAAGGGTTGAACCTCCACAGCGCGAACTCGGTCAGCCAGATGGGCTTGTGGTAACGGTTCCAGACCGACTGGATGTAGCTCTGGAGCTGGCTGACGGCGTCGCTGGTCGTGAAGTCCCCGCCGTACCAGTGCAGCGTGATGAAGTCGACCCGGTAATGTCGACTGGCCGCGCCTTTCATGAACCGGTCGAGCCAGAGGCCGGGCGTCGCCCCGCCGAAGGCAACCGCCGGGCTGCCGAGCCGCATCTTGGTCGCCATCAGCTTCGGCCACAGCCGCAGCGCCTTGTTCACTGTCATGTTCGCCTGAGCGCCAAGATCGGGCTCGTTGAAGGTAAGCAGGATGTGACCGTGCTGCTTGGCCTGCTTGAGCTGCCGGGCGGTGACGTTGCGAGCACCCCAGATCATCGGGACGAAGGAGACGCCCCTCGCCGTGACGATGCCGGGGTGGTTCACCGCCCAGGTGTAGTACCACGAGACTCCGGACTTGGCCAGGGCACTGCGGGCCTTGGGGAAAGGCCATGCCCCGACGCCCTTCTTGAAGTTGGCTCTGTGGTGATCGGGCGTGAGGGCAGATAGCCCGGCTGGCGCGGCCGGCCTCGAATAGGCGGCCAGAGCCGGCCGGGCGACAGCCGACGACGCCGGACTGGCGGAAGCGGCCAAGACGGAAGCGGCCACACCGGCGACGGTCAGGCTAACTGCCGCCAGCGCGAAACGCGGTTTGTGACTTGCTGACATGGGAGTACCTCTCGTTGAAGGCGCCTTCAACAAAGTTCTGCGCTGGCGAGGCCGGAAAAGTTCAAAGTTTGTCGACGCTGAGTTTCGGCCAGCGCTTGAACGCGACCGGCGGTACCACTCGTAGGCCTGATCAGAGGAAGACAACACCCAAGGGGAACCGGCATGCTCAGGACATCTGGTGAATCCACCTCAGCGGCGGCATCCGCCGACCCCTCAGGGCGCCGGCGACGCGCCTTCCGCGCCGCGCTGATGGCTGTCAGCGTGGGCTGGGCCGTGGTGATCGCGCTGATAGTCATCGGCCTCGCGATCCCGCCCACCGGGCCGCACCCCGCGTTCGCGGACACGCCCGCGCACCGACCGTCCGTGAGTACTACTCACCGGGCCACGCAGGCCACCCCCAGCCCGCAGCCCTCCAACACCCAGACGACGCCTGTCCCGACGCAAGCACCGCAGACCACCAAGGAGTTCGACAACAATCCCCAGTCCTGCCGATCCGGCGACAGCAAATGCCGGAACCTGGGCTGCAAGCATTCCACGGCCGCAACCAAGCAGATCACGTTCGACTCGGTCCAGGCGGCATTCAACGGGAATGGCGTCGCGCCCCCCGACGAGGCGTCGCTGGGGAGCTTCGACTGCGGCGGATTCAGCTTCCAGGCCCAGCAGCTCGCTGCGCAAGGCTTCGGGCCCGGCGACCAGGTGGCGGTCGCGGGCAAGGTGCTGACGCTGCCGCGGGTCCCCTCGGGTGCGCCCGATGAGATCACTGCCCAGGGCCAGGTGATTCACCTCAACCCGGCCCGCAAGCGATTCAGCGAGCTCGGGTTCTTCGGCGCCGGCACGTTCGGCACCCAGGGCGGCCCGGTGACCATCACCTACGTCGGCGGGTCGACGCAGAAGGCAACGTTGCGGCTCGCTGACTGGTACGCGGACGTGGCCACGGCGGGCAGCGTCATCGCCGCATCCGCGCTGTGGAACGTGCCTCCGACGCAGAGCGGCAGCTTCGGCCCGGCCCCGGTCTCGGTTTACTACGAGCAGATCCCCGTGAACTCGTCCAAGCCGATCGCGTCGGTGACCCTGCCAAGGAACCCGAAGCTGCACCTGTTCGACATCGGCGTACCAGAGGCCGCGCGCTTCCAGACGGTTATTGCCGCCTATAACGACGGCGGCCTGGCGACGACAGCGGGCGCGGGTGAAGGCAACTTCGACGGCGCGGGCCACAGCTACAACTCCGATGCGCTAGCCGCCAAGGGCTTGCGGCCGGGCGCCCAGGTGTCCGTCCACGGCGTCAGATTCACCTGGCCGCAGTACGGCCCCGGTCACCTCGACAACGTCCGCACCCAGGGGCAGACCATCGGCGTCAAGGCGGCGGGTCGGGTGCTCGGTTTCCTCGGTGCCGCCACGCTCGGAACCCAGCGCGGCACGATCATGATCCACTACTCCGACGGCTCGTCCCAGTCAGCCGTCCTCAGCTTCGCCGACTGGCGCGCTGGCCGCGCCTCCGACGGCGGCACGGTCGTGGCGACCGTGCCCTGGAACCAGATACCGGGCGCCCGCCAGCACGAGGTGTCGGTTTACTCGGCAACGGTGCCGCTGAAGGCCGGCCAGACCGTGGTGTCGGTTACCCTCCCGGTCAACATCGACATGCACGTGTTCGCGATCGCCGAAGGAAAGTGACGCCGTCTCCGCGACTTCATTTTTGGCAGAAAGATTTGCGGCCGTCTTAGGACGCTGTTGCCAGAGGAAACCGCCGCGGCTCCGATCAGGTCACACGGCCGCGGCGGGCCTGGCCGCCGGATGCCGGACCGCCTCTCGGATGATCTCGGCCCGCGAGCGGGCACCCAGCTTGGCCAGGATGTGCGACACGTGCGTCTGCACCGTGTTCCGCGACAAAAACAACGCCGCGGCCACATCCGGATTCGACCGCCCGTCCGCCACCAGGTAAGCCACCCTCACCTCCGTCGGCGTCAGCGCCTCCCACCCCGACGCCGGCCGCCCGCGGAACGCCGCCCGGGCCGGACGCAGGCCGTAAGGCCGCAGCCGCGCACCGGTCCGCTCGACATCCCAAGCGGCCCCCAACCTGGCGTAGACACCGATCGCCTCAGCCAGATACTGCTCCGCCGTCGCCAGCTCACCCCGCTGCGCCGTCAGAACTGCCGCGTCCTCCAGCGCCTGCGCCCGGTACAACGGCCCGGCCGGCCCCCAGGAAATAGTCCACCGCCGACAGCGTCAGCGCCAGATCCCCGTTCACCAGCCCCCGGCAATGCTTCGCTATCGCGACCTTGAGCGGGGCCGGCTCACGTTCGGCTTCCGACTCCGCCTGCCGCGCCGCCACCGCAGCGGTCTCTGTGTCACCGCGCGCCAGGGCCAGCCGGGCCAAAGGCACCGCCAGGCCGATAATCCCCGGAATCTGCTCGGCGATGCCAGGCTCGAAGCACTCCGCGAGAACTGCCTCCGCCTCGGTCAGGTGCCCGTCCTGTTCGGCGGCCAGCGACTTCGCCAGCCGCAGGAAAACCCAGGACGCCGGGGAAGCGCCGACGGTCAGGTTCTCGTCGTCGACAGTGCGCAGGTGCCTGGCAGCGGTCTCCCGGTCCCCGCGGTGCACCGCGATCAGCGCCCGCATCCCGTGAATCCTCAGCTGCTGGATGATCGCGGCGACGGGAGCCGCGTCCAGCTCGGAGAGCGCGTCGTCCCACTCGCCCGCCTCTAAATGCAACTCTCCCAAGGTGGACCGGACCATGTGCAGCCTGGGCGTGCCGGCCCGCTCGGCCAGCGCCAGCGCCTGCCGCGCCATGACGATCGCCTCGGCGTGCCGGTCCGTGTCCGACAGATGGAACGCCTTGTTCCCGAGTAGCAGCAGCCGCAGGTCGGTGGCCTGCGGGTCCATCTCGATCAGCGCCAGCGCCCGGTCGATGTACTCCAGCCGAGCGGCTTCCTGCCGCCGGCTGAAGCTGACCGTGGCCAGCGCGTGCAGCGCGTAGGCCGCCGACAGCCGGTCGCCGGCCTCCTCCGCCTCGGCCAGTGCCTCCCGGGCGGCGACCTCGGCCTGATCGTAGCGACCAGTCGTATTAAGGGTTATCGCGTGCAGCGCGTGCAGCCGGGCCGTCTGCGACGCCGACAGCCCCGGTTGGGCCAGCGCCTGGGTTATCCGCGGTACCGCCTCCGCCATCCGGCCGGTTCGCATCATCGCGTACGCCACCAGCCAGGCTGTCTCTGCCACCCGCTGCGGGTCGGTATCACCGGCCAGCAGCCGCACCCCGGCCCGCTCCGCCTCCTCGTACCGCTCCAGCCGGAACAAGACCGCGGCCAGGTTCGCTTCCAGCACGGCTCGCCGCCGGTCGCTGCCCGATAGCTGGAGCAGCCCGGCCCGCAGCAGTTCCTCCGCCAGCTGCGGCGCCCGGTAGATCAGCACCGGCGCGGCCTCCGCCAGCCACCCCACCACCCACTCATCCACGGGCACCGTGGCTTCATGGCCAGCCGCTTCCCGGCCGAGTTCGGCGGGGATGAGCTGGGCAGCGACCCGTTCGGGAGCCGCCCCCGCACCGGCCAGCATCCGCGCCGCCTGCACGTGCAACGCCGCCCGGAGTCCAGCACCCGCAGCGCATCGTCTGGCAATCCCCCCAGCTGGCCCGCGATCGCCGCCGCCAGCGACCCGGGCACCCGCACTGATTCCATGCCCACGGCCAGCTCCGCCACGCCCCCGGCCACCCGCACCCGGTCTTCCCGCACCAGCCCGTCCACGAGCTCACGCGCGTACAGCGGATTGCCCCCAGCCTGCCGGGCCAATTCCGCCAGCCGGTGCCCAGGACGGCGAGCAAACCGGCAGGATTCAGGCGGTGGCGGTCCTGGATGCCACCGGATGGCGCACGGCCTCGCGGATGATCTCGGCGCGCGACCGCGCGCCGAGCTTGGAAAGGATGTGCGACACGTGCGTCTGCACCGTGTTCCGCGACAAGAACAACGCCTGGGCCACGTCCGGGTTAGACCGGCCATCCGCCACCAGGTAAGCCACCTTCACTTCAGTCGGCGTCAGCGCCTCCCAGCCGTTCGCCGGCCGCGCACGGAACGCCGCCCTCCCCGCCCGGACACCGTACGGCGCCAACCGCGCGCCCGCCCGCTCCACATCCCAGGCGGCGCCCCGCATGGCATAGATGCCAAGGGCCTCGGCCAGATGCCGCTGGGCCACCGCCAGCTCACCCCGCCCGGCCTCCAGCGCCGCGGCATCCTCCAGCGCCTGCGCCCGTTCGAAGGGCCGGCCGACTTCCTGGAAATAGGCCGCCGCCGACAGCACCAGCACTGGGTCCCCGGTCACCAGCCCACCGCAATGGTCCGCCATCGCGGTTCTGAACGGCAGTAGCTCGCCTTCTGCTTCCGTCGCGGCCAGCCGCGCCGCCGCGGCGGC
>WNEY01002419.1_pt1 | contig 13694 bp, 9 predicted proteins | sample 5400531 | NCBI WGS metagenome assembly WNEY01 (sample SAMN13153338, study PRJNA577476) | soil metagenome | isolation source: 200 cm saprolite under Douglas fir tree site 1 | place: USA:California | collected 2015-04-18
ATCTCTCCTGGCTGTACGGCGGTCAGGCGCTCCTGGAAGCGTTTGTTCACAGAGGCGCGTGTGCGAAACAAAAAGTGTTCCCCTTCCCGACGCATGTACCAGGCATGGCGTTCCGTTGCTTCCAGCCCTCTCGCGACATACGCCAGGTCACACCCTGGCCGGCCCACAGCCAGTGCAACTTCCGCCGGCGTCACGCCACGTGAGGCATCCGGCAGACTGTGCAGAAAGGCCACCAGCGCCGCCTCGGTCGCGGCATGCCATGGCCAGCCGGTTTCGACCGCGCTCGCATGGGTGCTCCCTTCCGGCCGCACCACATCGGCTTCCAGACCACGTTCAAAGGCACTGCGACCCAGGCGGGCCAAGACCTCATCGCGCAGGTCGCTCCGGCTCAGATCGACATGCTGCGGTTGCAGTAACAGGGTGCCTTTGAGCGCTCGTCTACGATCCCACACGCCCCGAATCGTCCGCGCCACCAGCCGGAGGGCGCCACGCGTGGCCTGGAACTCAGGGATATCGGCCAACCGCTCAGCGAAGAGCCGGATGAGTTCAGGATGAAAGGGGTACCCAACACATATCTGCTCGGCGAAATCCGGCTCGAAGGCTCTGCTGTCGATGGGCACACCCGCGTCGCGTTGTACTTCATAGTAGGCCATATAGGCGCGGGCCACCTCTGCGGCATGCGAGGTGTCCACCGTATCGAAGAGTCGGCGGGCGAGCACAGCAGCGCGCTCATACGACTGTGTGGGGGTGAGATTCCGCGTCTGACGGGCAGCGGTTTTTTCGAGTTCATCCACCGTTTCGAGGACTGTTGGAATGAACTGTTTTAACTCTCCAGTGAGTTTGCGATTGGCGTCCTGTTCTGACGGCAGGATCACGATGACCACTGTCCGTGGTCGTCTGGCGGCGATACTAAACAGGGTCTGCAAGAAGGTCGCCCACTGGCTGTTCACTTTACTGCGCGCCTGGTCCTCGCGAAGCGCAAACGCACGAGCCATATAGAGCACAAGCTCATCGATCATGACCAGGACGGGCTGGTCACCGAGGGCGGCTTCCAGGATGCCGCGTGCCGGTGCGACGCCTTGGAGGTCGTTCTCACGCACGCGCTCATACCCCTCCAACCCACCAGCCAGCAGCGCGAGTTGTCCCCACGGCGTATACGTGCGGAGCCGCTGTCCGTCGACAAGATGCTCATTGCCACTGAGCGGGTCAGATTCCTCGCCCACAAACGCTGCTACCCGCACCTCTCCCTGGCCGGGGAACTGCGCGATGCGGTAGTCAGCAAACTGCGTCGCCAGCCTGTCCCCCTCGCGGGCCACATGCACGGCTGCAATCAGGCTGTGGGTTTTCCCGCCGCCAAAACCGGTCTCCAATCGGAAGACTGGGGTCCCGCCGCTCACGCCCGCGAGACGCTCTGCCACCTCCTTCACCAAGAGCTTGAGATTCTCCGTAGGATGCGTACCAGTGAAGAAACGCAAGGGATCGCAGTAGTCTTTGTGCGCTGTGCCAGAAATGACATCCCACAGGTCCGCCGCGAAGATCGCGTCGGGGAGTTCTCCTGCAAGCACCTCTCGGCGAGGTTTACATAGGTCGAAGACCGAAGGCCAGGATGACATGGCAATTCTCCCGGATCCTCCTGTCCCCCCTTTATCAAAGGAGGGGCAAGGCTTGTGAGACACCCTCTTAGTACCGCACGCCGTAAATCCTCAGATAGTTGCCACTTTCTGTGCGCAAGCAGGTGTCCCCGGACCGGTCCGGGTGAGTAGTGCGTTGTCGCTAAAGCTGAGCATCCTCTACCTCCGACGTTGCAGAGAGTCTTCTGTAGTACGCATCAGTATGACACGTCCTGTCGGTCCCGAAAACCCCACAGGAGGGTGTGCAACAAGAGCAGGTGTACTGCTGAAGTGTAGGGCCCCTCTCCTGCTGCCCTCCCCCTGGCCCTCTCCCACCGGGAGAGGGCCAGAGGCCGTGCCTACGGCGTGAGCGCGCCCCGGATCTCACCACCAGGGTTAGTGACCGTATGCACGTTGGCGTAGGCATTCCCGCGCAAAATATTCGCCACGGCGTCAGCAAAGGTGCTGGCACCCGTGCCGGCTGCGACAGCAGACGCAGAAGACGGTATGAAGTCGTCTGCCGTGAGGAACCCAGTGATGGTGCCTCCAGCCGTAGGACACGCCTGTGGCCTTGGTACCCCTGCCGGTGGTGCCTGATTCGTGCAGAAGAACAGGACGACAGAGCCAGTCACGCCAGCCGGCCCGATGTGGATGTGAGCCAGTATGACGTTGGAGGTAAACGGTGGCACTGTAAGCAGCTGGTAGTCAATGCGCGTACGGTCAGAGCTGATGGTCAGGGTTATAGTGCCTGTCGCCTGCGTCGTCACAGGCTGTGGCGTTTCTTGGGAGCCAACGAGGTTGGCACGGCGTATTACCGAATCATCATTACTGCCGGGACAGCCAAACACGATCAACGCACCTGCTATCGCGCCGAGAGCGAGAAGGGAGAGCATGACAGTCCTGGGGCCATGCCGTCGCCCGGGGTGGTCTCCTCTTGCCATTGCCAATATGTCTCTAGGATGCATCGCTCTCCCCTTCCCCAAATGTGTGAATATTGAGGTCTCTAGGCCAGCAGTCGTGAGCACACACGCGCCCTGTGGCAGGCTCAAACTTCTGTTGCCAGCCCCCGTCAGGTATGTGCCAGACCGCCGCAGCAAGGACAACACATGGGAGATATAGTACTGAGACGGGGAGGAAAGTCAAGAAATTCTATGATTGTCGGAGGCGAGAGAGTGCGTGCGAGGGTTGACAAGCATCCCACGTCCATGCCAAGCTGTTAGCCACAGGCTAACCTCATTCTCTCTGTGGGTGTCTCCATGACAGTGCAAGAGCATCGCGGCAAGCTCCGCGATATGTATGCGTTTATTAGCGAGCGGCTGTACTTCAACCGGCCAGATCTGTCCGTGCAGGGGGAGTCGGCCAATGCCACCCTGTTGCTCAGCCTGCTGACGGCGCTCATGGGTGGGAAAGCGTTGATTATTGGTGAGCCGGGTCTTGGGAAGACGACCGCGGCGGAGTATATCTGCTCCCTCCTCTACTGCCTGCCCCTGGGGGTCATTTGGAGTGGTGAGGTGAGCGGGCATCCCGAGCAGACCGAAGAAAAAATTGTCGGGCGGCCCAACCTGGGGAAACTGAACCGAGGGGAGGAGGTGGTGGTCTGGAGCACCTTTGCCCGCCTGCCGGTCAAAATTGTGGATGAGATTAATCGTCTGCCGGAGACCAAACAGAGTATCATCCTTGACGGCCTGGAGCGGGGCAAGTGGGAATATCTCAATCAGGGGCTGATCAACGACGAGTTTTGTCTATTTGCCACGGCGAACTACCAGGACCAGGGCACCAATACCCTGGTGCCACCACTCCTCGATCGTTTCGATGTGGTCGTCGAATCCAGACATCCGGGTGCCAATATTGCCTGTCTGATCGGGCAGTCCTCAACCCGCGAGACCCTCTTGCGCCATCCGGACAGTGAGGGGGCGTTTCTGGAAGCCTTGCAGAGTACGCGCAACGGTCAGAAGGCAGCAGATTTGGAGCCGCTGCACCGGCGCTTTGCCAAGGTCGTGCGGGAGCGCTGTGACGTCGTGCTGCTCAGTCGGGCCGAGCGGCAGGCGGTGCGCCAGGAGATCGCGGCGCTCACCATGACCTTAGAGGCCAATGCCTTGCTGCGGATGGTGCTGGCGGAATTGTCCTTCTGCTGCAAATATGGGCAGAAACGCTCCAGTGAGGTCTGTGATGAGGGCTGCCACTACACCGGCTACCTGTGTTACGAAGTGCGCAATTGTGCCTCGAACCGTTTGCCGGCCTCGATCTATCGTTACGCCCAGGCGCTCGCCTGGTGGTGTGGGAGTCCGCAGGTGGAGGTGGAACACATCCGGACCATCCTGCCCTATGCCCTGGCACATCGCACCCAATGGCGCGAATCGTACCTTCTGGCACGTGAGCGCGAGCGCCGCCAGGAGCCGCTGCTCCTGCATGCAGCCCGGCATGCCACGGCGGCGGTCTTGCACCGTTTCCACGAGCAACGTCACGACCTGCTGGCGAGCCTGGGTACCGCCGCACGCGTCCTCGATGGAGAAGACCTCCCGCCACCGCAGGGGGACCACCCCTTGTACAGTGAAATCCGGCGTGATTTAGGACTGGACTAGGTATGGTCAACCCCTTTCAGGAATTTCGCTCCTACAGTGCGGCGCGGCGTGAATTGCCGCTCGATCGCATCCTGGCCCGACGCGATCAAGTGCTGCAACGGCTCTTGCAGAGTTATCAGGCGCTCATCGAAGAAGAAAGCAAGCAACTCATCTGGGTCGTCGAACAGGGCGCGCTGTCCCGTGCCTACGCCACGGCGGTCGAAGCCCTGCAGGGGGTCGCTTTCACGGTTGAAGACCTCGAAGACATGTGCCTGGAACTCGATACCAGTGATGGCGTGACCACGCCGATGGGGGCACCGTCCGGACTGTTTATCGCCGCCCTGTGTAATCACGTCCCGGCTGACGATATCGCCCTCAGTTTGCGCGTGTTCCGCCGTCGCTGGCCGTTTCTGGGGTATCGCCTGCCACGCGGGCGGCGCCTGTACCTCGATGGGGATGCGGGGGATTTTGTCGGCGCCTTGCTCGAAGGGGGCGAAGTGGTGGTGACCGGCAACGCCGGCAATTATGCTGGCATTGGGATGCGGACTGGGACCCTGCAGATCGGCTACAGCACTGGCAAATATACTGGCGAGGGGATGCGCGGCGGGACACTGCGGGTTGGTGGGCGCATTGGGGATCTGGGACGCGTGAAACAGGGCGTGATTTACGAGGGGGAGCGGCAAGTGTTTCCTGCCAAAGGTGCCGACAAACCTGCGACGCCGCCCCCGGCGGCGACGACACGACGCACATGAACTGGCAACAGCTCATCGCCGACCTCTGGCCCGAGGTGCGTCGTAAGCACCTGTGGCCCGAGTTGCCCATGCCACAGATGAGTGCCATTGAGGCGCCAGTGGCCATGCAGATGCATGACAAGCAGATCACCCTCAATACCGCGATCTGTGAGGCCCTCGCCGAGTCTATGCCAGCGCCGGCGGTGATCGAAGCGCTGTTAGACCACGGCGTCAGCCATTACACCCGCTGCCCCTGGGACCTCGCGACCCACCTGCAACTCTACGCCACGGCCAAAGCCGAATTGGGGCGCAAGTCCCTGGCCCGTCTGGCGACGGATAGTTTTATCGATGTAGTCGCCAATACGGCCTGCGTGAAAGAGGTGTCCACCCCCCTCCCCGAGGTGTATCGCCATCTCGATGGTGGCGCCTTACAAGGCGCCTTGACGGCGCTGTACACGCAGATCTGGGGTGTCGAGTTGCACGGCAGTGCCGATCCCGCCCTCATCCGTCGTCTGGCGCGCATTCCGTACCTGGACCGCCAGCAATGGACCCACAGCCTGCGCCGTTTTGTGCGCCTGATGCGCCCGCTGTTGGAGGAAGAAGGCAAAGGACGCCGGCCTGAGCCGCCAGCCCTCGGGCATCACAGTGTGGAGAGCTATTCCCAGGCTGAGGTGACCCTGGGTCTGCAGGCGTTTGCCCAGCAGGTCCAGGATATTCAGCAGTTTTGTGACGTCGTGCAGGATTTCGCCGATGAATTGGCCGCCCTGGGCTACGGCAAGGCCGCCGGCTCGGGTCAGGGACCCCGGGTGGATGCGGAGGTGCTGTACTACATGCAACTGGCGCAGGGGTATCACCTGCCCGTGCGGGGCGTACCGATGGAGCGCAGCGGGGTGCTCGAGCCCTATAGCCATACGCCGTGGGAAGCCAGCCAGCCGGTGCACGATATCGACATCTGGACCAGTTTTGGCAAGCTGTTGCCTGGGCTGTCGCAGATGTGGAAGCGTCGCCAGGGGGTGGTATTTGGGCAACGCGAAGGCACGCCTGATTGCCTGATCGGGCTCGATTCCTCCGGCAGTATGCCGAACCCGCGGCAGCAGCTCTCGGAAGCGGTGCTGGGCGCTGCGTGTGCTGCGGAAGCCTACTTGCGCCATGAAGCGCGCGTGGCAGTCTATAATTTTAGCGACGCCCTGATGGGCGGTAAAACCGTCCTGCCGTTTACCACCGACCGCCAGGCCATCTACGAGGCGTTGTGTGTCTATCACGGCGGTGGCACGTCCCTGCGCCCGCGTGACCTCGAGGAGCTGCGTCGCACCGAACCGCGTAGCACCCCTGACTTGCTGTTGATTACCGATATGCAGCTCACCAACCTGGAAGACGTCATGACCTACCTGGCCGGTGTCGAGGGGCGTATCACCGTGATTCACATCGGTGAGAACAGCGCCACAGACCGTTTTCGGGCTGCCACCCAGCACCATCCACGGCTGCAGATCTTCACGGTGCTGGCACGCCAGGACATTCCCCAGATCGTCCTCGGACAGGTGCGGCGCTATTTCAGGGGCTTCCAGGCCCAGGGCTGAGCGGGGCACGCGTGCACAACGGCTCTGTTGTTGTTACGCCAGCGGGTTACACCGCTTCGCGAAACTCTCGCAGTTCGCGATTGAAACGTTCTGGGGCTTCCCAGAAGGGCGCATGTCCAACCTGAGGGTAGACGGATAGTCGCGCGTGCTTGGCCAGGCCCGCAATGTGGTAGCCCATGCTGAGCAACACAATGGCGTCCTGTTCCCCGTAGCTCAGCAACATGGGCTTGCGCATCCTTTCAATCACCGGGTCATTGTCGAGATGGCGGGAGAATAGCCCAAGACGCACGTAGGGTGGGACAATCACGTTGTAGCCCAGGAAGAAATAGAAATCTTCCGGTGCGGGCTCGGCGTGCACACACAACCGCAGGAACTTTTGCAACGAGGCCACACTTTCTTCGATGTTCTCCGAAAAGGATCCTGGTGCCGTGGCGAGAAAGTCCGCGCCAATAAAACCGGCTTGCACGAGTGGGTCGCCCAACCGCGACACGGCACCGACCCAGTTGGTGCCGGCAATATGGCCTTCACCATAGAAGTTGACATAGTCCGAGATGATTGCCCCGCCATACGACCAGCCACTCAGCACGGGTTGGTCCAAGCCGAGTGTGGTGATGACGGCATGTATATCATCGGCCCACAGCTTCGAGTCACCATACACGTCACGCGGCTTTTCCGACAACCCGTGCCCACGAATATCCATCGCAATCAGACGGAAATCGGTCGCGAGATCGGAGTGCAGTTGTTTGTTCCATGCCAATCGGCATTGCGAGAAGCCGTGAATGAAGAGGATGGCCTTGCCGTTCGGATTGCCTGTCTCCTGCACATGCAACTGCAGTCCCCCGCCCCCAGTAACAGTATACGTTGTCATAGAGTCTCTCCTGGCGTTGCAGGTGGCATCGTAGTGTTTCCTCTCTAAGGCGTATGCGGAAAGCCCCTCACCCCAACCCTCGCCCGGAGGGAGAGGGAGTGCAAGGCCAGGCTGCAGCACAAGCGGTGAGGTGTGCGGACATCAGCGCAACTTAGGAGCGACCTCCTGGGCGAAGAGGCGCACGGACCGTAAGACCTGCTCGCGCGAGATCCCGCCGCCGACATTGGGCTCGATGACCACGCCTGACAGGCCCAGCGCATCGCGCAAATGTTTGAGCCGCTCCACCACCATGTCAGGCGTGCCGTAGGCCAGTCGGTCGCGCAACAGCTCCTCATAGCCGACCTGAGACAGGCGGGCAGCGCGCTCAGCGCGCTCTTCCGTGACAGTCGTCCCGGCAGCCCCTACGGATTGGGCAAACGTCCGGGACAAACGTTGGTAAGAGCGCAGTGTGCTGGTCTGGGGCTCGGTGTAGGCGCGTTCCGCGGTTTCTGCCACGTACACCGGGATACGTAAGAAGACGTCGCCCTTGCCGGCATGGCCGGCCTCCTGCAAGGTCTGCCGATACACGGCGAGGTGCCGGGACACCTGCGGCACATCGAAGCCACGCAGGCCGACGAAGATGGGATAGCCCATCTCGCCGACCTGCGGGAAGGTCTCCTGCGTTGTCGCCGCGATACGGATGGGCGGATGCGGCTTCTGATAGGGTTTGGGCAGCACGCACAGGTCGTGGCAGGCGTAGTATTTCCCCTCATACGAGAAACGCTCGTTCGTCCAGGCTTGGAGGATCACCTCGAGATGCTCGTGAAAGCGCTCACGGCTTTCCGCATAGGGGATGGCGTAGCCTTCATAGGCCCTGGGAAAACCACTCCGCCCGACCCCAAAGTCGAGACGCCCCTTACTAATCTGGTCCACGGTGGCAGCCTCCTCGGCGAGGCGGATGGGATGGCACAAGGGGAGCACACTCACCGCCATGCCAATGCGCACGCGTGTGGTGCGGGCCGCAATGGCACTGGCCAGGATCAGCGGCACCGAGGCGATGGAAGGAATGCCGGCGCCCTGGGCGTCCAGCGGTCGCCCAGGAGCAGCAAAGTGCCGCTCTGCCAGCCAGACACCGTCCAGCCCATCGGCCTCCGCAGTCTCCACCAGGGCGAAGGCTTCGTCAAAGGCGTCTTCCTGTGTTGTGCCGTAGCGATAGTCGCATTCCATAATCAGTCCAAGATGCATACAATACCTCCTTATCGATGAGGCTACGAAGCACCACTATACATCATCTGAGGCCACCTGTCCTCTCTTCCTGGTGCGGCGAGGCTGGGCTAGGCCTGGAGCGCGAACGCGGCAGCCCTGGTCCCGGCGATGCGCCCAAAGACGGCTCCCAGCATGAGCCCAGCACCGCTGGGGTAATTGTGGTAAAAGATGCCACCGGTGATCTCTCCGGCAGCGTAGAGGCCGGGGATGGGCGTGCCATCGCGGTGCAGCACTGCTGCCGCGGCATTCGTCATCACGCCGCCGTAGGTGAAGGTGATACCACAGCGCACGCTGTACGCCACAAAAGGCGGCGCGGCCAGGCAGAGGGCCCAGTTGGTCTTGGCGGGTGTGATGCCCTGGGTGCGTTTGCCGTCCTTGATGGCCGGATTGAAGGGCCCGTCCTGGACCGCCTCATTATAGGCTGCGACGGTCCGGACCAGTGCCTCCGGGGGCAGGCCAAGCTTGGTGGCCAGAGCCTCGATGGTCTCGGCCATGACTGGCCGACTGCCAGAGCCATAGCGGGCTTCCAGGCGTTCCACGGTCTGCTGATCAAAGATCTGGTACGCGAGGCCGCCGGGCTGGCGCAAAATTGCCGGGCCCATGACAGTGTAGCTGTAGGACTTGAAATCCATCCCCTCATCAATGAAGCGCTGGGCGTCCCGGTTCACCATGATACCGAGTGGGTAGGACAGGCGGGCCGTGAGGTCGCCCAGGTAGAGGTCCCCCACGGCGGGCGAACCAGCATCCACCGGGACCGCGTGGGCACTGTCCAGATGGCCTCCCAGCTGGGCCCCCAGCGCTGCCACCCGCTCCAGTAATTCCCCGGTGTTGTGCCGCGTGCCGCGCACGTGGACATGCTCCCACTCCGCTCCCAGGTACCGGACCCGCCGCTCCGCGCTGGCCTCGAAGCCACCACAGGCCAGGATCACGGCGCCAGCGTGGATATCCATGCGGCCCTCGGGGGTCTGCGCCCGTACCCCCTGGACGCGCCCCTCGGCCGTGGTCAGGAGGTCCAGCACCACAGCGTCGTAGACCACGCCAATACCCCGCCCTTCGGCGGTGCGGAACAGCCGTTGCGTCAAGCCAGGGCCACCATTCCAAAATTGGATCACGGCGCCAGCCGGAAAGTGAATGCGACCACCCTGGCGCACGGCCGTTTGGTACAGCTCAAAGCGCACCCCCAGGCTTTGCATCCAGCGCAGCGTCTGGTAGGAGTTGTGCACGAGGACGCTGGTGAGGGTCGGGTCAGCCTTACCCTCGGACATGCGCATAATATCCTGGGTATATGCTTCCTCTGAGTACGGCTGCACATCCAGGCGCGCCATCTCGGCCTCGCTCAGGTCGGGCACCAGTGGCACAATGTCCTCCAGCCCGTTATAGACAAAACGCACAATGCCCCCTGTGAAGCGGCTATTGCCGCCTCGCTCTTCGGCGGCGGCCTTCTCCAGCACCAGCACCTGCGCCCCGGCTTCGCAAGCGGCCAGGGCAGCAGTCAAGGCGGCATTTCCTGCCCCCACGACAATGACATCGCTAAACAGTTCAGGCTCTTCCACGCTTTCCCTCCGTAGCTGATACCGGGCTGGCAACAGCAGTTGCTTTGAGACCGTCAACACCCACCAGGCTGCTTTTTTCTACCATCGTCAGGCACTAAAGCATCCAGTGGGGGAGAGTCAGGCCCCCCCTTGCCCTCTCGCATCGACCGGGAGCAAGGCAAGGCGGGGCAAGTGACCGGCATTAACTTCTGGTAAGCCAGGCGAACTGCTGCGGCCGGCGTCTGGACTGGGGATTAATCGCGACGTTAATCAGCGTGGTCGCACCGCTGGCAAACGACTCCTCCAGCGCCGCGCGGAACTGCTCCGGCGTCTCGACGTGGTAGCCCTTGCCACCAAAAGCTTCGATCACCTTGTCATAGCGGGCATTGGGCACAAAGGCGCCCGGCGGCAGAGGGGCGTCCTCGGGCAGCGTACTCGGGCCGCCGCCAATGCCGTTGTTGTTGAACACAATCCAGGTGATCGGCAGCTTATGGCGTACCGCCACCTCGACCTCCATACCGTCGAACCCAAACGCGGCATCGCCTTCTAGCGCGATGACGCGCTTGCCAGGATTGGCGACCTGCGCCGCAATGGCAAAGCCCGGCCCCACACCCATGGTGCCCCAGGACCCAGCATCGAGACGATGCCGCGGCTCGTAGTTGTCCAATACCTGTCGGCTGATGTCCATGGTGCTGGCCCCTTCGGCGACGATGAGGGCATCACGCGGCAGGGCATCTTGCAGGACTTTGAGCGGCCGGTAGTAGTTCATGGGCACGTCGTCGGACTCGAGCAGCGACACAGTAGCGGCCTTCTTGGACTCCATCTCTTGCTGCAGTGCCTGCCGCCACGGGCTGTCAACCGCCACCTGCCAGGGGTCTTCTTCCAGGGCAGCGACGAGCTGCGTCATGACCGCCCTGGCGTCGCCGACGAGGGGGACTTCGGTGGGCACATTGGTGCCGATTTCTTCAGCGGCGATGTCCACCTGCACCACACGCACGTCCTTGCGGAAGCGCGGTGGCAGCCCAAAGTGCATGATCCAGTTCAGGCGGGCGCCAATCAGGAAGACCATGTCGGTATTCTGTAAGGCATACGTGCGAGCTGCCGCGACGCTGAGCGGATGGTCGTCCGGTACCACCCCCTTGCCCATTGGCGACGGCAGGAACGGCATCTGCGTCTCCTCGATGAAGCGCCGTACCTGCTCCTCAGCCCGCGCCCAGGCCGCGCCTTTGCCGATGATGGCGAGGGGATTACGGGCGGAACGCAACGCCGCCAGCGCTTTTTTCACCACCGACGGGTCGACCTGGGGCGTGGTGGGGGCTTCGACGCGTGGCGGGTACTCGAGTTTCTCCTCGTCAATGCGACTGGCAATGATATCGCCCGGCAAGTCCAGGTAGACCGGTCCAGGCCGCCCAGAAATGGCGTGGCGCACGGCCGTGGCAATATAGCGTGGAATCAGTTCGATGCGCTCGGCCTGCCCCACCCACTTGGCGAAGGGGCGGGCCAGTTCTACTTGTGGGGCGGCCTGGAAGTCGCCCATGTGGTTGAAGGCCTGGTTGGACGACCCGCCAATGAGCAGCATGGGCCAGCAGTTCGCCCAGGCATTGCCTAACGCCGAGATGGCATTGGTCATGCCTGGTCCAGAGACCACAATACAGGCCCCGATCCTCCCCTTGAGATACGAGATCGCCTGCGCCGCATAGCCGGCGGCCTGCTCATGGCGCGTACCAATATATCGGATACCTTCGCTCGGCGCTGCCGCCGCAATCCCCGTGACCGGGATGCCGACCACCCCAAAGAGTTCGTCAATGCCCTGCTGCTTCAAACACCGCGCCACTAACCTTGCACCATCGATCTCAGCCATGCTGCGCTCCTCATTCGTTTATTCGTCGATTCGTCTGTCAGTCCAGAAGGCTGGAAGTCTGAAACTTAGACTCCCCGACTCCCCGACTCCTATGGCGTCACGCAATGAGCCGCTGCGCCGTGTCTTCCAGGATACGCACCGCCTCGTCGGGCTTGGTCGGTGGCAGCAGGATGACCATCGCCTGCGCGCCAGCATCTTCGTAGCGCTTTTTGGCGTCAGCGTCGTTGGGGGCGCCGAAGACGCGGATCGGCAACGTGGCCGGGTCACGTCCAGCCGCCGTGGCCAGTTCATTGAGGCGGTTACGGTTTTCTTGGATACGCTCGGGTGACATACGGGTCGGCATCCAGCCGTCACCATAGGCCACGACGCGCTGCAGCACGTTTTTGGCTGCCCCGCCCAGCAGGATAGGGGGATGGGGTTTCTGGACCGGCTTGGGGTACGACTTGACGGGTGGGAAGTCGATGAAGTCCCCATGGAATTCGGCCTCGTCTTGCGTCCACAGGGCCTTCATGGCCAGCACTGCTTCGCGTGTGACACCCCAGCGCCGTGGAAAGTTGGCGCCAAAAATTTCGGTTTCCTCTTTGAGCCAGCCAGCGCCGATGCCAAAGATAAAACGTCCGCCGGAAATCTGGTCCAGGGTGGCGATTTCCTTGGCCGTATGCAAGGGATTACGCTCTGGCACCAGGCAGATACCCGTGCCCAGTTTGATCTTCGACGTGACGGCCGCGGCCGCCGCCAGCGCCACAAAGGGGTCCATGGCGTGCGCGTAATAGGGGGGAATAACCCCATCGGTTGCGCCAGGAAAGGGAGTCGTGGTATGCACGGGAATAATGGGATGCTCTGGCAGCCACACCGAGTCAAAGCCACAGGCCTCGGCTTTTTGCGCCAGCGACACAACATCAATAGAATAATCGGTCACGAACATCGCAATGCCGACTTGCATAACGTTCTTCCTCCACGCTACGTGCAATGACGATGCCACGTCTGGTGCGTGCGTGTGTTACCCGATAAAACCTCCGCTAGAGGAACCTGACACACCCGATAAAACTCCGCCAGCGGTGCCTGATCAACTCGCACGGCGGGTGCATCATACGGCAGGCGTGGGCTGGATGCAACCACACGGCGAAGAATGTATGCTTGTGCAGCTCAGAGGAGGAGAAGTGTATGTACAGACATGACTGGGGGTATGCTGGCTGCCTGGCAGTCCTCGTGACACTCGGGCTGCTGTGGCCTGTGCCGCCGGTACTGGCCGCGGACTCCCAAACCCTGACCTATGCCAATGGGGATGTGTATGTTGGAGAAGTCTTGGACGGTAAGCGACAGGGGCAGGGGACATACACATTCAAAGACGGCAAACGCTATGCCGGAGCCTGGCAAGACGATAAGCGCCACGGCCAGGGCACACTCACGTTTCCCGGTGGGGACAAGTATGTCGGAGAGTTTGCCAACGACCTGTTCCATGGCCAGGGGACGTATACCATGAGCAACGGTCAGCAGTACACCGGCACCTGGCAGGAGGGGAAACGGCACGGCCAGGGGACGTTGACCTACCCGAATGGGGATACCTATGTCGGGGCCTGGCAGGACGATAAGCGCTACGGCCAGGGTACCTACACCGTGCACGATGGCCAGCAGTATATCGGCGCATGGCAAGACGACAAACCGTACGGCAAAGGCGCCTGGGTCTTTCCCGACGGCAAACAGTATGT
>WNEY01002420.1_pt1 | contig 13693 bp, 9 predicted proteins | sample 5400531 | NCBI WGS metagenome assembly WNEY01 (sample SAMN13153338, study PRJNA577476) | soil metagenome | isolation source: 200 cm saprolite under Douglas fir tree site 1 | place: USA:California | collected 2015-04-18
CCACGTTGCTGACCGTCTTGGCGAACTGCCGGGAGTGGCGGATGTCACCCTGGGGGGGCGCGCGCCGAGGGCACGCACCGGCCGGACAGCGACCGGGACTTCGCTTTCTACTACAGGGGGCACCTCGACCCCCAGGCGTTGCGTGACCTCGGCTGGCCCGGTGAGGCCTCCGAGGTGGGCGGCTGGAGCAAGGGCGTATTCAACGGCGGGGCCTGGCTGGAGATCGACGGCCGCCGCGCCATTTCACGGGAATCTCCTACGTCCCCCGCGTCTCACCAGGTCAGGCACCAACTGGCGACTGCCGTACTAGGCCTGAGGGACCGGTTGCGCCAGCCGGTGCCCGGCGGCGCGAAGTTCCCCTGCAGCCTCCACGATGACGGGCCACCAGATGATGAGTTCCCCGAACTGTCTGAGCTGCCGCGTAAGCGCCTCCCTGCCGCCGGTGGCGGCATAGAGCTGCTCGGCTGGCGCCAGGGCACTGCGGCGCGCCTTGGCGATGAACTGCCGCGCGTCCCGCATCCAGCAGGCCGGCACCGGATCCTGGCTGGCCAGTCGGCCCTCCAGGTTGCTGATGAGCGTGCTCATGCTGGCCCACATGGCCAGCCGCGCGAACTCGTCGAAGGCCGGGCCGGGCAGGCGGCCAAGTTCGGTCAGGTAATACCCGAGCCGACGCAGCCTCTCAGCTGGCGACCCGGCGAAGCCGGGATCGAACCGGCCGATACAGGCCGACAGCCAGGAGCCCAGGCTGATGGGGAACAACCCCGGTGCCGCGAATTGCTTCCTGCCCGCGGGGTCGTGCTGTAGGACCAGCGGCAGATAAGCCCCATACGCATCGAAGCAGACGCCGAGAACGGCGCCGAAGGCGACCTCCTCGCCCCGTCCTACCGGCGGGAATGGCGGCAGCAGATCGGCGTTGTCCAGCCCGATGCACATCGCGAATTTCGGGTCGGGCCGCGCGGTAATGGTGGTCCGGGTTACGGCTTGGATCATCTCACGTGTTAGTCGCGCCGTGCCGAACTCGGCTGGCGAACCGGCCTGCCGGTCAACGGTAGTGCCGTCCTGGAACAAGTAGAAGTTGGGGTTGTCCCGGCCGCAGTCACCGACGACTCCGTTCGCCGTTATCCTGATCCGGCCGGTGCCCGCTAGCAGGCGCCTTAGCAGTGCCGGCTCAGCCGTCTCGAGCGCCGCGGCGTCTGCCGCGGCTAGCATCGGCCTCGGTGCCTGGCCCAGGTAACGGTCGTGGTGGCCGAGGAAGTCCTCCTCGATGTACCGCACGGCGGCGAAGGCCTCCTGCCGGTTCCGGAAGAACCAGAGCCGCAGCGGGTTGTCCCCCTCGCCCAGGGCATGGCCGTCGGCATGTCCGGGCGGGACAGCCACACGGCAGATCGTGTCGTCGTCCGCGCTGAAGATCCTCTCCCCGATCGTGTGCAGCAAGAGCGCGTTCCTGTTCGCGCCAACCGTGACGTCGCAGCCGCGGTCTGGGAGGCACCCGAAGCGTAGGACCTTCCCTGGGATGTTCCCGGATCTGGCTAGCTGGGCCGCGAACGCCGCCTTTTCCTCCGGGCCCGCATAGCAGATATCCACGCCGAGATCGCGGGCGATCTCGGCCAGCATGGCCCGGCAATCGCGACGGGTATCGAGCCCGGCTGAGTCATCGGAGACCACGAAGCCGACCTGCCTGCCATGACGCGCGCAGTTCCTCGCGTACCCGTCGATGGCCCTGCGCAGCAGCCGAGGGCGATCCCGGGTCGGGATCACGATCGTGGAGATCGGCGTCGGTTGCGGTCCAGCGACTTTCCTCGGGAGCAACTGGTCCGCGCTGACCAGGAATCCTGCTCTGGACAGCCGCAGCAGATCCCGGCGAAGCACGGATCCGTCCGCTCGAAAGGCGCCGGACCGGGCATGGGCCTGCAGGTGCTCATCGATCGTACGGAACTCGCGGCAGCTCAACAGCAGGACCACGGTGTCCGCGCGGTAGAAGCCCGTCGCGCCGCTATCACGGGAATGGACGAGCGACAGGCCGTCACCCGCTGGGAAGACTTCCACGTCCGCCATCCGCCACCGGCTGGCCACCGATGATGCACGCCCGTCGTCGTTTTCGGCGTCCTGACCTCGATCAGCAGCCTGCATCAGCCGACGCCCAGATGGTTGCGACTGTACTCGCGGAACGGTGCATGCTCACGACTTGCCTCCTATCGGGTCGGGCAGCGGGACGCTGATCCAGACCTGCTTGGCCTGGCGGGACCCGGAGGGGGCACAGGCGGGTCCGGCTCCGCACGCACCGGGGAACAGCATGGCGATGATCCGCAGGCCGCGTCCTGACTCGCTGAGCAGGCTGGTGTCTTGCTCTGGCTGGCTGCTGGTGGCGGCTGCCAGCAACTGGGCGACCGCCTCATGGCGGGGGCCTGCGTCGGTGACGGCGATCTTCACGTCGCTGGTACAGATGGTGATGTGCAGTTCGTGCGGGGGTGGTGCGTGCCTGCGTGCGTTGGTCGCGAGTTCCTGGACTGCGAGTTGCGCCTGGTAAGTCGTGTCCGGGTCAATGCCGAGGATGGTCAGCACGCGGCCGGTGAGGTCGCGCGACCAGCGCTCGGGCTGCTCGCCGTCCAGCGGCTGGACGAGCGTGAGTCCTGGCGAGAGCAGAGCCCGCTCAGCGGAGCTGTGCCGGTCGGGCGTCGCGAGTGCTGCTGTCTGGCAGGCGACGCGCATGCGGGCCTGAATTATCATCCTGCTGCCTCTGCGTTCACGGCCCGTGCCAGGCAGGTTTGCGGGCGTCACCGACAAGGGGCGTCACCGGAACGATCCCGCCGTCAGGCCTGCCACGATGCGGCGCTGCGCGAACAGGACCAGCAGCGCGATCGGGATCGAGATGATCACGACGGCCGCGTCGATGAGGTTGTAGTAGGACTGGTAGGGACCCTGGCCGAACACCGTGATCGCCACCGGCGCGGTGAAGTTGCTGTTGGACGTCAGGAACGACACCGCGAACGGGAAGTCGTTCCAGGCCAGGATGAACGACAAGATGGCGGCGGTGAACACGCCGGGGACGGCGACCGGGACGATCACCTTGCGCAGCACCTGCAGCCGGGTCGCGCCGTCGATGAGCCCCGCGTCCTCTAGGTCCTTAGGGATCTGCTCGAAGAAGCTCTTCAGCAGCCAGGTCGAGATCGGCAGCGTGTAGACGAGGTAGACGAGGATCAGCGGGTAGATGTTGTTCAGCACGCCGATGTAGCGCAGCATCAGGAACATCGGCCCGATCATCGCGATCACCGGGAAGAAGCCGGCCAGCAGGACGAACGCGAGGATCGCGCCGGTGCCCCGGACGTTCAGGCGGGCCAGGGCGTAGCCGGCCAGCGACGCCACGACCACCGTGACGGCCGTCGTCGCGAGCGCCACGATGACGCTGTTGAGCAACGGCCTGAGGAACTGAATCTGGGGGTTGGTGAAGACATCCACGATCGCCGCCCCGGACAGGCTGCCAGGGATAATCCCGTTGCTGCCGCCCACCCCGGCCGCCACCTGGGAGTCCGACTCCAGGGCGGTGCGCAGGATCCAGTAGAACGGGAACAGCGCGATCAGCATCACGATGGCGACGGCCAGGTAGAACAGGCCCTCCTTGACGACCTTCGCGGGGTTCATGTCGTCACCGGCCGGAAAGCGCGGACGTAGATCGCGGAGACGACCAGGGCGAGGACGACCAGCAGCAGGGACATCGCGCCTCCGACGCCGAAGTCGGTGTTGAGGATGAACGTGTTGTAGTTGACGAACGACAGCGTTTCGGTCGAGTTGCCGGGGCCGCCGCGGGTCATGACGTAGATGACGTCGAAGACCAGCAGTGCCTGGAGCGTGCGGAAGATCAGCGCGGTCGACAATGCGGGCTTCAGCATCGGCAGGGTGATCCGGCGGAACGACTGCCACCAGGTCGCGCCATCGACGCGGGCTGCCTCGTACACGTCGCCGGGGATGACCTGCAGGCCGGCCAGCAGGAGGATGGCGACGAACGGGATGTTCTTCCACGAGTCAGCGATGAAAATCGCCACCCAGGAGCGGAACGTGTTCGCGTTCAGCCATGCCAGCCCTGCCCACGCCGAGTGGAACGCGCCCAGGAAGTAGTCGACGAACCCGGCGTTCGGGTCGAACATCGTCTTCCACAGCAACGCCGATACCACGGTCGGCACCGCCCACGGCACCAGGACAGCGGCCCGCAGGAAGCCCCGGCCGCGGAACTTGCGGTGCAGCATCAGCGCGAGGGCGAGGCCCACCACGATGTCGAACACGATCGACACCGCGGTGAACACGAGCGTCCGCTCCAGCCCGCCGATCCACTCCGGGTTGGTGAGCACCGCCTTGTAGTTCTTGATGCCGACGAAGGTGTGCGGCAGGCCGCCGTAGGACAGGTTGTCGAAGTGGAACGAGTTCCAGATGTTGTAGATGAGCGGGTACCCGGTGATCGCCGCCAGGGCGACCAGCACCGGGGCTACCAGAAGGTAGCCCAGGTACCGGTCGCCGTTGGCTGCGGCCCGGGCAGCGCGCGCAGCGCTCCTGGCCATGGCGCCTATGAACCCGGTGTCGCTGAGAAGTCGGACTTGATGGTGGCTGCCCCCGCCGCGAAGGCAGACGACGCGGCAGTGGAGGCGGGGTTGGCGTAGACCGAGGAGAACAGCGTCTGCAGGTCCGCGGAGACGGCCAGGTAATTCGGAGTGACCGGGCGCGGGGCCGCGTACTTGTTCAGGACCTCGACCTGCGCGAAGTAGGGCGCGTCGGTGAGCAGTTGCTGGGTGTACGCGCTGGGCAGCGAGGGCGGGTCCGCGGTCGCGATCGCCCGGTTAACCTCCTGCTGCGGGCTGGTCAGGAACTGGATCAGCTTGTACGCGGCGGCGGCGTGCGAGGTCTTGGCGTTGATGGCCAGCATCTCCCCGCCCATCGCCGAGCCGGGCGTCCCGCCAGGGCCGGGCGGGAACGGGGTGTAGCCGATGTTGCCCTTGACTGACGCGGCCATCGGCTGGCTCTCCACGAACGGGTAGTTGACCGAGAAGGCCGCGTACCCAGAATCGAACGCCGCCTCGACCTGGCCCTCCTGATCGCTGGTCACCGACTGCGGCGCGATTTTGTTCACGTAGATCGCGTCGTGCAGGAAGTTCAGCGCCGCGACGTTGCCGGGCGTGTTGATGTTCTCGGGGTTGAGCTTGCCGCCGAACGCCGAGGCGACGGTGAGGAACGAGGTGATCGCGCCCTCATACTTGTCGGCCTCGAACACCAGGCCATACTTGACCTTGCCCGTCTTCATCGCGTTCTCCGCGTCGGTGACCACCTGCGCGGGACTCGTCGGCGGGGTCTTGACGAGATCCTTGCGGTAGAACAGGCCCTCCGGGTTCTGGAACCACGGCACCGCGTACAGCGTGTTGTTGAAGGTGCCGGCCGCGATCCCGGCCCCGAAGAACTGGCTCTTGTCCACGTTGAACTGGGTCAGCGGCGCGACCCAGCCGGCCTGGGCGAACTTCGCCGGGTAGGTCACGTCGGACTCGAACACGTCCGGCGTGGAAGACCCGGAGATGAAGTCGTGCTCGAGCTGGCCCAGGTAGGTCGTCGAGTCCGACGACAGCACCTGGATGTTGACCTTGATGTTGGGGTTCGCTGCCTCGAAGGCGTTGATCTCCTTCTGGGTTGCCTGGCCCTCGGTGCCCAGGCCGGACTCGGCGAACGTGATCGTCTGGGGGCCGCTCGCGTTGGGGCTGCTCGTGCTGGAGCTGCTCCCGCTGGAGCAGGCAGCCACGCCTGCCGCCAGGATGGTGGCCGTGCAGGCGAACAGCGCGATGCTCGCTTGCCGCCTTCTGATATGTCTCAATCCAGGACCCTTTCCGTGTGTATCCATTTGGTTTCATTCAGTGACGTCCGTGGGGCGGGGCCGGCCACGCCGGGGCAGGGCTGGTCGGCACCTGCCCGGGAGTCCCGGCGCTTGCTAGCCGCCGCCGATGAGCTGCGCTAGCTGGCTCGTCATGGCCTTGATGGCCTGCTGCGGCGTCTCCTGCTGCCGCAGTGCGCTCTCTACCTGGCCGAAGATCGCCTGGCTGGCCTGCTCGTAGGTGGTGACGGCGGGCCTCGGTTGGGCCTGATTGATGGCCTTCAGCACCCACTTCAGGTCGGGGTACCTCGCGCGCAGTACTGAGTCGTGGTACAGGCCCGTAAGCACCGGGGGGAAGCCGCCCTTGGTGAACATGACTCGCTCGTTCTGCGCGTCCGTGAGGAACTTGATGAAGTCGAGCGCCTCGGTCGGATGCCTGGAGTAGGCGCTGATAGCGAGGTTCGCGCCGCCGAGCGCGCTCGGCCCCGGCAACACGGTGACCCCGACCTTGCCGTAGACCTTGTTGCCGGGGCCGGCCGTGGTGGCCGCCCGGTACACGTCCGGCCACATGTTGAGGAACACGAATCGCCCGGCGAGGAACTGTTTCTGCGCCTGGGTCTCCTCGTAGGTGCGGTCCTGCGGCGGGATCCAGCCGGCCTTGATGCCGTTGACCAAGAACTCCAGGGCGGCGGTCGCCTGCTGGGAGTTCACGGTAACCGTCGACCCGTTCGGGGCGAGGAAAGAGCTGCCTTTCGACTGCTGGGCCTCGGTGAAGTTGACCGTGAGGCCCTCATACGGCGCGAGCGTGGCGGCGTAGCCGCCCAGGTGGTCTTGCCGGCTGAGCCGCTGCGCGTCGGCGGCGAGCTGCCCCCAGGTGGCCGGCGGTTTCTTCACCAGGTCCGTGCGGTAGTACAGCAGGTCGGCGTTGGTGTAGTCGGGCACCGCGTACAGCTGGCCACCATACCTGGCCGTGTTGACGGCTGGCGTCAAGAACCCGCTGGTGTTGAAGTTCAGCGGGATGATCCAGTGGTTGCTCGCGAACATCGCGGTCCACACGACGTCCATGTCGATCACGTCGTACTGGCAGCTGCGGGCCTGGAGGTTCGCGACGAGCGTGGCGAGCTGGCCGTTAGACGTCTGCGGTAGGAAGAGCGTCGTGACCTGCTCGCTAGGGTTCTCCGCGTTCCATTTGGCGATGATCGGCTGGAGCCAGCTGATGTCGTCCGGGCCGATCGCAAACGTGGTCGTGGACCTGGAGCCGCAGGGCTGGCCGGCCGAGCCCAGAGTCCCCGGGGCCGTCGGCAGGAGGCCGCAGCCGGCGACGAGGGCCAGGCAGGCCGAGGTCACCAGGAACGCGGCGCGGCGCGCAACCGAGCGGACCGCGCGGCTGGCGTGCGCTCCGCATCCGCTGCGTGCCATGGCGGCCTCCCGTCATTGGATCTGATACATTCATGTTATGTACTCATGTTAGGCATATGTCAACCGGTTCCTGCCTGGTTACCTAGTCGTTAGGTAGGACCGGCGGTATGCTTACGGTGGGCTCGCCGCACCAGCGGAGCGGCCCCGTCCGGAGGGATCAGGAGAATGCGGCAGCACCTGCTGGCACTGCTGGCAAAGGAGCCGGCCCATGGGTATGAGCTGAAGCTCGCCCTTGAGCAGACGTTCGGCACGGCGTACCCGTCACCGAACATCGGGCAGATCTACGTCACCCTCAAGCGACTGGAGGCCGACGGCCTCGTGCGCGGCGAGGACGTGGAGCAAGACAGCCGCCCGAACAAGAAGGTCTACGAGCTCACCCCGCAGGGCCGCGACGCGGTGGCCGCATGGGTCGATGAGCCGACCGACGGGCCCCGCGTCCGCGATGACTTCTTCATCAAGCTGGTCCTCGCGCCCCGCGCCGGGCTGGCCGACCGGATGGAGCTCATCAACCGGCAGCGCCGCCATTACTACGCGCAGTTGCGCGCCCTGGCCGACCTCCAGGATGCCACCGGCAGTCGGGACGCCCCGGCGCGGCTGCTGATCGAGGGCCAGTACCTTCACCTGCAAGCCGACCTCGACTGGCTGCAAAAGTGCCAGGAGGAGCTGGTATGAGATGAGACCCGCCGCCGCGCCTATCCTCCTGCTCACCAGGGACCTCGTGAAGGACTATCACGCGGACGGAGGACTGGTGCGGGCTGTGCGCGGGGTGAACCTGGCGGTGGACGCCGGGGAGTTCGTCGCCATCATGGGGCCGTCCGGGTCGGGCAAGTCAACCCTCCTGCACGTCATCGGCGGCCTTGAGCCGCCCACCAGCGGGCAGATCTGGCTGGACGGCCAGCGGGCGGACCGGCTGTCCCCGGCCGCCTGGGCGGTGCGCCGCAGGCGCGGCATCGGCATCGTCTTCCAGTCTGCCAACCTGCTGTCCAGCATGACCGTCGCGGACAACGTCGAGCTTCCCGCGCTGCTCGCGGGCGCAACCGCCCGGCAGGCCCGCGCGCGCCGTGAAGAGCTCCTCGAGGAACTCGGCCTGGCGGCCAAGGCCCGGGCGGCGCCCGCCCGGCTGTCGGGTGGCGAGCAGCAGAAGGTCGCGCTCGCCCGCGCCCTCGCCAACAAGCCCAGCCTGCTGCTGGCCGACGAGCCGACCGGGAACCTGGACAGCACGAGCACCACCGAGGTGCTGAAGTTGCTGCGGCACGCGCATGCCGAAGGACAGGCGATCGTGCTGGTCACCCACGACGCCCGGGTGGCCAGTCATGCCGACAGGATCGTCAACGTCTTCGACGGCATGATCTGCGACGACGCCCCTGTCGCGGTTCCCGGTGCCCGGCAGGGGAACGGGACGACCCCGCTATCCCAGCTGCGCTGGAGCTGACCGCATGCGGGCCGCGTGCCGGTGGGTGGCCGTTGACCTGCGCGCCCACGGGGGACGGGCCGCCCTCACCGGCGTCATCGTCGCCGGGGTCGTCGCGTGGCTCGTGCTGGCAGCCATGCTCCTGGGGGGGGCCAACAGCCCCTGGCTCGGCCTCTATGACCGCACCCACGGCCCGGATGTCGTCGTCTACCTCGCCCCCGGCACGCTCGCCGACGGCCTGGCCACGCTCTCCGGGGTGGGGGAAGCGAGCAAGCCCGTCGCGGCTGGCAGGGCGACGCTGGAGCAAGGGGGCACGGCAGCGCTTGAGCAAGGCGATACCCAGGTGGAACTGCGCGCCATGCCCGCCACCGCGCCGGCCATGCTCACCCCGCTCGTCGTCGCCGGCTCCTGGCTCAGCGCCGCCCGCCCGAACGGGGTGGTCGTGGAGGCGTCTTTCGCGGCCGCGGCCCGCCTGACGGTCGGCTCGCTGATCACCCTCCCCGGCTCCGGCCACGCCGCGGTAAGCGCGCAAGTCATCGGGATCGCTGAAACCTCCGGCCAGGTCCCCTACCCGCAGTGGACGCCGGGCCTGGCCTGGGTGACGCCCGCGCTGCTGCACCGCGTGGACCTTAAGCCGGGCACGGCGCAGGAAGTCATCGGCCTGCGGCTGGCCGACCGCTGCCCGGTTTGCGTCACCGACGCCGTCAATGAGGTATCCAGCGCCGTGCAGCCGCAGAACGTCCTGCAGTCCGTCAGCTGGCAGCAGGTCAGCCAGGCGATGGCGGCCGACGGCTGGCTGCTGGGGGAGTTCCTCGGCCTGTTCGGCCTCATCGCGCTCGCCGCGGCCGCCTGCGCCCTCGCCAACGTCACCGCCGCCCGGGCGGTCGCCCAGCGCCAGTCGACCGCGATGCTCAAGGCGATCGGGTTCACTCCCGGCCAGGTAGCCGGCGCGCTCCTCGGCGAGAACATGCTGCTCGCCGTCGTCGGCGCGGGCGCTGGCACCACCCTTGCCTGGGGGCTGTCGCGGGTCGTGCCCGCCTTCCCGTACGCCCCTGGCAGCGCCCCGATCACGCTCGCCCCGCTGCCCGCGGGGCTGACGGCGCTGATTGCGGTCGCCACCGTGGCCGCGGTCGCCACCGCCACCGTGGTCCAGGCCTGGCGGGCGGCCCGCGTCCCGGCGACCGCGGCGGTGACGGCGAGCCCGCCGCGCGGGAAGCTGTCCCGGCTCGCTCGGGTCGGTCTGCTCGCCCGCTTCCCGGCCCCGCTCGTCCTCGGCGCCCGCGACGCGTTCACCCGGCGGGCGCAGGCGGCGCTGACCATCGCCGGGGTGGCCATCCCGATGGCGCTGAGCACAGTCGCGCTGGCCTCCTGGGCCACGATCGACGGCCTCACCCAGGACCCGGGCCAGATCAGCGTCGCCGCGCTGACCGCCTACCCGAACTCAGCAGGGAGCACGCAGGCGGCACTCCCCCGGCTCCCGCGCAACGGCGCCGTCCAGGCCGCTTACCCCGGCGCGGAGTTCCAGGTGCCGCTGCCCGGGCAGGCCGGCACGTTCACCGCGCGGGCGATGGGCTGGCTGGCCCAGCCGTACCCGTTCCGGATCGTGGCCGGCCGACTCTACCAGCGGGCCGGGGAAGCGGTGGCCAGCCAGCGGCTGCTCGCCGAGCTGGGCATGGGGGCGGGCGGCAGCGTGTGGGTCACCATCAACGGCGACCCCGTCGTCTTCCAGATCGTGGGCGAGGTGATCGACCCAGCAGGCGACGGGGACGTCCTGGACTTCCCGGTGGACGCGCTCAATGACATCGGGGCGTCGCCGCAGTTCTACAGCGTCATCCTGAAGCCCGGCGCAACCCCGGGGCGGGTCGCGGCGCAGCTGCGGGCCGCCTCCGGGGGACGGCTGGGCGTCCGGCCGACTCCCAACCCCGCCGACGGGCTTGGCCTGCTGCGGCCGGTCATCGTGATCTCCGTGCTGCTGCTGGCGGTCCTCGGACTGGCGAACCTGGTGACGGCCACCAGGGCCGGGCTGCGCGACCACCTGCCCGAGGTCGGCGTGCTCGCCGCCATGGGCCTGACCCCAGCTCAGGTGAAGGCGACCTTCATCATCGCCGTCGGCCTGCTGGCCGCGGCCGGCGTGCTCGCCGGCACCATCGCGGGCCTGGCGGCCGCTTACTGGCTGATCAACGCCCAAGGCGCGGTGATCGGCCTGGGCTGGGGAATTGAGTCCCTCATACCGGGCCTGGGACTGCTCCTGGCGGCGATGGCGGTCGCCATCGCCGCCGGGACCGCGACCGCGCTGCCGGTGGTGCACCGGTCCGTGGTAGCCGGTCACGGCGTCAGCCGCGTCGCCGCCCCGACCGCCCGGTAAGCCCCCGGCCGCCCGGCGAACGCCCTCGTGGCGGAATCCGCGTACGGCATAGCACCGGGTGGCGCGCTCGGGAAGTCCGGCACGACCGGAGGCGGCTACGGAAAGTTTAGCGTAATTATTTAAAAATGTTTATTATTGATTGAATTGGTTTTTATCAATAAAGATCCTGCACCTGATTGCCTACGTGTTATGTACAACTTGTAAGTTATGCCGGGGGTACGGCTGCCGCCAGGCAGAAGAGCCGGCAAGACCATTGTGGCTAGCTACGCGTTCTTCCTGCAGGCGGACGGACGCCTCCCTCGCCCCTGTTACGTGTGAGGCGCTATGGCGATTATCCGGCGTCCAGTCCGCTCGCGGCCGATCCGCTCGCGGCCGATCCGGCTGTTCCTCTTCGGCATGCTCGCCGTCCCCTTCCTGTCCCTGGTGGGCCTATGGGTCCTGGCGGGGAGCGTCACGATCCCGGCCGCGATCCAAGACCGCCAATACAGTGCCAGTAAGACGGCCCTCATAAATCCGGCGTCCAACGCGCTGACGTCCGAGCTACCGACCGAGCGGCGGGAGACTTATGTCTGGCTGCTCGGCCACCGGGCAGGAACGAATGGCTCGCTGGTCGCTACGAGGGCGGTCGTCGATAAGGCGCTACCCGGTGCCGAGAGCGGGCTGCAGTTCGATGATAACGTGCTGTCAGCCTCTTCCAGGGGAGCGCTGCGCACCCTGCTGACGGACCTTCACGGCCTCGGCCGCCTCCGGCAGGCCGTCGACTCGGGGCAACTGAGCCCGCTCGCCGCCTTCCAGGCATACGGCAAGATCATCGATGACGAGGGCGAAGCGTACTACGCGGCGGTCGTGGACCGGACCGCGTCGCTTCAGGCACCCGCGATCGGCGACATCGACATCCTGTACTCAGTTGAAATGACCAGCCGGGAGATCACGCTGGCGGACAGCGCGCTGGCGGCCACTCACGGCGCACTGGCCCCGGCCGCGCGGCAGTTGTTCATTGCCGCCATGGCGCAGCGGCGGCAACTGATCACGACTGGCGTCCCACTGCTGCCCGCCGACCTCCGCCGTCCGCACCTCAGCCTCGCCGACTCGGCCACGCGCCAGCAGTTCCAGACGATGGAAAACGTGATCGCGGCGAGCACGGGCAGCGGGCCCATCCCGGTGAACGCCGCGACCTGGTACTCGGTATCGGATAAGTACATAACTGCCCTGATAGCCTCAGAGACCGATCTGGAGCAGCAGCTCGCGCAGCTCAGCCAGTCGAACAGCAACGGGCTGGTCGCCAAGGCCGTCCTCGCGGGCGGCCTCGGCTTGCTCGCCGTCCTCATATCGCTCATCTTGCTCACCTGGTTCGGCCGCCGGGTCACCAGAGACCTGACCGCGCTGTACACCAGCGTCAGCGGGATGGCCGAGAAACGACTGCCGCGCGTGGTCGACCGGCTCAGGCGCGGCGAGGACGTCGATGTGCTCGCGGAATCCCCACCGCCCGGCACGAGCATCATCCGGGAGGTCTCCCAGATCGCGCGGTCGTTCGGCGTCGTTCAGGAGGCGGCGGTCGCGGCCGCCGTTGAGCAGGCGCGGCTGCGCAAGGCAGTCAACCAGGTCTTCCTGAACATCTCCCTGCGCAGCCAGTCCCTGCTGCACCGGCAGCTGGGGATGCTGGACTCCATGGAGCGGCGGACCAGCGACCCGGAGGCGCTCGCCGACCTCTTCCGCATCGACCACCTCACCACCCGCATGCGCCGGCACGCCGAGGGCCTCATCATCTTGTCCGGCTCCACTCCCGGGCGCGGCTGGCGCGAGCCTGTCCCCGTCGTTGACGTGCTGCGCGCGGCGGTCGCCGAGGTGGAGGACTACGTGCGCGTCGACGTGCTGAGCGAGTCCCGCGACCTGGTGGCGGGGGACGCGGTCAACGACGTCATCCACCTCGTCGCCGAACTGGTCGAGAACGCTGCCGTCTTCTCCCCGCCCAACACCCGGATTGGCGTCAGGGCGGACCGGGTGGGCGCCGGCCTGGCTGCTGAGGTCGAGGATCGCGGTCTCGGCCTTGACGACGACGAGCTCGCGGACATCAACAGGCGCCTAGCCAGCCCGCCGGAGTTCGACCCTGCCAACAGCGAGCAGCTCGGCCTGTTCATCGTCAGCCGGCTGGCCGCACGGCGCAAGATCAAGGTGTCGCTGCACCATTCGGTATACGGGGGAACGGCGGCGATCATCCTGCTGCCGTTCGGGGTAATCGTCCGCGAAGAAGAGCTCAGGCAGGGCCGCTGGCCCGCCGAGGACAGCCCAGTCCCCCCGTCGGCGCAAAGCGCCCCCGCGCTGGCCCCGAGCGAGCCGCCCGCCCACGCCAACGGATCCCACGGCGCGTGGGAACTGCGGGCGGCTGGCCGGCACCGGCTCGTCATGCCCGAGAGCATGTCCGAGGCACCGCCCAATGGCGGGCAGGACCGGCCTTCTGCACTCCCCGCGGTGCCGCCACGAGACCACGAGAACACCATCTCGTGGCCCGATACCTGGCACCGGGGAGCGGCCAGCCGGGAGTCGTCCCGTCCGGCCGACCCCGCCGACGCGCGGCGCGATGGTGAGCCGGCCACTCCCGTGTCGTCGGGTAGCCACCTGGGGATGCCCGTCCGGGTCCCGCAGGCCAGCCTGGCCC
>WNEY01002644.1_pt1 | contig 13688 bp, 9 predicted proteins | sample 5400531 | NCBI WGS metagenome assembly WNEY01 (sample SAMN13153338, study PRJNA577476) | soil metagenome | isolation source: 200 cm saprolite under Douglas fir tree site 1 | place: USA:California | collected 2015-04-18
TCGAAACGAGCGCGCGTTCAACGAAGCGGTGACCAACCGCATTCTCGACGATTTTGTGCGCGCCTGTGCGCCCCGCGAAGCAATTGTGACCGCACAGTTTTCCGCGCGTGGCGGCATCGCGCTCACGGTGCGGGCCGAGTATGCGGCGAAAAATTTAAAGGCTCAGCGTGACGGGCGATGAAGCCGGTAGGAATGTTTGTAGGGGAAGCCGTTGGCTTCCCACGGGACGATCCGAGCCGGACTGGCAATTTCGTCGTCCCCTACAGAAGCGTCGCCCTACCGAATCGAAATAGATTCCGATGAAACACGCGGTCGTTCTCTTAAGCGGCGGACTCGATTCGACCACCACGCTGGCGATTGCGATCGCGCAAGGCTACGAAGTTTACTCGCTTTCTTTTGATTACGGTCAGCGTCACAACCTGGAACTCGAAGCCGCGCGGCGCGTGGCCAAGTCGTTAGGCGTAAAGGTGCATCACATCCTCAAGATCGACATGCACCTCTTCGGCGGATCGGCGCTCACGGCCAATGTCGATGTCCCGAAGGGCCGTTCGGAAAAAGAAATCGGCGCGGGAATTCCGGTCACTTACGTACCGGCACGGAACACAATTTTTTTGGCGCACGCCCTCGCCTGGGCGGAAGTGATCGGCGCCGGCCACATTTTTCTATTACAGTGGGTATCCGGACTGCCGGCCGGAATTTATCGCGCTGTTCGAAACCCTGGCCAACATTGGGACCAAAGCCGGGATTGAAGGCCGGCGCTTTCAAATTCATGCGCCGCTGATCAAGTTCTCCAAAGCGGACATCATTCGCAAAGCGCGCGAGCTCGATGTCGATCTTGCCCTCACCCACAGTTGTTACGATCCAACGTTGGATGATTTGGCGTGCGGGTTATGCGATTCCTGTCAGTTGCGCTTGAAAGGTTTTCGCGAGGCCGGTTTAGCCGACCCAATTCAATACGCGACGCGATGAAGAACATTTTCATTCTTACCAAGGCCGAGCAGCGGGCCGTGATCGTCATCCTGATGGCGTTGCTTGCCGCGACGATCGCGAGACGTTTTCTGGAAGACCGCTCACACATTCCAGCGTCAACATCGACAGCGGTAAGGTCACCGCTATTGGCATATCCGTCGGAGAACGAAGCCGGGCCCGAGAGCTCGCCACGTTGACCATCACAAAAGTCCGTCGCGGCGAGACGCGTGCGCTACCCAGAAAAATTACTCCGCACGCAAACCTGGGATTCGTCCGTAGCCGACAAAGACCGGGCTGAGCTTGGCGTCGTTACTCTCCGGTGGCTTCGACAATTTGAAATCGAAAATGCTGACACCAAATCGTTGTTTGCCATCATAAGTGCGGCCATCGCTTGCGCCGACCATGATGCGCTTGTTCGTTCGCTTTTCGCGTCCCAGGTAAATCATCGCATGGGTAACCGGCGGGTCGCGATCGATGTTGTAGGTTCCGGTCCAGAACAACAGATCACCCGGCTTGAGCGCATCGAGCTCAAATGAATCTTCATGCCGACTCAGGACCGCGTGAAAATTTGCCGCCTTCCGCACCCAAACGTATTGCTGGCTGGAGTCTCTCGGCACGTCGGTAAATCCATTTTGGCGGAGGACATAATAGACGAAGCCGGAGCAATCCATGCCCCCATTCGCTGGATCTGCCGAGCCATAAGTGTAATTGAGATTTTGCTTTGTTAGATCAAGACCGTGCTCGATGATTTGCCGCACTTTTGGCGGATAACTGTCATATTCGCTAATCTCACCAGGCGAAATCGTGGCATTGGGCGCGCCTTTCTTCTCCGGAGTAGGGTGCGCGGTTGCCGAAGGCGGCGGAGTCGGTTGCGGAGTTTCGCTTGGAGTCGACGTTGCGGTTTCCTCGGGTGTCGGTGTCACAGACGGTGACGCGGCAGGTCTAGGCGTAGGGGATCTTTTCTTTCGTTTTGATTTCGTCTCAGGCGTGGGACTAGCAGATGGAGCTGGCGAGATTTTCTTTTTCGGGGAAGCGGTCGGCGAAGGACTTGGCGTGGTCTTCGTTGTCGAGCGTCTCCGATGTTTTCGCGATGGAGTGGGCGTCGGTGTTGGCCCGAGAAACTTCTTGATCTTTGTGCCCAGCGACTCTTCAGCCGCTTCCGGCGCAGCGATCGTCCCAAACAAGATCGCGACGATGATAAAGAGCCGAAGCATTGCTTTGATCGTCGGAAATAACGATCAGCCGGCAAGTTCCTGAAGGACAGCTTTGTTTAATCGAATTCCGCCTTCGAGATTTTCGAGAGGAAAATTTTCGTTCGGTGAATGCGCCCGACAGTCGGCAAGGGCGAGACCCATCAGGAGAGTTTCAATTCCCAAAATGCCGCGGAACTGCGAGACGATCGGGATGCTGCCTCCCTCGCGAATAAGCGCGACATCCGCGTTGAATGCCTTGCGCAACGCTCGCTGCGCCGCTTCGCCGCCTGGAGAATGCGGATCGGTGAGATACCAGGGGCCGCTGTGACCGTCAGTGATGTCGAGCGTTACGCCTTTGGGCAAATTCTTTCGCAAATGCGCTCTCGCCAGCTTTAGGATCTCGTCGCCTTCCTGGTTTGGGACGAGACGAAATGTTAGTTTTGCCATCGCGTGACTGGCGATCACCGTCTTCGTCCCCTTCCCTTGATAACCACCGCCGATCCCATTGATCTCCGCGGTTGGCCGTCCCCAAAGACGCTCAAATGAATTGTAACCGGCTTCGCCGAAAAGTTCAGGCGCGCCGGTTTCCTTGAGAACTTCCCGATCACCATCGATTGGAAGCTTGCGCCACGCTTCACGCTCCCAATCTTCGAGCGATTTAACGCGATCGTAAAAACCCGCAATGGCGACGCGACCTTCGCGATCGTGGAGCGTGCCTAAGAGCTGCGCGAGCGCAGTGATCGGATTTGCGACCGCCCCTCCGAAAACGCCAGAGTGCAAATCCATCTTCGGTCCGGTTACTTTGATTTCGAGAGCGGTCACTCCGCGCAACCCATAGCTCAAGGTTGGCACTCCGCGCGTAATCATTCCGGTGTCGGAAACGACCGCCACATCAGACTTCAGCGAATCGCGGTTTTGAATTAGAAATTTGCCGAGATTCGCGCTTCCGATTTCTTCTTCCCCCTCGATCACCAGATGCAGATTGATCGGCAATTCGCCATCTTCTTCGATCGTCTCCTGAATCCCGAGAATGTGCGAAAGAATCTGACCTTTGTTATCGGTCGCGCCACGCGCAAAGACATATCCGTCCTTCAGAACCGGATCGAACGGCGGCGAATCCCACAGCTCCAGCGGATCGGGCGGCTGCACGTCGTAATGTCCGTAAATCAAAACCGTGCGCCGCCCTTCCCGATGTTGGTTGCGTGCCCAAACGACCGGGTGCCCAGGGGTTGGAACCAGTTCCGCCTTCAATCCAATACCGGTCAGTTTACCGACTAGCCAGTGCGCGCATTCGCTTACTCTCTCCGAATAATTGTCGTCCGTGGAAATGCTTGGAAACCGCAGAAACGAATAGAAATCTTCAAGATAACTGGCACGCATCCTCACATTGTAACGCGGGACATTTTGGCGAGCGAACATAGTTTTTTCCAATAACTACCGCGCGTGAAACAATCGTAGAGCAGCGATTTTCGCCGTCGAAAAAATCTGGCGGTCAAGATGACCGCGCGGTACCATTCTCAACATGAAGATGTCGATCCTGCGCGATGTCGAATCGGGAGCAAGTGGATCGAGCAGTCTCTTGCTCGATGTTGAGATTCAAGCGGCGGCCGCGTGTTAGTTAGCATCGCCCGCGGAGCGGCCGATTCACCTGCGTTTCATTCCTCGGAACACAAAGCACAAAATCTAGCGGTAGGGCAGCGGACGTCCCCCGCCAATTGTATGATTTTGCCCTTGTAACCCCGTCTCACTCGCTATATTCACGGTCGAGGCTGGCATTTTAGCCGCGGCATGAATTTACAATCGCTCGAACTTCTCGGCTTCAAATCGTTCGCCGATAAAACGATTTTTAATTTTCACGAAGGCGTCACCGCCATTGTCGGCCCAAACGGTTGTGGAAAATCCAATTTGCTCGATGCCGTGCGCTGGGTCCTCGGCGAACAATCCGCCAAATCGCTTCGCGGCGGCGAAATGGCTGACATCATTTTCAACGGAAGCGACACGCGCAAGCCGATCGGTTTCGCCGAAGTCTCGCTCACCTTGACTGATTGCGCGACGGAACTCGACGTCGATTGGCATGAGGTGCGCGTGACGCGGCGCGTTTATCGCGACGGCAACTCCGAATATCTGCTCAACAAGACAACCTGCCGTTTGCGCGATATTCAAAATCTCTTTGCCGACACCGGCGTGGCTCGCAGCGCCTACTCCATGATGGAGCAAGGCAAGATCGACATGATCCTGAGTTCGCGACCGGAAGATCGGCGCGCGATTTTTGAAGAAGCGGCTGGGATTACCAAATACAAAGCGCAAAAACGCGAGGCGTTACGCAAACTCGAAGCGACGGAAGCGAATCTTTTGCGCATCGGCGACATCATCAAAGAGGTCAAGCGGCAGATCGGCTCGTTGCAACGCCAGGCGGGCAAGGCGCGAAGATATCAAGCGTTGCACGCGGATTTGCGCGTGCTCGACACTCATTATTCCCGAAAACAACTCGAGGCGCTCGAGAGCGGGCTGAAAGAATGTCAGCGCGCGATCGATCGTCTGAGCGAGTCCGAACAAGAAGCGCGCGCCAGGATCGACAATGGCGAAACGACGCTGGCGGAGGAACGACAGCGGCTGGACAAGATCGACCTAGAGATCGCTGACGGCCGCGCCCAAGCGCAACGCTTGCAAAGTGAAATCGCCGCGCATCGCACGCGGATCGAGCTGAACAAGCAACGCGCGCAAGAATTGAACGAAATGCTCGAGCGCTCGCGCCAGGACATTGCGGCCGCGGAAGCGAAGCGCAGCCAGCAAAGCGCGGCCATGCAGGAAACGAACGCGCTCATCGAAAAGACAGAAAAGCTATCGCAAGCAAAAGAAGCGGAATTGAAAAAAATGACCGGCCAAATGTCGGAGCTGCGCGCGAAGCGGACGGCAGACGATGCGGAGCTGGAACAACTGGAATTGGCACGCACGAAAAGCGCGGAGCGGATCAACGCTCTTGAGGATGAATTGTCCGGCATCACGATTCGCCGGGAAGCGACCGGCGAACATTTGAAGGAACTCGACACGGCGATTTCGAAAGTGCGCACGGGCCGGGACAAAATTGAAAAGGAATTTACCGCTGCGCGCTCGATTTCGGAGAGCGAGGAAAAAAACATCCACGGTCTTGTGGCCCGGGCGCGCGAAGCCGGGGAGTGGTTGGAGCAAGATCGACAACGGCTGGCCGGCGCCGAAAAAAGCTTGATCGAAATCGAGCGGGCGCTTGCCGAAAAAGAATCGCGACTCGAAGTGCTGAAGCAGCTCAACGAGGAGGGCGAGGGTCTCGCGCAAGGTTCGCAGGCGGTGCTGAAAGGTCTCGACGACCCGAAACGATTTCAACCGGCCGTTCTCGGCGCGCTCGTGGCCCGGGCCGAGGTCGATCCAAAATTTTCAATCGCGATTGAAGCCGCGCTCGGGCGGAATCTGCACACGATCGTTTTGCAAGATTCTGAGATGACTGCCGAGATTATGGCCGTCCTGACCGACAGCAAACTCGGCCAGGCCGCGCTCTTTGTCCCGGGCTTGGGCGATTCATCCGGCGACTCAAAGCGAAAAGTTCTGCCGGAGCGCGCAATCGCATGGGCCACCGACAAGATTGATGCACCGGAAATACTTCAACCGCTTGTCCGCCAATTGTTGCATGACGTCGCAATCTTCGAGAATCTCGATCACGCGCTTCGTTTCAAAAAAACTTCGCCGCATCTTGCCGCGGCGACACTGGCCGGCGAATTCATTTCCGTGGAAGGAATCGTTTTCGGCGGGCGCGGCAGCGCACAAAAGGAATCATTGCTCGAACGAAAATCGCGCATCTCCATCCTGACAGCGGAATTGTCCGTCTTGAACGCGCAACGAGACGGGCTGCGCCAAAAACGAGACGAGGCGAAAACAAAATCGGAAAGAACGGCGCGCGATCTGGAGGAAGCGCGCACGAAACATCAAGCGGCGGATTTCGCGTGGTCGGCTTCGAAAAATAATATCGCGCTGCTCGAGCGCGAGCTGCACGAAGCGACGCACAAGATCGACAACTTCATTTCGGAACGATCCGCGCTCGCGCAACAACTCGATACGGCGGATGCAAAGATAACGGCGATGGAGACGGAACTGGAAGCGGCGCGCGATGAGTTCAACGCCGAGCAAGAACGACAATCGACCATCAAAGCCGGACGCGAGAAAGCGGCCAAAGACGAGGAGAAATGCGCAGAAAAATTGACGGAGTTGCGATTAGCAGTCGTGACCGAGCGGCAGCGCCTGGAAAATTTGATCGCGCAACGCAATCCGATGACCGCGCGCGAAACCGAGTTGAATGAGCTAATCGCCGTGCGTAGCGCGGACATCGCCACTTTTGAGAAACGGCTGTCGGCACAGGCGGTCGAATCAAATGCCGCGGGAGAAGCGATCAAACAACAAACTGTTTCGTCCGCCGGCTCTGAAAAAATCCTATCTAAACTCGCGGATCAACGGGCGAAGCAGATCGGGACAATCAACGAGCGCGAAACCGACCTGCGCAAAGTGCGCGATGCGCTGAGTGAGCTGCACGACTGCCGCGGCCAAGAGCAAGTTCGACTGAGCCAGTTGCAAATGAAGATCGACCACCTGGCGGAACGCGTAGCGCAACGTTACCAGGTCGATCTCCGCGGGTTCCAGGCGGACCAACCCGCATTCGAGAAGACTTTGCGCGCGCAATTAAAGCAGCGCTCAAAAAGGGCGGAAACCGCCGGTATGGAATCAGCGAACCCAACGCCGGCACTCAACGAAGAAGAAACGAATAATCTGCCAGAGGAGATTGTCGATCTTCGAGAAAGCGATCTAGAAAAGTTGATTGTCGATCTTGCGCGCCAGCTCGACAACATGGGCCCGGTCAATCTCGACGCTGTCCATGAGTACGACGAGCTCGAAGAGCGCTATCAGTTTCTCGAAAAGCAAAACAACGATCTCACGGCGGCGCGGCGCGAATTGCTCGATGTGATCGCCCGGATCAATTCGACGACAAAGCAATTGTTTGCCGAAACGTTCGCGCACGTGCGGGTAAACTTCCGCGAAATGTTCGCCGAAATGTTCGGTGGCGGCCACGCGGATTTGTCGCTGATGGATGAAGGCGACCCGCTCAATTGCGGGATCGAGATCACGGCAAAACCACCGGGCAAGCAGCTGCAAAGCATTTCGCTGCTCAGCGGTGGCGAGCGTTCGATGGTGGCGGTCGCGCTGCTGTTCGCGATTTACATGGTGCGACCGAGTCCGTTCTGCGTGCTCGACGAGGTGGATGCGGCGCTGGACGAGAGTAGCATCAATCGCTTCATCAAGATGCTTGATCGCTTCGCCAGGCAAAGCCAGTTCGTCATTATCACCCACAATAAACGCACGATCGCGAAAGCAGACGTGCTCTACGGCGTGACGATGGAAGAGCGCGGCGTGAGCAAGCTCGTCGGGATGAAATTGACGGAGCGTCCATCGAGCGAACAGAAACCGACCGAGCACGAGGCAATTTCTTCACAACGGCAATTCGCGCTCGCGGAAAACGGTCACGAGCACAAGCCAAGCTTCGCCGCGCGATAATTGTAGCTGCTGCTGTCTCAGCGGCAGATCCTTTTAATTCTGCCGCCAGAGACGGCGGCAGCTATAACAAAAAGAATTTTTGCGCGCGATTGTCGATCTTGCGTAAAATTGGCGAATGCTTCAGACGGCGCAGCGCAGCAGCGAGACAATCAAAACCAAAGCTGCGCCGCATGAACGATTCCTGGAAGCGTTTCGCTGGATGCTGCTGGCGCGGACATTCGAAGAAAAACTCGTCAGTCTCTATCGCGGCGGTCTGATCACCGGCGGAGTTTATATTGGCAAAGGCCAGGAAGCGGTCAGCGTCGCCTGCGGTTTATTTTTGCAAAAGGGAGATATCTTCGCTCCGCTGATTCGCGATCAAGCCGGGCGATCGGCTTTCGGCGAGCCACTGGTCGATGTTGCGCGCACCTATCTCGGTTCGCGGCAGGGGCCGATGCGCGGGCGCGATGGCAATATTCACCGGGGCCTTCCGCGCCAGGGCCAGCTCGCCATGATCAGTCATCTCGGCGCGATGGTTTCGGTCACGGTCGGCGCGCTGATGGCGAAGCGTTTCAAAGGCGAAAAGAATTTCATCGGTCTGAGTTGCATCGGTGAAGGCGGCATGCAGACGGGTTCGTTTCACGAGGGGATGAACCTCGCGGCGGTCGAGCAAGTTCCTCTCGTCATTGTCGCAACCAACAATCATTACGCCTATTCAACGCCGAATGAACGTGAGTTTGCGTGCGCGGAGTTAGTCGATCGAGCTAAGGGTTACGGTTTCGAAGGCTACAATCTGGACGGAACCGATCTTAGCGCGTGCCTTGATGTGATCGGGAGCGCGGTGAAGCGAGCGCGCGCCGGCCGGCCGCCCCAACTGGTGGTCGCGTCAACTTTACGGCTCTCGGGTCACGGCGAACACGACGATGCCAGTTACGTAACCGATGAAATCAAACGTGAGCCATTTGCCCAGGATTGTTTGAAGCGCGCAGAAAAGTTGATTGTCGATCTAAACCTGGTCGATGCAAAAAGGCTGCAAGGGTGGCGGGACGAAGCGGCCGCGCAGGTCGATCTAGCGATCACGACCGCACGAAAAGAAGCAGCGCCCGACACGAATGAAGATTGGTGCGCGATCTCAACCCGCGCACTTGTCGATCAAGCCCCATGAGCATCACGTATCTGGAGGCGATCCGCGAAGCGCAGGCGAAACTGTTGCGCGACGACGAGCGCGTTTTCATTTACGGACAGGACGTTGGCGGAACTTTCGGCGGCGCGTTTAAAGCAACCAAAGGTCTGGCCAAAGAATTTCCCGGGCGCGTCCTGAATACGCCGATCAGTGAAGATGCGATCGTCGGCACGGCGATCGGGGCGGCGCTGCACGGAATGCGGCCGATTGTTGAGATGCAGTTCGCCGATTTTTCCAGCCTCGCGCTCAATCAAATCCTGAATAACGCCGGCACACATTACTGGCGCACGAACGTTCCAGTTCCGATCACGGTCCGATTGCCCTCCGGCGGAACGAAAGGGAGCGGCCCGTTTCACAGCCAGAGCATGGAGTCGATCTACGCGCATTATCCGGGTCTCATCGTGATGACGCCGGCGACGGTGGAAGACGCGTACACGATGTTGATTGAAGCCGTGGCGATCGACGACCCGGTCGTTTATTGCGAACACAAATATCTTTATTACCACCTCAAGGCCGACAAACTGCCGGCCGAAGGATTGCCCACCGGCAAAGCACGCATTGTCCGCGAAGGTCGCGATCTCACAATTGTGAGTTACAGTGCGATGTTGCATGAAGCGCTCGCCGCCGCCGAGCAACTCGCGAGCGAAGGTTTTGAAATCGAAGTTGTCGATCTTCGCTCGGTCAAACCGCTCGACACCGACACTGTGCTCGCCTCGGTTGCGCGCACCGGCCGTTTGCTCTGCGTGGGGGAATCGTTTCCGTTTGGCGGCGTAACGGCGGAAGTAATTTCGCGCGTCACGAGCGAAGGGTTTCATTTGCTCGATGCGTCGCCACAACGCATCAACGCGAAAGACACGCCGATTCCGTATCATCCAAATCTTTGGAGCGCACATCGCCCGAGCGCGAAATCAATCGCCGCCAAGGCGAGAAAACTTCTTCGAGAATAATTTTGTGCCGCAAGTTCCGATCATCATGCCGCAGCTAGGCGAGTCGATCGCCGAAGCGACGGTTGTCGATGTAAAAGTAAAGGCAGGCGACCAGGTTGCGGCCGATCAGGAAATCATCGACGTCGAGACGAACAAAGCCGTGATGGGCGTGACGACGCCGTGCAAAGGCAGGATCGACAAGATCACCGCGCAAGCGAAAGAAACTTATCCCGTCGGCGCGGTGCTCGGTTACGTCGAAGCCAGCGAAGAAGACGCCGCCAAATTTAAGAAAACAGCTCCCGAACCGCCGCAACAAGAGCTGGCCAAAGAAATTCCAGGCCGTGAGGAAGAAAGCGCCAAGGCCATGACTGCGCGTGACGGTGCGCAAACGAAGTCGCGCAATGGCGGATTGCCGGTCCCGGCCGTGACGCGCGGTGCGAGCTTCCTGTCGCCGAGAGTTCGCGCACGCATGGCCGAATTGCAATTAAGCAATGCCGATCTCGCCGGAATTTTCGGGACTGGCGCGGGCAATCGCGTCACGATTAAGGACCTGGAAAATTTTCTGCACAAGATCGACAATCGAACGGCAGAGGAAGCTTCCGCGATTCGCGCCGGAGTGGCCGACGCGATGCGACGCAGTTGGATGCGACCGCTTTCGACCATCGGCTCGTCAGTCAATCTCGATCCGGTGTTGCAAGATCGACAATCGCGCGAGCCGAAGCCCGGTCCCGGGCTTTACGCAACTCGCGCGCTCGCGCTCGCGCTCGCGGAAAATCCCAGCGCGGCCGCAAAATTAATCGGGAACCGGATCGTGCAATCCAGTTCCATCGACATCGGCGTCGCAGTTGAAGCGCAGGATGGAATCATGGTGCCGATGATTCGCGCGGCTGACAAAACTTCACTTGGCGATCTTACGGCAAAATATCAGGAGCTTGTCGATCTTGCGCGCAAGCGCCGCATTTCGCCGGACATGCAAGCCGGCGGCCTCGCGACGGTTTCAAATTTTGGAACGTTCGGAATGGAATGGGGGACGCCGATTCCACTGCCCGATCAAACTTTGCTGCTCGGGCTCGGCGTCGGAAAAAAAGTCCCGAGTTGGGACGAAGCGAAAAAGGAATTTGTTCCCAAAACCGCAGCTCAGATTACGCTGAGCTTCGATCACCGCAGCATCGACGGCGGCGGGGCGGCGCGTTTGCTCAAACGCGTGATCGAATTTCTGGAAGATCCGACGAAACTGTAGCGGCGGTCTGTGACCGCCGATTTTAGTAAATTCGGCGCTCGTAGAGCGCCGCGACAGTAACTTGCACTCAGCGACGCCAAGTTTTACTTTGAAGTCCAATGCACGAGAACACTGAATTTACTTTGGGCCGCGATTGCGAGGTGATCCTGATTCCAAGCGGACAGAAGTTTACGATTCCGACCGGGACAAAAGGCGTGATCACCCAAGCGCTCGGCGGAAGTTACACTATCGCCACCTCATACGGCTTGTCGCGCATTACCGAAAAAGATTTGGATGCGCTCGGTGTTGTAAAGCCGGAGACAAAAGCGCAACCGAAAACCGCCGCCGCGAAAACGAATGGCGCAGTTTCTGAAGAGGACGTTTGGAATCAACTCCGACAATGCTTTGACCCGGAAATTCCCGTTAACATTGTCGATCTTGGTCTGGTTTACGATTGCCGCCTAATCAAAAAAGACGAGGGTGAAACGAAAGTGGAAGTGAAAATGACATTGACCGCTCCGGGTTGCGGGATGGGTCCGGCAATCGCGCACGATGCCCAAAGTAAAATTCTTTCGATCGACGGCGTGGACGAAGCCGATGTCCAGCTCGTTTGGGATCCGCCGTGGAACCAGAACATGATCAGCGAAGCGGGTCGAATGAAGCTTGGAATGATCTGAGATTTTCAGCACCGCGCGATGCGCGCAAGTTCGTCTCAAGACAACGTTAAAGAGCGAACACTTCACGTTCTCAGCGAAATTTTCGCCGGCTCTTCGCTGGACAATGTGGCGGTGCGACTTTGGGACGGCACGGCATGGCCAGATGGGCGGCCGCGTGCGGCGGTACTCTCGCTGAAACATTCCAAATCTCTCGCGCGAATGTTTTTGCCCGGGACAGAAGTTGGTCTGGCCGAAGCGTATCTGCACGGCGCCTTCGATATCGAAGGCGATATGAAGGCCGCCTTTGAAATCGGTGATTTTCTTCTCGCTCATCTGGGTAATTGGAAAAAAAAATTGAAGCTGGCACGACTATTGATGGCACTGCCCGGGTACGATGGAAGATCGACAATTCGGCGGGCCGCGAACCAACTGCTTCCTCAAATCCGCGGGAAACAGCACTCGCCAGAGCGCGATCGGCGTGCGGTGACATTTCATTACGATGTTTCGAATGATTTTTATCGCCTGTGGCTTGATCGGCGCATGGTGTATTCCTGCGCATACTTTGAGTCTCCAGACGATGGCCTTGATGCAGCCCAGGAGCACAAACTCGATTATCTCTGCCGCAAACTGCGCTTGCGTCCGGGGCAGCGTCTGCTCGACGTCGGTTGCGGCTGGGGCGCTCTGCTCATCCACGCCGCGAGACATTTCGGCGTGCGCGCAGAAGGAATTACTTTGAGCGAGCCGCAGGTGAGCTGGGCACGCGCGCGAATTGCGGAAGCGGGATTGACAAACAACGTGACAGTTCAATTGCGCGATTATCGAGAAATCTCTCCACAAGGGGGCGAAATTTACGATGCGATCGTGAGCGTTGGAATGGCCGAACACGTCGGACGTGAGCGACTTCCGGATTATTTCCGCGCCGTGCATCGTGCCCTCAAGCCGGGTGGAATTTTTCTTAATCAAGCCATCGGCGAGAGCATTATTCCGCGAGCGGATAACAGGAACGGCTCATTCATCGAGCATTACGTTTTTCCTGACGGCGATATTCCGCCGTTGCCCATTATGCTTCGCGCAGCGGAATCGGCCGGTTTCGAGATTCGCGACGTCGAAAATCTTCGCGAACATTATATGCTTACACTGCGCCATTGGCTCGCCCGCCTGGAAGCACACCATGCCGAGGCGCTTTCGTTTGTCGAAGAAACGACCTACCGGGTCTGGCGCCTTTACCTTGCCGGGGCCGGGCATGGATTTCGCCGCAGTCACATCGCCGTTTATCAAACTTTGCTCGCGAAGCTGAATCCAGCCGGCCAAACCAACCTGCCGCTTACCCGCCACGATTGGCATCGATAAAGTTTACTCCTTTCAGCTTACGACGATTTAATTTTTGCGGCGTTGACAGTTTTCTTGCCGCTTCTATACTCGCCTCCGCGCTTCCTCTTGCCGAAAAATTTTTGCGCGAAAAATTTTCAAACTATGCCTTCGACTGAGATCATTTTAACCGAGAACGTGCCCGGGCTGGGCGCGGAAGCCGATCTGGTGAAGGTGCGGCGCGGTTACGCACGAAATTATCTCCTGCCTTCCGGCAAAGCCTACGAAGTGACGCCGGCAAGTTTGCGCGAGCTGGATAATTTGAAAAAGAAGCGGGCCGAACGTGAGGCGCGCGAGCTGAATGAAGCGGAGGAGCTCACCCGTCGCATCGGCAAGTTGCGAGTGACCTTCACCCTGGCCACCGGCGAGACGGGCAAGGCGTTCGGATCGGTCACCGCGCAAGACATCGCGACTCGACTCAAGAACGAGCTCGGCCAGGAGATTGATCGCCACAAAATCGTGCTGGAACGGCCGATCAAGGACACGGGCGAACACGAAGTCACAATCAAGTTGCACCACGACGTGTCTGCGCAATTTAAGTTCGGAGTGAAATCGGCGCAGGAGCCAAAGACTGAAGGAGGCGCCGCCGAACAATCGGACAAAAAACACCGTTCGTTTTTC
>WNEY01002422.1_pt1 | contig 13686 bp, 12 predicted proteins | sample 5400531 | NCBI WGS metagenome assembly WNEY01 (sample SAMN13153338, study PRJNA577476) | soil metagenome | isolation source: 200 cm saprolite under Douglas fir tree site 1 | place: USA:California | collected 2015-04-18
CGTTCGCGGACGCCATCCGTGAGGAGACCGCCGCGGCGAAAGGTGGTCGGCGACCGGCGCATGGCCACCTGCGTGACCTTGGATACATCGGACTGAGCGAGCTTCTCTCGTACCGTCGGTAGACTGCCCGCCATGTCCCGGCTCGCTCGGCCGCGCGGGTTTCTGCTATTCGTGCTCGGTCTCGTCGCGATCTGGGAAGGCGTCAAGCTGCTCGGCGGCGATCCGCGGGGCGAGTGGCGCCCTCCGTTCGACTGGACCATCGCGCGGCGACATGAACATGCCGCACGCCTGGGACATCGCTACCGCGTTCGTCGAGCCGGCTCAGCGCGATAGTCCCCCGGACATCCACCCGCGCGGCGCGGCGTGGCGTGGCGGTCGTCTCGGCGACCGTCGTGCCCGTAGGCGCAGGAGTTGACGCTCAGGCGCGCGGCGTCGCCTTCCACGGGACGAGGACACGCTCGAGCGCGCCCAATAGCACCGCGCTGACGAAGCCTAGGATCGCGGTCACCATGAGCCCTGCGTACATCCACTCGACCTGGAAGATGCTCCACGAGTTCCAGATGAAGTAGCCGATCCCACTCTTCGCGCCGACGAACTCGGCCGACACGATCACGATGAGCGCGACGCCCATGCCGAGCTTGAGCCCGGCCATGATCAGCGGAAGAGCGCCGGGCAGCGCGATGTCGGTGAAGAACATGCGTTGACTCGCCCCGTAGTTCCGTCCGACATCGAAGTAGATGCGGTCGATGTTCCGCACCCCGGTCTCGGTGTTGATAAGGACGAGGAACACGACGGCGATGGCGATGATCGCGTACTTCGACCCCTCGCCGATGCCGAACAGCATGATCATCATCGGAAGGAGCGCGATCTTGGGGATCGGGAAGAGCCCGTCGACAAGAGGCTGAAAGATCGCGCGCGCGGCCGGAAAAAGGCCGACCGCGAGTCCGATCACGATCCCTGGGACCGCGCCGAGGATGAACCCGATGAGGATCCGCTGAAGGCTGATGGCGACGTGTCCCAGCATCTCGCCGCTCCGGACGAGCTCCCACAGCGCGCCGAAGATCTTCGTCGGTGCGGGGAAGAACCGCGTGTCAACGACCCCCACGATCGCGCCCGCCTCCCAGATCGCCAGGAGCGCGACCGGCGAAAGCACCGACAGCGCGCGATAGCGAACTACGTGGCCGCCTCTCGCGCTGCGGCGACGGCTGACGAACGCAGGTGTGACCACACCCGCGCGAACAGTTCACCGTACTGAGGGCTGGACCGCACGCGCTCGACGTCGCGTGGCCTGGCGAATATCGCACCGATGTCGACCATGTCGACGATGTGTCCCGGTCGTGCGGAGAGCACCACGATGCGGTCAGCCAACACGATCGCCTCGTCGATCGAGTGCGTGACGTAAAGCACGGTCTTGCGTGTCCCCTCCCAGATCCGCAGCAGCTCTCCCTGCAGCACGAGCTTCGTCTGCTCGTCGAGCGCGGCGAACGGCTCGTCCATGAGTAGGACCTCGGGGTCCATCACGAACGCGCGCGCGAGCGCGACGCGCTGCTTCATCCCGCCGGAAAGCTGATGCGGGAGGGCATCCTCGAAGCCTGCAAGGCCGACGGTCTGGATCATCGGCTCGACCGCCCTTCGACGGTCACGCTTCGACATGCCCCGCGCCTTCAGTCCGAACGCGACGTTGTCGCGCACCGACATCCACGGGAAGATGCTCTGCTCCTGAAAGACCATCGCGTTCAGCGGACGATCGCTGCCCACTTCCCGTTGCACGGCAAACTCGCCGGCGGTCGCTCGTTCCAGTCCCGCCAAGATCCGCAGCAGCGTCGTCTTTCCGCAGCCGGAAGGGCCGACGACCGCGATGAACTCGCCCGCGCGCACGTCGAGGTTGGCCGGCGCGAGCGCTTCGATGGTGCGCCCGCGAACGACGAAATCCTTTCGCAGGGCGCGAATGCTCACCTTCGCTTCCGTGGCGGACGCGAGCCTCACGACGCGGAGCATAGGTCGACTTGACCGTCGCGTGAGGTGTGCCGACCATGCGCGGCGGTGAAGATCGATGCCTTTCCCCACATCATGCCGCGCAAGTACTTCGATCGGATGAACGCCATCGCTAGTGGGCCCGCGTCCTACATGCAGAAGCGCACCCGGGCGGTGCCGTGCCTGTACGACCTCGACGTGCGGTTCCGGATCATGGACCGGTTCGAGGGCTACGTGCAGGTGCTCACACTCTCATCGCCACCGATCGAGGCGTTCGGAGGACCGGACGTGACCCGCGATCTCGCGCGCCTCGCGAACGACGAGATGGCCGAACTCGTCCAACGCTATCCGGACCGCTTCGTCGGGTTCTCCGCGTCGTTACCCATGAACGATCCCGATGCCGCGGTGCGTGAGGCCGAGCGTGCCATCAACGACCTGGGCGCGCTCGGCGTGCAGATCTTCACCAACGTCAACGATCTCCCGCTCGACGATCCGCGGTTCGAGCCGCTCTTCGCGCGGATGGCCGAGCTCGATCGTGCGATCTGGGTCCACCCCGCGCGGACCGCGCGCTTCCCGGACTACCTGGGTGAGGACCGCTCGAAGTACGAGATGTGGTGGGTCTTCGGATGGCCATACGAGACCGCGCTCTTCATGTCACGTCTCATCTTCTCGGGGCACTTGGACCGTTACCCGAGTCTGCGTATCCTCACGCACCACGCCGGCGGCATGGTGCCCCACTTCGCGGGACGGATCGGCCCGGGGCTCGACCAGTTCGGCCAGCGGACGCCGGACGAAGATCTCTCGCAGGTCGCGAAACGTCTCACGAAGCGGCCGTACGACTACTACAAGATGTTCTATGGCGATACCGCGCTCTTCGGCGCGGAATACGCACTGCGGTGCGCGATCGACTTCTTCGGCGTGAACCACATCCTCTTCGGCTCCGACATGCCGTTCGATCCCGAGAAAGGTCCGCAGTTCATCCGCGAGACGATCGCGAATCTCGACGCGATCGGCCTTTCGGCGTCCGACCGCAAGCGGATCGATGAAGAGAATGCGCGCACGGTCCTCCGCATCCCCGCGCGTACACTCCGCGCGGAGTCCAAGGGGGTCGAACGATGAAGACGCTCTCGGCGATCGCTTTCGCGACCGTTGTGACGTTCGTCGCGTGTGGCAGCACCGCGTCGCCCTCGCCCTCCCCGTCCCCGGCAGCGAGCGCCGCAGCGACGCCCACCGCGACCCCGACACCGGTCACCGTCAGGTTCGGCCAGGTCGGCAGCGTGTCGGACGCCGCGATCTTCATCGCGGACGCCAAGGGGTACTTCAAGGAGCAAGGGATCACCCTAGAGTCGGTTCCGTTCACGTCGGCGGCCCAGATGGTCGCGCCGCTCGGCACGAACGACCTGCAAGCGGGCGGCGGTGCACCCAGCGCCGGCCTCTACAACTCGGTCGATCGCGGCGTTCAGCTGCGCATCGTCGCCGACAAGGGCAGCCTGACGCCGGGTCACGGCTACGAGGCCGTCATCGTGCGCAAGGGCCTCGCCGACACCGTGAAGTCCGCGAAGGACATGCGGGGCCTGAAGATCTCGATCGCGGCGCGTGACATCGTTCCCGAGTACTCGCTCGACGCCTACCTGCGGACCGGCGGCCTCACGATCAAAGACGTCGAGGTCGTCCCGCTCGCATTCCCGGACATGGTCCCGGCCATCGCGAACGGCGCGATCGATGTCGCGCTTCCGACCGAGCCGACTGCGACGCGGATCCTCGACGCGGCCACCGGCGTGCTTCTTACGCGCACCGACACCATCGTGCCCGGCGAGCAGACCGCGGTGATCCTGTACTCCGAGAAGTTCGCGCAGGACAAGGATGCGGCGACGCGATTCATGGTCGCGTACCTCAAGGGCGCGCGCTTCTACGCCGATGCGTTCGACAAGAAGGACCCTGCGAAGCGCACCGAGGCGATCGACATCATCGCGAAGGCCACGAAGCTCGACGCCACGCTCATCGCACGCGTGGTCCTTCCCGGCATCGATCCGAATGGCAAGGTGAACGTCGACAGCCTCGACGCCGCGCAGAAGTACTTCGTGGCGAAGGGCACGCAGACAAAGGCGCTCGACATGTCGAAGATCGTCGACCAGTCATTCGCGCAGGAGGCGGTCAGGCGTCTCGGCACCTATCAGTGAAGCTGTTAAACATCCGTCTACAGTTCCGGGACGACGTGGTATGGACCGCCGCACAGCGGGCCGGACACCGACCCGCTGCCGACGTGTGCATGTCCTTGACGCGACGAGGTTCGGCTGCGGATTACTAGTTCGGCGCTCGAGAGCGACGGCGGCCGCACATGACTGAGGCCGTCGCCGCTCTTGTTGCGATCCTCGCGGAGGCTGCGATTGTCTACGCGGTATGGCGAGTCTTCCGTTGGCTGGTCAGGTCAGGTCGCGTCCACGTCGCGGGCGATTGGCCGGCGTGGCTCGTTGGCGGGCAGCAGGACGTGCCGAAAGCGCTAACCGAGCGGCCCTCACGTTCGCGCCGACGCTCTCGAACAACGCGGTAGCTCACCCAATCACGCTGAGAAGACTCGAAAGACCGCGCCAGCTTCCTCGCGATAAAAGCCGGTCCCAGCGTTCACAGAAACCGCGCTCTCGGCTTACCACTCGGAACGCGCCTCGGACAGTCGAGTCACGTTTCATCTAACAACCGTCTAACCACGAATCGGGGCTGAACGCCTGCCTAGATCACGCATAGCGTTCATACGACGCGAGCTGTTGGGGTCAAAGACTGGTCGGCCGGGTGAGGCGGTGCTCAAGGTTGGCGCGCTCGATGAGACGGTGCACTCGCGAGGTGGTGATCTGATTATCGGGACAGACTGGCCCCGCTCCCGGCGTTGGGGAAAGAGGATTCGAACCTCTGATTGGCTGATCCAGAATTAGGCGCGTTACCACTTGGCGCGACGAGATTGGGGGCAGGCTCACTCCTGCGCGCGGCGTGACTGGCCGAAGTACCAGGCGAGCGTGCGCGACTCGAAGATCACGAAGAGTCGGTTCAACAGGTATCCGACGACCATGAGCGTGAAGATCCCCGCGTACATCTCAGGGATGTGGAAGGAGCGCTCCATGTCCAGAATGAAGCCGCCGATCCCGTCGGTAAGTCCGACGAACTCGGAGATCACCGTGAGGATCAGCGCGATCGCGAGCGCGATGCGCATCCCCGCGACGATGCTCGGCGACGCCGAGGGCAGCACGATCTTCCAGAGGATCTCACGCGTCGTCAGGCCGAAGGTCCGCGCGGTGTCGAGGAGTACCCGGTCGACGCCCGCGACGCCTTGGACCGTGTTCACGACGATCGGGAAGAAGCAGGCGAACGCGATGACGAACACCTTCATCTGGTTCTCGATCCCCAGGAAGAGGATCGCGATCGGGACGATCGCGGGCGGCGGCAATGGCCGGAGGAGCTCGATGAGCGGCTCGAGAAGCAGGTAGCCAGCCCGGAAATACCCCATCACAAGACCGATGCCGAGGCCGAGCACGATCGCAATGACGTATCCGAGTCCGAACCGCACGGCGCTCGTGCCCAGATGCCGCAGAAGCTCGCCGTTCAACAGGAGTCGCCACAGCTCCGAGGCGATCTTGGACACCGGTGGGACATAGATCTGATTCACCAGAGCCGCACGTGACGCGATCTCCCACAGCACGAGCAGCACCACCAGCACCGCGAACCCGCCCAGTCGCAGCCGCGCCGTCCTACCCACGGGTCGCCGCCGTTCCGATCAGCTCGTGCAGATGCCGGCGATAACCCAGGAAGCGCGGGTCCTCGCGCGTCGCGAGCTGGTCGCGCGGATAGGGCAGCTCGTTCCTGAGGCGCTCGACCGCGTGGCTCGGGCGCCCACGGAGCAGGACGATCGACGACGACAGGTAGACCGCTTCCTCGATGTCGTGGGTCACGAACACCACGGTCTTGCGGAACTCGCGCCACAGACCGAGGAGCAGATCCTGCAGCCCTTGCCGGGTCATCGCGTCCAGGCTCGAGAACGGCTCGTCCATGAGCAGGATCTGTGGCTCGCGCGCGAGCGCGCGTGCGATGGCAACGCGCTGCTGCATCCCGCCGGACAGCTGGTAGGGGTGGTAGCGCTCGAAGCCCTGGAGGCCGACGGTCTTGAGATTCCGCGCAACGCGATCAGCGCGCGCGGCGGCATCAAGCGGCAGGTTCTCGAGCGCGAACTGCACGTTGCCTTCGACCGTGCGCCAGGGCAGGAGCGACTTCGTGTACTGCTGGAAGACGACCACCATCTGCTTCTGCGGCACGGTGATCGCCTCGCCGTCCACGACGACCCTACCGTCGGTCGGCGGAAGGAGGCCGCCGATGATCTGAAGCAGCGTCGTCTTTCCGCAGCCTGACGGCCCGACGACGCAGACGAACTCGCCTTCGCTCACGACGAACGAGATCGCGTCGAGTACGCGCAGCGACGACCCATCCGGGGTCGGGAACGCCTTTCCGACCCCCTGTACGTCGAGGAGCACGCTCACCGGTGCGCTAGAACGTCACGAAGAGGTCTTGGGCCTTCAGCGTGGAATTCTTGTCGAGCAGTCCCCATTTCTTCGCCATGTCGACCCAGAACTGCACCGCATCGACGAGCGGCGTGCTGCGGAGCGTCGCGAGATTGATCTTGGCGGCGATGGCGGGGTCGAGGTTCGCGTACTTGGCGGCATACTCGCGGGCGGTCTTGTCGTTCTTGGCGACCCAGTCCATGCCCTTGGTGTTGGCGCGGTGGAAGGCCGCAGCGGCGTCGCGGTTCTTGGTGATCCAATCGTCGGTCGAGATGAACCCGGAGATGGCGCAAGGGTCGCGGAGGTCGGTGAGGTAATACGACAGGACGGTGGCATCTTGGGAGGTCGAGACGGTCACGAAGGGCTCGGTCGGAGCGGCCGCGTCGACGGACCCGTTCGTGATCGCGGGCGGCATCTGCGGGAACGGGAGCTCGACGTACTGGACGGTCGCGGGGTCACCGCCGTTGCGCTCGATCCATTCCATCACGCCGACATGGACGATGCCGTTGCGCGTGTTCACCGCGACCTTCTTCCCATTCAGGTCCTTCGCGGTCTTGATCGCGCTGCCCTTCTTGACGATGATCGCGAAGGGCGGGCTGGCCTTGCTGCCGTACGCGCTGTCGCTGAAGGCCTTGATCTTGATGCCCTGGCCGTTCGCGACGATCACCGATACGTAGTTCGAGATCCCGAAGTCGAGCGATCCGCCGACGATGGCCGGGATGATCGTGGCGCCGCCCGCCATGGCCGTCAGCTCCAGCTTTAGGCCTTCGTCGGCCATGTAGCCCTGCTCGATCGCGGCGTACATGCCGAGGAAGTCGGTGAGCGGCAGATAGCCGACCTTGAGCGTGCGGATCGGCTTCGAAGTCGGCGATGCGGTCGCCACCGCCACGGTCGGTGCGGCGCTGGGCGCGGCGGCCGGCGGAGCGCATGCCGCCAGGAGCGAGCCTCCGGCCGCAGTGCCACCGAGGATGGCCGCCCTCTTGATCAACTCTCGACGCTTCATGCGCTGCCTCCCCACCCGTGGATGGCCGCGAGTCTAGTCTTGGGCGCGATGACGGTACGGACCGCTCCACCGTTCCGCGCTGACCACGTGGGAAGCTTGCTGCGACCCCCCGAGCTTCTGCGCGCCCGCGAGGATCGCGCGCAGGGCCGCATCGACGCGGCTCAGCTGCGCGCGATCGAGGACGACGCGATCCGTAGGGTCGTGAGGATGCAGGAGGACGTCGGACTGCGCTCCGCGACCGACGGCGAGTTCCGTCGCGCCTCGTGGCACATGGACTTCATTTACCAGATCGGCGGGATCGAGAAGACCGCCGGCCACATGGCGGTGCAGTTCCGCAACGAGAAGGGCGTGATCGAGTTCACCCCGGCGGCCCTGCACATCGGTGAGAAGCTCCGGCTCGACCGCACGATCTTCGGCGAGGACTTCACGTTCCTGAAGTCGGTCACGAAGAACAGACCGAAACTCACGATCCCGAGTCCGAGCATGGTCCATTACCGCGGAGGGCGTGCCTCGATCGACGAGAAGGTCTATCCCGACCTCGACTCCTTCTATCACGACCTCGCCGCCGTCTACGCGCGGGAGATCGCGGAGCTGGCGAAGCTCGGGTGCACGTATCTTCAGCTGGACGACACGAGCCTCGCCTACCTCAACGATCCGTCACAGCGCGAATACATCGCGTCGATGGGCGGCGACAAGGAGCATCAGCACGAGATCTACATCCGCCTTATCAACGAGGCCATCGCGAAGAGGCCCGCAGGCATGACGATCTGCACGCATTCGTGCCGCGGGAACTTCCGGTCGTCGTGGGCCGCGTCGGGCGGCTACGACTACGTCGCGGAGGCGGTGTTCGGTCGGCTCGGGGTCGACGCCTTCTTCCTGGAGTACGACGACGCGCGCTCCGGTACGTTCGAGCCGCTGCGCTTCGTGCCAAAGGGGAAGGTCGTCGTGCTCGGCCTCGTGACGACCAAGCGCGGAGCCCTGGAGAACAAGGACGTTCTGAAGCGGCGGATCGAGCAGGCCACCAAGTACGTCCCGTTGGAGCAGCTCTGCCTGAGCTGGCAGTGCGGGTTCTCATCGACGGTAGAGGGCAACGCGCTCACCGCCGACGAGCAGAAGGCCAAGCTCGAGCTCATCGTCGAGACCGCGCGCGAGGTGTGGGGCTGAGCCGCTCCGAACGCTAGCGCGACAGCACGTCAGGCGCGACGCGGAATCCTCGTATCTTGGTCCTGTGACCACCTACGTGCTGGTGCACGCGCCGATGGTCGGGCCCACCACATGGCGACCCGTGGCCCACGAGCTCGAACGGCGCGGCGAGCATGCACTCGTCCCGCCACTCCTGGGTCGTGCCTGGAGAGGAACACCGGTGTGGCGCCAGCACGTCGAGGCTGTCGTCGAAAGCATCGGAGAGCCGGGAACATTCCTCGTCGGCCACAGCGGAGCAGGTCCACTCCTTCCGCTCGTCGCGGAGCAGCGCGACGTTGCGGGCATGCTCTTCGTGGACGCGTTCCCGTCGCAACGTGTCCCAGTGCGGGACGTGCTCTCCACGCGGCCCGCGCCGAACGGCCGCGGTCTCGTCCCGGCGTGGGCGGACGATGAAACGCTTCGCGACCTCATACCAGACGAGGGGCTTCGCCGGCGATGCGTGGCGGAGATGGCCGGTCTGCCCGAGGAGTACTTCACCGAGGTCATTCCTGAGCCGACGAACGCGGCGGTGGCGTGCGGCCTCTTGCTCTTCAGCGAGGCGTACCGCGTCGCCGCCGAAGACATGCGCCGTCTCGAGGCACCGGTGCGCGAGATCCGCGGCGGACACTTCCACATGCTGGTCGATCCGGTTGGCGTCGCCGACGCGATCATCGGTCTGGCTCGCGAGATCCGCGGTCTGGAGTGATCACCGCGGGCGCGGGCCGTATCGGTCTCGCCGCGTTGTTATTCGCGAGCGCCTGCGCTCCACCCCAGAACACGCCGAGCGTCGGCAGCGCGACCGGACCTCTCCGCGGTGGCACCGCCGTTTTTGCGGCGCAGGAGCCCGAGACGCTCCATCCCTTCCGCTCCACCGGGACGCAGACCAACGCGCTCGTGTACCGGCTGGCCGTCGAGGGGCTGACCGCTGCGGCGCCGGATGGAGCCCCGCGCGCGGTGCTCGCGGTGGACGTACCGACGCTCGCGAATGGCGCGGTACGTGTCACACCGGACGGCGCGATGACCGTGCGATGGATGCTGCGACCGGACCTGCGCTGGTCCGACGGCGCGCCGCTCACGAGCGCCGACGTGCGCTTCACCTGGCGCGCGGTGATGACCGATCCGCGCGTGACGACACGCGAGGGATACGAGCTCATGACCGACATCGAGACGCCTGACGATCGGACGGCACTCGTGCGATACCGCACCATCGATGCGGCCTACGCCACACGCTTCGACGCGCTGCTGCCGCAGCACGTGCTCGATGGCGCGAGCGACGCCGCGGTCGCTGCGTACGCGCGCGGACCACTCGGCACCGGTCCGTTCCGTATCACCGAGTTCGTCCCCGGCGATCACGTCACCGCCGAGCGCAACGAGCGCTACCGCGTCGCGGGCCGACCCTACCTCGACCGCGTGATCTTCCGGTTCGTGTCGTCGGTGGAGGCCGCGAAACTGCAGCTCCACGCGGGTGAGGTGGACGCGGCGGGCAGCCTGAGCGAGGCCGACGCTGTCGAGCTCGAGGCCGATCCGAACATCCGCATCACGAGCGTGCCGTCGCCCGCGGTCGAGACGCTCGCCTTCAACCTCCTGAGCCCCGGCTCGACGTCTCCGCATCCCGTGCTCGGCGACGTCGCCGTGCGGCGCGCCCTCGTACGGGCCACGCCGAAGGCGCTCATCGTCGAAAAGCTTCTCTATGGACGCACCCGGCCAGGGAGCAGCGAGATCCCGTTCGGCTGGGCGGCGCGGAGCGGCATCGCGCAGGAGAGCTACGACCCTGCTCTCGCGGCGAAGCTGCTCGACGATGCCGGGTGGCCGCGCGCCGCTGACGGCGTCCGCGCGAAAGACGGCACACGGCTGTCGCTGCGCGTCGTGAGCACCACCGGCAACAAGGTGCGCGAGCAGATCGAGCAGGTCCTGGTGGACGAGTGGCGCACGATCGGTGTCGAGCTGCGCATCGCCAATGTCCCGTCGGCCGTTCTCACCGGAGCGTGGCAGTCCAATGGTGTGCGCAAGCGCGGCGACTTCGATCTGCTGCTCGCACAAGCGGGGCTCGGCGTCACAAGTCCTGACCCGCAGAGCTATCTCTCGCAGCGTCATCGTTGTGACGCGATCCCCCGCGCGGATAACAACGGTGCCGGCAGCAACTACGAGCGCTTCTGCGATGCGCGAGTTGACGAACTCCTCGACGAGGCCGGTCGTACGTTGGAGCGCGACCGGCGCCGCGATCTCTACGGCGAAGTGCTCGGCATCCTCAACGAGCGCGCGATCGCGATCTGGCTTTATGACCGCGGTCGCTACGACGCCTTCCGGACGCGCGTTCTCGGTTACGCGCCCAACGGCTGGGACGTCGCGTCGTGGAACGCGGCGGAATGGCACGTGGCGCACTAGTCCCAGAGCCGCTCTGGTACGGGCAATCCGAGAAGCCCGCGAGCTTCGCCGACCAGCGCGAGCGATCCCGTGACGCAAAGCGTTTCACCCGGCCCCGCGTCGGCGCGGGCCGCACGCAGCGCGGCGCTGAGGTCGTCGAAGGCTTGGACCGGCACGCGCCCGAAGAGGCCCGCGATCGCGGCCGGGTCAGAGGCACGCGGGCTCTCGGGGCGCGTCGCGTAGACGGCTGACGCGATCGGCGCGAGGGCGCGGGCGACCGCGCGCGCGTCCTTGTCCTTCATCATCCCGATGACCAGGCGCACCCTGCGCCCTGGCACTTCTGCGCGGATCGCTGCAGCGAGCGCCGCAGCGGACCCGTCGTTGTGCGCGCCGTCGAGCACGACGAGAGGGCTGCCCGGCACGAGCTCGAAGCGACCCGGCCAGCGAAGCTGTCGCAGACCGCGTCCGATCGCCGTTTCGCGAAAGGGCACGCCGTGCTCGGCGAGCGCGCGCGCTGCGGCGATGGCCAGCGCGGCGTTCTGGCGCTGATGTGCGCCGCGCAGCGCGAGACCGTAGCGCTTCGCGACCGCCGCCGAGAGCGGCGAGATCTCGCGAAGGGCGGCCGCGACCGATGTCGCCGCGCTGCGCACGACCGCAGCGACCGCGGCGTCCTGCCGCGCGACGATCGCGACCCGGCCGGGCCGCAGCACGCCAGCCTTCTCCGACGCGATCTGCCGGAGGCTGCTGCCGAGCTCGCGTATGTGGTCATGGCTGATCGGCGTGATCACGGAGACGTGTGGATCGGTCGCGTTCGTGGCGTCGAAGCGGCCGCCGAGTCCGACCTCCACGACGGCGACGGCGCACCCGGTCGCCGCGAAATGCGCGAGCGCGAGCGCGGTGGTCAGCTCGAAGGTCGTTGGCTGGCCGGCCATGGGGATCAGTCGGCGCATCTCCCTGACTCGTGGGCGCAAGCGAGCGATCCCGTCCTCCAGATCGGCCGTGGAGATGATCTCGCCGTCGACGCGGATGCGCTCGCGATAGCTCTGCAGGTGAGGCTTCGTGTAAAGGCCCGCGCGAACGCCGGACGCCGCGAGCACGCTCGCGAGCAGCGCCGCCGTCGAGCCCTTCCCCTTGGTCCCCGCAACGAGGACGATCGCGAGCTGCCGGTCCGGTCGCCCCAATAGATCGAGCAGCACGCGCGTGCGGCGAAGATTCCACTCGAGCGACGGGTTCGAGCGCGCGTTCCAGCCGACGCCGCGCGCCGCGTCCGAGAAGCCGAGGAGCCAGTCGAGGCCAGGAGCCGTGGCTACCGGAGCGTCATGCACGTGCTCATGGCTCGTGCGACGAGCCGGCCTTCCGTATCCGTCACGTCGCACTCCGTGAGCCCGATCGTCCGTCCGGCTTTCACCACGCGTCCGGTGGCGATGAGCGTGCCGCTCTTGAATGGCCGCAGGAAGTTGATCTTCAGCTCGATGGTCGTGAAGCTTTCGCCTTCACCCAGGGTCGAGGCGTACGCGACGCCCATGGCCGCGTCCGCGACGTCGCAGATGATGCCGCCGTGGAGCGTGCCCATCGGGTTGGCATGCTGCGGACCTGCCTCCAGCTCGAACACCGCCTTCCCGGTTTCGACCGACATCGGCCGGAAGCCAACGAGCTTCCCCACCGGCGCGACCGTCTCGCCTGCGCGGATGCCGGCGGTGATGCGATCGATGAGCTTCGCCTTCTTAGCTCCGGACCTGCATCTCGCGCGTCGTCAGGTCGGCGGTCGAAGTCACGCGAGGCTCGCTCTCACAGCCTCATTGTCGCATTTGCAGACGCCGCTTCACTGGTGATCATGGGCCCCATCCGCGCGCGAGCGAAAGCGGTGTGATCTAGCATCCGGGCCGCCGTCCGGTCAGGCGGCTCACGGGAAACAGGGGAGGCGAACATGTCAACGCTCAGACACGCCGCTGCGCTACTCGTGGTCGGGTTCGTGTTGGCGGCGACCATCGGCACGGCCCCGTCGATACAGGCGGCGCTGCCCGCGCCGCACCCGACGGTCTCCGACTACCAGTTCATCGCGGGCGGCACGACGCCCCCGACGGAGGCCCAGTGCGAGGCCGTCGCGCGGACCTGCTTCACGCCCCAGGCCATCCAGTCCGCGTACAACGTCGGGCCTCTGTACGCGCAGGGTCTCGACGGCAGGGGCATCACCATCGCGATCGTCGACTCCTACGGAAGCGACACGATGGCGCACGACCTTCACGTCTTCAACCAGGCCTTCGGCCTGCGGCCGATGTGCGGCGAGGAGGGCGTGACGTGCGCCCCCGGCATGCCGAGGTTCAGCGAGCTCGCCATCAACGGCTCGCCGGCGACCGTCGCCCAGCCCGGCAACGGCACGCACCTCGAAGACAAGAGCGCGTGGGCCCTCGAGGTCGCGCTCGACGTGGAAACGTCGCACGCGATCGCGCCCGGCGCGAACATCCTGCTCGTCCACAGCAACAACGCCGAGACGCTCGGCGTGCAGGGCTTCCCCCAGCTGATGAAGGCCGAGGACTTCGTGGTGACAAACCACCTCGCGCAGGTCATCTCGCAGAGCTTCGCCTCGGCGGAGGATGCGTTCGGGAGCTCCCAGTCATTGCT
>WNEY01004538.1_pt1 | contig 13685 bp, 13 predicted proteins | sample 5400531 | NCBI WGS metagenome assembly WNEY01 (sample SAMN13153338, study PRJNA577476) | soil metagenome | isolation source: 200 cm saprolite under Douglas fir tree site 1 | place: USA:California | collected 2015-04-18
CAGCGCGGCTGAGGGTCAGCGCGTCATTAAGCGAGGGGTGAGCAGTGAGTAGTGGCAACGCCATTCGCGGCAGCCGTGTAGGCGCGGGGCCGATGGGCGAGGCGGAACGCGGCGAGGCGGCACCACGGGTGCGCATCTCCTTCTGGTGCTGCAACCGGCACGAGACCATTCCCAGCTTCGCCAGCGACGCGGCCATCCCCGATACCTGGGACTGCCCGCGCTGCGGCTTCCCGGCTGGCCAGGACGAGGCGAACCCGCCCGCCCCGCCGCACGCCGAGCCCTACAAGACGCACCTGGCTTACGTGAAGGAGCGGCGCAACGATACCGACGGCGCCGCCATCCTGGCCGAGGCACTGGACCGGCTCCGCAAGGGCGCCTGACGGCGCGGCCTGACGGGCGCGGCCGGACGGGTACGCCGGAGGGGCGCTGGGCTGACGTCGGCCCGGTCAGCCGGGCGAGTACAGCGAGTGCGGGATGGCCTGGGACCAGACGGCCTCGAAGGCCGACCGGCACAGCCGCACGGCCCACGGGTCGGTGGTCAGGTCCTGCCCCACTGACCTGCCGTCGCCGGAGTAGAGGTTGAACAGCGCGGTCTCGAAGTCGAAGAGCCAGAAGTCGTTGCCGGGCAGGGCGATCCCCGATGCCCCGGCGCGGGGAAGCCAGCGGACATCCTCGCCCGCCTTCACGTTCAGCGTCGTCCCGGCATGGGCGAACCGGACGTAGTCCGTCACCGGCTCGGAGATGACCCGCGCCCGGCGGACCTGGACGCCCCGCCCGGTCGTGGACCGCATCAGGCCGAGCCACATGCTGCGGTCCGTGGCCTCGGCCAGCTCGTCGCTCTTGCCGGTCGCAAGGAAGCGCGCCAGCCGCTCCTGCTCGTCGTCGGCTCCGTAGACGTCCCTGAGCTCCAGGTGCCACGCGGCCCTCCTGCAGCCGTTGAACAGATCGGCCCACTCCCGTACTGTCAGCTGCCTCATTTCCTTCCTCACTCCGTCAGGCACCGGGTGGCCAGTCTCAGTGCGCGAACGCCCGGCGCTGCCGCTGTCGGCCGCCAGGAACAGGCGCCGCGGGCGGGCACGGCTGCGCCGCCAGCTCTTGGGTGTGCTGCCGCAGATCGTCGAGCAGGAGGCCAGCCATGTCCATGCTGAATCCGTTGCGGACGACGATCCGGAGCACGGCAGTGTCCCGCATGTCCGCCGGGAATGTATAGGCGGGCACCCGCCAGCCGCGCTGGCGCAGTCGCTCGGACAGATCGAAAACCGAGTAGCGTGCGGCGTGCTCGTCACGCAGCCGGAACGCGAATACCGGCAGCTCGCTGCCATCGGTCAGCAGCTCGAACGGCCCGATCTGCGCGATCTCGGCCGACAGGTGCATCGCCACATCCTGGCAGGCCTGCTGCACGCGCCGGAAGCCCTCGAAGCCGAGCCGCAGGAAGTTGTAATACTGGGCGGCGACGTGGCCGCCCGGCCGGGAGAAATTCAGGGCGAAAGTCGGCATGTCACCGCCCAGGTAGTTCACCCTGAAGATCAGGTCCTCGGGCAGAGCCGCCGCGTCGCGCCACACCACCCAGCCGACTCCCGGGTAGACCAGCCCGTACTTGTGACCCGAGGCGTTGATCGACACGACCCGCCTGACCCGGAAGTCCCACTCGATGTCCGGCTGGAGGAAGGGCGCGACAAAGCCGCCGGAGGCGCCGTCGACGTGGACCGGCACGTCCAGGCCCGTGTCGGCGTGCAGCTGGTCCAGGCACTGGCCGATCTCGTGCACCGGCTCGTAACTGCCGTCCATCGTGGAGCCCATCACCGCGACCACGCCGATCGTGTTCTCATCGCACCGGGCTGCTGCCTCTGCGCCGGTCAGGTGCAGCCGACCCGGCGCCATCGGCACGAGCCGGGGCTCGACCTGCCAGTAGCGGCAGAACTTCTCCCAGCAGACCTGAACGTTGGAGCCCATCACCAGGTTGGGGGGGCCGGCCGCGGCGCCTGCTCCGCTGTGGCGGCCGCGCCAGCGCCAGAGCAGCGCCATCCCGCCCAGCATGCACGCCTCGCTTGATCCGGTGGTGGAGCATCCGGTGGCGCCGACGCTGGGCCCGGCATTGCCGACGCTGGGCGCGCCATTGCCGACGCTGGGCGCGGCGGCGGCGGCGCCGACGGCGCCGTCCGTGCTGCTGGCAGTGGCATCCGGGGCGTGCCAGAGGCTGGCCAGGATGTTCACGCAGCGGCGCTCGAGCTCGGCCGTCTGCGGGTACTCATCCTTGTCGATCATGTTCTTGTCGAAGCATTCGGCCATCAGCTGCCGGGCCTGCGGCTCCATCCAGGTGGTCACGAACGTGGCCAGGTTGAGCCGGGCATTGCCGTCCAGGATCAGCTCGTCCCTGACCACCTGAAGTGCGGTGTCCGGCAGCATCCCGCGAGCCGGAATCTCGTTGCGCGGGATGCTCTGCCCCTCCTCGCGGACGTACATGGGGTTGAGGTCGAGATCGCCCGCCGAGTCGGCCTTGCTGTGCAGCGGCACCGGTAGCTCCCTTTGCAACTCACGCCGGGGCGGGTCCCCGGCTGGCCTGCCCGGCCGGAGCCGGGCGCCATCTCTGCGGGCGTCAGCCGGCCGGCACCGACAGGTACCTGCAGAGCAGGTGGCCGTCGTCCTCGAGCACGTGCGCGAGGCTCAGCCCGGCCAGCGCGGCCGTGCCGCCCTGCCCGGCCGGGGCCGCGACGATCCGGCCGACGTCGCCGCCGACCAGCGTCGGGCTGTAGGTCAGGCAGAGCTCGTCGAGCAGCCGGGCGGCGGCGATGAAACCGAGCAGGGTCGGGCCGCCCTCGGCCAGGATGCGCGTGAACCCGCGCGATGCCAGGGCATCGATTGCGCCGGCCGCCGTTACCAGGTCCTGGCCGGCCACGATGACATCAGCGTGCCGGGCGGCGGCAGCCCGCCGCTCGGGTGCCGCCGCATCGGTGGTCAGCACGATCGTCCGGGCCCGGCCGGCGGTCGGGCCGGCCAGCAGCGGGCCGTCCAGATCCAGGTCAAGTGCCCGGCTGACCACCGCGATCGGCGGGGTCGCGGACCGGCCATCGCGCAGCCGCTGCAGCGCCTCGGCCTGACGTACCGGGGCGTACCGCTCGGCGCGCGCTGTGCCCGCGCCGACCAGGATCACGTCAGCGAGACTGCGGAGCACGGCGAAGACCAGCCGGTCCGCGCGGCCGGAAAGGCCGCCTGCCCGCCCGTCCAGCCAGGCCGCCCCATCGGCGCTGCTCACCATGTTGGCGCGCACCCACGGCCGTGCCGCGAGCGCGGTCGTATCCGGGTAGGCGTACAGCTCAGCGAGGACATCGAGCGTCTCGGGCGGTATCTGACCGGGCTCGGCGAGTCCGATCTGTTGTCCGCCCGCCGCGGCGGGGAAGATCTGGCGCACGCAGAGCAGTCAACCAGACGCGCCGCCTCGCCCCTGCCCCGCAGCCCGAAGTTATTTCGGCACAGTCCTGAGAATGGTGAGGCTTATCGATAGTTTCCGCGCTGGAGATATCCATATGTAGCCATACAGCTACCATGGGATTGCACGGCGGCCTGGGATCCCATGGTGCAGGATGTCCTGGATATGAAGTGAAAGGCACCACGAGAGGGAGCCCCGTGCTGAAGTTCGTTGCCCTTGCCGTATGGGGCGGCACCGCATGCTTCGGCCTCTACCTGCTCGTGACATGGCTGTCGCACGGCGGCCTGCGGCAGCAGGCCACCAGGATCACCGTCTTCCCTGCCGCGCTGATCTTCGCGCATCCGATCCTGGCCACCACCGGCCTGTCATTCTGGATCGCCTATATCCTGACCCATCACCTGGCATTTGCCTGGATCGGGTTCGGTGTGCTCGCCACCTCGGCCATGCTCGGCTTCGTGATGCTCACCAGGTGGCTGGTAGGCCGCGGCGGCAAGCACGCCAGGGGCGCCGAGCAGCACTTTCCCGGCCGGATCGTGGCGATGCATGGCGCAGTGGGCCTGACCACGTTCGCCCTGGTGCTGATCACCGCGACGCTGGCCACCAAGCATGCCTGACCCGGCCGGCCGGCCAGGGCCGCCGCGCCCGCCGCGCGGTTCCCGCCGTTTCCAGTGCTAGCCTGTCACGCGGGCCGGCTGGCGCTGGGCGGCGCGGTGCCTCGCAGCACCACCATCGCCCGCCCTGCTACGGCAACGCGAGCACAGCAGACGGCCGGCCCGGGCTCCCTGCGGGCGCAGGAGGTATCGACCACGACATCCCAGCTGGCCGCGAAACTGGCGCCGGGCAGCGTGAAGGTAACCGCGGCGCCATCCGCGTTGACCAGCAGCAGGAAGTCCTGATCCTGCACGGACTCACCCCTGGGTCCCGGCTCGGTGATGGCCCAGCCGTTCAGGAATACGCCGAGTGACCTGGCCTGGCTCGCGTGCCAGTCGCCCTCTGCCATCTGGGTCCCGGCCGGTGTCAGCCACACGATGTCCTGCATGCCGCCGCCGTGGTCGTGGCCGGCCCCGGCCGTGCCGCTGAAGAAGCGCCGCCGCCGGAAGACCGGATGCGCGCGGCGCAGCTCGGACAGGGTCCTGGTGAAATCGAGCAGGTCGGCGTGCGCGGCCGCGTCCTCCCAGTTCACCCACGACAGCTCGGTGTCCTGGCAGTACCCGTTGTTATTGCCCTGCTGGGTGCGGCCGAACTCATCACCGGCCAGCAGCATGGGGACGCCTTGCGAGCAGAACAGCGTGGTGAGGAAATTCCGCACCTGCCGGGCCCGCAGCTCGCCCACGGCCCGATCCTGCGTCGGCCCTTCGGCTCCGCAGTTCCATGACCTGTTGTCGTCGGAGCCGTCCCGGCCTTGCTCGCCATTGGCGTCGTTGTGCTTGGCGTTATAGCTGACCAGATCGCTCAGCGTGAATCCGTCGTGACAGGTGATGAAATTCACCGACGCCACGGGGCGCCTCCCGCTCGTCTCGTACAGGTCGCTGGATCCGGTCAGCCGGGAGGCGAAATCCGGCAGCATGGACGGCTCGCCCCGCCACAGGTCCCGGACAGTATCCCGGTACTTGCCGTTCCACTCGGTCCACAAGGGCGGGAACTTGCCCACCTGATACCCGCCCTCGCCGACGTCCCAGGGCTCGGCGATGAGCTTCACCTGCGACACCAGCGGATCCTGCTGGACCAGGTCGAAGAACGCCGATAGCCGGTCCACATCGTGCAGCTCGCGGGCGAGAGCAGACGCCAGGTCAAAGCGGAAGCCGTCGACATGCATGTCGTGGATCCAGTACCGCAGCGAATCCATGATCATCTGCAGTGCGTGCGGGTGGCGCACGTTGAGACTGTTGCCGCAGCCGGTGTAGTCCAGGTATACCTGCGGATCGTCGTCCGCCAGGCGGTAGTAGGCCGCGTTGTCGATGCCGCGGAAAGACAGGGTCGGCCCCAGGGCACCGGACTCGGCCGTGTGGTTGTAGACGACATCGAGAATGACCTCGATGCCCGCCTCATGCAGCGCCTTCACCATCGACTTGAACTCGGCGACCTGGCCGTTCGGTTGCGCCGATGACGAGTACCTGTTGTGCGGGGCCAGGAACGCGATCGTGTTGTAGCCCCAGTAGTTGGTCAGCCCCCGCGCGTGCAGGGCCTGCTCAGACACGGACTGGTGCACGGGCATCAGCTCGATGGCCGTCACGCCGAGCCGTGTCAGGTGCTCGATGACGGCCGGCGAGCCGATGCCCGCGTAGCTGCCCCGCAGCTGCGGCGGGACCCCCGGATGGCGCAGCGTCAGGCCCCGGACATGTGCCTCGTAGATCAGGGTCTCGTGGTAAGGAATGCGAGGCTCCCGGTCGTCAGCCCAGTCGAAGCGCGGATCGATCACGACGTTGCGCGGCATAAACGGCGCGCTGTCGTCAGTGTTCATCGTGGCCGGATCGCCGTGCTGGTAGGAGAACAGCGCCTGATGCCAGCTGACCTCGCCCTCGACCGCCTTGCCGTACGGGTCGAGCAGCAGCTTGGCCGCATTGCACCGGTGCCCGCGCCGCGGCTCGTACGGGCCATGCACGCGATACCCGTACAGCTGGCCAGGGCTGACGCCGGGCAGATAGCAGTGCCAGACGAAGCCGTCCACCTCGGACAGCTCGACTCGGGTCTCGCCGTCGCCGGAGTCGAACAGGCAGAGCTCGACGCCGTCGGCGATCTCGGAGAACAGCGCGAAATTGGTGCCTGACCCGTCCCAGGTGGCACCCAGCGGATAGGCGTTCCCCGGCCAGACACGCATCAGCCGACCCTACCGGGAAGTCACGGCCCTGGACCGCTCAAGCACTGCCGCCAGGTCAAGCCCGGCCGGGAGCATGCCGAACGGAGCGCCGGGCCCGCCGGTCCCCGCCCTCGCCGACGGGTCAAGCCGGGAAGCGCAGAATGCCTCGCTGACCGCCGCGGGCGCGTGCCGGGCTAGCAGCGCGGCCTGCAGCAGCACGGTGATCGAGGCAGCCAGCGCGCGGGCCAGGTACTGTGCCTCGCCTGGTGCGGCGGCACTGGCCTGCTTGAGGTCCGCGCGCAGCAGCGCCGCCGCGTGATCGAGCCTGCTGTCAGCGCCTGCGGCAAGGTCAGTCTCGGCCAGCAGAGCGTCGGCTGAGTCGGGCGAGCGGGCCAGCGCGCGCAGCACGTCCAGCGCGGTCACGTTGCCTGACCCCTCCCAGACCGAGTTCAGCGGCGCGTCCCGGTACAGCCGCGGCAGCCCTGACTCCTCGACGTAGCCGTTGCCGCCCAGGCACTCCAGCGCCTCTGCGGCGACCATCGGCGTGCGCTTGCATACCCAGTACTTGGCGGCGGGCAGCGCGAGCCGCAGCAGGGCAGCCTCGGCCGCGTCGCCGCGTGCCGCCCGGTCGGCCGCTCCGGCCAGCCGCATCGCCAGCGAGGTGGCCGCCTCGGCCTCAAGGGCGAGGTCAGCCAGCACGCTGGCCATCAGGGGATGCGAGACAAGATTCATTCCAAACGACCGGCGGAAGGCAGCGTGGTGCGCAGCCGCGACGGACGCCTGGCGGATTGCCGCGGCGCTGCCCAGCACGCAGTCCAGCCGGGTAGCGCTGACCATCTCGATGATGGTGGCCACGCCGCGGCCGCTCTCGCCGACCCGCCAGGCGAGGGCACCGTCGTACTCGACCTCCGAGGAGGCGTTGGACCGGTTGCCCAGCTTGTCCTTGAGCCGCTGGATGTGCATGGCGTTGCGGGTGCCATCCGGCCGCACCCGGGGGAGCAGGAAGCAGGTCAGGCCCTCAGGCGCCTGGGCGAGGACGAGGAACAGGTCGCACATCGGCGCCGAGCAGAACCACTTGTGGCCGGTCAGCAGGTAGCTGCCGTCGCCGGCGGGCACGGCGCGCGTGGTGTTCGCACGGACGTCTGAGCCGCCCTGCTTCTCGGTCATGGCCATCCCGGCCAGCAGGGACGCCTTGCCGTCTGGCACGCGGAGGCCAGGATCGTAGCTGGTGGCGGCGAGCAGCCGCTCGAACCGGGCCGCGAGGTCAGGCGCGTGCCGCAGCGCGGGGACGGACGCGTACGTCATGGAGATCGGGCAGCCGTGACCCCCCTCGGCCTGGGTCCATACGTAGAACTTGGCGGCCCTGGCGACGTGCGCGCCCGGCGTAGCGTCCGTCCAGGGGGTGGCATGCAGGCCATGGGACACGGCGGTAGTCATCAGCTCATGCCAGGCCGGATGGAACTCAACCTCGTCGATCCGGTGACCGTACCTGTCATGGGTGCGGAGCACCGGCGGATGCTCATTGGCTAGCCGGGCATGCTCCTGGGTCGCGGCCGACCCGGCCAGGACGCCGAGGTCATGCAGTTCGTCGCGCGCCCAGCCGGCGCCCTCGCGCTGGACTGCCGCAAGCAGCGCCGGGTCGTCGGCCACGTCGTGCCCGGCCAGCGGCGGTACCTGGTTAAGCACCTCGTGGCTGGGCGGCCGCCCAGGCGATGTCACCGGGCGCCGCTCAGGTGTGGATGCCGCACTCTGTCTTGGCGGTCCCGGCCCAGCGCCCGCTGCGGGGATCGGCGCCGGCCTCGACCCGCATCGTGCAGGTCTGGCAGCCGATCGACGGGTAGCCGTCGTAGACCAGCGGGTTGACCAGCACCCCGTTCTCGGCGATGTAGGAGTCCACCTGCTCCTGGCTCCAGTCGACGATCGGGTTGATCTTGACCATCTGGCGCTTGGGATCCCACTGGACTACCCGGGTGTCGCTGCGCGAGTCAGTCTCCTCTTTGCGCACGCCCGTGATCCATGCGTCATAGGGGCCGAGTGCCTTCTCCAGCGGCACTACCTTGCGCAGGTAACAGCACAGGTCGGGGTTGCGGCCGTACAGCCGCGGGCCCAGAGTGGCGTCCTGCTCGGCAACGGTCGTGGCAGGCGTCACGTTGACGACGTTCACCGGATAGACCGCTGACACGGCATCCCTGGTCCCGATGGTCTCGGCGAAGTGATAGCCGGTGTCCAGGAACAGGACGTCGATGCCGGGCTTGAGCTGGGACACCAGATGGATGATCACGGCGTCCGTCATCGACGAGGTGATGCAGACCCGGTCGCCGAATGTCTGCGCCGCCCATCGGATCACGTCACTGGCGGGCGCTCCGTTCAGGGCGTCGGCCGCCTGCGCGGCCAGCCTCTCCATCTCGGTGGGCTCCTCCCTGCGGACGGTAATCGTCGGGTCAGGCGAGTTTGGCCGAGTCGGCCGGGCGCCGAAGGCGGTCAAGCGTTACCTCCGGCTCCCGCAACACAGTAGGGGCGAAACTCCGATACCGCTCGCTCTGTCGCGAAAGTCAGGAGAGTCACTTTCTGTTCCTCGCGGCTGCGTAGCCTCATGCGTGTGGCCAACGACCACGGCGGCACCGCTATTCCGCGCTCACGTCGGGCCCGCTTGCGTCCGGCCAGGGCGATCCAGCCGGGTCTTGGCCGGGGCCTAGCCGCGGCTCCTGATGCTGGCAATCGCACCAGGTGCCCCCTGGGCACTGGTCATGGTCCTGGCGACGGCAGGGCTCGCAGATCACGCGGACCATTGTCCCTGACCGGTACCGGCCTGACTAGCGGAGGAAGCGGCGGCCCTGGCCCGGCTGCGGGCGGTCAGGCCGCGGGACAGGTCAGGCCGCGTTCGCGCGGCGCATCCGGCGGCGCCGCTCGGACGAGCGCTCGTCCTCGTTCAGGCCGCCCCAGGTGCCGTACTTCTCCGGCCTGGTGACGGCGTAGCCAAGGCACTCCGCACGGACCGGGCAGGCAGCGCATACTGCCTTCGCCTTGCGCTCGCGGATGTCCCGCTCCGGCTGCCGCTCGCCATCTGGCCCGAAGAAGAGCACGACGTCCTTGCCGCGGCAGGCAGCATCGTCCTGCCAGCCCCAGTTAGGCCGTTGCATAAGGGCGGCCTGACGGCGTACCTCAGACATGGACAGCTCTCCTCAACAAGCTCACGGTGTAAGTTCCTCGCCTGGCGGGGCGCCCTGGTCGCCGGACGCTCCAAATCTCGCGTGATGCGGCATTCGCCCCGTCGCAGTTTCCAACGCGCGGCGTAGCCGTGGTGTTCCCGCGCCCCGGATCGCCCGCCGGGGGCACGGAGCACGGCCATTCAGCCTGCCAGCCGGATCAGCGAGCCGACGCATCATCATGGCATCCGTTCCGGGGCTGCGCAGGCATGATGGCGAATATGTACCGCAGTCAGCTCTCGGGGCGTCTCGCCCTATGTAATCATCAACTAGACAATTAGCTGCTTCAGGGTCACCATAGGCAGCATGTCGGCCTCCGACGCAGCCCCGCTGCCTCGTCTCGGTGAGGTGTTCTTCGACATCAGAGGCAGCTCGCGCAGCATGAGACTCAGCTGGTACGCGGACACCGGAGTCGCGGTATTCAGCATCTGGCAGGGCGGTATGTGCACGGGCACGTTCCGGCTCCCCATCGGGGACCTGCCCAGGATGATAGAGACCCTGAGCAGCGGCCCTGGCGCGCGCGCCGGTGACCAGGCTCAGGCCGCGGAGCCCTGGGCCGGGCCGGAGCCTGAGCGGTTCGACAGTCATCAGGACCACACGCTGCTCCCGGCCGGGTATCCGCACCCGCAGGCACCGCCCGGCTACCTGCCCGATCTTCCCGGTGACGCGACTACCGCGGCCGTTTCCGCGGCCGAGTACGGCAGAGCCGCTCCGGCGGCCGACCACCGGAGACCCGTCCCGGACGGCGGCTATGCCAGGTCCGCTCCGGCGGCCGACCACCGGAGACCCGTCCCGGACGAGGACTATCAGGGGTCACGTCCGGACGGCGGTTACCCGAGCGGCGTACCGGATGATAACCGTCACCAAGCCGTACCGGCCGCCGACTACTCCAGGGCGGCCACCGAGACGGGATACCTAGCCGACCGGCGCCCCGCCTATCAGGGCGGCCAGGCGGCCGACCTGGCGCAGGACAGCGGCTACCCGCAGGGCACGGCCTCCCCGGACGGCTCCGCCTACCCGCAGGGCACCGCCTACCCGGACGGCACCGCCTACCCGGACGGCACCGCCTACCCGGACGGCACCGCCTACCCGGACGGCACCGCCTACCCGCAGGGCTCCGCCTACCCGGACGGCTCCAGCCTGGCTGGCCGGCCGCTGGATTTCCCGTCAGTGCCGTCGGGGCGAGGCAGCAGCCGCCATGCACGCGGGGCGACGCCCGATGATTCGAGCGCATCACCTGACGATAGCCGCCTCGCCACTGCTGACCCATATCAGCGCGTTCCGCCGGATGAATCGTTCCCGTATGGTGTGCCGCCCGACAATTTCCCGGCACCGCGTCAGCATGGGGATACGCGCTCGCGCCAGCGATGAGCCGCTGACCGATCGGCACCGGATGGGCACCCAATGGGGCCTGCGAGAAAGATTGCCTGCATGCCGTTACAGGTGCCAGCTACCTGGGGATATACGTGCGACGGGGGAAGGGGGAACACAGTGGCACAGAAGGTATCTGTTACATTCGCGTGCGACTACGACTCAAAAGAGATTCCTAACGGGGAGCACCTAACACGGGCGTTCAGTCTCGATGGACGGGACTATGAGATCGACCTATGCGAGAAGCACAGCCAAAAGTTCGATGAGGCTCTCAAGCGCTTCACGGACAAGGCACGGAGGGCGACTGGCCGGGTGACGCGCACGAAGCGGAGAACGACCGCCAACCGTCAGCACAGCGCTGACATCCGCTCCTGGGCAAAGCAATCCGGTATCACGGTGAGCGACCGCGGCCGCATTCCCGCACAGGTCATCGCCAAGTACGAGGCGAGTCACTAGTCTCGGTTCAGCTATGCGGGTGGCCGGTGCCGTTACGGCACCGGCCACTGAGCGTGTTTCTCCAGGCCCGCCGGCCCGCTGCTCGCAGCGTCTCCGCTAGCCGGGCCGCTGCTCGCGGCCACGCCGCCTGCCACAGCCGCGCCGCCTTCCGCGGCGCTCGCGCCCGCGCCGCTGCCCGCAGCCACGCCGCCTTCCGCGGCGCTCGCGCCGTCGGCGCTTCCTGCCACGGCCGAGGTAGCCGGGCTGACCGGGCCAGCCTCCTGCGGTGGCGCGGGGCCGACTACCGCCGCGAGGACCTGCGCGTTCGGCAGCAGCACCACGCCATCCGTCGCCTCTACCCGGACATAGGTGATGCTGATATCGGTCACGGTGCCCTCGATCTGTCCGCCGAGCGCACCTGACCTGAACCGCACCCTGTCACCGACGTGGAACGGACGCGCGAAGAGCAGCACCATTCCGGCGAACAAGTTGGCTAGCGACTGCTGGGCTGCGATCCCCAGCAGGACACCGGTCACTGCTCCGCCGACCACCAGCTGCCCTACCGGTCTTCCCAGCAGGTTAAGCGCAACCAGCAGGATCGCGAACATGCTCGCGAGGACGAAGGCGTACCTGGCCACGCTGGCATGGGCCGAGCCGATGACCGGCTGCAGCACCGAGCGAAGCTTGCCGGATAGCCCGAACGTAGCGACCACGCCGAACAGGCAGAATGCGGCCGTCCCGCTGTAGCGGAGAATCACGCCGGTCGCGTGGTCAGCGCCGGAGACCTGGCCAGCGGGCGTGCTGAGAGCTCTGCCCCACAGTGCGGCCGCCACGCCGGTCATCGCCAGGGCGAGCGCGACGATGGACCGCCACGGCCTGGAACGGGCCCTGATCCTTGCCACCTGGCTGGCCAGGTCGATCTGGTGCTTTTCCTGCAAGTCCACACGGCAACGCTACCGATGCCGTGAACGCGTGTTCCCGGCGACTCGACGGAGTCGCCGGGAACACGCGAGGTCGGGTCAGCGGCAGGCCGGGAGGGTCAGCGGCCCATGTTGAACATCGGCTTGCCGACGGGCCACACCGGCTTGCCCTTCAGGCCGTTGATGACGCCTGCGGCCGAGGCATACCACGCGACCAGCGCGGTCAGGATGCCGACGTAGCCGCCGATCTTGGTGATGTTGGCATTTCCCCCGAAGCCGCCGATGAACAGGAGGATCTCAGTCAGCTCAAGGGTCAGGAACACGCCGAAGACCGCCAGGTTGACCTGGGTGCTGATGATCAGCATGTAGGAATTGAAGATGGCGAAGGCGAGCAGGATCCAGGCGATGTCCTTGCCGGCCGCGGCGCCGTACGCGGCCGCGGACATGCCCGCCGGCGGAGCCGCTCGGGCAACCAGCAGCACCCAGAGCCCCAGGCCGATCCAGAACCCGCCGTACGTGCCGAACGCCGTCGCGCCGAACACGTTCCTGTTGCGGAACTCCCACATTCCGGCCAGCAGCTGGGCGAGCCCGCCGTACGCAAGCGCGAAGCCCAGCCAGGCATCACCGGTGGCCGACTTCATCCATTGCGCATTGGCGGCCGACAGCAGGAACGTGGTGAGGGCGAATGCCGCGAGCCCGAGCGGCGCGGGATCGGCTACCGCAAGCGCCGGCGCAGCTGGGAGATCATCAGTGGTGCTCAAGTGACTCCTCCTGACGGGGACGTGCGCCGCCCGGCCGTTGCCGTGCCGCCGCGACGGCGGGACATGCGCTGATTGGCGGAAGGATGCGCGGCCGATCCGACAGCCTTGCCCCCCTGGCGGCACGCTGCGGCAGGTAAAGCCACACGATGCGGATACGGGAGTACATAACCGGCCATGCGCGGCCCTTCCGTCGTCTTCCCCGCCGACTCCGGCCGAGCCCTTTCGGGAGGCCCAGTTTTGGCCGCCGGGTCCATTCGGCGGGTCATTTCGGCCGGCGGCAGTGGCCCTCTGCCGTGGCCTCCCGCTGTGACCTCCCGCTGTGGCTTCCTACCGCGGCTCGCTGCGGCTCAGCACCCGGCTGAGACCCGTCCTGGTGGCCGGGAACTCCCGCCAGGCCCCGTCAGGGCGAGGCGAGCCGGCCAAGCTGGACGGGCACTCGAGCGGCAGCTGCACGGTCGAGCAGAAAGAGCGTCTGCTGGCGGCCTCTAGCTCCTGCCGCGGGCACCTGGACCGGCCCGGCAGCCGATAGTGCCAGCCGGACCGCGCCTGCCTTGTCCGCACCAGATGCGATGATCCAGACGTCCCTGGCGGCACGGATTGCTGGCAGTGTCAGGGACAGCCGGGTGGGTGGCGGCTTGGGCGCGCCGTGGACGGCGACGACCGTGCGTTCCTCCTCGTACAGCGCAGGCAGGCCAGGAAAGAGCGACGCTACATGCGCCTCGGGCCCGATGCCGAGCAGCAGCACGTCAAAGGACGGCACCCGGGCGC
>WNEY01008888.1_pt1 | contig 13684 bp, 12 predicted proteins | sample 5400531 | NCBI WGS metagenome assembly WNEY01 (sample SAMN13153338, study PRJNA577476) | soil metagenome | isolation source: 200 cm saprolite under Douglas fir tree site 1 | place: USA:California | collected 2015-04-18
TCCATCTCGCGCTCCTCGCCGATGGGTGCAGCCGAGCCGATCTGAATCTTGATCTGTTCCGCGGTCGGCTCCCCGATGAGCAGGTTGTAATTCTTGCGCATGAACTGCACGATCGCCTGATCGAGCTCGTCGCCGCCGGTGCGGATCGACGTGTCGGACACGATCCCCGACAGCGCGATCACCGCGATCTCCGTCGTGCCACCGCCAATGTCGATCACCATGTTCCCGGTCGGTGTCTCAACCGGCAAACCCACCCCGATCGCGGCCGCCATCGGCTCGGCAACCATGTAGACCTCTTTCGCGCCGGCCGACTGCGCCGAATCCCGCACCGCGCGCTTCTCTACTTCGGTGATGCCGGAAGGCACGCACACGATCACTTTCGGACGCACGCGGAAGAGATGACGGTCGATGATCGTCTTGAGGAAGAAGCGGAGCATTTTCTCGGTGACGTCGAAGTCGGCGATCACGCCGTCCTTCAGCGGTCGCACGGCGAGGACACCGTCCGGCGTGCGGCCGAGCATCCGCTTCGCTTCGAGACCGATGCCTTTGACTTTGCCCGTGGCTTTTTCGATGGCGACGACGGAGGGCTCGTTGAGAACGATCCCTTCGCCGCGGACGTAGACGAGTGTATTCGCGGTGCCAAGATCTACGGCGATTTCGTTCGCCGGGCTCCAGGCACCCATTCTAAAATTCAGCCAGCGTGGTGGCACGTGATCGTCGGTAAAGGGGTACGGCGGGTTAACGAGAACGGCTCAAGCTAATGAAATGCGTAACCTCAAGCAAGGAACGTCATTGGCGGCACGCGACGTGGGGATCGCTGGGCTTAGCACCATCAAGGGTGGGGCGCTGGTCCCGGTTTGCGACGGCCGTCACAAAGTTGCGGGCCAGTGTCGCGACGCGAGCTAATGCCGTGTAGTCGATGTACGCCGGCTCGTCGGTGACCTGGTGGTAATCGGCATGCTCGCCGCGCGACAACGAGACCGACGGAATGCCATAGCGCGCATAGCTGTAATGGTCGGCCCGGCAGTAGTACTGCAGCGGGTGGCCGGGAGCGTCGAATTCGTAGTCGAACACGAAGCGCGTGGGCAGCGTCGCGTTCACCTGCTCGAGCAGGTCCCCGTATTGCTTCGACAGACGCCGGGCCCCTACGACTTCCAGATACGTCGTGCCGCCCTTGGGCAGATCCGTCGCGTTGCCTCGACCGATCATGTCCATGTCGACCTCTCCGACGATCGAGTCGCGCGCGACGGTCGGATGATCGGTGTACCACGCAGAGCCCAGCAGTCCGCGCTCCTCAGCGGCATGCGAGACGAACAGCACTGACCGTCTGGTGCCCCCGCTCCGCGACAGCGTGCGCGCGATCTCGAGCAGCGCTACCGTTCCCGACCCATCGTCATCGGCGCCGTTGAAGACGGAATCGGCCCGGGGACGGTGCGCCGCGCGCAGGCTGTCACGCATCGACTTCACCCGAGTGGACTCGGCCGGCGTGGCCGGCCGCATCGGGGAGTCGGCGCCCATGGGACGGACAACGCGATTGAACGCGTACGTCGAGTCGTGGTCGACAGGGCGGCCGGTGAATCCCACATGGTCATGATGCGCGCTGACCGAGACGTATTCCCGGCGGAGCACCGAATCGCGTCCGGGCAGCACCGCGACCACGTTGCGCGATGGGTAGGCGAGTGGCGTGCGAAGATTGCGGATCTCGCCGCTCAGAGAATCGCCGAGCTGGCCCTGCCGCGCCGTGGACGGGTCAGCCCCTAGCAGAGCACGGCCCGCGGCAGGCGTGACGAGGAGTAACGGCGCCGGTCCAGTCGTCGGTAAGGGCGTCGTATCGGTGGTGATTCGACCGGCAAGGAATTGCGGCAGCAGATCCGGCGCCAGCCGATCGAGCGCCACGACGGCGAGTCCCGCGGCAACCTTGTACGCGGGCGACTGCCGCACCTGTGCCAGTCCGCCAAAGATCTGCCGGAGATTGCGCGCGGAATCGGGAACGGCCAGGACGATGAGTCGTCCGCGCGCAGTCGTGGAATCGAGCCAACTGTCAGGCCGATCGACCCATCCGCCGAACACCGGGTGCACAGCCGCGAGCGACCACGCCGCGCGCCCGCCGAATGGGAGCATGTCGCGGCCCACGGCTAACGTCGTCCGCGTCCGAACGATCGTTATGCGGGACGAGGTATCGACAAACACGCGCTTGAACGGGATGACCTGGAAGAACGTCCCGTTGTCGCCGCCCGGCTGCAGTCCCAAGCGACGGAACTGCGCGGCGATCCACTCCTGCGCCTTCCAGTCGCCCAGCTCACCCGTTTGGCGCCCGCCCATGGAATCGTCCGCGAGCGCGTAGAGCGCGACGCGCAGTGAGTCGGGCGAGACGTCCGGGGGAGGCGCACTGGTCTGCGCGCGTGTCATCGCAGCGCAAACGAGAAGTGCAAGGGAAACGAAAACGAGTTTTGCTGGCATCGGGTTGCAAACGTATCGGTGAGCGTAACTTCAAGCAAGACCTGCGCTTCTAGGTTGACGGCTTTCTGACTCATCAGTACCGTTCCGCCATGCGTCGCGTCACGCCAGAGACAATTGCTGTGGTTGACCTCGCAGTGTGCGACCGCTGCGGCTTGTGCCTTCCGCTGTGTCCACCTGAGTCGATCCACCTCGAGTCGAACATCCTGACCGTCGATCGCGAATCCTGCACCGGCTGCGAGAAGTGCGTGGGTCCCTGCCCCGTGGGAGCGCTCTCGATGGTTGCCTATGCCTGACGTCGACGTCCTTGTCGTCGGCGCGGGGCCGGCTGGATCGGTCGCGGCGTGGCACGCGAAGCAGGCTGCGCCTGAGCTCGACGTCGTCCTGCTGGAACGCGACCCCGCCGTGGGGGCGCCGGTCCGCTGCGCCGAGGGCGTAGGCGACGCCGGGTTGCGGGAGTTCGCCAACCCCGATCGCGCGGACTGGACGTCCCGGCGGATCACCAGCGTCATCTTCCAGGCCCCCGACGACACCGAGGTCGTGCTCGCCGACTGCGGTCTCGGCTGGATTCTGGACCGCACGCGCTTCGATGCCTATCTCGCAGCCCAAGCGGCAGCGACGGGAGCTGAGGTGTTGGTGGGCGCCGAAGCGACGGCGATGACGCGCAATGGCGACGGCCGCTGGCACGTGCGGGTCGTGGAGCGGGGCACCGAAACGGTCTATCAGGCACGCGTGGTCATCGGTGCCGATGGCGTCGAAACGATGGTCGGGCGTTGGGCCGGACTCGATACGCGCGTGCCTTCGCGCGACATGGAGTCGTGCGCTCAATACGTGCTCCAGGGAATCGACTTCGATCCGGATGCGATCTACTTACAGTTCAGTGACGCAATCGCACCGGGCGGCTACGCCTGGATTTTTCCGAAAGCCGTCGGCGTGGCGAACGTGGGTCTCGGGCTCGTCGCGCTGAAGACCGACGGGCGCAACGCGCGCCAGTATCTCGATGCCTGGATCGCGCGCCGCTTCCCGAATGGGGCGCGAACCGGATACACCGTCGGCGGCGTGATCGTGCACACGACGATCAAGCAGACATACGCGGACGGCGTGATGATCGCGGGCGACGCCGCGCACATGATTAATCCGCTGTCGGGCGGTGGCATCAACAACGCGATGAAGGCGGGACGCCTGGCGGGCTGCACGGCCGCTGCTGCCATTCGCGAGGGCGACACGAGCGAGCGGCGCCTATCAGCGTATCACAAAGCGTGGATGGACTTACTCGGCGAGGACCACCTCAAGTATTACCGCATCAAACAGGCGCTCGAGCACATGGACGACGCGTTCTACAATAGCCTGGCGCGGACCGTGAACCACATTGCGCCGGACAAACGAACCATCGGACGCGTTTTCACGCACGCGTTGATGCGGCACCCGCAATTGATTCCAGTAGCGGCGAGGTTTTTTGTGTAGCTACGGTTGGTAGGGTACACGCACCGGTGTCACGCCGTAATCGTAGCCCCAACAGTAAACTGTGCCGCTCGTAACAATCCCGCAGGTATCCAGATCTCCCACGGCAACCGATCGAAACCGCAAGCCAGCGGCGACCAATACGGGCGGGCGTGGCGTTATTGTCGAGCCGTCGCCAATCTGGCCGTAGTAATTCGCTCCCCAACAGTAAAGGTCCTCGATTGGGGTGATTCCGCAGGTCGTTCCTGACCTGATGTTCGTGAGGTGGCCCGTGTCCAGCGCTCGGAATCGCAGCGTGGGCTCGATGGCTGTCGGACTGAGCGCGCATCCGAAGTACGTGGCAATGGGACACGTATCAGGTCCGCTCCCCACCTGGTTTTCCAAGTTTGAGCCCCAACAATAGGCGATGCTATCAGTCCCCAGCCCGCAGGTGTGATTCGCTCCCGCAGTCAACAAAGTGAAGCGAGCACTGCTGTTGACGACCACCGGAGAATCCGCAACCGCGGGCGTGGCGCTTCCGACTCCAAGCTCTCCGTAGTAGTTGGTGCCCCAACACACCGCCACTCCGGCCGTGGTAATCCCGCATGTGTGCGGTCCGCCGGCGGCGATCGCAGTAAACGCGAGCCCGCCGGTCACGGCCAAGGGCGCGGTTTGCCTGGTCTTGTATCCGGATCCGCTTCCCAGGAACCCCTGACCCCAACAGTATGCGGAGCCGTTCACGGCGACGGCGCACGTATGGTGCGCGCCCACGCTAATCGAGCTGAATGTGAGCCCGCCTTGCACGCGGACCGGAGTCCAATACAGATACTGCCCGGACGTGTCGGATCCCAGTTGCCCGTAGTCATTGTTGCCCCAGCAAAACGCCTGATTCTCAGTGGTGATGCCACAGAGGGTTTCATCGCCAAGCGAGATCTGGCGGAGCGGAGCGCCCGGTGGCACGGCGAGCGACAGCACGCTGTCGGTGTTGGGATACAGGGGGCCGCCGCCAGAGAAGCAGAACAACGAGCCTCGATCACTGACTGCACACCAGCGAACGAAGGCGTTGAAGTTCGACCCTGGATCGACGAGCACGAACCGTACGGCGGCCGTGACGGTGATTGTCGCCGTAAACCCCTCACTGAACACACTGATCAGGGTGCGACCTGGTCGCCGAAATCGCACGACGCCTCGGTGCACATCGGCGATGTCCGTATCGCGGCTTACCCATGCGATCGGGGCGGATAGCCTGTGTCCGGCGCTATCGACGAGATAGGCGTCGATTTGCGCCGAGTCGTTCTCGAGAACAGTCACGCTATCGGGGGCTACTAGAGCCATGGGAACTGGCGGAGCCGGAAAAGCCGCTGGATCGCCGCAGGCGGAGAGTACTGCAAGGGCGGTAAACCAGACCCAGCGTTTCATGGTTGATACAGAATGCGCACCGGGGTCGCGCTATTCTGATTGAGCGGATCGCCATTCCCGAGGGTGTTAAACCAGTCGCTGCCCCAACAGTATGCCACATCCGGGTCCGCCGTGATCCCGCACGTTGCGAGGTCGGATGCACTCAGAGAGCGGAAGCGAAGACCGCCCGCGGAAGGAATAGGACTGACACTTCCCTGACTTCGGTCCCCGTTGCCGAATTGGCCGATGGAGTTATCACCCCAGCAATACAGAGCGCCGCTCACGACCAGGCCACAGGTCTGGCACTCACCAGCCGTCATCACAGTGAAGTGCAGCCCACCCTGCACTGGACGCGGAACCTCGGTACAGACGACCGTGGAATCCCTGACTCGTGAATACTGGCAACCCGATCCACCGTCCGCGGTCAGCCCGCACGTGTGCCAATAGCCCGCCGTCACGCTCACCAACGGAGGAAGACTGTCCACTCGCGTCGCCGTGCGGCTGCACGCGTCCCCCCGCGGGCAGCCACCTTCGTTGACAGAGGACCCGAGTTGCCCGTACACGTTGTACCCCCAGCAATACACGGAGCCGTCCACGAGAACAGCGCAAGTGTGTCCTGCACCGGCGGTCAGGCTGCGCGTAGTGCCGGGAAGAGAGACCCTACGAGGAGTTGCGATCGGGTCGGGACCACCGGTACTGCCGTATTGATTGCCGCCCCAGCACGAGACGCTGGCGTCCGTGGCCAATCCACAGCTGTGATACCAACCCAACGCAAGTGAACGGAACGCCAGATTGCCGCTCACGGATACCGGCGTCGCGACAGCGGTGTCGCTCCCGTTGCCGGGTAGGGCGCCTCCCCAGCAAAACGCGGCTCCTGTCAATGAGAGCGCGCAGTGGTGGATCAAACCGGAATAGACCGCCTGGACTATTGGCAGACCAGGCATGAGACGGGGATAGCCCTGTCCAACACCGCGATCGTTACCCCAGCAATACGCCCGTGCCCCATCCGACACCGTGCACACGCCGCGCGACCCCATCGCAATCGAGGTAAAGCCAACGACCACCGCGACCGGCGCGCGCGCCACCGCGGAGTCGCTCGCAGCCACTAGCTCCGTTGGACCAACTTGGAGTCCGATTACGGAGTGCTTGCCGTCGAGCCGAGCAGTGGTCGTGTCGAACATCAACCACGCGACTGGCTTGCCTTGCAGGAGGTGGCCGTTTTCATCGATGACATCGGCCGTGACACTCACGGCAGAGTCGAGATGGACGACGATGCTATCGGGATGGATGACGACGGCCGACACCGGCTCAGGTGGTCCGGCAGAGTCACTACAGGCCAAGACCAACGCTGCTGACCCAATGCCCAAGTATTGGCAAGCGGCGCGCACTAGCGCCCCCGAAGGCCCCGCAGGACCGATGTTCCTACGGCGCAGCGGTTCGCGGCGTGCGCCACGTTCCTTCCGATCCTTCCCATCACATCCTGTCGCAAGCCGATCGGCACATTCGACACGTCCCATGTATACACAGGCACGCGCGAGAGATGCAGGCGGTCGCCGTTTCCCCTCACGCCCGCGAACCCGAGCTCATAGCCTACTGCGCGAGCGCACTCCTGCACGCGCTGATTGACCGCCCCAAACGGATAGGCTATGGCACGGGCGGCGTCAGGGCCCAGGCGGCTCCGCAACTGCTCGCGGGAGCGTCCGAGCTCATCGGCGACATCCGGGTCGGTGAGCCACGTGAGACGGCGGTGCGTCGCCCCATGCGAGGCAAAGTGGAAGCCGCGCGATTGCCAGTGCTCGATCTGCCGCCACGTCAGATGGTCGAGCCGGTTCCAGGTGTAGCGCACATCCCAGTCATTTGTCTTGCCGACGTAATCGGTGATCAGAAACGTCGTGGCCGTGAAGCCGAGGTCGGCGAGAATCGGATAGGCGTGCTCGGCGAGGGAGGCGTAACCGTCGTCGAACGTCAATAAGAACGTGCGTCGTGCGTCGTGCGTCGTGCGTACATCAGCGAACTCGTCTAGTGATAATGTCCGCCAACCCGCGCGTGCCAGCGCCGTCATCTGTCGCGCAAAAACCGAACGGCCCACCCGAGTCACTCCGAGCTCGAGCGGGCCGCCGATGCGGTGATAACAGAGAACGGGCGCCGTCGTCAGTGCGCCCACATCCAGGTGAACACTGCGCACGTCACCAGCGCATAGATCACACCATCGAACGTCGACTTCAGGGTCATGCTCCACGCGCGCCGGTACCAAATCGACATTTGCCAGAGCGCGAGCGTGTAGCCGGCGAACGCCGTCACCCCCACATAGCGGCAGATCGCCGCGAATGTCGGCGCCCCTGGCGGGACCGCCGAGCCGCCGATGTACGCTGCAAACACGCTGACGATGACGCAGTACACGAACCATTGGGACAGATTCGACGCCATCGAGCCTGTCCATGGCGGGAACACCGTCATCATCACGGCGGGCCCGCGCTTCATCTTTTCCTTGAACTCGGGCGACCGCATCTCCGCGGAGCTCGCCGGCCGCGGCATCATGTAATCGCCCGGCGGGATCCCCATCGGACGGAGCGCGTCCAGCACGCGGTCTTCATTCGCGAAGCGCGGATAATCCGTCTTGTGCCACAGCGGCGTCATGTGAATGATCGAGCTGACGACGAACACCGCGACAGCCGACACCAGGATGGGCAGCCACAGCGCGGACAACGCGGTCATCTGAGGCTCCTGTTAGTGAGCGGAGGGGCTTATAAGAGCCTGCCGCAACGTTTCCAGCAAGAGGTCCAAAGGGCCGTCATAGCGCTGCCCGTTGATGAAGAAGGTCGGCGTGCCGTTCACGCCGCTGCGGACGCCGCTCGAGAAATCTTCGCGCACGCGCGGCTCGAACCGGCCATCCGCGAGCGCCGCGGCCGCCCACTCCGGATCGATGCCCAGGACCTCGGCGTAGCCGACGAGGTCACCATCCTCGAGCGCGTCCTGGTGCTCGAACAGCAGATCGTGCATCGGCCAGAACTTGCCGTGCTGCGCCGCCGCCTCGGCCATCTCGGCGGCGTGCTCCGCGAGCAGGTGCATGCGCGTCAGCGGGAAGTGGCGGTAGACGAAGCGCAGGTCCTCACCCATGCTGCGCTGGATCCCTTTCATCATGGGGTAGGCCCGGCCGCAGTGGGGGCACTCGAAATCGCCATACTCGACTAGCGTGACCGACGCTTTCGCCGGACCCTGGATGTGATCGCGCGGGCCGACGGGTAGCACCAGTCCGCTCATCGAGCGGTGCCCGCGGGCTGAGACAGTTCTTCGAGCGCCGCGAGCACGCCATCCGCGCCGGGATTCTTCCCGACGTCGGACAGGTAACTCCAGCGAATCACTCCAGCGGCATCGATCACGAACAGCGATCGCTCGGAGAAACCGTCCTTGGCTCGATACGAGTCGTATTGCCGGCTGACCTCCCCCTTCGGTTCAAAATCGGCGAGCAACGGGAACGCCAGGTTGCGGGAGTTGGCGTACGCCTTGTGACACCAGACGCCATCGACCGATATGCCGACGAGCTGCGCGTCGTAGCGCTGGAATTCAGGGAGCACCTCGTTGAAGAGGGCGAGCTCGTCGCCGCACACGGGACTCCAGTCCGCGGGATAGAACACGAGAATCACCGGGCGGCCATGCAGGTCGGACAGGCTGAGTTTTGCGTCAGGCGCCTTGTTGAGCGTGAAATCGGGCGCTTTGGTACCGGGGGACAAGACCATGGAAGCCTCCTCGCTTCTCACCGTAGAACCTCATCGCTTTCGCGCGCGTGCGACTCCATCTGTCGGCGCACCATTTCGTAGTACACTCCGCGCGCCCGCATGAGCTCGTCATGCGTCCCGCGCTCGATCACCGCGCCGTTTTCCATCAGGAGGATGAGATCGGCCCGGTGAATCGTCGAGAGCCGGTGCGCGATCACAAATGTCGTGCGACCGGCCAGCAAATCAGCCATCGATGCCTGAATCAGCTGCTCACTTTCGGTGTCGAGATTGCTGGTCGCCTCATCGAGAATGAGGATTTGCGGGGACGCCAGGATCGCCCGCGCGATCGCGAGCCGCTGCTGTTGGCCGCCCGACAGCTTCACGCCACGTTCCCCGATGAACGTCTCGTACCCTTGCGGCAATCGCACGATGAATTCGTGCGCATTGGCCCGCTTGGCGGCGTCCTCGATCTCGGCGTCAGTCGCGTCGTGCCGCCCGTACGCGATGTTGTCACGCACCGAGCCATCGAACAGGAACACATCCTGTTGCACGAGGGCCAACAGGTCTCGATAGCTGCGCAGCTTGAGGTCGCGAATGTCGGTTCCGTTGAGCACCAAGCGGCCGCGCGTCGGATCGTGGAAGCGGGCGACGAGGTCGGTCACGGTGGTCTTCCCCGCTCCGCTCCGGCCCACGAGCGCGACCACCGATCCTCCCGGGACCGCGACGTTGAAGTCTTTAACGACCGGTTGGCCTTCGCGGTACTCGAACGAGACGTTCTCGAAACTGATCTCGCGAACCACGTGTGGCGCCTCGCGGGCGCCGGGGCGATCGGGCTTGTCGTGCTCCATCGCCAGCACTTCGAAGACCCGCTCCATCGCGGCGAGCGAGCGCTGCAACTCGGAGAATGAGTTCACGATGTTCCAGACGGGATTGAGCAGCAGGAACATGTACCACTGAAACGCCATGATGTCGCCGACTGACGCTCGACCCACGATGTTCAGGTAGCCGCCGAACCAGACGATCACGACGCTGATGCCGGCCTCGAGCAGGCCCCAGGACGTCCAGAGCAGCAGCTCGCGGCGGTGCGCGAACAGCTCCTTCCGCAGCACCGTGTGTCGGCCGAGCATGTAGCTGAGCAGCTCCTGGATCTCCTGCCGGAATGCCCGCACCACGCGGATGCCGGAGAACGTCTCCCCAACTCGACCATCCACGATCTCGACGTCTTTGCGCACCGAGCGATAGATCGGCCGGATGCGTCGCGCGAAAATGAGACTCAGCACCATCACGCCCGGAATGATGGCGAGCGCGGTGAGCGCGAGCTGCCAATTCAGAATGACGAGGATGACGATGGCGATGACCAGCCGGATCACGGAAATCGCCGGCGACACGATCGCCATCTGCAAGAGGCCGGTCGTGGTCTCGACGTCGCCCGTGAGGCGCGAGAGGATGCCGCCCGTCTTCATTTCCCAGAGCCGCGGCAGCGGCAGATGCAGCAGGCGCTCGTACAGCGAGCGCCGGAGCGAGAGCATGACACGGACGTTGAGGATGCGCTGCCGGTAGTCTTTGAATCCTCCGCCAACATGAGACAGCATGATCACGCCGAGGAAGACGATTCCAGTCAGGTTGAGGCGCGTGAGGCGGGAGCTCAGGTCCAGCGTTTTGTTGAGGATGACGCGGTCCACGATGAACCGCATGAACAGCGGCTCGATCATCTGCAGGCCCGCCACGGCGAGGGCGAGCAGAAACACCGCGGTCAAGTCATAGCGGTGCGGGCGCAACCAATGGAGGTATTCGCGGAGATGTGCGCGGCGTGCCCCTGGACGACGCGGTGTTGCGGGGGATGCAGGGCTGCCCCCGTCCTCACTCTTTTCATCGAGGCGGTGGTGCTTATAGTCGTCGACGAATTCCTGGTAGCGCTTCCGCGAAGAACGAGCGGGGCTCACAAAACAACGTGAACCCCGCTCGTGGTCTTAGTCAATGCCGCGGGACTTTACTTGCCCAAATCCGTGAGCGCAGCGATTAACAGCCTGACCTTGGCTTGATCGGAGGAGCCTTGCGCGTCGCCGTTCAACTGCGTCGCGAGCTGCGCGAGCGCATCGCGCCGTGGTTGACCGCTCAGTCTCTCTGCGCGCGCCAACGCGTCGCGCGTCGCCGCAAGCCGGGCCGACGCCAGCCCGCCCGATCGCGCCAACTGGTCGACATACGCGCGGGCCACGACGAAGCTCGCGGGCCAGACCAGCTTCTGCTGATCCTGGGCGTTCAGATAGTCGAAGTGGATGAGCTTCGCGGCATCGATCTCGTTCTGCGAGAGCAGGGCGCTCGGCTGGAGCTCGAGGATGTCGAGCCCGCGCGAGATCTCGGAGCTCACGATGTAGCCGTTGTACCAGTACGCGGACCACGAGCCGGCGCCGACGAGCTTCGTCGAATCCATCGGCCCACGGTCGAAGAACGCGATTTCCTTCGGATGCGACGGATCGCTCCAGTCGAACACCGAGATGCCGCCCTGATACCAACCCTGCGCCATGATGTCCCGGCCGGGCACGGGAATCAGCGATCCATTGTGCGCGACGCAGTTTTCATTCGCCGTCTGCGCCACGGGCAGCTTGTAATAACTCTTGAACGTCAGCGTGGTGCCCGACAGCGTAAAGATCGCATCCGCGCCCCACTCGGGCTTGTCGGTCGGCCGGCAGCGCGGCTGTAGCCCGCCACCCCACTCATCGGTGAAGAGAATTCTCGTGCCGTCGTTGTTGAACGTTGCCGAATGCCAGAACGAGAAGTTCGAGTCGGAGACGGCGGCGATGCGCGTCGGGTTCGCTGCGTCGCGAATGTCGAGCAGCAGCCCGTAACCACCGCAGGCGCCGCCGGCCAACCCGATCGCGGGATACACGGTGATGTCGTGGCACTGCGTCGGACCGGGACGCGGGCCGGTCCGCGGCGGGCCCTCCACGATCCGGTCGACAATAGCCTGCACGTTGGCGCGCAGGGTTGCACTGTCGGCACCGGTCGGTGCCCCGGTGCCGCCGCGTGCCTTCACGATGCTGTCTAGACGCGTCCGCACGAAGTTCGGCCCCAGTACGATGTCCTGGCCACGGATCGTTGCCGTGAACCCGCCGGCCGCCCGCGCAGAATCGGCGGAATGCTTCGTGCGCGCGATGTCCTCCGGCGCTTCAGCGTGAGTCTTGGCTTCGGTGAGATCCTGGAAGATGCGCGGCGAGCTGACGATGTGGGCTTGCTCCGGATGCGCCAGCGGCACCTGTATCACTTCGATGCGGAACAGCGCCGTGTTCGGATTCGAGTCGGGCTGCGCGGCCGAGCAGCCCGTAAGCTCATTGGGCGCGCGGACCGGTGCCGAGCCTGAGACGTAGATGTAGACGCTCGCCGTGTCGGTCGGCGACGTCACGACTGTGTGGGTGTGCGAGCCGCGGCATGTCTGCACGTCGGTGATGTGCCGCGGATTGGCGAGATCGGTCGCATCGAAGATGCGGATGCCACGCAACCGCTCGTGGCTCACCGTGTCGGTGACCCCCTGTGTGCCGCAGTCGGTCCGACCATTGAGCGCTTCGCCTGAGACGAACAGCAGGTTGCGATAGACCGACACGTCACTCTGCGACCCGGGACACACGAATGCTTTATAGAGCTTCGGGCTCTTGGGATTGCTGATGTCCCACATCTGCAATCCGTTGAAATTCCCCTGGATGACGTAGTTCCCGCGAATCGTCAGGTCCGAATTGATCATCCGGAAATCGCCCGGCGTCGTCCGATTGATGAAATCGGGCGACGGTTCGGTCGCCGAAACGAGGCGCATGTTCCAGAATGCTTCCTGAGCATCCATCCAGCCGGCCCGCAGTCCAATGCGTGGATCGGGACTCGGCGGCGTGGTTGACGAGCTATAGCTCGCGTGCGAGCCCCCCCCGCTGGAAGCACACGCCGCGAAGGCGAATGCGAGAAGTGGAAGGGCGAATGGAAAACGCGATTTCACTGAGAGCTCCGTTTGAGGTCGTCCAGCATGAGAGTCATACGATTGATTTCGGTCGTTTGATCGGCATTGACGTCGGACGCAAAGCGAAAGACGGGGCCGTCCTGTGCGGCGCCAGGCGTCGCGAGCAGCTGTTGCACCATCGTGATCGCGCCTTGATGGTGCATGATCATGTACTGGAGGAACAACCGGTCGAACTCGCGCCCACGCGCCGAATCGAGCTGCGTCATCTGCCGCGGCGTGAGCATCCCGGGCATCAGCATCGGCATGTCGGATCCCTGCATGATGTGGCCACGCGGATCGGCGGGCGGCACGTATTCGCTGCGCTCGCGCAGCCAGCGTTGCGCGAACGCGATTTCGTCTTTCTGCGCGACGACGATCCGCTCGCACAGGGGGCGTAGCGACGGACTCGCATCGTGCGACGCACACCAACCAGCCATCTGAATCGCCTGCGCGTGATGCCCGATCATCCCCGCGATAAAGTGCACGTCCGCGGGTGTGTATGGGGGATGACCGCTGTCATTTCGGGCTTGTTGCGCTGGAGATACCGCTGCTGTGGCTGAGGTGCTACTCTGGGAGGTGTGTCTACTCGATGCACACGCGGCCGTCACCACCGCTGCGAGCGCCGAGACAGCAGCGATTCGATGTTTCATGCGGGATAAAGCTACTTGGATTGGAAGGGCTGACGAGCCCGGTT
>WNEY01002423.1_pt1 | contig 13682 bp, 6 predicted proteins | sample 5400531 | NCBI WGS metagenome assembly WNEY01 (sample SAMN13153338, study PRJNA577476) | soil metagenome | isolation source: 200 cm saprolite under Douglas fir tree site 1 | place: USA:California | collected 2015-04-18
CGAAATGTACTGGAAGACGCGCTACGAGGCGAGCATCGACGGCACGGCCACACAGTATCGCACCCTCGTGAGTTACAAGGACACGCTGGCGGGCGTCAAGCTGGAACCGATGCCGAGCGTTTCGACCAGCACGTGGCGCGACACGCGCTTCGGTCCGCCGGTCGCCGACTCCGGACGCCCCGAGAACGGCGTGATGGGCAACATCTGGACGGTCAATTCCGGCACGGCTGCCATCAGCGTGCCCGCCTCCATGGCGAGCCTACGCTTCTGGCGTAACACGCGGGTTCCGACCTCCGGCGGCACGACGTTGGCTCCCGCATCGCTCGGCTATGAGTGGGACGAGGACCTGGACAACGGCGCCCGCCCCGCCGGCATCATTCACCTCTCGTCTACGACGGTCAATGGCGTCGAGAAAATCGTCGACTTCGGTGCGACGACGGGCACAGGAACGGCGACGCACACTCTGACTCTTTATCGTCACAGCAGCGGCGCACGGGTCTTTGGCGCCGGCACGGTGCAGTGGTCGTGGGGCTTGGACGGCATACACGACGATCACGGTCAAAGCCCCGTGTCACACACGACCGATCTGGCGATGCAGCAGGCGACGGTGAACCTGCTGGCAGACATGGGAGTGCAACCCGAGCTCACGTCGCTTCAGAGCGGCCTGATCGCCTCCGTCGGGTCGACGGATGTCGCCGCGCCGACTTCCATCATCACGTCGCCCGTCACCGGTGGAACGGTCGGAAGCGGTACTCGCTTGACGATCGTTGGGACGGCAGCCGACAGCGGCGGCGGAGTCGTGGCAGGCGTCGAAGTGTCGGTGGATGGCGGCACAACGTGGAGCGCGGCTCAGGGTGGCGCGAACTGGAGCTACGGCTGGGTACCTGGCCCGCTGGGGCAGGTGTCGATCAGAAGCCGTGCGATCGACGACAGCGGCAACATCGAGACGCCAGGCGCTGGCGTGTCCGTCACCGTCGACGCCGGCATCTGTCCGTGCCCCAGCATCTGGCCGAACACAACGGTTCCCTCCGTCGCCAGTGTCGATGATCCCAGCCCGGTTGAGCTCGGCTTGAAATTCCGCAGCGACATCAGCGGCAATATCACCGGCGTGCGGTTCTACCGAGGTCCGAACAACACCGGCACCCACATCGGCAACCTGTGGACGAGTACCGGCACTCAGCTCGCAACGGCGACCTTTGTCGAAACGGATGCGGTTCCCGGATGGCAGCAGGTCCTCTTCGGCGCGCCGGTCGCCATCGCCGCCAACACGACGTATGTCGTGTCGTATCACACCAACGCCGGGAACTATGCGGCTGACCCCGCATACTTCACCAGCCTCGGCGTCGATGCGCCGCCGCTGCACGCGCTACCGTCCAACACCAGCGGTGGCAATGGCGCGTACGTCTACGGCGGAAGCGCATTTCCGACGACGACGTTCAACGCGACAAACTACTGGGTGGACGTCGTATTCGCGCCGGCCGTCGTGGACACCACTCCGCCGGCAGTCTCGGCGGTACTTGCGACTCCGATTGACAATGCCGTCGCGACCATCGCCTGGAGTACTGACGAGGCGTCAACCACGACGATCGATTACTCGACGAATGCATCATTCCCAGCCTCCCAGACCAGCACCGTCTCCGACCCGGCATTCGTCACGTCGCACAAGGTGAGGTTGACCGGTCTGGCCGCGTTCACGCAGTACTTCTATCGGCTCAGATCAACCGACCGCGCCGGCAACTCCGTGACGGCGTATCCGGGAGCGCCCAGTTTCAGTATGCCGGGGCCAACGCTTCGCGATATGACGTCAGCGAACTTCGGCGCCGGCAGCCCAGCCGGCAGCTATGTCTCTGAGACAGACGACGGTGAGGTGATTCTCGCGCCGGCGACCGGCACCGAATTCTCCGGCAGCACTCTGCCGTCGGGCTGGTCGGCGAACATCTGGAGTCTCGGCGGCACCGCTGTCGTCGGGGGCGGGCGGATCACCGTGGATGGCGCGCGCGTCGCGACCTGCGCCGTCGACGTCAACGGCGTGTGTCAGGATCAGTTCAATGTCGGTCCTGGCCACTCGCTCGAGTTCGTCGCAACGTTCACCGGCGATCCGTTCCAGCACTCTGGATTCGGTCAGGCGCTGGCGGCTGGAGGTGAGCCCATCGCGCTGTTCAGCACAACCTGGACCGACGCTAATGGCGCGGAACACTCGGGAAGTTCGCTCGGAGTGCGGACGGGCACGCTCAACGCCTCCGAGACCAGGACAAATCTCGGGAGCGCCTTCCTCAACTCGCCGCACCGGTACCGCATCGACTGGCAGCCGGCGCAGGTCCTCTACTACGTCGACGGCGTGCAGGTCGCCACACATGCGGTGGCGATTGGCGGCCTGATGCGGCCGGTGGCCGCAAGCGACTTCAACGCCTTCAGCGGGAACGTCGTTGTCGATTGGGTCCGGCAGTCGCCGTACGCGGCCACAGGCTCGTTTGTGTCGCGTGTGTTCGACGCTGGATCCTCTGTGCAGTGGCAGTGGGTTCAATGGACGAGCGCAACGCCGCCTGGCTCGAGCGTAGCAATCACCGTGTGCACGAGCGACACGCTGGCAAGCGGCGCCCTGGCGAGTCCGACGTGCGCGGCTGTCGCGGCTTCGGGTCCTTTCAGTGCGACATCACGCTACGTCCAGTACCGGGCGACGCTGTCGACGTCCGACGCGAATGCGACGCCCGAACTGAGCGACGTCCTGATCAGCGTCACGCCGCCATCAGGGCTTGGAACCGGATCGAGCGGACCCGCGATTGCCAGAGACGATTCGTACAGCATGCCTCAGGCAGCCGGTGCGGCACTCCAGGTTCTCGCCCCCGGCGTGCTCGGCAACGACTCAGGCGCGAAGCCCCTGAGGGCGGCAGTCACAAGCGGGCCATTACACGGCACGCTGACGCTCAACATGAGCGGCTCGTTCACCTACACTCCCGCAACGGGCTTCGGGGGAACGGACAGCTTCACGTATAGCGCGACCAACAACATCAACGCGAGCTCGGCCACTGTCACGATTATCGTGGGCGCAGCCAACCAACCGCCTGTGGCGAGCGACGGCGCGCTCACGACCAACGAGGACACTCCGGCGAGCGGGACGCTGAATGCAACCGACGCGGACGGCAACGCTCTCATCTACAGCATCGTCACCAACGGGAGCATCGGCTCGGCCGCAATCACCAACCCGACTACCGGTGCATTCACCTATACGCCGATCGCAAACGCCAATGGCTCCGACACGTTTACATTCAAAGTGAATGACGGGACCGTCGATTCAACTTCAGCCACGATGGCCGTCACGGTCAACCCGGTGAACGACGCCCCGAGCTTCACCAGGGGCGCAGACCAGGCCGTGCTCGTGAACGCGGGCGCGCAGACGGTTGCCGGATGGGCGACCGCGATGAGCGCGGGGCCGGCGAACGAAGCGTCGCAGACGCTCTCGTTCGTCATCGTCAGCAATACCAATGCGTCGCTGTTCTCGGCTCAGCCGGCGATTGCACCAAACGGGACGTTGACTTACACGCCGTCGCTCAATGTGGCCGGCACGGCAACCGTCGCCGCGGCGATCAAGGACAACGGTCTCACAGCGAATGGAGGCGTGGACACGAGCGCGACCCAGACGTTCACAATCAACGTCGCGCGTGGCGGCACGACGACCACTCTTGCGTCCAGTAACAACCCGTCGCTTTTCGGCGTGCCGATCACGCTGACCGCGACGATCACGCCAGCCGCAGCGACCGGAGCCGTCGCGTTCAAGGACGGGGCGAACACGCTCACGTGCGGCACGGGGAGCTCGCTCATAGCCCCGATCGCAACGTGCAAGACCTCGTCGCTTGCTGTCGGCAGTCACCCGATAACCGCCATCTACGCTGGCAGCTCGAGCTACATTGGCAGCACCTCGGCGACGATGTCGCAGGTGATCGACCCGTCGGCCATGTTGAGCGTCCAGTTCATCACGCATGAGATCCAGGACAACACCAACAGGCCAAGGGTCAGGGAGGTGGCCGTTGCGAACGCCCTGGTCAGGGTGTACAAGAAGCGCGACCTCTGCCCCGATGGCCTGATCGTGAGCGGCCGGCCAAAGATCTGGGGGCAGGTGTTCGACGGTCTCGACGGCTACCACGCGACCGGCGACGTGGACCCGGGCTGCCCGGTCGTGCAGGTCGGAAACTATCGCGCTGAGGGAACGACGGACGCAGCGGGCCGGGTGAATATCATCGTGCCGCCGGCCCTCGCGCATCCCGACACGGACTACATCGTGATCGGGCGAACGCTCGACTTCGATGATGTGCAGACGGCCGCTCCGATGGATCCTCTCTATGCGGAGAAGACCCTCGATGTCATCAGGGCCGGCACCCAGAAGAACGTGCTGCTGCACCAGCTGCGGCTCTTCAACGGCAAACGCGTTCCTGGCCGAGACATCGAGGAATTCGGGACCTATCTTGCGATCGTCGAACCTGAGTACATGGATTGGACGTCGCCGGAGGAGCAGTATCCCTTCGTCCTCATCGCGGACGGCGACTGGGGCCTGACCACTTCGATCGCGCCGCCAGAGGGATTCGTCGCGGACGTTCCCGAACTCGCGACCGCGGTCTCGGATGCCGTGACCGCCCTGCAGTTCACGCTGAAAGACGTGGGGAGCGACTGGTCGAAAACCGGCATCACTCACGTGATAACACATAAGGGTGAAACCAGAATCCGCACGTCTGGAATCCCGATGTTCAACCACCAGCCGAATGCCGGTGGTGAGAGCCAGAAAGACGGCCAGACAGACAAGGCGGCTACGCCGCGTAAACCCGCAGCGTTGCTACCGTCGCGTCTCATCGCTGGTTTGATAGGCGTGCTCCTCTAGCGTCAGGCACTGTCAGGGTGGCCGGTCGGTACTGAGGTCAATCAGTGCCGACTGGCTCTCCGCACCGAGATCCGCCTTTCCTCATAGGTTACCGGTCTGCCTCGTTTCGACACACTTTGGCATGCATTTGTGCCATAGTGAGTCACCTGACCTCCAGTTTGGCGTTTAGGACATAAACGTACGTATTGACCTCGGGTAGGTCAATAGAGGACAATTCGCCCTCGGATGAATCACCGAAATTCTGTTGACTTCGATTAGCTCATCGGCCGAAACTACTTGGCCAACAGACGAGTTAAAGCGGTTGATTTCGATATCCGTCACGAGGTGTGTGTGTGGTGACTCCTACGCTTCTCGGCCGTAGTCGGGCCATGTTGGATCTGATTGAAGAGGCGCAGTATGCCGCTCCAAGCGACTCGAAGGTATTGATTACGGGAGAGAGCGGCGTCGGGAAAGAAGTGCTGGCACAGATGATCCATCAGCGCAGCACACGCAGCCGGCACCCACTGATCACCATCAATTGCGCCGGAGTTCCTGAAACACTGCTCGAGTCGGAACTGTTCGGTCACACGCGTGGCAGCTTCACCGATGCGCATCGCGACAAGCGCGGGCTGCTCGAGACGGCCGACCGTGGCACCGTGCTGCTCGATGAGGTCGGTGAGATGAGCATGCGGATGCAGAGCATGCTGCTGCGGTTCCTCGAGTGCGGTGAGATCCAGCGCATCGGCTCGGAGGGGCACCACGCCACGGTGGACGTTCGAATCATTGCGGCGACCAATCGCGATCTGTTCGAGCGCACGCAGCAGAAAGAGTTCCGCGAGGACCTCTACTACCGCCTGAACGTCGTGCACCTCGTCATGCCGCCGCTCCGCGCACGCCGCGAGGACATCCAGCTCCTGTTCGAGCACTTCCTGCGCGTGATGGGCGAGCACTATCGATTACCCATCTGTCAGGTGTCAGAAGAGGCGATCGAGTTGCTCGAGTCATACCATTGGCCCGGTAACATTCGCGAGCTGAAGAACGCCGCCGAGCGCGTCGCCGTGCGCTACCCCGGACAGCTGCTGACCGCGCGCGAGCTGCCGGCGCAAATTGCCGCCCGTCGCTCCGTGACCAAGATGACGGTTGGTGCCGTCTCGACGGCGCCATCGATCGTCGATGTCCTGTACGACCGGATGACGTGCAATGGAGAATCGTTCTGGACAGTTGTGTTCGCGCCGTTCATGTCCCGTGACTTGACGCGTGAAACGGTCCGCGCGATCGTTCGCCGCGGTCTCGAGTGCACGAAGGGCAACTATCGGCTCATCGCTCCGCTGTTCAACTTCCCCCCGACCGATTACAAACGGTTTCTCAATTTCCTCCAGAAGCACGACTGTCACGTTCCCTTTCAGCACTTCCGCCTGATCACGCGCCCGCAGGACGCGCAGGAGCGCGAGCTCACGCCGGGTGCGAAGGCCGGGTAAGGGGACGTCGCGAGTCGAATGGTGGAGGCGGGGGGATTCGCACCCCCGTCCGAAGGCGTAAAACCGAAGGCATGCTACGTTGCATAGCCGTTCCTGAATGTTCGCCCCTGGCGTGAAGGAACGACGGAAACCGCCAGAGACTAGCCTCGAGAAATCTCATCGTCGCCGTCCGAGACAACCGGCGACGACCAGCCTACTAAATGACGTTCGGTCCCCGGCCCGTAGGTTGGCCTGGGCGAACGCTCACAGGTTATTAAGCTGCGAGAGCGAGCTGCGTATTCGCAGTTGTGGTTTTCCACCGGATTTACGAGTCAGTGGAGCTCGGCAACGCATCCTTCGATTATCAACCCCCGTCGAAACTAGTCGCCCCCCCCGAGGAGACTCTCATTCTACGAGCGGGCGCGGACTGCCGTCAAATGATTCTGTCTGTTGGAGTTGTTGGGCTGGGCCAGGCTTGACTTGTCCGTCGTACGACCCGCATAATGCTAGTCCCAGCTTTCGCGCGATTCCCCGCTGTGCGCGGTTCGGCTCGGCGAGCCCACGCCCAGAATGTTTTACCGGCGGACCAGCTTCATGACGATTGAAGAACAGCTCAGGCAAACCTTCGAGACGCTCACCGATCAGCTGCGCGGCGAAATCGACCGTCAGGTTCAGCGCGCTATCGACGCGCACACCGCGTCGGCCGTTGCCGAGCGGGACCGCGCGGCGTCTGAAGTCCGCGCCGAAGCGGCACGCGTCGCCGGCATGAGCGACGTCGCCGTCGAGGCCGCGCGGCAGCAGGGACTCGATGAGGGGCTCGCGCTCGGCCGCGAAGAAGGCCGCCGTCAGGGCGTCGCTGAAGCACGGGAACAGGCCGAGCAGGAGACGCAGATCGCAATCGAGGCTGCGGTTGCCGCCGCCCGCGACGAACGGGTCGTCGACGCCGACGCGGGCGAACGACTCGCCGAGGCGGTGCGCGCGATCGGCCGCGGGCGCTCGCTGACCGAGATCCTCGACGCGCTGCTGGAGCATGCGGGCAGGGCAGCGGCACACGCCGGCGTGTGGCTCGTGGGGGGCGGGAGGATGCGCCAGTGGCGGTCGGCTGGATCGGACGCAGCGCACGAAGATCGGTCGCGCGATCTGTTGTCCGGCGAAGGAGGCGCGATCGCGGAGGCCGCGCGCACCAACGCGGTCGCGTCCGGAGAGGGACGGCTCGCGGTGCCGATCGCGATGAGCGGCGAGGTAGTGGCTGTCCTCTGCGCTGAAGGATTGTCGAATCCCGACGGACCGTCAAATCACGAGAGACTGTCGAAGCCCGAATCCCAAATCCCACATCAATTCACGATTGAGGTGATGACCAGCTACGCCGCGCGCTGCCTCGAAGCGGTTACGGCGTTCAAGGCGGCCCGCGCCCTGACGGAGCGCCCCGGCGCGCCCGGCCCGGATGCCCGCCCGGAACGCGACGACACCAGCGCGGAAGACGACGCGTCGGCGCGGCGCTATGCGCGGCTGCTCGTCTCGGACATCAAGATGTATCACGAGGCTGCGGTGATCGAAGGCCGCCGCGATCGCGATCTCGCGATGCGGCTGGGTGGCGAGATCGCGCGCGCCCGCGTCGCGTACGAACAACGGGTCCCCGCCCACGTGCGGCAGCGTGCCGACCATTTTCACGTCGAGCTCGTCCACACGCTTGCCGATGGCGACGCGACGCTGCTGCGATTGACATGAACAGATCCGGGCTTTTCGCCATCACGCTCGCGGCGGCGTTGCTGACGCCGGCGATTGCGCCGCGCGCGCAGCAGGCCGCTGCGCCGGGCGCGCCGGCGGAGCCGCTGCTGCTGAAGCCGACGATCCATCCACGGCTTCCGCGCGATCTGTCGCAGCTCTGGATGGCTCCGATCGGCTCGGCGCCCGCCGTGAGAGCGCGAACGGCCGCAGTCAGCGACTTCGTCGCGGCGGTAAAGCTGGAAGTGGACGGCAATTTCGTCAGGGCGCTGCCGATCCTCGCGCAGCCGCCGGTCCAGCAGGGCACGCTCGGCCACTACGCCGAGTACTACCAGGGGCTCGCCGAGCTGCGGCTCGGCCGCGCGGCGGATGCGCGCCGCACGTTTCAGGCGCTCGCCGCAAGACATCCGGTCGGGTATCTCGTTGAAGCCGCCGCGCTGCGCGAAGCCGAGTGCGACGAGTCGCTCAGCGATCCGGGTGCGGCGATGGATGTATACGAGCGTCTGGCGAAGAGCAAGACTACTGCGCCAGACGAGGTCCTGATGCGTCTGGGCCGGGCGGCGCGGGCCGCCGGGAACACTGAGAAAGCGACGGAGGCCTTCTCGCGTGTCTTCTACGAGTTTCCGTTCAGCGAGCTGGCGCCGCTGGCGAGCGACGAGCTCGAGCATCTGCCAATTGGACCGATCGCGGCCGGGACGAACCGCTACAAGCTGGAGCTCGGCCGCGCAGAGCGGTTGTTTGGCGCGAAGCGCTACACGCAGGCGCGCACCGCGTTCGAAGGTCTGCGGCAGGCGGCGCAGGGAGACGACCGCGAGCTGGTCCAGCTGCGCCTCGCCGAGTGCGACTATTTTCTCAGGCGCCCGCGCAACGCGCGCGACGGCGTCCGGCCGTACATCGACGCCGCCTCTCGCCAGGGCGAAGCGCTGTTCTTCTACGCGATCGCCGTGCGCGAGCTCGGCGATCAAGACGAGTACTTGCGCGTCGTGCGCCGGCTCGTCAACGACTTCCCGGCGCAGAGCTGGGCCGAGGAGGCGCTGAACAACCTCGCGACCCTGCACATCCGGCAGAGCGATGATGAAAGCGCCGAGCAGACGTTCCGCGAAATGTACGAGAAGTTTCCGACGGGTCACTATGCCGAGCGCGCGGCGTGGAAGATCGGCTGGTGGGCGTACAAGAACGGGCGTTACGCCGACACGGTAAGGGCGTTCGAATCGGCGGCCGCGCAATTCCTTCGATCCGATTACCGGCCGTCCTGGCTGTATTGGTCGGCGCGGGCGCACGAGGGGCTCGAGGAGACGGCGATCGCCGAGGCGCGCTACACGCTGGTCGCGACCGATTACCTCAACACCTACTACGGTCGTCTCGCGGTGAAGCGTCTCGATGGCCGGGTGCCCGAGCAGCGACTGGTGTCGAACGTGCGCAGCGAGCCGCAATCGGCGGTTTCCGGCGCCGCATCACCCGATGATGAGGCTCCGGCCCTGTCACCGCTTCCGCCGAACGAAAGTCTCGTCCGCACCCTGCTCGAGCTCGAGCTCTACGATCAGGCGCTCGACGAGTTGCACTACGCGCAGAAGACGTGGGGCGATTCGCCGGCGATTCAGGCGACTTTCGGCTGGATCTATCACGAGCGCGGCGATTTGCGCGCGGGCATCAACGCGATGAAGCGCGCGTATCCGCAGTACATGGCCGCCGGCGGCGAGCAGCTGCCGCCGGAGCTGTTGAAGGTGCTGTTTCCGGTCAACTACTGGCCGATGATCCGCCGCTACGCCGCCGAGCATCAGCTCGACCCGTACATGATCGCCGCGTTGATCGCGCAGGAATCGACCTTCACGGCCGACGTGAAGTCGGCGGCGAACGCCTACGGCTTGATGCAGCTCCTGCCGTCGACCGGCCGTCAGTACGCCAAGACGCTGCACCTGACGAAGCGCTTCTCGCTCAGCATGCTGACGACGGCGGAAACCAACGTGAAGATGGGCACGGCGTACTTCGCCGATCTCGTCAGGCAGTTCGGCGGGGCGCATTACGCGCTGGCCACCTACAACGCGGGCCCGAACCGCGTCGCCCGCTGGATTTCGGAACGGCCCGGCATCGAGCGCGACGAGTTCATTGACGACATCCCGTTCCCCGAGACGCAGAACTACGTCAAGAAGGTCCTGGGCACGGCCGACGACTATCGGCGGCTCTATGGATCGGACGCGGTGACGCCGGACGCGCGCGACGCCTCGGCGACCGCGACGCTTCAGCCGGCCGCGAAGGCCGTCGGTGCGGCGAAGGCGGGTGCGGCGCCCCCCGCGAAAAGGAAAGCTGCGCCGCCCGCGAAGAAGAAGGCTGCCGCGCGCAGGGCCAAGAAAGCCGCGTAGCCGGCTCTGAACACCTGCCATGAGCCATCAGCCATCAGCCATCAGCCATGATGTGATTCGTTTATGTCCAAGCTGACCGGATCAAAGAAAGCGACGCAGTTCACCGAATCGGTCATCCGCGAGATGACGCGCCTCAACGACAAGTACGGCGCCGTCAATCTGTCGCAGGGATTCCCCGACTTCCCGGCGCCCGCGGCCGTCAAGGACGCGGCGTGCGCGGCGATCAACGCCGACGTCAACCAGTACGCGGTGACCTGGGGCGCGCGGCCGCTGCGCGAGGCCGTCGCGCGCGAGTTCACGCGCCGCTACGGTCTGCCGGTGGTCGCCGATGAGCAGGTCACCGTGTGCTGCGGATCGACCGAAGCGATGATGGCCACGATGATGGCGATCATCGATCCGGGCGACGAGGTGGTGATCTTCGAGCCGTTCTACGAGAACTACGGGCCGGACACGATTCTCTCGGGCGCGACGCCCCGCTACGTCACGCTGCACGAGCCGGACTGGTCGTTCGACCCCGACGATCTCGCTGCCGCCTTCAACGACAAGACGAAGGCGATCATCCTCAACTCGCCGAACAACCCGACCGGGAAAGTCTTCACGCGAGGCGAGCTCGAGACGATCGCGGCGCTCTGCCGCAAATGGGACGCCATCGCGCTGTCGGACGAGATCTACGAGCACATCATCTACGACGGCTGCCGCCACATTCCGATCGCGACGATTGACGGCATGGCGGATCGCACCGTCACGCTCAACGGGTTGTCGAAGACCTACAGCGTGACCGGATGGCGCGTGGGCTGGACGATCTCGCCGCCGTCGCTGACCGGGGCGATCCGGAAGGTGCACGATTTCCTGACCGTCGGCGCCGCCGCGCCGCTGCAGGAGGCGGGCGCGGTCGCGCTCACCCTGCCCGACGATTACTACGCGAAGCTCGCGGCCAACTACCAGCAGCGGCGCGACGTCCTCGTCGACATCCTCGACCGCCATCACTTCACGACCTACAAGCCGTCCGGCGCGTACTACATCATGACCGACATCAGCACGTTCGGCTTCAGCGACGATGTCGCGTTCGCGCGGTACCTGGTCAAGGATGTCGGCGTCGCCGCGGTGCCGGGCAGCAGCTTCTACAAGACCGCGACGGTAGGCCGCAGCAAGCTGCGGTTCTGCTTCTGCAAGAAAGACGAAACGTTGCAGGAAGCCGATCGGCGGATGCAGAAGCTCGTTCCCGCCGGTGTCACACTCCACTAAGACAGAAACCGCGGAGGGCGCCGAGAACGCAGAGAAGAGCTTTCTCTCTGCGCTCTCCGCGTTCTCTGCGGTTTAGTATCTGAGTACCGCCCCGAAGTACACCCCGCCCAACGTGAACTGGCCGGTGTCGGACTTGATCAGATACTCGACGTCGAGCGATCGGTAACCGGCCTTCACGCCGATGTTGTTCGTGAAGTTCATGGTGCCGTACACATCGATGTCGATGTAATGCGCCTTGTACCGCTCGTCGATGCTGTCGGGGATCTTGAAGCCCGTGATGTCGGCGGTGACCGAGATGTTCGGCACCACGTAGACCCGCGCAATGCCGCCCAGCGCCGGGATCGGCCCCCGCGCGCGCGCGAACTCCTGCGCCCGCGCACTGTCGAGCTCGACGCGGACGTCCGTGTATTTCGCTTCGAGGATGAACCCGACGAAGCCCCAGTTCTTGGTGACGAAGTCGTACTCGTACCCGAAACGGTAGGCCTTCCAGTCCATCGTCGAGCTCACCGGCACGGCGAGGGTGTAGCGAATGCCGTTGAAAACGATCGGAACGCTCGGCGTAGCCGTCCCGACGAAGCTGATCGGAATGTATTGGAGTCGGAACTTGTGGCTCTTCGCCGGACGCAGCTGGAGGTTCAGCGCCGGAAACCGCTGATCGGTGAAACCCAGGTCCCGCTTGGCGTTGATCTGCGAGCCCGGCACGCCCGCGAGCGCGCCGGAACCCGAGCTGGCGATGACGAGGTCGGCCGCGGGAAGCCAGAGGTCGGCCGCCGCCTCGATGTGATACGCCTCGCCGGTGGCCGGGTCGTTGAGCGGCCGCGGCTTGAACTGCGCGTGAGCCGGGGCCGGTAGCAGGCAGAACGCCACGGCCGCAAAGGACGCTACGTGAGCCCATCTGTATAGTCGGGGAGCAGGTGTGTTCATGACATGACAGATATCGGCACATGTGCGGCCGCCCTATCGCCCCAGGCGTGCCGAATCGTGACACGTCGCGACAAGTGCTGGCCCCTCAGCACTTTTCGGCCGTTCCATCCTTGAGTTTCGTTGACACTTATGCCTCGACAGCATAAAATCCGGCCGATCGACCTGTCAGCGTGTTAGCTCGCCTTCCCCAACAGGTTTCTCATTCGTTGTTTCATGTCCGTAGTCTGTAGCTGAAGGAGGGATCCCATGTCGGTGTCGCGCCGCGGTTTCCTTCAGGGCTTGGGAGTGGGACGGACCGCGCATGCGTCCGCATTCATGGCCGCTCGTGGCCACGAAGAATACGTCGCGGAAGCCATGGAGCCGCAGGGCGGCCAGGGCGGCCGTCCGATGCGCCCGAATCTCCCGCCTGGAGTGGAAGCCATCCGCATCAGCAGCAATGAAAACCCGCTCGGTCCCGGAAAGGCCGCGATCGCTGCGGTCCTCGGAAAGTTCCCCGAGGCCAACCGCTACCCGTTCAACAGCACGCCGCTCGACGCCGACCTGGAAATCCTGATCGCGAAGTTGAACGCCGGCAAGCGCGAGAACGTCGTCCTGGGCGTCGGATCGCAGGAGCTGTTGAAGAACGCGGCACGCGTCTTCATGTCGCCGACCAAGCATCTGGTCATCCCTTCGCCGACATACGGGGATCCTGCGGGCTTCGCGCAGAACGCTCTTCATTACACCGTCAAATCGGCGCCGGTGACTGAGAAAACGCTGAGGACGGATCTGAGCGTGCTGCTCCCGCTCGTCAAGGGCGCGGGCCTCGTCTATCTGTGCAACCCGAACAACCCGACGGGCACCATCAACAGCGCGCAGGAGATCAAGGACTTCATCGCCGAGGTGAAGAAGACCTCGCCGACGACGGCCGTCCTGATCGACGAAGCGTACTGCGACTACGCGTCCGATCCGTCGTTCGCCACCGCGATTCCGATCGCGCTCGCGACGCCGGGCGTCGTCGTCGCGCGCACCTTCGCGAAGGCGTACGGCATGGCGGGCGTGCGCATCGGCTACGCGGTGGGCGACGCAGCGACCATCAAGAAGATGTCCGCGTGGCGCATGCCGTACAACGTCAACACGTTCGGC
>WNEY01002424.1_pt1 | contig 13681 bp, 11 predicted proteins | sample 5400531 | NCBI WGS metagenome assembly WNEY01 (sample SAMN13153338, study PRJNA577476) | soil metagenome | isolation source: 200 cm saprolite under Douglas fir tree site 1 | place: USA:California | collected 2015-04-18
GCCGTAGCCGGCGGCCCGGCCCGCGATGCTGCCACCCGCAGTCGAGGCGTCATGAGCCGTGGTCGAGGCCCAGAAGTTGTTCTCGCAGACGAACACCACCGGCGCCCGCCACAGCGCGGCCAGATTGACGCCCTCGTGGAAGGGGCCGCGATTGGCCGCGCCGTCGCCGAAGAGAGCGACCACAACCTGGTCGGTCTTCCGCATGCGGATCGAGAGGCCCACGCCCGGAGCCAGCACGCAGCCGGACGTCAGCACCCCGTTGGCGCCGAGATAGCCGACGGACGCGTCGGCGATGTGCATGGAGCCGCCTTTGCCCTTGCAGCAGCCGGTGCTGCGGCCGTAGAGCTCGGCCATGAGCGCTCGGGGAGAGCCGCCCTTGGCGAGCAGGTGACCGTGGCCGCGGTGGGTGGAGAGCACGTAGTCGTCGCGGCGTAGCGCGGCGCAGACACCGACGGCCACGGCCTCCTGACCGATCGAGAGATGGATGAACCCGGGGATGCGGCCGGCCTGGTAGAGCTCGCGCACCCGCTCTTCGAAGTGGCGGATCCGCAGCATGCTCGCGTAGATCTCGAGCAGCTGGACCGGGCCGGGGGCTGGCGTCATCGAGGGTTCTCGGTTCCGGTCGAGAATCTTACCACGTGGCGCTGCGCTCCAACTCTGTCGGGATCAGAGCGGGCCCCGAAAGGCATTGAGCAACCGGAGCGCCCAGCGCGCTCCGGTCCACTCGAGCACCGAGAGGGACGCATACTCCTGCCCGACGGCCAAGAGCCGCTCGGGCCCGAGACCAAGCGCCCGGCAGAGGATCATGCGGTTCGTCCCGCCGTGCGCGACGATGGCGACGGATCCGCCCGTGTGGCCGGCCACGATGCGCTCGAAGGCGGGCCAGGCCCGGGCCTCCAAGTCTTGCAGACTCTCGCCCCCGGGGAATTGAAAGCGCTCCACGTCGGCCATCCACCGCTCGAAGGCCTGCGGATCGAGCGCGCGGATCTCCTCGGCCGTCAGCCCCTCCCAGCGGCCCATCGCGAACTCGCGCAGGGCGGGCAGCTCGACGGGGGCGAGCCCGCGGGGCTCGGCCAGGATGCGGGCACTCCGGCGCGCGCGCTCGAGATCGCTCGAGTAAACGGCCGCGAGCTCGACCTCGCCCAGGGCCTTGCCGAGTACCCGGATCTGGTCCTCGCCCAGCGGCGACAGCGGCACGTCGAGGTGGCCGATGAATCGCCGGGTCTCGGCGCCCACCACGCTGCCGTGACGAATCAGGTAAACCGTCGTCCGCATTCAGAGCAGCCCGAGATGAATCAGCGCGGCCGCCGTGAGCAGGCAGGCGAGCTCGCCGACTTCGACACCCGACCCCAGCACATCCCCGCCGAGACCGCCGAACTGCCTGACGAGAAACACCGACCAGCCCATGACGGCGGCCAGCGCGAGGAGCCAGACGAGGACGCCTCCCGGCCAAAGCAGGACTGCCGCCACGGCGAGCATCGCTGTCCCCCAGCCGGCCACGGCCGGGGAGGAGACGCCAGCCGCGAACTGGGCGCCGAGCCCGCCGGGCACGGTCCGGGCGCGAAAGACCCTCCCGACGAGGAGCGGCGCCGTTCGGCCCAGCGGGAGCGCGACGAGCAGCACGCGCCACCGGATGCCGCCGGGCAACCCGCCGAGCGCCGTCCATCCGAGGAGAAAGGCCAGAATGAGTCCGATCGCGCCGAAGGCTCCAATGCCGCTGTCCTTCATGATCGCGCGCCGATGCTCGTGGTCGCGGCCGGCCAGGCCATCGAGGCAATCGGCCAGCCCGTCCAGATGGATGCCGCCCGTGAGCGTCTTCCACAGAGCGAGCACGAGGGCCGCCGAGACGAGCGGCGGAAACAGCCGGCCGAGGCCGGCATCGGCCAGCGCGAGCGCGCCGCCCAGCGCCAGCCCGATCAACGGGAACCACACCGCGGCGCGGCCGAGCGCGCCGGAGCCCTCGGCTTCTCGTCCCGGCACCGGGACGATGGTGAGAAACCGCAGGGCAAGAATCAGGGGCGCCATGGGAGGAGCGGCGGAGCGAGGGCGCCCATCGCCTCGGGGCGCGCCGGTCAGACGGGAGGGACGGGATTGCGGCGGGGCGGGAACTCCAGCTGCTTGGACTCGGCGTAGGCCAGGCGCTTGATCAGCTCGTCGCGCAGCTCCGAGCCGCCGATGATGCCGTCGACCAGCATCTCGGAGGCGAGCTTGTAGACATCCACGTCGCGGACGTACTCCTCCCGCTTCTGCTGGACATAGGCCGCCCGCTCCGCTTCGGGGAGGTCCATGATCTTATTGTAGTAGACGGCGTTCACGGCCGGCTCGGGCCCCATGATGGCGATCTGTCCCTGGGGCAGCGACAAGGCGGCGTCGGGCTCGAAAGCCGGGCCGCACATGGCGTAGAGCCCTGCGCCGTAGCACTTGCGCACCACCACGCAGATCTTGGGCACGGTGGCCTGGGAGGTGGCGAACACCATCTTGGCGCCGTGGCGGATGATGCCGGCGCGCTCCACTTTGCTGCCCACCATGAAGCCCGAGACATCGGCCAGGTACACGAGCGGGATATTGAAGGCATTGCACAGCCAGATGAACCGCGCGGCCTTGTCCGAGGAGTCCACCATGAGCACGCCGCCCTTGACCTTGGGCTGGTTGGCGACGAGGCCCACGGCGCGCCCGCCGACGCGAGCCAGCCCCGTGATGATCTCCTGGGCGAAGAGCCGCTTGATCTCGAAGAACGAGCCCGCGTCGATCACGCGGTCGATGACCTCGTACATGTCGAACCACTTGCGCTGATCGTAAGGAACGATCTCCTCGATGGGCCGGCCGGGCGCTGAGGGGACAGCCTCTGTCGCGGACGGCCGGTCGCGGTACGACCCCGGCATGAAGGACAGGTACCGCTTGGCGAGGTCGATGGCCTCCTCGTCGGAGGCCGCGAGCACGTCGCCGCAGCCCGAGACCGAGCAGTGCATGCGGGCGCCGCCCAGCTCCTCCAGCGTGGTCTTCTCTCCAATGGCCATCTCGACCATGCGTGGCGAGCCCACGTAAAGGCTCGCCTTGCCGTCTACCATGATCACGCAGTCGGTGAGAGCCGGCAGATAGGCCGAGCCTGCGGGCGAGGGCCCGAAGAGGATGCACACCTGGGGCACCACGCCCGAGAGCTGGACTTCGTTGTAGAAGATCCGGCCCGCGTGGTAGCGCCCCGGGAAGATCTTGATCTGCTCCGAGATGCGACCGCCCGCGGCGTCCACGAGGTACAGCAGCGGCGCCTGCAGCCGCTGGGCCCGCTCCTGGATCCGAACGATTTTCTGCACCGTCTTTTCGCCCCACGACCCGGCCTTGACCGTGTAGTCATTGGCCATGACGCAGACGGCGCGCCCGCCCACCGTCCCGACGCCGGTGACCACCCCGTCGGCGGGCGTGTCGGCCTCCTGGTTGCGCGCGAAGAGAAAGTCCTCCTGGAAGTCGGCGCCGGGATCGAGAAGAAGCTTGAGGCGGTCCCGGACGAAGAGCTTGCCCTCTTCCTTCAGCTTGTCGCGATACTTGACGTGCCCCTGCTCGATGCGGGCCCGCTCCTGGAAGTACCGCTCCTCGCTCACCTTATGGCCGGGGCTTCGGGTTGGGATGGGCCCAGAGGATGATGATGAGGACGCCGTTGCCATAGGAAGGACCGCCGATAACGGCGGGAGCCCCCGGGGCCGCCAGGATATTGGCGTTCATCTCGGCCTGATCGCCCTTGAGCAGGCGCACCTTCATGTGTACCGAGCTGTCCTGCAGCTGATCCGGGGTGACTTCCAGCCACCGCTCACCGGGGATCTGGAATCGCTGCTGGGTGCCGAGCGAGACGTCCACGCGCTGCCGGTCCAGCGTCGTGTAGTCGCTGTAACGGAACATCGCGCGCAGCTGGGGGAGGATGCGTTTCATGTACTGATCCGTTTCGGCGGACGTTGGCGGGGCGACGGGCTGGCCACCCGACACCTGGGACGTTGGAGGATTGGAAGCCTGGAGCACCCGGACTCCGAACCGGATGATGGGCTGCGCCTCGGCCGGCGCCGCCGCCACCGCCAGCGCGGCGAATGCCCAGAGCAGCAGCACCAGCATTGGCCCGAGCAGCGCCTTGAGGCGCTGACGCGCGTTATGCAGCCTCGACATCACGGTCCCGATCGGGCAGTTGAGCACGTCCGCGATCTCGCGGTACGACAATCCTTCGATATCACTCAATATGATAATCGTTCGCGCCTTGGGCGGCAAGGCATCGAGCGCCTCCGTGATGCGCTCCCGCTGCTCGGCCCGCGCCGCGGCCTGATCGGGCCGCGTCCCCGGATCGGGCGTGGTCCGCGCCCACTCCTCCTCGGGCACCCGCTCGGCGCCGAAGGCGCGGGCCTGGGCGCCGCGGGCCCGGTGCCGGTCGGTGGCGAGGTTCATCGTGATGCGAAACAGCCAGGTGTAGAACGCCGATTGCCCCCGAAACGACGACAAGGAATGGAATGCCCGGACGAAGGCCTCTTGCGCGCAATCCCATGCTTCCTCTCGATCGTGCAGAATCTGATACGCGAGGCGCCACACGCGCTGCCGGTACTTGTCCACAAGCGGCTCGAAGGCGTCGACGTCGCCGGCCAGACAGCGTTGAATGAGAGCCTGCTCGTCTTGCCGCGACAGCTCCGGCGGGCGCTCGCCGGCGGGTGGAAGGGGCGGCGTCTCCGGAGGCGTCACCGTTCGACCTCTGCGCCCCCGCGATCTGCATGCGATCGCGGCTTAGACGGCGGGGCGGCAGCCCCCATTCACCGCGCGCGGCGCGTGGCCCGCCGGGGAGCGCGCCGCCCGGCGCGGGCTCGCGCCATCGGACCCTGGAGGACGGCGTCGAGGCCAAGCAGGTAGCTGGCCGACCCGAAGCCCGAGATCTGTCCCGTCGCCGCCGGCGCGATCACGGAGTGGCGCCGGAACTCCTCGCGGGCATGGACATTGGAGAGGTGCACCTCGACCACCGGCAGCGAGATCGAGGCGATCGCATCGCGGAGCGCGATGGAGTAATGGGTGAAGGCGCCGGGATTGATGACGATGGCCTGGAAACCCTCGCGCGCCGCGGACTGAATCCAGTCGACGAGCTCGCCTTCGTGATTCGACTGCCGGCAGACGGCGCGCGCGCCCCGCGCAGCCGCGTGGCGCTGGATCGCGCGATTGATCTCGGCGAGGGAGACGCGACCGTAGACGGCCGGCTCCCGTGTCCCGAGCAGGTTCAGGTTGGGGCCGTGCAGCACCAGGACGGGGCGATTCCCGCGGCGTGCCATTGGTCGCCCAGAATACACCGGCCGCGCGCGCGCCGGCAATAAATACGGGGCGCGCCGAAAACCGTATAATGGCGCGTCAGCGCTCTGGCGGACCGTCTTCGACTTCGGTATCAATCCGCTGGTGTGCTGGGAGCGCCGAGGCGACGATGCGCCGGACCTGCTGTGACATCGAGCGCGCGGCGGCTTTCAGGTCGGAGCCGGAAGGCGGCGGGATGGCGGGATGGAAGGTGATGATCAGGCGCCCGGGCCGTGGGAGCAGCCGGCCCGGCGGCCACGACTCGTGACCGCCGGCGATGGTCACCGGCAGCACCGGGACGCCCAGCGAGCACGCCAGGCGGAAGGCGCCCAGCTTGAAGCGCCCGAGTCGGCCGGTCGCGCTGCGGCCGCCCTCGGGAAAGATCATCACGGCTTCTCCCGATTGGAGAAGCCGAATCGCTTCGCGCGCCGCGCGCGGATCGGCCGCGTCGAGATCGACCGGAAAGGCGCGCAACCGCCGGATCAGCCACGACAGGCCCGGAATCTCGAACAGCGCGTTCCAGGCCATGTAGTAGACGGGACGCCGGACGGGGATGCTGACCAGCGGCGGATCCGCGTAGGTGACGTGGTTGGGAACGATCACCAGCGGTCCCGCGGGAGGAATGTGCTCGATGCCGTCGAACCGCACTCCGAAGTAGAGGCGCGCGCCGAGCCAGATCGCGGGTCGAAACACGTCGAGAACGGGAGTCCGCACGTCTCGATTCTGCCACGGCACCCGGGGAGGAGACAACGGTGGAAGGCATGCCGCAGCCGCTCGTGATCGCGCATCGGGGCGCGTCGGCCGACGCGCCCGAGCACACGATCGCTGCCTTCGAGCTTGCGCTCGATCAGGGTGCCGACGGCATCGAGATGGACGTCCATCTCTCGAAAGACGAGCACCCGATCGTCATCCACGATTTCACTCTCGAGCGGACAAGCGACGGGACCGGCCCCGTCAGGGAGCGCACGGTGCGCGAGCTCAAGCGGCTGGACGGGGGTGGCTGGCGCGGCCGCCCGTTCCGAGGCCAGCGCATTCAAACCCTGCAGGAAGTGCTGGAGCGCTTTCGCGACCGCACGCGATTCTGGATCGAGCTGAAGGGCGGCTCGGACCTCTACCCCGGCATCGAGGAGCGCGTGGTGTCCATGATCGAGATCTACGACGTGCTCGACCGGGCGCTCGTCCAATCGTTCGATCACACGGCGCTGGAGCGGATCCGGACGCTCAACCGTGAGGTGAGGCTGGGGGCGCTCGTCGCCCAGCCTCCGCTCCCGCCGGTCGGGTCGATGCCGGCGGGCGCCGATGCGGTCTGCCCGGCAGTGGATCTGCTGAGCAAAGGCGCGGCGCGGGCGCTGAGTGCGGCGGGGGTGGGCTGCTATGTCTGGACGGTCAACGAGCCGGCCCAGATGGACCGGCTCGTGGAGTGGGGCGTCAGCGGGATCATAACCGACCGGCCGGGCCTATTGAAAGCCCGGCTCGGCCGGTCGGTGTAGTTCTACTCGTCCTCGGTCTCTTCGGTTTCGGCGCCGACGCCGACGGTCTGCATCCGGCGCGACATGCGCTCCAGCTGATCCTGGCACCGCACGCAGGTCGTCACTTCGGGCATGGCGCGCAGGCGGGCGGGCGCGATGGCTTCACCGCACTCTTCGCAGATGCCGTACTCGCCGCCGCGCAGCCGGTCGAGGGCCTCCGCCAGCTTGTTGGCGCGCTCCACGAGCAGGCTGCGGGTCGCGAAGCTCATCTCTCGGTCCTCGTTCAGCCGGATCACGTCCACCTCATCGGCCAGCGGGGTGTTATCGCCAGCGGCGCCGGGGAAATCCTCGAGGACGGTGCCGCCACCCATGTGGCGGATGCGGTCGATGGTGTGGCTCAGCTCCGACTCTAGGCGCTGCTTGATGTCGTCCATGATCTATTGTCCTCCTGGGCCGCGGGTCTTTCGCCCGCCCGCCCGGTCGAATCGGGTCTGGTGCAAGCCCGATGCCGGGGGTGGTCCTCCCGTACAGACGGGGCCAAATCCTCGATATTCAGGACATCCAGGAGGGGGAAAGGAGGGAGTCGGGCAAAATGTCTTTGTGAAAGTAGGAAAAAACGGCAAGCGGTATGTCAATTTCGGGGACCCTGCAGGGACGGACTGACCCTTTATGGCCGCCCGCTGGAGCGCTTCGAACCGTCAGCGAACCGCCATGGGCAAGCATGATCTCGCGGCTGATCGGCAGACCCCAGACCGGCCCCTTCGGGCTTGGCTGTCAGGGTATCGCCCACCTGGCGGAACTTTTCGAAAATCGCACCGACCTGCTTCGGGGGAATGCCGATGCCGCTGCCTTCGACCTCGACCACAGTCTGGGCATCCTCCCGGAAGGCCCGGACTCGACGTGCCCGCCGGGCCGGGTGAACTTGGCGGCGTTCGACAGCAGGTTGGTCAAGACCTGGATGAGCTTGTCGCGGTCGGCGAGCGATTGTGGCCTGCCATCTAAGGCTCCGACGGTCAGGGCGAGGCCCTTTTCCTCGAAGAGCGAGCAGTTGGCCTGAACGGCGTGGGCGACCACCTCGGCCAGCTCCAGCGTCTCAAAGCGCCACTCCATCTTCCCGCCTCGATGCGGGAGAGGTCGAGCAGTTGACTGATCATTCGCGACCGCCGCTGGCTTTCCTGGGTGATGATCGCGAGCAGCTGCTCCTGAAGCTCGCCGCGCCCCACCTCGGCCTCGAAGTCCTTGTGGGTAGTATTGAAGAGCGCGTGATCGATATTGAGAAGAATGGCGCGATCTCGCGTACGCGTATCTTCTTCTCTCTAGTCCCAGAGGCGCGTCGAGAAGTAGCGCTCGCCCAGGTCGTTGAACAGCGTGACGAAGCGGCCACGCGACTCGCGCCGCGCGACGCGCTCGACACCGACCATGTACGCTCCGGACGACTGCCCAACGAAGAACCCGGCTCGCGCGAGTCGTCCGCACATGACGTACGCATCCTCGCTGCTCACCGGGATCCGCTCGTCGATGACACGCTCGTCCAGGATCGCGGGCACGATGTCGTCGGGGCGCCCGAGGGGTTTGAGCCCCTCGATGCCCGGGAAGGCGTCGGGGATCACACAGATCAGGCGGATCTTCGGGTCATGCTCCTTCAGGCGCCTCCCGAGACCGGTCACCGTACCGCCCGTGCCGACGCCGAGGATCACGTGGGTGAGCCGCCCGTCGGTCTGCTCGAGGACTTCGGCCGCGGTCGTCTCGTAGTGCGCGCGCCAGTTGTCGGCGTTGCTGTACTGGTCGCAGAAGAAATAGCGGTCCGGGTCGGCTTCGTATCGACGGCGCACCTCGCGCAGGGCCTCGTCGTAGCCCTCGACCGCATCGGTGAAGATGAGCCGGGCGCCGTGCGCCGAGAGGCGTTTCTTCCGCTCGACGCTGGCATTGTCCGGGATCACGATTTCGACTGGGAGGCCGATCATTTGGCCAATCATCGCGTAGGCGATGCCGGCATTGCCCGACGAGCTGTCTAGTATGGTCTTGCCCGGACGCAGTCGACCGTCGATCAGCGCGGTGAGCAGCATGCGTAATACCGGGCGGTCCTTGAGTGAGCCACCGGGGTTGAGGTATTCCATCTTGGCGAACACCTCGACTTCGGGGAGCTCGTCGCGGAGAAGGTTCACCGGCACCAGCGGTGTGTTGCCCACCGCCCGTAACGCCGGGTAGCGGTCCAGCAGCGGCTCGATGCGCGGGTCCCACGGCATGGCGAGCCTAGCCCCCCCTGACGAACGAGTGTCCGGTCAGTTGAACCTCAGGCGCGCCCAGGGCCGAGGGGCGAGGCCGGTCCCTCCACTGGGCCGCGCAGGAGCGCGTACCGCAGCGCCACCCCACCAGCCAGCGCGAGCGCCGCGCAGGCGCGCACATCCATGCCCGCCGTAATGCCGAGTGCGGGGAGCAGCCAGCCTGCCGCGGCGCCGCCGAGCCACCATAGGCGGCATCCCCCCGGCGGCGAAGGCCGGCCCGAGCCGCGGCGAGCGCGCGTCCACGAGGGCGATGGCGCTGACGCCGAGCATGGTCCACGGGAGGAGGAGGAGCAGTCCCAACAACCGGCCGCGTCGCGCGACCGCCGAGTCCGAGAGTAGGAACCCTTTGTACGCCAGCGCGGCGGGCGCCAGCGCGAGGAGCGCCAATGCCGTCCACCGCTACGAAGGACTCAGGGCCGCAGCGAACGCCACGAACGCGTAGGCCAAGACGATATAGACGCCCACGACATGGGCGACGTCGGGTGGAATGTCATCACCATGTGATGGAAGCGATCTGGCCGGCCGACGTCGTGCACGAGGATGCCGAGCGCGATCCAGCCCACGGCGTTGACGGTGCGAGACTCAAGTTGGAGCGGCACGGCTAGATGATACCGCACCTCACCGCTGCTGCGCCCCCCCCGGCTGCAGCGCTCCCAAGCTCTGCCGCGCGCCCGGCTTTGTGCCGACGAGCTGGCGCTTCATCCAGACCGCTCAGCGATCTCGGTCGCCCGAGACCTCCTCGTTAGTCGGCGACAGCGATGGCCAATAACCGCCGAGCAGGCCGCGACAGCGGGCCCCCCCCGAGATACGCAACCAGCCCGATCGCACTGAAGTAGAAGCACCCGTGCGAGTTTTATCGTCCGTCCGCCTCATTGGAGCCCCGGGTGGGCCGGAAGGTTCCGGCGGCGACCCTCCCGGGGAAGGGACCGCAGGTCGCGTGCTAAATTCATCCGTTCTCGACACCGAAATCAAGACCCGGCTGCGCGCGGCGCAGCCCCACCGGGACTCGCACCGTATCTCGGCGGGGCTCTGCCCCGGTGGCATTCCGGGGCCTTCGCGGGCATAGTTGGAGAGTGACGGCGGGCCCGCTTCTCCTCGCCTGTGTGATCACCCTGGTGCATTACACAGGGGTCTACATGCGCGTGCCGCTGCTTCCCCTCTACGCCAGGGCACACGGGGCCTCGCCCGCCGAAGTCGGTGGCATCGTTGTGGCGCACATGGGCTGGCCGCGCTGACGGCGGTGCCCTTTGGCCTCGCGTCCGACCACTGGGGGCGCGCGCGCCTTCTGTTCGCCGGCACGCTGGTGAGCGCGCTGACCTCCTTCGCGCTGGCAGGCGTGACGACCCTCTGGGCGCTGGCGCTCGTCTACGCCGCGGCCGGGTTAGGCGTGGCGGCCTTCACCCCGTCCATGATGTCGCTCGTCGGCGACGCCGCGGAGCCGGGAGCCATCGCACGCGCCTACGGCTGGTACACGACGGCGCTGTACGCGGGCTTCGGCTTCGGACCCATCCTGGGTGGTGTTGCGGGCGAACGCTGGGGCGAGCGTCCGGCATTCCTCGCGGCAGGCGGGATCATCATCGTGGCGCTCGCGCTCGCAGCCATCTTGGTTCCACGGGTGCCGTTGCCCACTCGTTCACCCGCACGCCACAACATCAGCGCCGTCATGGCCAATCCCAAGGTCCTCGCGAGCTGGATCGTCACGGTGGCCGGGATCGGCGCTCTGGGGAGCGTGCTCACCTTTTTCCCCCTGCTGGCGCGCGAGCGCGGGCTCGGGCCCGCCGCGACCGGCCTTGTCCTCGGCGTGCAGGCGCTCGTGAACACGGCGACTCGGGTGCCGGCCGGGTGGGTGCTCGATCACTCGCGCCCACGCCAGCCCTACATCCTGGCGGGCATCCTGCTGACGGGGCTCTTGACCGCGATGCTCCCGCTGGCCCATCGGCTGGAAGAGTTCCTCGTTCTGGCTGCGGCCCTCGGTTCGGCGCTCGGCGTGGCGTTCGTAGCCGTCGGCACCGTGCTGGCCGAGGCGACGACACCGGCGACCCGGGGCGTGGCGATGGGCGGCTACAGCACCTCTCTCTACCTGGGTTTCGCTATCGCGGCCTTCGGTCTCGGCCCCGTGATAGACACGTGGGGATACGGGACTGGCTATGCCGTGGCAGGCGGGTGTACCGCCGCGATGGCGGTCGGCGCCACGATACTCGCGCAGCGGGGCCTCCGGAAGCGCTCGTGCTCCACATCCTGAGGAGGTGATCGACCGGAAGAGTCCGCATGAATACGATGCCGCTCAGAAGAGAGGTCGTGGTTGTTGGTGACCCCGGGGCAGCCTCGCCCCGAACGTAGCGCGGCCGCCTTTTGGGGCAGCGACGGGTGGGCAGCCAAACAGCGGGAGGTTGCCGGGACACCCGCAACCCCTCGTCGTCCCGGCGCGGAGCTGCAACGCACGGCTTGCGTGCGGTGTCGACGGCGCGCTAAGGGGACCACACGTGCGATCGCGAGATCCCGGGGTAGCCGCATCCTCCATGAGGTTGTAGGGGCGACGAGCCCCACCCCGTGCAGGGCACAATCTGCCTAGTGCCCACGCTCACATTCTGGCGGAAGCCTGCCTCCCGGAACTCAACCCCGGGGACTGCTCACCTCGTTGTTGGGAAAGATGTCATAGGCATAGTCGTGGGCGGCCAAGGCGACCTTGTTCAGGGTGCCTGCTTGAACGCGTTTGACGATCTCCTCGCGGGAGAGGTCGAAGATCGCCTCGAGAATCTGCGCGCGCTCCTGCTCGTTCGCCTGCCCCACGACGAAGAGCACGCGGGCGCTGTGCTGGATGTACCGGGGCGAGAGCAGCTGGCGCTTCAAGAGCTCCATGATCACGGGCGCTTTGGCGCGGTCAAAGCGACCCGGATCGCCGCGGCGGTCCAGCTCGGCAAAGAACTCCGACGTCCATTCGTTGTGGTAGTGCCACAACTTCTCGAACAGCTCCTTGGTGAAGCGGGTCCCGGCCTTGACCGCGAAGGCGTTCACGGACGGCACGACCCCATCTTCGGTGAGCGCCGGCCGTTTGAGGTAGCCGTCCTTGGTGATGGGGGCCTGGTGATGGACGAGGGCCCATATCCAGGACACATCGATCCGGTAGGTGGCGAGGTCATTCATGAACCGCAGCAAGAGTTCGTAGTCGTCGATGGCGGCCGCGAAGTTACCGTTTAGGATCTGGAAGCCGTAGTTCGCCGCCATGTAAAACGCGTGTTGGATGTGCTCAATGGTGATCTCGCCCTTCGGGACGCCGTAGATGCTGTCCCAAAGCTCTTGCGAGAAGAGTTTCTCCGGCGTGTTGAACATGTCCTTGGTGATGATCCAGGGCGTGATCTTGCCCTGCGGGTTCAACAAGCCACGGGAATGCAGCAGGCGCCGCTCCGCGTCAACGAGACCACTGGCGACCGTCGGCACCGGTTTGCCCTTCACGTCTACGGCTTCTCCCGGCGCATCGAGGATGGCTTGGAGCTGAGTCACAGGAGCCCGCAAGGGTGCATTGCCAGCGGCGACGTAGGCTGGTTCCGGGCTGGCAACCCAGCTTTGCCGATAGGCATCATGGAGTCGTCCCTTCACTCGGCCTGCAAGGATGTCCTCCAGGGTGGGCTGTTGACCTGCGGGCAGGGGCTCCCCGGGCACAAACATGAGACCCAGCAGGCGCTCTCGCAGCTTGTCGATGACCATCGCACGCAGGGCCAGCGGGTTATACTTCGAGCGGCCGTAAGGATCAGTCCGTTGGTAGATCATGACCGCCGCCATACCGCCAATGGGAGCCCCCTGGCTGAGCTCGCCATTCTTCATGCCGGCCATGAGCATCATCAGCGCGTTATACCGTTGATACGCAATCATGTTCGGGGAGGCCATGCCGATCGACTGCGGATCCGGAAAGATGCCCTGCGGGTCGTCCTTCCATATCTCAATGAGGCTGGCCAAGTAGTCCCAGCGGCCCACGTTCGTCCCAAGGAGCCGACGCCGCAAGACCCAGGCGATCGCGGGTAAGAACCGGCCGGCATTCCCCTCCTCATAGAGGACCTTGATCTTGATGGTGCCCGGCTGGACGCCGATCATCCCTTCCAGGCGCGCCAAGAGCTTCTCCACAATGAGGGCTTCCTGAGGGGTCTGAATCTTCGGGAGGTAGTAGTACACGCCGGTGCCGGCGCGCGTGAGGGACTCGTAGTTGTTGACGGCCCAGAGAAGAATGATGGGAATCATAGCGGGCACGGGTTGGCCGTCGACCGTGATGTGGTCGTACCGCACGTGGATGCCGGGAGGCCGAGCAAACCGGGTCGGCCACTGCGCCGGGGACGTATTGATCTTATACGCGCGCCGTTGGCTTTTCTTCATCACCTCATAGGGGCGATCGGCCCAGCGGCCTTCGAGAATCTCTTTGGCGTTCTGCATGGCCGCGAAAATCCCCACGGGCTCATTTTTGGGCGTGCCGTCGGGCTGGAAATGGGGAGGGGAGGCGTCTTCGAAGTCCGGCATATTCATGGGCGCCGGGCTATTCAACGCGTTGAAGGCCATGTCCAGCGGATGCCACGGCCCGGTGAGCTCCAAGCCGGGATTCGTCAACGGGTGGGCGTCCTGCGGGATGGGCACCTCGTC
>WNEY01002425.1_pt1 | contig 13678 bp, 8 predicted proteins | sample 5400531 | NCBI WGS metagenome assembly WNEY01 (sample SAMN13153338, study PRJNA577476) | soil metagenome | isolation source: 200 cm saprolite under Douglas fir tree site 1 | place: USA:California | collected 2015-04-18
GCAGAAGCCGATGCGGGCGCCGCAGGTCGTGGCGCGCTGAGCGAGCACCGGGCAGCGGCGACGCCTCAGCGCAGCGCCGCCGCGATGTTGCCGCCGTCCACGGTGGTCACGTCGCCGGTGGTTTTCAGCTCCAGCGCCTGGTGCAGGAATGCTTGCGCCACGTCGTCGGCCGTCACCTCGCGGCCGAGCAGGTTGCCGCTCATGTAATCCTTCTCGCTCAGCCCGCGCGCCTTGGAGCGTTCGGCGATGAACGCGTCGGTGAGCAGGCCTGAGCGGATGCGATCGGCATTGACCGCGTTGGCGCGGATGCCGTCCGCGCCGTAGTCGAGCGCGTATTGCCGAACGAGAAAGAGCGTTGCCGCTTTGGGCAATCCGTAGGGCCCGAAATTCGGTCCCGGATTCACCGCCTGCTTCGACACGTTGAACAGGAGGCAGCCGCCGGTCGATTGTGCCAGCATGATCTTCACCGCCGCCTGTGCGACCCGCTGATGGCCGTAGAAATTCAACTCGAAGCTCTTGCGCAAAATCTCCTCGTCGACCTCGCCGATCCGGCCCTGCCAGGCGGCGCCCGCATTCGACACCACGATATCGACGCCGCCGAAGGTCGCGACCACTCTCTCGAAGGCCGCTCGCACCGACGCGGCGTCGGTCACGTCGCATTTGACCGCCAGCGCCGTGGCGTTGATCGCACGAGCCTCGTTCCTGGCCGCGGTCTCGTCGAGGTCGAGCAGCGCGACCTCGGCGCCCGCGCCGGCGAAAACCTTGGCGGTTGCTGCGCCGATGGCGCCGCCCGCGCCGGTGACGACCGCGATCTGGCCGGCGAGCGGCTTTTCCACCTGCGCGCCGAGCTTGGCCTGCTCCGGCGGCCAATATTCGACATCGAACATCTCCGCTTCGGAGATCGATTCGAAGCGGCCGATCGCCTCGGCATCGGTGATGGTCTCGATGGCGCATTCCGCGAGGTCGGCGGCAATGCCGGCGTCCTTTTTCGAGCGACCGAGGCCGAATAGCCCGAGCCCCGGCACCAGCGCGACGCGCGGCAGCGGATCGAGCATTTTCTTGGATTGGCCGGCGCGCGCGTTGTTGCGCGCGAAATAGGCCTTGTAGTTCCCGACGAAGGCTTGCGTCGCCGCGCGCACGGTGCGCTTGAAGTCGCTGATCTTGCCGTCCTCGGGCGCGGGCACGACCAGCGGCCAGTTCTTGGTGCGGATCGTGTGATCGGGCGTCACCACGCCCGCCTGGCTGTAGCGGACAAGCTCGGCGCCGTTGACGAAATCGAGAATCGCCCGATTGCTGCGGAAATCGAGGATCAGGCGGCGCCACGCGCCTTCGATCTTCTCGTCCTTGAGGCTGCAGGCGCCGCGCAAGAGCGGCGCCACTGCGGTAACCGAGGCGATTGCCTGCGGCAATTGCGCGGTGACGAAGACCGCTTTCCGGTTCAGCGCGAGCCGCTCCTCGGCAAGGCTCACCAGCGCGATCATGCGCTCGTAGGCCTCGCGCGCGCTGTCGCCGAAGGTGAAGATGCCGTGCTTGTGCAGGATCAGGCCTTCGACGTCGGGCCGCGCGCCGTGGACATCGGCGGCTTTTTGCGCGAGCGCGAAGCCCGACATGACGTAGGGAACCACGCCGACGCGGCCGTCATAGAGCTGCGCGCAGATCGCTTCACCGTCCGGCTGGTCGACCAGGCTCAGGACCGCGTTCGCGTGCGTGTGGTCGACGAATTTGTGCGGCAGGAAGGCATGCAACAGCATCTCGACCGACGGGCTCGGCCCGGTCGGGTCGAGCAGGCTCGCGCGCTGGATACGCAGCATGTCGGCGTCGCTGAGCGCGCCGCGCGACCGCAGCTTGCGCAGGCGATCGAGCCGCACCGCCGCGAGCCCCGCGGGCTCGATTGTCGCCATGTCGGCGCCCGAGCCCTTGACGCACAGCGCTTCGACCTCCTCGCCGAGGAGATCGGGCATCGTCGTCTTCACCGATGTATTGCCGCCGCCGTGCAGCACGAGCTTGGGATCGCGGCCGAGCAGGCGTGTCGTATAGACGCGCAATGCGAGATCGCGGCCGACGCCGTCGCGGGCGTAGCGGTCGACGATGGCTTGCGCCTCCTTGTCGACCCAGCCGCTTCTCATCTCAGCCCTTGCCGAGCACGCGCTTGCTCCACCAGCCCGAGCGGCGCGGACGATCGCTGTCCTCGCTCTCCGCCGGCTCGCTCACGATCGGCTGCGGCGCCTCGACCGGACTATGGGGAACGGGCACCATCGATTCGCCGGAGAAGACCATCGGCGCGGGCTCGCGCACGGTCGAGCGCCGGCGCGCCGGCTCCGGCGCCGCGGTCTCGGGCGCTTCCGTAGCGGCGACAGCAGGGATCGCGGCCGGCGGCGGCCGGTCTTCCGGCGGCTCGTAGGCTGATTGCGGGCGCATCTCGCTTCGCGCCGGCTCCGCTGGCGGCTCGCGCAGGACTGGTTGCTCGTGCCCGGGTTCCGGGGCTGACACTGCGTCGAGATCAGCCGCTGCGCGGCTCAATTCGGGCTCGGCCGCGTGACCATTGTCGGACGCGAACGGTGCCTCGCCCTCGCGGTCGCGGCGATTGCGTCTCCCGCCGCGCCGTCCGCGCCGGCGCCGGCGGCGCTCGGCGTCGCCGCGCGTTTCGCCTTGCGTCTCGGCCACGCCCGCGCCCGCCTCGACCGCTTCGTCCGCGTCGGCGTGGTCGTCGCCACCGGCTGTCGCTTCGGCGCGCTCGATCTGATCATCCGGGAGGGAGTCGCCGTTGCGATCCTGCGGCAAGGCGCCCTCGCGCTCGGCTTGGAAAGCGCCGCTGCCTTCGCCGCCACGGCGTCCGCGCCGTCGCCGCCGCTTTCGGCCGCCACGCTCGCCCTCGGTCCGTGCCGCGTCGGGCTCGGCCGCGATCGCCTCCTCTTCGGCTTCGACCGCCTCCTCCTCGGATTCTTCGTCCGCCGGCTCATCCTCGATCTCGGGCTCGGCCGGGACGGCAGCCGGCGCCGCCAGCGCCAGCGCCTTCGCCTGCTCGAGGCTGTGCACCTGCTCGCCCTTTTCGATGACGAACGACAATTGTCCGCCGATCGTAGCGTCCGCGTTCACCATGATGGTGATGCGGAAGCGCTCTTCCAGCGCGCGCAGATGGGCGCGCTTGTGATTGAGCAGATAGAGCGCGATCTCGGCGCGCGTGCGCACGATCAGATTGTGGGTGGCGCCCTTGAGCAGCATTTCCTCGAGGGAGCGCAACAGCTGCAGCGCGACCGAGGATACCGACCGGACATGGCCGGTGCCGCCGCAATGCGGGCACTTCTCGGTCGAGCTCTCCAGCACGCTCGAGCGGATGCGCTGGCGCGACATTTCGAGCAGACCGAAATGCGAGATGTGCCCGACCTGGATGCGCGCGCGATCGTGCCGCAGGCATTCCTTGAGCCGGCGCTCGACCGCGCGGTTGTTGCGCTTCTCGTCCATGTCGATGAAGTCGATGACGATCAGGCCGGCTAGATCACGCAGGCGCAGCTGCCGCGCGATCTCCTCGGCGGCCTCCATATTGGTCTTGAGCGCGGTGTCCTCGATGTGATGCTCGCGCGTGGCGCGCCCGGAATTGACGTCGATGGCGACCAGCGCCTCGGCCTGGTTGAGCACGATGTAGCCGCCCGACTTGAGCTGCATGACCGGCGAGAACATCGCGTCGAGCTGGCTCTCGATCCCGAAACGGGTGAACACCGGCAGCGTATCGCGGTAGAGCTTCACGTTCTTGGCATGGCTCGGCATGAGCATGCGCATGAATTCCCGGGCGTCCCCGTAAGCCTCGTCGCCGGCGACGACGATCTCGTCGATGTCCTTGTTGTAGAGGTCGCGGATCGAGCGCTTGACCAGCGAGCCTTCCTCATAGACCAGCGTCGGCGCGGTCGATTTCAGCGTCAGATCGCGCACCGTCTCCCACAGCCGCAACAGATATTCGAAGTCGCGCTTGACCTCGGTCTTGGTGCGGCTCGCGCCGGCGGTGCGCAGGATCACGCCCATGCCCTCCGGCACTTCCAGGTCCTGCGCGATCTCCTTGAGCTTGCGGCGGTCCTCCGCGTTGGTGATCTTGCGGCTGATGCCGCCGCCGCGCGCCGTATTCGGCATCAGCACCGAATAGCGGCCGGCGAGCGAGAGATAGGTGGTGAGGGCGGCGCCCTTGGTGCCGCGTTCCTCCTTGACCACCTGCACCAGCATCACCTGCCGGCGCTTGATGACCTCTTGGATCTTGTATTGGCGGCGCAGCCGCGGCATGCGCTCGGGCACTTCCTCCATGGCGTCGGCGCCGCCGACCGATTCGATCACTTCGTCTTCGGCCTCGGCGCCGTGGCCGTTGACCTCGGTGATGTTGTCGCCGGCTGCGGCGTCGTGGGCTTCGGCGGTGCCTGCGTCGCTCTCGTGGCTTTCAGCCGAAGCGCTGTGCTCGGCCGGTTCGCCGCCGTCGCCGACGTCCAAAGACGGAGCGTCATCTCCGGTCGGAACCGGCTCCGCGGCACTGCTCGCTTCGAGGCGTGCGAGCTCGATCGACGTCTCGGCGGCGACCGCCGGAGCTTCCTCGGGGGCGACCGCGTGCTCCGGCACGTTCTCCGGCGCGCCCGGTTGCGGCGATGCGTCTTCGGTGATGCCGGCCGGTGGCGCCATATGCTCTGAGCCCGCCGCCATGGCGGCGATCTCGTCGGCAGACTCGAGCGGCTCGCTCTTGATCTCGTCGCGCGGGCGGCGTCCGGCCGAGCGCTCGCGGCGTCCGTTGCGGCGGCCGGCGCGGGTGTCGGCCTCGGCGTCGGCGGCGCGTTGCGCGCGTTCCTCCTCGGCGATCAGGGCTTGCCGGTCGGCGACCGGGATCTGATAGTAGTCGGGATGGATTTCGCTGAAGGCGAGGAAACCGTGGCGATTTCCGCCGTAGTCGACGAAGGCGGCCTGCAGCGACGGCTCGACGCGCGTCACCTTGGCCAGATAGATATTGCCGCGAAGCTGTTTACGGTTGGCCGATTCGAAGTCGAATTCCTCGACACGATTGCCGCGCAGAACGACCACCCGGGTCTCCTCCGGATGGGTCGCATCGATGAGCATTTTGTTGGGCATTGAACAATCTCTTGACGGCAGGCCGGCGCACGGCCGTCCTTCGTCGCCACGCGGGCGGCGCAAGACGGCGCGACCAGGACCCTGCCTGACTGTGGTTGAACGGATAGGCCGTGAGCGTGCGAGAGGAAATCGCATCGGCGTCGCTGCGCGACGCGGGGTTGTTGCGAGTGCGATGGGGTTGGTTCTCGACGCGCGGTCGTAGCATGACCCTCGGCCCGTGACGGGGCGGCAGCGCGCGGGCGCCGCCGCGGTTTCTGTTGGCTGGCGGTTTCATCGCGAGGTGGCTCAGCTCTTGAGCCGCCACGCCGTCGCCCGAGGCATTGCGCCCCGCACGACACCGGTTGTCCTCTACAAGGGCATGGGCCTCGAAGGCCAACTGCCTTCCCGCCGATGCGAGAGGCCGCAGGCCGCTGCCGCCAAGGTCGCTCCCGTCGTCGATTGTTGGGAGCGGGCGCTTGGGCGGCCCTGCCGGATGCCCGAACGCGGTACAACCGGAACCTTAACCGCCAGCAACCCTTCATACGGTGGCGCCCGGACAATAGCAAGGCGCGCCGTCCCAGGGCTTATGTCCGCAATATATGGTGTGCCACCGGCCGCGCTGCCACAGCGCGGCGGCAGCCGCACCGCCGAATCGCGCGGTTGCAACGGTAGGGGACCCGTCCGCGGCAAAGTCCCGTTAGGAGAACTTCAACTCCGTGATATCTCCTGGACGCAGCGCGTTGATCGCGGCCACAATTTGCGGTTCATGGCCACGAATCTTCGGCCAACTGGTCGTGGGCAGGACCAGAATCGCCAGTCCGTGTTCACGCCGGCGCCAGACTGCGTTCGGCGTGCCGCAGGACTTGCTCCACGTGCTCGCGTGTCACGCCAGGGAACCAGGCCAGGAAATCGTCGACCCGTGCGCCGTCTTCGAGGTTCTCGAACAGCGCTCTAACGGGCACGCGCGTGCCCTTGAACAGCCATTCGCCGCTGACCTTTCCCGGCACGCGTTCCACCGCCGGACATTCACTCCAGTCGAGCATGATGTGATCCTACGGAGTGCCATGCTGCCCCGCAAGCATACACCGACGGCCGTGACGGTGACCGAGCCCCAATGTAGGGTTTGGACGAAATCCTGGTTGATACCATCCGTCGTGCGGTTGCCGGGCGGCCAGAGAGCCGCCAGCTTAAGTTCCAATTAACCATCGCTCCGTAATGGAGTAAGACAGTCCCCGGGAGGGGCCCCTCGGAACATGTCCGTCCGCGCGAGCTTGGCTCTGGTCTTCGGCGCGCTGCTGCTCGGCCCCGCTGTCGCGGCCGAGCGCACCGGCGCGACTCCGCCGCAAACGCGCCTGACCAACGACTTTCCGGTGGCGACCGAGGTGCGGCTCGGCGGCGACGACAGCCAGACGCGCCTGGTCATCGATCTCAGCCACAAGATCGACATCCGCGCCTTCACGCTCGCCAACCCCTACCGGGTGGTGGTCGACATGCCGCAGGTCACGTTCCAGTTCCCGCCCCGGACCGGGGATACCGGGCGCGGCCTGGTCAAGGCGTTCCGCTACGGTCTCGTCATGCAGGGCGGCTCGCGCCTGGTCATCGACCTCGCGCGCCCGGCGCGCATCGACAAGGCCTTCGTGCTCGATGCCGTGAACGACCAGCCGGCCCGCTTGGTGATCGACCTCGCAGCCAGCGACCGCGAGACCTTCATGCGCTTCATCGCGCTCGAGAACCGGGTCCCGGACAAGGTGGCCCGCAAGCCCGAGCGCAACGGCGACGGCAAACCGAGCGCGGATCCGCGGCCGCTGGTGGTCATCGATCCCGGCCACGGCGGCATCGACAACGGCACCCGGGCCGCGAGCGGGGAGATGGAGAAGACCATCGTCCTCGAATTCTCGCTGATGGTGCGCGACAAGATCGAGAAGACCGGCAAATACCGCGTCGCGATGACCCGCAGCGACGACACCTTCGTGGCGCTCGCCGACCGCGTCGAGCTCGCGCGTTCGCGCCAAGCCTCGCTGTTCATCTCGATTCACGCTGACGCCCTGGCGCCTCGGGAGGGTGACGCCCAGGGGGCGACCATCTACACGCTTTCGGAGCGCGCATCGGACGCCGCGGCTGCGCGCTTTGCCGAGGCCGAGAACCGCGCCGACGTGATCGCCGGTCTCGACCTTTCGGCCGAGCCGAACGATGTCGCCGGCATCCTCATCGACCTTGCCAAGCGCGAGACCAAGACGTTCTCGCTGCAGTTCGCCCGCACGGTGGTCGGCGAATTGAAGAACGCCGTAAGGCTGCACCAGAATCCTATGCGGTCGGCACGCTTTGTCGTGCTCAGAGCCCCCGACGTGCCGTCGGTGCTGGTCGAGCTCGGCTACGTGTCGAACAAGGAGGACCTGAAATCGCTGGTCTCGGCGGAGTGGCGGGGACGCTCGGCCGACGCGATCGTGCAGGCGGTCCATACCTTCTTCACGACCCGCCTGGCGGGTGGCCAGAATTGAAAGTTTTCGAGGCGCCACGAGTGACGCGTTTTCTGCGGCGAACCGGTCCCCACTTCGCCGGAAAACGCTACGATTGGCCTCAGTTTCAACATAAAACAGCGCGACTTAGGTAACCGACCAAGCCTGCGGGGGTAGGGGACGGCGTGAGGGACAAGCTCAAGGCTTTGATCATTGCCGGTCGCGGTCGGAGGGCTGGCGGATGCTGCGGCCCATACCGGTCGCGGCAGGGGGGACACCGGCGATGAGGCTATTGCTGCGGTTCGTCGGCTTGCTGTTTGCGGCCGGCACGATCGTTTTCATCGTCGGGATCGCCGGCGTCGCCGGATTGCTCTGGCATTTCTCCCGCAGCCTGCCGGACTATTCCCAGCTGCAGGACTATGAGCCCGCGGTCATGACCCGCGTGCACGCTTCGAACGGCGCGCTGCTCGCCGAGTATGCGCGCGAGCGGCGTCTCTACCTCCCGATCCAGGCAGTGCCGAAGCTCGTCATCAACGCCTTCATCGCGGCCGAGGACAAGAACTTCTACGAGCACGGCGGCATCGACTTCTCCGGGATCGCGCGCGCCGGGGTGGCGTACATACAGAACTACGGCAGCGGCCGCCGCCCACAAGGCGCCTCCACCATCACCCAGCAGGTCGCCAAGAACTTCCTGCTCACCAATGAGCTGTCCTGGTCGCGCAAGATCAAGGAAGCGCTGCTGGCGATGAAGATCGAGCGTGCCTTCTCCAAGGAGAAGATCCTCGAGCTCTATCTCAACGAAATCTATCTCGGCATGGGCGCCTACGGCGTGGCCGCCGCGTCGCTGCTCTATTTCGACAAGTCGGTGCACGAATTGTCGGTCTCCGAGGCGGCCTATCTCGCGGCGCTGCCCAAGGCACCCAACAACTATCACCCATTCCGCCAGCGCGAGCGCGCCTTCGAGCGTCGCAATTACGTCCTCGATCGCATGGCCGAGGACCGCTACATCACCGCGCAGGAGACGGAGAAGGCCAAGAAGGAGCCGCTCAAGATCACGCTGCGGCCGACCGGCGCGCACATCTTCGCGGCGGAATACTTCGCCGAGGAGGTCCGGCGCTACATCAACGACAACTACACCGAGAAGAAGCTCTACGAGGGCGGCCTCTCGGTGCGCACCACGCTCGATCCCAAGATGCAGGTGCTGGCGCGCAAGGTGCTGGTCGACGGCTTCGTGAGCTTCGACGAGCAGCAGGGCTATCGTGGCGCCGCCAGCAAGCTCGAGCTGGTGGGCGACTGGGGCGTCAAGCTCGCCGAGGTCAAGGCGCTGTCCGACGTGGCGCCGTGGCGGCTCGCGGTGGTGCTCGAGACCAGCGATCAATCCGCACGGGTCGGATTCCAGCCCGCGCGCGAGCCCGGCGGCGCCGTCAGCAAGGACCGCGACACCGGCACGGTGGCGCTCGAGGGCGTGAAATGGGCGAAGGCGGCAAGCGGGCCCTTGAAGGGCAAGGCGCCGACCAAGGTCTCGCAAGTGCTGGAGCCGGGCGATGTCGTCTACGTCGAGCCGCTCGCCGGCAAGGACGGCCAGTTCCGCTTGCGCCAAGTGCCCGAGGTCTCCGGCGCCATCGTCGCGATGGACCCGACCACCGGCCGCGTGCTCGCCATGGTGGGGGGCTTCTCCTACGACCAGAGCCAGTTCAACCGCGCCACCCAGGCGCTGCGCCAGCCCGGCTCGTCGTTCAAGCCCCTGGTCTATGCCGCCGCGCTCGACAACGGCTACACGCCTTCGACTGTCGTGCTGGACGCTCCGCTCGAGATCGATACCGGCAGCGGCATCTGGTCGCCGGAAAACTATTCGCGCAAATTCTACGGCCCCTCGACCTTGCGCTTCGGCATCGAGCAGTCGCGCAACGTGATGACGGTGCGGCTCGCGCAGGACATCGGCATGCCGCTGATCGGCGAGTACGCCAAGCGCTTCGGCATCTACGACACGCTGCCGCCCTACCTGTCGTTCGCGCTCGGCGCCGGCGAAACCACCTTGCTGAAAATGGTCGGCGCCTACGCGATGTTCGACAACGGCGGCCGCAAGGTGCAGCCGACCCTGATCGACCGCATCCAGGACCGTTACGGCCGCACCATCTACAGGCATGACTCGCGCGAATGTCGCGGCTGCGCCGCCGACAAATGGGCGAGCCAGGCCGAGCCCACCTTGCTCGACAAGCGCGACCGCGTGCTCGACCCGATGACCGCCTACCAGATCACCTCGATGATGGAAGGCGTGGTTCTGCGCGGCACCGCCACGGTGGTGAAGGAGGTCGGCAAGCCGGTCGCCGGCAAGACCGGCACCACCAATGACGAGAAGGACGCCTGGTTCATCGGCTTCTCGCCCGATCTCGTGGTCGGCGTCTATCTCGGCTACGACAAGCCGCGCCATCTCGGCCGCGGCGCGACCGGCGGCGTGCTCGCCGCGCCGATCGTCAAGGAGTTCATGAAGGTGGCGCTCGCCGACAAGCCGGCGGTGCCGTTCCGCGTCCCGGCCGGCATCAAGCTGATCCGCGTCGACCCGAAGACCGGGATGCGGGCGGGGCCGGGCGACCAGCGCGTGATCCTGGAAGCCTTCAAGCCCGGCACCGCGCCGCCCGACAATTACTCGGTGGTGGGTGTCACCGACGCCGAGGGCCGGCCGCTCGGGGTTACGCCCGAGGCCGACCGCGCGGTCGCTCGGCCCGGCGGGCTCTACTAGAACCTCGCATTTTCGTGGGCGCGTAACGCGAGAGGACGGCGCGCATGTCGCTTACGTCTCAGCCGTCACCCGGCAGCAATGTGGGCAAATGGGACGGCTGGTATCGCAACCTGTCGGCCGCCAACCAAGGCGCGGTGTTGTACGGGGATGCCGTCACATATCTCATGGCGGCTTCGTTCCTGGCCGACGTCGGCGAAGTCGAGGATTGGGGCTGCGGTGGCGGCGGCTTCCGACACTTCTGCGTGAGTCCGAGATATGTCGGGCTCGATGGCAGCAAGACGCCATTTGCCGACAAGATCGTCGACCTCTGCACCTACCGGTCCACGGCTCCCGGCATCATGATGCGGCATGTGCTTGAGCATAATTACGAGTGGGAGAGGGTGCTCGTTTCCGCCGTCCAATCCTTCGGCAGCAAGTTTTGTCTGATCCTCTTCACGCCCTTTGCCGCGGAGACGAAGGAGATCGCTCACAACCGCGCGATGGGCGTCGACGTCCCCGATCTGTCTTTCAGGCGCGAGGACATCGAGCGGCATTTCGTGGGCCTGCGCTGGAGACTGATCGAGAACATCAGAACGAAGTCTCAATACGGCGTCGAGCACGTCTATCTCATATGGCGATAGCTAGCGCATGTTCCGGGAAGTAGTTAGCCCGCCGGCTCACCACCGCAGTGACGGAGCCACCAACATGAATCCCGACAGCAGCAAGAGCACCAGGACGATGCGGCGGAAGCCCGCCTCGTCGATCCGGCCGTACAGCTTCAAGCCGAGCCAGGTGCCGGCCAGCAGCACGGGGAGGCCGATCAGGAACAGCGTGACGGTGTCGGTGGCGATGGCTCCCTTGGCGCCGAGCCAGAGCGCCGTCATCGCGAAGGTGGCGACGCCGGCCGGCTGGAACACGCCGCGCTGCACGTCCTTGGGCCAGCCGCGCAATCCGCACCAGATCACCACCAGAATGCCGGCCAGCCCGGTCACGCCGGCCAGCACGCCGTTGAGAAAGCCGACACCGGCATCGAGCGCCGCGCCGCCGACCCGCACCGGGCCGAGCGTCGGCCGTGCCAAGCTGTAAACGCCGTAGACCACGAGGAAAGCGCCGACGCCGATCTGCACCTGCCGAGCATCCGCCCAGTCCAGGATCGCGACGCCGAGCGGGACGCCGATCGCTGCTCCGAGGACGAAAGGCCAAAGCCTGCGCCAATCCAGCGCGTGTCGCAGTTTCCAAACCGAGATGCCCTGCACCAGGAGGCCGAAAGCGATGATCAGCGTGGCGGTTTGGATTGGGGTCAGAAAGTGAAGCCATGCCGCCGCGGCGATCAGCCCGAAGGCGAAGCCGGAGAGGCCGGCGACGAGGGACGCGGCGAAGGTCGCAAGCAGAAACAGCATATAGTGGAGCCAAACATCATCCATGGCGGGCTCATTGCACGATTTCAGTTGGAGGACCCGTCGCGGGAGCTCAGGAGGGCGTCTTCTCCTCGGGCGGCTTGATGTGACGGAACGAGTACAGCAGCGACAAATCGTAGACGATCTTCAGGACGCCGCAGATCACCAGCGGCAGTCCCGCAAACGACGTGGTCAGCAGCGCGCCGCTCAAGGCAGGGCTGATCGAGGAGGCCAGACTGCGCGGAACCGCGGTCACGCTGGCGGCGGCCGTGCGCTCGGCAGGGGTGACGACCGCCATCACGTAGGACGTGCGCGTCGGCACGTCCATCTGCGAGAGCGCCGACCGCACCAGCAGCAGCCCGAGAACGATCGGGAGATTCGGCGAGAACGCCGCGAGAATGAGGCAGATGCTCGACGGGATGTGCGTGAACACCATCGTGTTGACGAGGCCGAAGTGCGCCCCGAGCCGGGCAGCGACCGGATAGGAGAAGGCGGCGAGCACATTCGACCAGAAGAAAAACCCGCTTGCCGCGGCGAGCGAAAGCTCGAAGCGTTCGAACAACCAAAGCGCCAGCAGCGATTGGACGACAAAACCGCCGGCGAATGAATCCAGGCTGAACAGGGCCGCCAGCTTGTAGACGGTTCGGCGAGACGGCCCCAACGCTGCCGTCGCGGTTGCTGTGTCCTTCACCTCTGTGCGCGGCAGGCGCGAATAGAGCGCGGCGCCGAGCAGCCCCAGCGCCGCGTAGACGTAGAACATCCCCTGCAGCGCGCCGAGCTTGCCGATCCCGAATGAAAGCAGGACGTCCGGCATGCCGGCCGCCAGCGCGCCTGCAGCGACCGCCAGCGCGCCGATCAGGCTATAGCGCGCAAACGTGCTGGTCCGATCCCGGTCCGATGTGTTTTGGGCAAGCGCGGCATGCTCGAGCGGCACATGCACGCCGATGTCGCCGGTCGTGGGATTCATCGTGCCGATGAAGGCGACCATGGCGATGAAAACGAGATGCTGGAGGTTCGGGATCGCGATCCCGGTCGCGACCATCAGGAATGCACAGAGCAGGAGCAGCGTGCGCCGGTCGTAACGCGGCGCCAGGAACCCGATGGCCAAGGTTAAGGCGGCGGACCCGAGCAGCGCCGCCGCTGCCACCAGCCCGATTTGGAACGGGCCGAAGCCGAGCTCGATCAGATACGCCGGCAGGATGATCGCGGCGAAGCCGTCGCCGAAGCCACGCGCCGCGCGGGCGGCGTAAAGATAGAAGACGTCCGATCGTGCCCTCACGCCCAAACCTTCCCCATCCTTCGATCGAGACCGGGTCGCGACCCCGGAGTGGCGCGATCCGTCAATCGGCCGGCGTCACGGCGAAGTCGTCGAAGTACACATGGCTGTCGGCCTTGGACCACAGGCCGACGCGCCCCGAGACCGGTTGCGGCAGAACGTCCTCCAGGTAGAGTTTGCCGTTGAGGTAGCCTTCGACCTTGGTTCCGGCGATCCGCACCTTGAGGTCGTGCCATTGCCGCGTCGCGGTCGGCGTATTGCGAATCCATTTCACCGAGGAGCGCTTGCCTTTTTCGAACTTCCACAACACGAGATTGTTCTCGAGCGGATTGGCGCGGATGGTCAGATAGTCGCCATTCGGCTTGAGGTTGAACAGGATTCCGGCGCCCTGGTCGATCCGGCCGGAAATGCCTTCGAACCGCACGGAGATTTCTCCATTGCGGAAATCCGCGACGTCCTTGGCGACGGCGTAGGGGAAATACGCATAGGCCTGCACACGGTCGAGGAATTCGGCATAGCGGTCGCCGTAAAGCGCGCGCGCCTTGTCGGCGACGCCGGCTGCGGTCTGCCCCTCTTTCCACTGCCGCCCGTCGACGGCCAGCACCTTGTTGTTGCCTTCGGCCTCGATCCGCCAGACGCCGACGACGCTCACGAACGATTTCGGCTCGGCGCCAGCCGTCTCGTCCGAAAAATCGAATTTCAAGGATGGCCCCGCGCTGGCATACGACAGCAGGGCGGCGAGACCGGCGACGGC
>WNEY01012583.1_pt1 | contig 13678 bp, 13 predicted proteins | sample 5400531 | NCBI WGS metagenome assembly WNEY01 (sample SAMN13153338, study PRJNA577476) | soil metagenome | isolation source: 200 cm saprolite under Douglas fir tree site 1 | place: USA:California | collected 2015-04-18
AAGACTGAGTTCAAGACCGATTTCATTCCGTTCCACGTGGGCTCCGCTCAGACGGTCGCCGAGGTGCTCACGGCCGGCGTGAAGGGCTGCGGCAAGATCGACCAGGACTGCATCGCCGAATGGCTGCGTCAGAACCCGGTGCCCACCGTGTCGGGCCAGCTGAAGTACGACTCGGAGGGCATCCCGCAGTACTCGGCCATCCTGGTGCAGACGCAGAAGGGTAAGGACCTGGCCATCTACCCGCCCGAAGTGGCGGACGGAAAGGCGGTCTACCCGGCCTAACGGTTCATTGTCATCCTGAGGAGCGCAGCGACGAAGGACCTTCCTCGCCCGCCGCGGCGGAAGGTCCTTCGGCCTGAGGCCGCAGGATGACAAACGTCTTCCAAACACTGCTCAGCGGGCTGCTGTCGGGCGGCGTCTATGCGCTGCCGGCAGTGGGGCTGTCGCTGATCTGGGGCGTGATGAAAATCGTCAACATCGCGCATGGCGTGCTGGCTCTGCTGGGCAGCTATTTGGCGCTGACGCTGTTTCGCGCGCTGGGCATCGACCCGCTGCTGGCCGCGGTGCTGATGCTGCCGGTCTTTTTCCTCATTGGGCTGATCGTCCAGCACACGCTGGTGCGGCCGGTCATCAATCAGCCGGAGATCAGCTCGCTGATGATCCTGTTCGCGTTCACCATCGTGCTCGAAAACGTCATCACGCGCGTTTGGACGGGCGACTTCCGCGCCATGACGCCGGCCTACTCGGGCATGTCGCTGGACTTTGCGGGAGCCAATCTCAGCGTGGTGCGAACCATCACTTTTGGGCTGGCGGTCGTGGCCGTATTCGGGCTTGACGCCCTGCTGGCGCGGACGTACATCGGCAAAGCCATCCGGGCAACCGCGCAAAACCAGACGGCGGCCATGCTGGCCGGCATCGACACCGATCGTGTGGCGCTGATCGCCTTCGGCATCGGCACGGCCCTGGCCGGGGTCGCCGGCGTGGCGCTGGGGCTGATCTAACATCCGCGGCGCCTTCGCCGCGGGGCTGCTCCTGGGGGTGGCCGAGAGCTTTCTGGGGACGTACGTGTCCTTCCGCTGGGTGGACTTCTTCATCTATGGCCTGCTGCTGCTGGTGCTGCTGGTCCGTCCCCAAGGTCTCCTCCGCGGGGCGGCATCCGCATGAGCAAGACCGTTCCTCTGCCATCGCAATGGGAGAGGCTAGCTGAGGGCACTCAGCGGCTCCGGCCATTCGGAGCCTGGCTCGTACTCCTGACCCTGCTGATCGTCTTTCCGCTGCTGCAGCCACCGCTGTTCTACATGCGGCTGGTCGGGACCATCCTGCTGTTCGTGGTTCTGGCGCAGAGCTGGAACATCATTGGCGGCTACACCGGCTACATCTCCTTCGGGCACGTAACTTTCTTCGGCATCGGCGCCTACGTGGCGGCGCTGCTGTTCCGTTCGGCGGGCTGGCCACCCTATGCGGCGGCGCTGCCGGCCGGCCTGGCCGCGGCCTTGTTCGCTCTGCTGATCGGTTTCCCGACGCTGCGGCTGCGCGGCCCTTACTTCGCCATCGCCACCTTGGCGCTGTCGCTCATCGTCCAGGTGGCTCTGGCCAACCTGCCCTTCACCGGCAGCGGCGAGGGCATCGTGGTCCGCGGCGGCATGCCGTTCACACGGGTCGCGCTGGAGCAGGCCTTCTACTTCTGCTACCTGGCGCTGGCTGGGCTGACGGTGGGCGCCGTCATCTGGATGGAGCGATCCAAGTTCGGCTATGGACTGCGCGCCATTCGCGACGACCAGGATGTGGCGCTGAGCGTGGGAGTGAGCGCCATCAGGCTCAAGCTGGCGGCCTTTGCGCTGTCCAGCTTCTTCGCCGGAATGGCGGGCAGCGTGTATGCCCACCAGGCGGCCTACGTGTCCGCGCCTGACGTCTTCACGCTGGACATCTCGATCAAGTCCCTGGTGTACGCGGTCGTCGGCGGCACCAGCACCGTGCTGGGCCCAGTTATCGGCTCAGTGCTGATGGAGCTGCTGAACATCGGACTGACGACCTCCGCGCTGGGCCAAATCCGGATCGATCACATCGTCTTCGGGGTGCTGCTGGCGATCGTGGTGCTGGCCGCGCCGCGCGGCATCATGGGCGCATTGCAGTCCCTCTCCCACATTCGCCGTCCGCGCAGGACTGGGAGAGGCTAGGTGAGGGCTCCTGAGGTGGGGCCAATGCTGGCGGCCAAAGGGCTGACCAAGCGCTTCGGTGGCCTGGTCGCCGTGAACGAGCTTGACCTGGAGGTGCGCCAGGGCGAGATCGTGGGCCTGATCGGCCCTAACGGCTCGGGCAAGACGACCTTATTCAACCTCATCGCCGGCTTCTATCGGCCCGACGGCGGCAGCCTGTCCTTCGAGGGGCAGGACATCGGCGGCTGGACGCCCGACCAGGTGTGCCGGCGCGGCATCGGCCGCACCTTCCAGCTGTCGCGGCCCTTTCACGGGTTGGACGTGGCGCACAACCTGGTGGTAGCCGTGCTGTACGGCAATGCCGGAATCGGCAGCGTGCGGGCCGCGGAAGCCGAAGCCGAGCGGCTGCTGGATTACCTCGATCTGGGCGAGCTCTCCCGCCAGCCGGTGAGCCGGCTGACGCTGGCGCAACGCAAGCGGCTGGAGATCGGCCGCGCCCTGGCCACGCGGCCCAAGCTGCTGCTGCTGGACGAGAGCATGGCCGGCCTGAACGCTACCGAGGTAGCCGGCGCGATCGAGCTGCTGCGGCGCCTGCGGCAAGACCTGGGACTGACGCTGATCATCGTCGAGCACCTGATGCAGATCATCATGGGCCTCTCGGAGCGCATCGTCGTGCTGGACGCGGGACTCAAGATCGCTGAGGGCAAGCCGGAACAGGTGGCCCACGACCCGCACGTTATCCAGGCCTACCTGGGGACCAAATATGCTCCTGCAGGTGCGTGACCTGTGCGTCGCCTATGGCGACCTGCAGGCCTTGTGGGACGTCTCGCTCGAGGTGCGCGAAGGCGAGCTGGTCACCGTCATCGGCTCGAATGGCGCCGGCAAGACCACGCTGCTGAAGACGCTCGCGGGGCTGCAGCGCTGCCTATCAGGTGAGATCCTGTACGGCGGCCAGCCGATTCAACGATTGCCCGCCTACGCCATCTGCCAGCAACACGTGGCTTTGGTGCCAGAAGGCGGCCAGCTGTTCCCCGACATGACCGTGCGCGAGAACCTGGAGGTTGGCTCCTACCTGGCACGCGCGCGAGCTACCGCCGGCCGGAATATCGAGCGCGCGTTTGAGATCTTCCCACGGCTCAAGGAGCGCCAGCGGCAGGCGGCGGGCTCGCTGTCCGGCGGCGAGCGGCAGATGCTGGCGATCGCCCGGGCGCTCATGTCGGAACCGCGGCTGCTGATGCTTGATGAGCCCTCCTTGGGCCTGGCGCCGGTGACGCTCGAGCATATCTTCGAGGTGTTGGGCGAGCTGCGCCAGTCCGGCTTGACGATCCTGCTGGTGGAACAGAGCGTGCAGCACGCCCTCGAGCTGGCGGACCGAGCTTACGTCCTGGAAGGCGGGCGCGTGGTGCGCGGCGCGCCAGCGGCCGAGCTGCGGCAGGATCCGGAGATCCGGCGCCACTTCCTGGGGCTGTAACATCAGCCACATGGCTCGCCTCGGAAGCGTCCTCATCGCCGGCCCCGACTTTCAGGCCTCGCTCAAGCACGTCCAGCTCGCGGATGAGCTGGGCTACGACAGCGTGTGGGTGACGAACAACGTCACCCGCGAGGCTTTCGTCCTGCTGACGGCCTACGCCTGTGCCACCAAGCACATCGGCGTGGGCACCGATATCGTGCAGATCTACACCCGGCATCCAGTGGTTATGGCGCAGCAGGCGCTGAGTCTGAACGATATTTCAGGCGGGCGCTTCCGGCTCGGGCTCGGCGTGAGCCACGCGCCCAACATCGAAGGCGCCATGGGCCTGCAGATGGGCAAGCCGCTGGAGGTGATGCGCGAGTACGTGAGCATCATCCGGCAGGCCTTCGCCGGCCCCGTGAAGCACGAGGGGCAGCACTTCCGCGTGACGTGGGAGTACACCATGCCGCGCAAGCCGCCGCCAATCTACATCGCGGCCCTCAACCCGCGCATGCTGGAGCTCGCCGGCGAGATCGCCGACGGCGTGCTGCTGTGGCTGCCCACGCCCGAATACGTGCGCGACACCGTGGTGCCGCGCGTCAAAGCCGGCCGCGATCGCGCTGGCAAGTCGTGGGAGGGCTTCGAGATCATCTGCCCAGTCCCGGCAGCCATCGTCGAGGATGCGGATGCCGGCTGGCAGAGCTTCCGGACAGAGCTGGTCCGCTACTCGAGCCTGCCCTTCTACCAGAAGGAGTTCCGAAACGCCGGCTACGGCGAGGAGGTGGACGCCTTCCAGCGCGACCGCGATCGCGGCGACCCCGCCGCGGCAGTGCCGATGCGCCTGGCCCAAGCGCTAGGCATCGTCGGCTCCGCCTCGGACGTCCGCGGCTTCACCCAGCGCTTCACCGACGCCGGCGTCACACTGCCTCTCATCCGTCCCGTGCACGGCCCGGCTATTGAGGCCACCATCAAGGGAGCGATCGGCAGCTAGAAGGTTTGCAGTCCCAATAGCTTCCGGGCGTTCGTTTCGAAAATCGCCTCTCAGGCCACACCTGGCCGCTGGCGGCCGGCAACGTGCAGCTCCCAGGGGAGCCCGTCGACACACTCGTGCCCCTCGGGCGTGACGATGAATGTATGGCCGAAGAACATGCCGAGGGAGCCGTCGGCGGTCACCGGGTTGGGCTCGACCACGAGAGTCATGCCGGGCTCGAGGGCGATGTCCTCCTCCACGTGGTCCACGAAGATGTGCGGCTCGGAGCTGGTCATGTCGATGCCGTGCACCAGGATTGGCCGCGACTGGGCGCCCTGGCCGCGGAAGAAGCTGCCCGCCTCGCTCACGCGGCTGATCTTGTTGCCCGGCCGGACCTCGGCCACGATGCGCTCGAAGCCCGGCAGCACGACCTCGTCGAAGAAGCGCCGGACCTCGGGCAGCGGCTCGCCCACGCACACCGGTGAGCCAATCTGGGCGGTGTAGCCGCGGTAGCCGGCGGCCAGCTCCATGACCACGTAGTCGCCCTGCTGCAGCAAGCGGCCCGATGGCCGTGGGTTGCCGAAGATCATGGCCGGGTTGGACATCGAGCTGGAGGCGATGATCAGGAAGTCCACCCGGCCACCCTCCTCCAGGATGGCGCTGGCCGCGGCCGCCTCGAGCTGCCACTCCGTCACTCCGGGGCGGGCGCGCGCGATCAGGGCCTCCATAGCGCGCTGGCAGAGCTGGCCAGCCTTGCGGATGCAGGCGAGCTCCTCCTCGCTGTGCACCATCAGTAGCTCGTGCATGATACCTTTGGTCAACACCAGCTCGGCCTCGGGCAGCCCTTCGCGCAAGGCGTTGTACTGGTTGACCGGCAGATAGTCGCCGAAGCGCGGGTCGATCTCGATCAGGCCGATGCGGCCGCGCTCCAAACCCAGCTCCTTGACGCGCTCGACGATGACCTCGCCGAAGCGGCCGCCGCGGCTGTGGCGGACGTCAGTCAGCGCGGCGGCGACCTCGCGCCGGACAGCTTCGATGTGCGTACCGCCCATCGAGTAGACCAGCGTCGGTTCACCCTCCAGCGGCACGACCACGTAGTTGGCCACGGCGTGCCACTCCCAGTGGCCGGTGAGCCACATCATGCCGCCGCCGAAGCTCCAATGGTTGGGGCCGCCGGGGACGATGGCCACGTCCAGGTTCAAGTCGCGCATCTTGTGACGCAGCGCGGCGTAGCGGCGGGCGTACTCGGCCGGCGAAAACTGCTCGTAGACGGCGTCGCGGTAGTAGGGCGTGCCGCGCATGGTGGTGAACGGCAGGTGCTCGTCGATGCGATAGCGGAGCTGATCCCACGGCAAAGCGCCGCTGCGCGGCCGGTCCACAGTCGCCAACGGCTCAGTCCTTGCAGCTGCCGATGGTGGTGGGACCGCCGGCGGCGGTCAGTGCCTCGTTACCGAGCTTCTCATCGACCACTTGCTCGAACGTGGGCTTTTTGCTGGCGTCGATGTCGCCGTTGGCGACTGAGTTCTGAATGGACCACTCGGTACGCTCCCGGTTGAACCCGGTGTTGACGGACCAGATGCAGCCCTTGGTCAGCGACTCATAGGCGAACTCGACGCCCTCGCGCGGCTTCTCCGTAGCCTGGACCATGACGGGGATGACCTTGTCCCGCTGCTGGTAGATGGCACGGTTGGCCTCGATCAGCGATGCGGCAGTGTCCACCACGAGCTTGTGATCGCGGTTGGCGAAGTCATCGGCCACGCCATAGGCGTTGAAGAAGTACAGCGGCAGCAGCTCCGACAGGTTAACCAGCACGTGCACGCCGGGCTTCTGCTTCTCAGCCAGGTAGACGTCCTCCGGATGCAGGGCAACGCCATCGATCTGGCCTGACACCAGCCCCGGCAAGCGTCCGGCCGTGTCCTGGGAGATGAACTGCGCGTCATTCACGCTCAGCCCGGCGGTCTTGAGCACCTCGCGACCCATAACCCAGTTGAAGCTGCCAACCCCACCCCCGGCGGCGCTCAGCTTCTTACCTTTGAGGTCGGCGGCGGTCTTGATGTCAGGCCCGACGACGTACTCCTGCGGCGGCCGCGGCGCCATGCCCCACACCTGGTGTGCTTTGATGCCCTGGCCGATGGCCACCTCGTTGAGGCTGCTCATAACGGAGCCGCGTGCAACCGCGGTGATGTTGGTCTGCGACAGGCCGCCCTCGAATTGGACGATATCGGCCTCAATGCAGCGCTTGGCGAAGATGCCCAGCGCGCGGGCGACAAACGGCGGGGTGTGGACCACGTTAGGCGGCGCCACGGACACGCCGAGGGTGATCTTGCGCATCTGGCCATTGCAGGAGGCGTTCGCCTGCGATGGCGCCGCGCCCGCTGAGAAGACGACCGGCGACGCGGAGGCGGATGCCGAGGCAGCCGGCTTCGTCTCGGCAGCGCCGCTGGCGACCGGCTTGGCAGATGCTGAAGCCGCCACACTGGCAGCCGGCTTCGCCGAAGCGCTGGCCGGCACGGATGCCGGCGGAGCAGTGCCACCACAGCCAGCTAAGAGAACGAGCGCGGGGATAACTCCCGCAAACTTGCGGAGCATCATCAATCTCCTGGATCCCGGGATTGGCGCTGATTCTACTCGCGGGCGCCGGCCACCGTCCAGGGAGCGATCTTGCGCTCGCCCACGCGCAGCAGCGCAGTAAGCGTGATACCCAGGATGCCGAGCACTACCACCGGCACGAACATCTTGTCCACGCGGTAGGTGCTGGCCGTGCGAACGATCAGATAGCCAATACCGGAAATGGCCGTGTAGAGGTCGGCCAGGACCATGCCAATGAGGCCGCGGCCGACGGCGAGCCGAAAGCCGGTGACGATGAACGGCAGCGCGCCCGGCAGCACCACGTTGCGCCACAGCTGGCCCTCCGAACACCGGAAAGCGCGTCCGACTTCGAGCAGCTTGGGATCCACGTTCTTGACGCCTTGATAGGTGTTGATGGCCATCGGGAAGTAGGCGAACAGCACCAGCACGATGACCTTGGCGGTGAAATCGAAACCGGCCCACAGCACGATGACGGGCAGCAGCGCCACGCTGGGAATGGAGTACAGGAAGGTCACGTACATATCCAGCGCCACATCGAGCGCCCAGAAGCGAGCCAGCAGCAGTCCGGTGCTGATGCCTAGCACCGTGGCAATGGCCAGCCCGACCAGCAGCACCAACAAGCTGGGCGCGAGGTACTGCCACAGCTCGCCGCTTGCGATCATCTGCATGCCAGCCAGCACCACTTTGCTGGGCACGGCCTCCTTGGCAGCGACCTGCTCGGGCAGAAGGTCGGCGGTGAGCGGAGCCGCCACGGATGCCGTGCTCATGCAGCTACCACGGCCGCCGCGGCTTCGGGCCGCAGCTGGTTCCAGATGTGCTCTCGGATTTCGGCGAACCGCGGGTCAGCTCGGACTTCGCCCACGTCGCGTGGGCGGGCAAAGGGCACGTCCAGGACCTCGCGAAGGCGGCCAGGCCGCGACGTCAGGACGGCAATCCGGTCGCCGAGCAAGATGGCTTCGTCGATCGAGTGGGTGATGAACACCATCGTCTTGCGCTCTTCGGGCCGCTGCATCAAGCGGAGCAGCTCCTCTTGCAGCACCTCTCGAGTCTGGGCGTCAAGAGCCGCGAAGGGCTCGTCCATCAGCAGAATGGAGGGGTTGAGAGCCATGGCTCGCACCAGGCCCACGCGCTGCTGCATGCCGCCCGACAGCTGGTAGGGGTAGTGCCGCTGGAAGCCCTGCAGCCCCACCAGTTCCAGGTAGTGGCCGACGCGTTCCTCGATTAACGCCCGGGGCGCCCCCGACATGGCCAGGCCGAACGAGGCGTTCTCGTATACCGTTTTCCAGGGCAGCAGGCCAAAGTGCTGGAACACCATGGCCACGCCCTCTGGCGGATCGTCCACGGGTTTGCCCTGTACCAGCAGGCTGCCGCTGCTGAGGCTGGTGAGCCCGGCGATGCAGCGCAGCAGCGTCGTCTTGCCGCAGCCGCTGGGGCCGACCACGCACAGGACCTCGTCCTTGGTGACTGACAGGTGCAGCTGGCGGAAGGCGACGATGGTGCCCTCGAGGAACACTTTGGTGGCGTTCTGGATGGCGATGCTGGCGTCCATCGTAGTTAGGCTACGCGTGGCCGAGCAGCGGCGTCAAGGGAAAATGCGACGTTGTAGCCGCTTGCCAACTGTAGGACAATGTTGACCATGTTTAAGCCAGCCAAACTACTTTCGACCACCCTGGGCCTGGTAGTCATCCTGCTGCTTTCGGCCTGCGGCGGAGGCGCCGCGCCAGCCAGCAGCGCGCCGGCCAGCGCAGCCAAACCGGCGGCATCCGCTGCCGCGGCAAGCGCAGCCGCTTCAGCCAAGCCCGCGGCCTCCGCATCGGCCAAACCAGCGGCATCGGGATCGGCCAGCGCCAAGCCGGCTGCTTCTGGCGCCGCCGCCGCCAAGCCGGCGGGCAGCTTTGGGCCGGTGTTCTCCGCGGCGGCCAAGCCGTCCGACAAGCTCAAGCTGGTGTACGGCAACCCTGTTACGCCGCCTAACCTGGTCCACATGGCAGCGTACATCGCCAAGGATATGGGCTTCTTCGACGAGGTCGGACTGGACGTCGAATTCAAGAGCTTCGAGGGCGGCGTCGATGCGCTGCGAGGCGGTCTGTCGGGCGGCCTGGACGTCGTAGGCACCAGCTCCGACCCGCTGTTTGCCGCCGTCCAACAGGGAGCCCCGGTGAAGGCCATCGGCACCTATGCGCCCAAGCTCAGCGTGTCGATGGTCGGCCAGTCCACCATCAAGACGCCCGCCGATCTGAAAGGCAAGAAGATTGGGACGCCAGGCGGCATCGGCGGCTTCACAGAGGTGATGGCCCGACTGGTGCTGCAAAAGGCCAACCTGACGCCCCCGGACGTGCAGTACGTCAACGTCACCACCGCCGGCCGCGTCCCGGCGCTCGTCAACAAGCAGATCGACGCTACCGTGATGCACGTCGACCAGTACCTGACCGCAACCAGCCAGGTTCCCGACCTGGTGGACGTCGCCAACCTGTGGGAAATCGCACCCGACTGGTGGTATTCGGCGTTCGCGACGACCGAGGACAACATGAAGAACAAGCGCGAGGCGCTGACGCGCTTCATGACTGCCGTGGTCAAAGCTCAGCGAACGATGTACATCGACCCGGCCAACACCAAGAAGTGGGCCGCCGAGGAAACCAAGGCCAAGCCAGACGTTATCGACAAGGCCTACGACCAGCTGGCCACGGGCGGCATCTGGGCGGTGAATGACGGCATGCCGGAGAAGCTCATCAACTACACGATCGACAAGGAGGTCGACGTAAACGTGTTGAAGGCGCAGAACAAGCCGACCTATGCTCAGGTAACTGACAAATCCATCGTGGACGAGGCCATCAAGCGCAACGGCGGCGTTTGGAGCGGCGATCCACGCTGGTATTAATGAAGTCGTTAGTCGTTAGTCGTTAGCTGGACATTGTCTATGGACGAGGCCAAGATGCGCCTGGAACGGTGCACGCGCACGTTTTCCGCGGGCGCGGTGGTGGCCTTCCAGGAGCTGGACCTGGAAGTGCCCGTCAACCGCACGCTGTGCATCGTTGGGCCATCCGGCTGCGGTAAGACGACGCTGCTGCGCTGTCTGGCCGGGCTTCTGCATCCCACCAGAGGCCGTGTCCTGCTGGATGGCGAGCCCGTGACCGAGCCAAGCCCGCAAGTGGCCATGGTCTTCCAGCACTTTGGACTCTTTCCTTGGAAAACCGTGCGTGACAACGTCGTCTATGGCCTGAAGTTGAAAGGCGTTCCCCGCTCCGAATGGGATGCGCGGGTACGGCCCTACCTCGAGCTGGTGGGACTGACGGGCTTTGAGCGCATGTACCCTTACCAGCTCTCTGGCGGCATGCAGCAGCGTGCCGGCCTGGTGCGAGCGCTAGCGCTGAACCCGGAGGTGCTGCTGATGGATGAGCCATTCGGAGCCCTGGACGCGCAGACGCGCGAGCTGCTGCAGGAGGAGCTGTTGCGCATCCTGGAAACAGAGCGCAAGACGATGGTGTTCATCACCCACTCGATCGACGAAGCCATCGTGCTGGGGGACCAGATCGCCGTTCTGACCGCCCGGCCAGGAAGGGTGCGGGAGCTGATCGAGGTCGGCCTGTCCAGCTCGCGCACGGCCGAGGACGTGCGCGGCAGCCAGCGCTACAACGAGCTGCGGCAGCACATCTGGGAGGAGCTGCGGCCGCAAGCCGCGGCGGCCGTGGCATGAGCGTGATCAGGGCGGAGGCCGAAGAAGGCCGCCTCGCGGCGGCGACACCCTCACCTAGCCTGTCCCGCAAGCGGGAGAGGAACTTGAACGTCGCCCACGCTCAGCGCCGGCGGGAAACCGCGACGATGTGGGCGGCGCGGCTGGGCTCGCTGGCCGGCCTCCTCGTCATCTGGGAGATCTTTGGGCGACGTGTGAACCGGGCCGTGTTCGCGCCGCCCTCTCGGGTGGTCGAAGCCGGCATGCAGATGGTCCAGTCGGGCGAACTGTGGCGCTATCTCCAGGGCAGTCTCCTGACCCTCATCTATGGGCTGCTGGTCTCGATCGCCATCGGCATCCCGCTGGGCATCCTGATGGCCCGCAGCAAGGTGGCGGGCTACGCGCTGGAGTGGTACATCGCCGCGTTCAATTCGACGCCGATGGTGGCGCTGGTGCCGCTGATTACGCTCGTGTTTGGCTTCGACATCACGGCCAAGGTCATCGTGGTTGTCGTCTCAGCCTTGTTCGCGATCGTGATCAACACCGAGCAGGGCGTACGCAACGTCGACCAGCGTCTGCTGGAGGTAGCGCAGTCGTTCCGATCGACCGAGCGGGCGCTGTGGGGCGACGTCATCCTGCCCTCGGCTCTGCCCTACATTGCCGCGGGCATGCGCCTAGCCGTTGGGCGCGCGCTGGTGGGCATGGTGGTGGCCGAGTTCTTCACTGCCGTCAGCGGGGTCGGCTACCTGATCGTGCGCTACAGCAACTCCTTCGAGCCGGACCACATGCTGGTGCCAATCGTGGTGGTGATGGGCTTGGGCATCGCGCTGACCGCCATTACCAGCAACACTGAGCGGCGCGTGGCGCCCTGGAACCGCCAGCGGGAGGATTGACCCTCACCCTAGCCCTCTCCCACCGGGAGAGCGAATTGGCGAGTCGTACTTAATTCCCATGCCGGTGTTGAACAGCACGACCTCTTCCGTGCCTTCCAGGTAGCCGCTGGCGCGCAGCTTCTCGAGCGCGGCCCAGGTAGCGGCGCCCTCCGGAGCTGGGTAGATGCCCATCGCCGCGCCCATGTCGCGCTGAGCCTGCTGGATGTTGCCGTCGCTCACGGCCACAGCGGTCCCGCCGCTGTCGCGCACGGCTTTGAGGATCAGATAGTCGCCGATGGCTACTGGCACGCGGATGCCGGCAGCGATGGTATGGGCGTCCTGCCAGGGCTCGGCATGCTCGGCGCCCTGCTCGAAGGCGCGCACCAGTGGCGCGCAGCCCTCGGCCTGCACGATGACCATGCGCGGCCTCTTGGGTCCTATCCAGCCGAGCTCGTGCAGCTCCTCGAAGGCTTTCCACATGCCCACGATGCCGGTCCCGCCGCCGGCCGGATAGACGATCACGCCGGGCAGGCAGGCGTCGCCCCAGCCACCCTGCTCGGCCAGCTCGATGCCCATCGTCTTCTTGCCCTCGGCGCGGTACGGCTCTTTGAGGGTGGACACGTCGAACCAGCCGTGCTTCTCCGCCTGCTCTTTGATCAGCCGGCCGGCGTCGTTGATCAGGCCGTCGACCAGCGTGACCTCGGCGCCGTAGATGGTGCTCTCCGCCCAATTGATGGCGGGCACGTCGCGCGGCATGGCCACGTGGGCCTCCAGTCCGGCAGCCGCGGCATAGGCCGTTGCCGCCGAGGCCGCATTGCCCGCGCTGGGCAGGGCGATGGCCTGAAGGCCCAGCTCCTTTGCGCGCGACACCGCGGCAGCCAGCCCGCGTGCCTTGAAGCTGGCGGTGGGGTTCTGACCCTCGTCCTTGACGCGGACCGCGCCGCGCTCGAAGCCGAGCCGTTTGGCGACCTCCCGGCGGGCAGACAGGATCGGTGTGGCGCCCTCGCCCAGGCTGACCAGGTTGGCCTCATCGCGGACTGGCAGCAGCTCCCAATAACGCCACATGTCCCAGCGGCGGCCGGCGAGGTCAGCCGGCTTGACGGCGGCCCGAACGGCGGCCAGGTCGTAGCGGGCGAACAGCACCAGCCCGCACTTGGCGCACACTGTTTGGGGCTGGTCCGCATCGCAGCGAGCGCCGCACGCGGAGCATTCGAGATGACTCAGGTAGCTGCGCCAGGTCACTACTAACCAGCATCGCATATGCTGATAGGCAACCAATGAGAGTTGTTGACCTTACCCAGCCGTGGGGCGATCGGATGCCAACCTGGCCGCAGTTCGACTCGATCAAGGTGACCGACATCACCACCCATCACCGCGACCGCAAGAGCACCCTGCTCGTGGAAACGAACATGCACACCGGCACGCACCTCGATGCCCCCATCCATTACGCCGAGCGCGGCCGCGATCTGAGCCAGATACCCATCCAGGACCTCATCGGCACTGGGCTGGTGATCGACCTGCGGTCCATCACCAAGCCCTGGAGCTACTACTCGCTGGACGACGTGCTGAAGTGCGTGCCCAAGGGCGAGCAAATCCGCGAGGGCGACATCGTCGTCCTGTACACCGGCTGGGAGCAGTACAACTGGACCAAGCCGACGCGTGACGACGTCATGTACTTCGACCGCCACCCCGGCCCGAAGCCCGAGGTCATCGACTACTTGATCCACGACCGCAAGATCAAGATGCTGGGCGGCGACCTGGCCTCCATGGACCATTCGATGTACGTCCGCATCCGCTGGATGCGCCCCGACCTGGTCAAGGAATTCGAGCAGATGTACGGCGCGTCAGTCGAAGAGCTGGTGCCGGAAAAGGACTTTGAGTACGTCCACTACACCACTGCGCGCAACAACGTGTGCTTGGTGGAGAACCTGGGTGGCGAGATTGCCGAGGTGGCTGGCAAGCGCTGCGTCA
>WNEY01002426.1_pt1 | contig 13677 bp, 13 predicted proteins | sample 5400531 | NCBI WGS metagenome assembly WNEY01 (sample SAMN13153338, study PRJNA577476) | soil metagenome | isolation source: 200 cm saprolite under Douglas fir tree site 1 | place: USA:California | collected 2015-04-18
TGCAGCCGCCCGGCTGCGGCTTGCCGAGCGCGCCGCCCTGCCAGTCCAGGACCCTGCCGCCCAAATCCCAGTCGAAGCCCGACAGCTTGAACGGCTTGCCATTGATCTTCTCGACGTCGGCGAGCGCCGTTCCGATGCGAATGCCGCTGGCGATTGTCCAGGCCGACTGATCCTTGGCGCGGATCGTCGGACCGCGTCGGGCCGCCTCGTCGCTCCAGGTGATCTCCAGCCTCGCCTTCGGATCGCCGGGATAGAGCACGCTGGCCTTCATTGTCTCGCCTTCCACGCCTTCGATCTCCTGCTCGACCACGTTGCTGGCGCCGAACGCCTTGATCACATCGGCTTGGCCGGCATCGCGGCCGAACGGTCCCTCGCATTTGAGCACCCGCGCAGGGACGGCGCGCTCCGCCACGGCGAACGACGACGACAGCGCAAACAGTCCCACAATCAGCGTCATCGCCACGCATGCGGTGCTCGTCCGCCGCCTCATCGTGTAACTCCAGGTATGCGTTTCCGAATTTCTTTGCACCCCAAATTAACCGTGATGCGCTATTGCGCCTCGATTGCGGCAGGAGGATGCAAGGCCGGCGTGAACGATATCCACGACATGCGCGAGAAACTGCGCAGCGGTCACGGCCCGGCATCGTCGTCCGGTGGCGGGCGGTTCGTCGTGCTGGCTGTTCTTGCATGCGCCCTTGCCTTCGGCGCCGTATTCTTCGTGCCTCGCATCCTTTCGCCGGGGCCCGGCGGAACCGACGGAACCGCGGTCGACCCGCCGGCGACGCGGGCGCGGACCAGCGCGAACACTCCGATCGGCTCCGGCGGCAAGAGCGCGGCCGAGATCGGCAAGGCCGCGGACGAAGCGTGCCTGCAGCGCGCCCAGGCGCGCCATCCGCGCAGCACCACGGCGATGGTCGCCATCGCCCCCAACATGGACCACTTCAACGAGCTCCTGTATTGCCTGCTCACCGAAGGGACGCAGCGCTATTGCTCGGCGAGCGACCGCCGCACGATCACGGCGAAAGTGGTTGCGTATTTTCGCGGTATCGAGATCGCCAATCAGATGCTCAAGCAGGCGCTCGATCTCGCCGCGAAGAATCCGACCATGAACCGAGTTTTCGATCCGAGCTTCAGTCCGGGGAACAAGAAACCGGGGCAGGAATCGCAAGCACGGTCCGACACCGGCACTGACTTCCTGAAAGAGTTGCAGACCCCCGTCGAAGCCGAACCGAGCGTGGTCTCGGCGATCGAAGCCCGCTTGCGCGACGGCATGCTGACCAAATCCAGCCGCGATGAAATTGCCGCGGCGGCGCCGCCGCCGATTCGCGAGCGCCTCGCCCGCATCGAGCCGCCCAAATCCAGGTGCCCGGAAGAGCCGTGGTGGGCGTTCTGGCGGTAGAGCATTTTCAGGAAAAGTAGAAACCGGTTTTCCGTCCGAAAATGCGACAAACGCAAGAAGGCTGGCCTTCGCTCGCGGGCGTGCCGGTCGCTCAGGACGACTTGCCGAGCGCAGCCGAAATGAGCTTGAGCGCGTCCTCGCTCGCCCAGTCGGCCGGGCCCGCCACCGTGCCGATCTCGCAGCCGGCGGGATCGACCAGCAGCGTCGTCGGCATGCCGGCCGCGCGGCCCACGGTCTTCAAGTCCTGAAACACTTTGGCGCTGGGGTCGGCGTAATAGCCGAGGCGGTCGATGCCGACCTCCTTGAGCCAGGCGCGCGGCTTGCCGGGATCGCGGGTATCGATGTTGACCGCGACCACCTCGAACGGAGCCCCGCCCAGCTTGCCTTCGAGCGCGTCGAGCGCCGGCATCTCCTTGCGGCACGGAACGCACCAGGTGGCCCAGAGGTTGAGCAGCACGGTGCGCCCGCGCCAGTCGGCGAGGTGGCGCTCGGAGCCTTGGGCATCGCGGAAGCCGACATCGGGCAGCCGCAGCGGCCGCTCGGCGACCGCGAAGGCGGCGACCTCCCCGCGCGCCAGCGGCGCCACCCGGCGCGCCAGCTCGACCGCCGGGCCGCAGGCCGGGTCTCCCGCATTGCGCATGAAGGTGCCGATCCCGTATACCGCCGCGAGCCCGACGGCGAGGCCGGCCGCTATGCCGGCCGTGATCACGATCAGGCGCTTCGTTTTGGCTGGGGTCGGCGCCGCTGCTTCCGGACCGGTCATAATCAGGCGAAACCTCGGGTCAACGCGCCAAGCTTAACGTGTCAGGTCGACGTGTCATGAGCAACAAGATGTGGGGCGGGCGCTTCAGCACCAGCCCCGACGCCATCATGGAGGAGATCAATGCCTCCATCGATTTCGACCGGCACCTCTTCCGCCAGGACATCGCCGCCAGCAAGGCCCATGCCGCGATGCTGGCCAAGCAAGGCATCATCGCCGCCGACGATGCCCGCAAGATCGCTCACGGTCTAGACACGATCCTGTCAGAGATCGAGAGCGGCAAGTTCAAGTTCAAGCGGGCGCTCGAGGACATCCATATGAACGTGGAGAGCCGGCTGGCCGAGCTGATCGGCCCGGCGGCGGGACGGCTGCACACCGCGCGCTCGCGCAACGACCAGATCGCGACCGACTTCCGGCTGTGGATCCGGGCGACGGTCGACGCCGTCGATGCCGCGCTGGCCGACTACCAGCGGGCGCTGGCGGAGAAGGCGCTCGAGCACGCCGCCACCGTGATGCCCGGCTTCACGCATTTGCAGAGCGCGCAGCCCGTGACCTTCGGCCACCATCTCCTCGCCTACGTGGAGATGGCCGCGCGCGACCGCGGCCGGTTCGCCGATGCCCGCAAGCGGCTGAACCAGTCTCCGCTCGGCGCCGCGGCGCTCGCTGGCACCGCCTTCCCGGTCGATCGCGACATGACCGCGAAAGCGCTCGGCTTCGAGCGGCCGATGGCGAACTCGCTCGACGCCGTCTCCGACCGCGATTTCGTGCTGGAGGCGTTGTCCGCCGCCGCGATCACGGCGGTGCACTTGTCGCGTTTCGCGGAAGAAATCGTGATCTGGTGCTCGCCGCTCGTGGGGCTGGTTTCGCTCTCGGACCGATTTACCACCGGCTCCTCGATCATGCCGCAGAAGCGCAACCCCGATGCCGCCGAGCTCGTGCGCGCCAAGACCGGACGCATCGTCGGCGCGCTCGAAGCGCTGCTGATCGTGATGAAGGGGCTGCCGCTCGCCTACCAGAAGGACATGCAGGAGGACAAGGAAGGCGCCATGGACGCCTTCTCCGCCCTGCTGCTGTCGATCGCCGCCATGACCGCGATGGTGCGCGACATGACGCCCGACCTCACGCGCATGCGCAAGGCCGCCGGCGACGGTTATTCCACCGCGACCGACCTCGCGGATTGGCTGGTGCGGGAGCTGAAGATGCCGTTCCGCGAAGCGCACCAGGTCACCGGACGCATTGTGGCGCAGGCGGCGGAGGAGAATGTCCCGCTCGACGCCTTGCCGCTCGCTGCCATGCGGGCGGTTGAGAAGCGCATCACCAAGGACGTGTTCGCGGTGCTCTCGGTCGACAATTCCGTGAAAAGCCGCGTCAGCCACGGCGGCACGGCGCCCAAGAACGTCCGCCGCGAGGCCCAGCGCTGGCTCAAGGCCCTGGCCAAGAGGCAATAGACCTCGGGCCTCTGTTCCACAGGGGTCGAACGGTCGGTCATGGTGTCGCCTCTTACCTCCGATCTGCTATGGTGCGGCCGCATCCAGGAGTGCCCGAATTGAGTTCCGACCTGAGCCTGATCCGGATTGCTGCCATCGGCGCGCTTGTCGCCGCGCTCGGCCTCGCTGGCTGCGGGCGCAAGGGCGGGCTCGACCCGCCGCCGGGGGCGTCCATCGTCGATCCCGCCGACGTGCCGCAGCCCAACGCTGGACCGGCGGTCGGCCCCGACGGCAAGGCGGTCGCGCCGGCGCAGGCGCCGCGCCGCTGGACGCCGATCGATTGGCTCCTCAACTGACGTTGCACCGGTTCGGTCATGCACCACTTCGCGTATCGCAACGGCGTGCTGCACGCCGAGGCGGTGAACCTCGACACGCTCGCCGCAAGCGTCGGCACGCCGTTCTATTGCTACTCGACCGCGACGCTCGCCCGCCACTATCAGGTCTTCGCCGGCGCCTTCGCCGACGTGAAGTCGCTGGTCTGCTACGCCATGAAGGCGAATTCCAACCAGGCCGTGGTCAAGACACTCGCCGCTCTGGGCGCCGGTGCCGACGTCGTATCGGGCGGCGAGCTCGAGCGCGCGCGCTTGGCCGGCATCGCGCCCGACAAGATCATGTTCTCCGGCATCGGCAAGACCGCGGCCGAGCTCGCGCTCGCGGTCAACGAGGGCATCCTCTGTGTCAACGTCGAGTCCGAATCCGAGCTCGATCTGCTCTCGTCGATCGCGGCCGGCAAGGGCCGCACCGCCAACGTCTCGGTGCGGGTCAACCCCGACGTCGACGCCAAGACCCACGCCAAGATCGCGACCGGCAAGGCCGAGAACAAGTTCGGGATTCCGATCAGCCGCGCGCGCGAGGTCTATGCCCGCGCCGCCAAGCTGCCGGCGCTCAAGGTCATCGGCGTCGACATGCATATCGGCAGCCAGATCACGGAGCTCGAGCCGTTCGACGACGCCTTCGCGCTGCTCTCCGATTTCGTGCGCGCCTTGCGCGCCGACGGCCACTCCATCAGCCATATCGATCTCGGCGGCGGGCTCGGCATTCCCTACCGCGAGGACAACGAGCCGCCGCCGCACCCGGATGCCTATGCGATGCTGGTCAAGCGCGCGACCCGCGATCTCGACTGCACGCTGATCTTCGAGCCCGGCCGCCTGATCGTCGGCAATGCCGGCATCCTGGTGACGCGCGTCCTCTACCTCAAGCGCGGCGAAGCCAAGACCTTCGTCATCGTCGATGCCGGGATGAACGACCTCATCCGTCCCACGCTCTACGAGGCCCACCACGACATTCGCCTAGTGCGGGAGCCGCTCGCCAAGGCGCCGCGCATCGTCGCCGACGTGGTCGGCCCGGTGTGCGAATCCGGCGATTTCCTTGCCCTCGACCGCGACATGGCTGCCCCGCAGGCCGGCGACCTCATCGCGGTCATGACGGCGGGGGCCTATGGCGCGGTCCAGGCCGGCACTTACAATACCCGCGCTTTGGTCCCGGAAGTGCTTGTTCAGGAAAGCGAATGGGCGCTGGTGCGGCCGCGGCTCGAAGCCTCGGACTTGATCGCGCTCGATCGCCTGCCGCCGTGGCTTTGAACCGTTTGTGAACGCCCTGAACCATATGCTGATGCCGTCGTTTTGATCAGTGGGTGCCTTCCTTTTGCCCGCTGGCACGGGTCTAGATGCGTGTTAGAATCGCGAATTGGGCAGATTCTCTTTGCTGGAGGCGGAGTTGACCGATCGGCCCCAGACTGTCGTGTCGTCCGCGGCCGCGACCTCGCGGCAGGCCTCTTCGCAGCCGCGAAATGACCTGCTGACGCGGGCGCTCGGCCGGGCGCGGCTGACGATCTTCTGGGAGCGGCTATGGCCGGCGCTGGCCTCGATCGCCACCGTCGTCGGGCTGTTCCTCGCGCTTTCCTGGCTCGGCCTGTGGCTGTGGCTGCCCCCGATCGGACGCGCGATCGGGCTCGGCGCCTTCTTCCTGCTCGCCGCGGCGGCGTTCGCGCCGCTCCTCATGCTGCGGCTGCCGAGCAAGGTCGACGGCCTCAAGCGGCTCGATCGCAATTCCGGCCTGCCGCATCGCCCGGCTACGGCGATCGCCGACGAGATCGCGGCCCCGACCGAGGATGCATTCGCGACCGCGCTCTGGCGCGCCCATATCGAGCGCGCTTTGCGCGCGGCCAAGACGCTCAAGGCCGGTGTGCCGATGCCGCGGCTCGCGCTGCGCGACCCCTTCGCTTTGCGGGCGCTGGTGGCGGTGCTCGTGGTCGCGACGTTCGTTGCCGCCGGCGGCGAACGGCTCAAGCGCCTCGCCGCCGCCTTCGATTGGCAGGGCGTGATGGTGCCGGCCAATTTCCGCATCGACGCCTGGGTCAGCCCGCCGACTTACACCGGCAAGCCGCCGGTGATCCTGCAGGGCCTGCGGCCGGGCGAGCCTGCGCCGACGGCGGCGGCGCTTGCGGTGCCGGCGGGCAGCACATTGGTGATCCGCGCCACCGGGATTCATCTCGACGTGGTGGCGAGCGGCGGGCTGGCCGAGCCGGCGTCCGGCGCGCAGTCCGTCAGCGCCAATTCTGTAAGCAACAAGGGCACCGAGGAACGGCGCTTCGTGATCAACGATGCGGGCGCGGCGACGGTGCGCGGCGCCTCCTCGAGCGACGTCAGCTGGCGCTTCACCACCATCCCCGACAAGCCGCCGACGGTCGCGCTCGCCAAGGATCCGGAAGGTCAGGCGCGCGGCGCGCTGCAGCTCTCCTACAAGCTCGAGGACGACTACGGCGTCATCGGCGCGCAGGCGACCTTCAAGCGGCAGGGCGGCGCGGGCACCAACGGGGAGCCGCCGCGCGCGCTCTACGAGGCGCCCGATTTCGCGCTGGTGCTGCCGCAGGCGCGCACCAAGAGCGGGGTCGGGCAGACCACCAAGGATTTGACCGAGCATCCCTGGGCCGGCGTCGACGTGGCGATGATCCTGACCGCCCGTGACGAGGCCGGCAATATTGGCCAGAGCCCGTCGTTCGAGTTCCGCCTGCCGGAGCGGCCGTTCTCCAAGCCGATGGCGCGCGCGCTTGTTGAGCAACGCAGAATTCTTGCGCTCGACGGCGACGCTCAGGCGAGCGTGCTCACCGCGCTCGATGCGCTCACCATTGCGCCCGACCGCTTCAACATCGAGAGCAACGTCTATCTCGGTCTGCGCTCGATCTTCTGGCAGCTGGCGCGCGCCAAGAGCGACGACCAGCTGCGCGATGTCGTCGACCGCATGTGGGACATGGCGGTGCATCTCGAGGACGGCAGCGTATCCGATGCCGAGCAGGCGCTGCGTGCCGCCGAGGAGGCGTTGCGCCAGGCGCTGGAGCGCGGCGCCAACGACGAGGAGATCAAGAAGCTAACCGATCAGCTGCGCGCGGCGCTCGACAAGTTCCTGCAGGCGCTGGCCGAGCAGATGCGCAAGAACCCGCAGCAGCTCGCCCGCCCGCTCGATCCCAATACCCGCCAGCTGCGGCCGCAGGACCTGCGCAGCATGATCGACCGCCTCGAGCAGATGGCGCGCTCCGGCGCCAAGGACGCCGCGCGCCGGATGCTGCAGGAGCTCCAGCAGATGCTGGAGAACCTGCAGACGGCGCGCCCCGGCCAGCAGATGGACGGCGACGGCGACGACGACATGATGTCGGCGCTCGACGAGCTCGGCGACATGATCCGCAAGCAGCAGCAGTTGCGCGACCGCACCTTCCAGCAGGGCCAGGACCAGCGCCGTCAACAGCGCGGGCAGCGCGGCCAACAGGGTCAGCAAGGCCAACAGGGCCAGCAGGGGCAACAGGGCCAGCAGGGCGACCAGATGGGCGAGCTGCAGGGCAACCAGCAGGCGCTGCGCGACCAGCTCAAGAAGCTGATGGAGGAGCTGCGCAAGAAAGGCTTCGGCCAAGGCCAGCAGGGTCAAGGCGAGATGGATCAGCTCGGCCGCGCCGGCGAGGCCATGGGCGATGCGGAAGGCCAGCTTGGGCAGGGCAATGCCGACGGCGCCGTGGACTCGCAGGGTCGCGCGCTCGAGGCGCTGCGCCGCGGCGCGCAGAGCCTCGCGCAGTCGATGCAGCAGCAAGGCATGATGGGTCCCGGCCCCAACGGGCAGCCCGGCCGGCTCGGTCCGCCGCGCGCCGCGCAGGAGACCGATCCACTCGGCCGGCCATTGCGCGGGCGCGACTACGGCGACGACACCACCGTCAAGGTGCCGGGCGAGATCGACGTGCAGCGCGCGCGCCGCATCCTCGAGGAGCTGCGCCGCCGCTTCGGCGAGAACTTCCGCCCGCAGCTCGAGCTCGAATATATCGAGCGGCTGCTGCGGGATTATTGATCAGGCAACAGCCACACATTCGGTGTCATCGTCGGGCTTGTCAGCGCAAGTCGGGTTTACCCGACTTGCGCCATTTGTTGGCTGCGCAACTCGGGCAAGCCCGAGTTGCGGTGCGATCCCGCTTAGTTTGGCACGGTGCATCCCTAAGCGAGACCCGCGGGACATCAGCGCGTTTACGCGCGTCTTCAACGCGCTATGCCCGCGGGTGACAGCGGGGGAGGGCCCTAATTCGCCCGCTGCGACTGGGCGCCGAGTGCATTGCTCACCGCCGTGCGCATGGTGCCGAGCGTGAACGGCTTGGTGATCACGTCGTGGATCAGCGCCTCGAGCCCGTGCGCGCGCTCGCGCTGGTCGGCATAGCCGGTCATCAGCAGGATGGTCACCGCGGGATGGTCGCGCGCGGCGGCGAGCGCGAGCGCGATGCCGTCCATGACCGGCATGCGGATATCGGTGAGCAGCAGCTCGAACGCGCCCTTCTCGCGCACCAGCACGTCGAGCGCTTCGGCGCCGTCGTTGGCGGTGACGACCTCGTGGCCGTCCTGCCGCAGCGCGCGCGCGATCAGGCTGCGGAATGCTTCCTCGTCGTCCGCGATCAGAATGCGTGCCATGCGGTCCCCCACTGCATGCTCGATCCCGCCTCCCTCGCCCCCAAATGTGATCCAAGTAAGGAGCGCAGAACGGCTTGCGAGCCGTCCGCGCCGCCGCTCACGGCATGCTGGCGACGAGGTCGCGGCGGTTGAAGAAGCGCACCAGCACCTCGCGCATGTCGGGCGGCGGCGAGGCGAGCCGCGACCGGAAGGCCAGCGTCTCGCCCGGCGATAGCGCGCCGCGCGCGGGCAGCGCGGTCCAGGCATAGACCTCCTGGCCGCGGTGATTGCGCACGGAGAAGCGCAGCCGCGGCACTTCCACCGCTCGCGGCGACGCGCTCGCGATCGTGCCCTCGACCACCAGCACCTGCACGCCGTCCTGGGTCTCGATCGCGGTCGTGACATTGCCGAATGTCAGCCCGCGCAGATTGACCGGCAGGCCGAGCGCGGCATAGAGCGACGCGGTCTGCGGCACCAGCCTGACCACGTCGGCGCGCCACCCGATCAGCGCGGCATTGAGCGCGACCAGCGCCAGAATGGTGACCGGCAGGCCGGGCAGCGGCCAGCGGAACGGCTTGCTTTCGCGGCGGAGCGAGCGCCGGGCGGCGAACCGCTTGGGGGCCTTGCCGAGCGTCCCCTCGAGCGCGGCGTCCGCGGGCAGCTCCCCGCTGTCCTCCATCGGGGCGAGCGCGGGAGCGTCGGCGATCTCGATCGGCTCCTGCGCGTGCGGCAACGGGTCTTCGTCCGGCGGTTCATCGCCCGCCTCGGAGAGGTCCTCCGCCGCATCGAGCGAGGTTTCGTCCGGCGCCGACCCGCCCTCGATCACCAGCTCCGCCGGCGCGTCGTCGGACAGGGGATCGGCGGGCGCGGGGTCATGGACTGTGCCGGCGAACGTCTCGACGTCGCTGCGATGCGCCTGCGCGATGGCGCTCAGCGCGCCGGGGTCGTGCGCGAACCAGATGTTATGGCAGCGCACGCAGCGCACCGAGCGGCCGGCCCCACCCAGCGTGGACGCATCCACCTGGTAGGAGGTCGCGCAATTCGGGCAGACGATCATCATGGGCGAATCGAGGCGGAATTGGCTCCGCGCCGACCGTAGCCAGCGTCCGTTAACGAACCGGAAACCATACGGGCCCAGCCTTCGCCAAACGCCATTTTTCAGTCGATTTCCACCACGAACCGCTCGAAAGCCAGCCAAAGGGCGCTCTCAGGGAGGTCTAGCGCTGCTATAAAGCTCCCCGAGTCGTTCCTACGGAGGACTAGCCGCGAGACTGGTAGGAACGTCAAATCCGCCGCACTAGGGGGCAGCACTCTGGGGTGAGGCACGTGGTCCGATTCGAGCACGTTGGCTTGCGGTATGGCCTCGGCACCGAGGTCCTGCGCGACCTGTCCTTCCGCATCGATTCGCACTCGTTCCAGTTCCTCACCGGCCCCTCGGGCGCCGGCAAGACCTCGCTGTTGCGGCTGTTGTTCCTCTCGCTGCGGCCGACCCGCGGTTTGATCACGCTGTTCGGCCACGACGTGGCCACGCTGAGCAAGGACGCGCTGGCGACGCTGCGGCGGCGCATCGGTATCGTGTTCCAGGATTTCCGGCTGCTCGACCACATGACGACCTATGAAAACGTCGCGCTGCCGCTGCGCGTGATCGGACAGCCCGAGGAGAGCTATCGCGAGGAAGTCGTGGAGCTGCTCAAATGGGTCGGGCTCGGCGAGCGCGTCGGAGCGCTGCCGCCGGTGCTCTCCGGCGGCGAGAAGCAGCGTGCGGCGATCGCGCGGGCGGTGATCGCGCGGCCGCAACTCCTGCTCGCCGACGAGCCCACCGGCAACGTCGATCCCAACCTGGCGCAGCGCCTGCTGCGCCTGTTCGTCGAGCTCAACAAGTCCGGGACGTCGGTGGTGATCGCCACCCATGACATCGCGCTGATGGATCAGTACGACGCCCGCCGGCTCGTGCTGCACGAGGGCCGCCTGCATGTCTACGACTGACGCGAGCGCGGAAACCGGCCGCCCGCGCGCGCGCGAGGCGGCGGCCGCGCTTCCGGTCGACGAGCTGCCGCCCACCGAGACGCCGATTGTGCCGCAATCGACGATCTCGGGGCGTGCGCTGGTCGCGGTCGTCGCCATCATGACCTTTCTCGCCTCGCTGACCATCGGCGGCGTCATGCTGGTGCGCGCGGCGGCGAGCGACTGGCAAGCAGAGGTCGCGCGCGAGGTCACCATCCAGATCCGCCCCGCCGCCGGGCGCGACATCGAAACCGACATCGCCACGGCCGCGGACATCGCCCGCGCATCCGCCGGCGTCGCCGAGGTGCGGCCCTATTCGAAGGAAGAGACCACGCGCCTGCTCGAGCCGTGGCTCGGCAGCGGGCTGCAACTCGACGACCTGCCGGTCCCGCGCATCATCGTGGTGCGGATCGCGTCGGGCGCGACGCCCGACCTCGGGCAATTGCGCGCAACGGTCGCGGAGCAAGTTCCGGGTGCGAGCCTCGACGACCATCGCGGCTTCGTCGATCGCATGCGCGCCATGTCGGGCGCGGTCCTGGCCTGCGGCATCGGCGTGCTCATCCTCGTCCTGGTCGCCACCGTGCTGTCCGTCACGTTTGCGACTCGAGCGGCGATGGCGACCAACCGCCCGGTGATCGAGGTGCTGCACCTGATCGGCGCCAAGGACGATTTCATCGCCGGTCATTTCCAGCGGCATTTCCTGCGGCTCGGCTTGAAGGGCGGCCTGATCGGCGGGGGCGGCGCGGTTGTGCTGTTCGCGCTCGCAGAATTCGCCGGCGGGCGCTTGGCCGGCACCGCGGGGGGCGACCAGCTCGCCGCCCTGTTCGGCAGCTTCTCGATCGGCGTGCTGGGCTATGGGGCGGTGCTGGTGCAGGTCGGCCTGATCGCCTTCGTCACCGCCGCCACGTCCCGCCGCACGGTCAATCGCACAATCGAAACAATGCATTAAGCACCTTCACCCCCCTGCGGTTGCCACCGGGACGCCGAATTTTACGTTAGTATCGGACCACTAGGTGGATAAGCGATGCCGACGGTTGGATCCGATACCGACAACGTGCCTCGTCCGACGGAGCCGTCCGCCCGCCCGCAGCGACCGCTGTTGCGGCGTCTCGCCCGCTCGACTTTCGCGCTGTGCGCGGCGGCGGCGTTGCTGCTGGGGCTCGGATTCCTGTGGTTCATCTGGCGCGTGCCGGCCGACGAAATCCCGCTCGATCGCAACGCGGACGGCATCGTCGCGCTCACCGGCGGCGCCTCGCGCATCACCGACGCGATCGAGCTGCTGGCGTCGGGCCGCGGCAAACGGCTGCTCATCAGCGGAGCCAATCGCGCGACCAATTCGAACGAAATCTCGCGCCTCAATCCGGAGTTCGAGCGCTGGGTGCGCTGCTGCGTGGACATCGACCGTTCCCTCAATACGCTCGGCAATGCGATCGAGACCAGGCGCTGGGCGCAGAGCCGGGGTTTTCGCTCGCTGATCGTGGTGACGTCGAACTATCACATGCCGCGCGCGCTTGCGGAGATCGCGCACCAGCTGCCCGGCGTCGCGCTCGTGCCCTTCCCGGTGGTGACGGACCGCCAGCGCGCCGAGCCCTGGTGGTCGGGCGGGGCGGGGGCGAAGCTGATGCTTACCGAATACGTGAAATACATCTTCGCCAAGCTACGCATGGGACTCAATCCCAGCGCCGCGTGACCTCTGGCGTCACACTGACTATGATGCGGGAGAGAGATCGACCTGAAGGCCTAGTCGTGCTCGTCGCCCGTTCCGTCGTTTTCAACGTCCTGTTCTATCTGAACCTCTTGGTGCAGATCATCGCGGCGCTGCCGACGCTGGTGATGCCGCGTTGGGGCATCATCTGGGTCGCCAAGTTCTGGGCGCGGACCAATCTCGTGCTGCTGCGCGCGGTCTGCGGCATCGAGGTCGAGTTCCGCGGCTTGGACAAGATTCCGCCGGGACCGCTCCTGGTCTCGTCCAAGCACCAGTCGCTGTGGGAGACTTTCGCGTTGCTCCCGCTTTTGTCGGACCCGGCCTACATCATGAAGCGCGAGCTGATGTGGATCCCCTTCTTCGGCTGGTACGCCTGGAAGGCCGGCATGATCCCGGTCGATCGCAGCCGCGGCTCGCAGGCGCTCGCCGAGATGAACGCGTGCGCGCGGGCGGAGGCGGAGCGCAATCGCCAAGTCATCATCTTTCCCGAGGGCACGCGCCGGCCGCCGGGCGCCGAGCCGAGATACAAATACGGCGTCGTGCATCTCTACGCGGAGATGGGCGTGCCCTGCCTCCCAGTCGCGCTCAATTCCGGCCTGTTCTGGCCGCGCCGCTCGATCCGCCGCTATCCCGGCACCATCCGGGTCGAGGTGCTCGATCCGATCCCGCCGGGGCTCGACAAGGAAGCCTTCTTCGAGCGCCTGCAGCGCGAGGTCGAGACCGCGACCGCGCGCCTGGTCGCCGAGGGCGAGCGCGAGCTTGCCAGTCGCGGTATCGCGAGCGGCTCGTTGGCTCCATTAGCCTGAAATACGGTCAAGGGATATTTCGACGCCCGTCGAAATATTGCTCGGAGGTCAGGCGCCTCAGGACGACGGCGTCGCGCTCGCCCCGTGCGCTCCCGAAAGCCGCGCCGCCAGACGTCGAGACCGCGACCACCGGTCTCGTCGCCGAGGGCGAGCCGGCAAGAGCGGAACGAGAGATACTTCGCTTGAGCCGTCACCTCGAGCCGCCGCGCGGGGTCCGCTGTCTGTTCGGCCCCTCCCACGCCTTGACCGTGGATTCAAAAAGGCAAAATGCTATATGCTCTTATGACGAAAGATCAGATTAAAGCCGTTCTTGACCGCGTGCTGACCTGGCCGCCGGAGCGGCAGGCCGACGTCGCGCAAGTCGTGACGCTCATGGAGGAGCAGGACAAGAGCCCGTTGCGGCTCTCCGACGAGCAGGTCGCAGAAGTCGAACGCCGGATTGCCGATCCCAATCCGACATTTCTCACGCTGGAGGAAGTGCGGGAGCGCTTTGCGCGCCGTCGCGCATGAAGGTCATCATCCGCGAGGCGGCATACGACGACCTCGATCGGATAGGTGCGCAGGATCGGTAGGGACTGAGACCTAGCGTCACTATTTGGC
>WNEY01002427.1_pt1 | contig 13677 bp, 7 predicted proteins | sample 5400531 | NCBI WGS metagenome assembly WNEY01 (sample SAMN13153338, study PRJNA577476) | soil metagenome | isolation source: 200 cm saprolite under Douglas fir tree site 1 | place: USA:California | collected 2015-04-18
CCCTGTAGCTGCTGGATTTTATCGCTCGGCTGCCCGTCTTGTTCCACTTGCCAAACAAGTTCCAATTTTCATGCTTCGTAAATTCCCTTGACCTTGATCTGATACGAGTCCTCAAGAACGTTTCGCATTCCTCGCGATTCGACCCGCACGAGTACCCGGTTCGAAAGCGCCGAGTTCCAGGAACGCTGGGGGGGTGTTGAGGCCAAACGGGCGCGTTATGCTACACGCACCGACTACTCATAGCAAGAGCCCGGAGACAAAACACTCCGTTCAGCCGCGCTTCAGGCTGGAGTGCCGACCAGAAGCGCCTCACGAACACTGCCGAGCACAGTTGCAAAAGTCTTCACATCCACCGTTGCCGAAATGTCTCCTCTTGAGGTTAGGAGCAAGGGCTTTTGACTCGCAACTAACTCCTTGATAGAAGTGATGGAGTTTTCCAGATCATGGCTCTGACCGAACACGGCGGACGGCAATCCCAAACACGGCGTGGCTCCATGGGACCGCCACATGCCCCAGTGGCTGACATCGCAACTCAGGACCGGACACCAAATACCTTCCCAAGTCCGGTTTACAACAGAGGCGAGTTCAACTCTTGCCAGGGCAGAATCGCCCAGGAGCAGAACTGGTAGAGCTTCGTAAAAACGAATGACATTCACTATGGGAGCGAGCAATGAAGCCCAGCGCCCGTAAAGCTCTGTGGCCATTTCTGGAAAAAAACTTTCCCGTAGAAAAACGACGTCAGCTCCGGCCTCCAGGAAGCTCTTTGACACGGCGGCAATCACCTCCGAGGCGAATTCGACCAGGTCCTGAGGCAACCGGGATGCCGTGTTTCGAGCTTGCATCTGCTCGCCAGATAGCTGTAAAGCCAAGGTGAGGGGCCCAGTGACCCTCACCATCAGTGCGGGTTCGTCCTTCAGCATGACCTTCAATCGCTGGAGCACATCGCAGGCGACTGGTATCTGTCCTTTTCGTGAGATTGCGTCCAGAGCACCGCATGTCTCTCGAAGATCATCCGCTCCCAAAAAAGATGGACACGCTAGCTCGCAGGATTCATCGGAATGCCACTCTCGCTTGCAGCCCAAGGCTTCTGCTTCGAGGAAGGAATCGAAATAACAGGCCAGCCCATCGACTTTCCAGGTCCCCCGGATTTGCCGCATAGCATTCGCAATTTTGGTGGGATTCGATTGGAACTCGCGGAGCCCCACACTCTCCAGCTTTGACCCAAGCGAGAATATGATCGGCATGAGCAATGGACGTGGCGGCGGCTCGCCTCGGAGCAACCGCTTGATGATCCCGCGAGGAGTGCTCTGCTCTGCCATGCTTTTCAGGGCCTGAAGACCGGAGCGATGGGCTTGGCATCCGGCCAGGAGCCATACCACTGCAGGATTTCCTGCGGGGGAGACTTCTTGCTCCACTCTGCCATGAATTCATCGTAGCTTTTGCCCCGGGAGAGTCGCGCCTTGCGTTCGGCCACCCTCATCTCATTCGTACGTGAGTCATCCAGTTTCCGGCCTTCCGGGCCCAGTGCCACACGGTAAATGTTCTCCGCAGTCCAAGCCGAAATAATGTTCTTTTTCATGTCCTCCAGAACGGATTTGGGAGAGCGCTCCAAGGGATCACCATATCCGGGCCCCCCGCCGCTGAAGCCGAACAGCAGATCCCCTTCCCTGTACATGCTCGGTCTGCGCGCGATCAGTTCGAACGTCCAGTCGCCCTTTATGTCGCGCTGCTCGAAGATGGAGCGGTGATCCAAAGCCAGGGTCGGGTCGCCTGATTTCATTCTTTGCAGCAGGTCTGCCTTTCTCACACTGATACCAGGTATCGGGGCCGAGGCGTAGCCGCCGAACAGCGGTTGTCCCAGGGGAATTTTGCTGCCGTTGCCCATGCAAAGCGATAGCATCTCTGGGACTTTGTGGATCATCCACTGCTGCACCGCTCCTGAGCCTCCTCGGTTTAGCCCTGGCCCTGAGGAATCTTTCCAGTGTTGCGAGAGCGTGACGGTCAGCGGCAGTTCACTTTCCACCTGCTCGCAATCCGGAGCTCGCCCAAACGCACACCAGGCAAACCCGTACGCATCCATGCCGTCGTTCGCCGCACGGCCACCCTGCCCTTGCGTGTTCAAGGAAAAGGAGAGGACGTCGGAGACCGCCAGGTTCCACTGCGAAAGCCCACTGCAGATCTGCGCGGTGTGCTGGCTTCCTGGCGCAGAGGCGACCTGCGCCCACCCCTCGGCAGTAGAAAACATCATCTTGGCGAAGCAGTTGTGAGTAGCGCATCGGCATTGCATGCCGATGTAGACACAGCAACTGGTTGCCGCCAGCTTGTCGGGGTTCAGGATGATTTTGTCAGGAAAAATGAAATCGATCGGGGCAAACGTAGAGCTGCAGATGGGCAGATCATGGAAAAAATACTCGTACATGAAGTTGGCGATGTGTCCCACAACCGCCTGCGTGTGAACGTTGTACGAGGACGGGTTTTCAGGAGAAGTACCGGTGAAGTCGAAGGTGAGGCGATCTCCATGCTTGGTCAACGTCAGAAAGCAGGAACGAACCAGCGCGGGGGTCCATCCAATGGCGTCATTGAATACCACGCTGCGAAACTTGCCGTCGGGAAGCGCCTTTACCTTCTGGAAAGCTCCTGTCTCCGCCACTTCCAGCATCTTCCGCATCAGCCCCACGATGAACTCAACTCCCCGCTTCTCCACTTGTTCCAGCAAACGCACTCGAACGCGGTCGGCGGTGGTGCAGCGTGCGCGCAAATCGGAGATAAACATGGCGGGAGCGCGCAGTCCATATACCGAATAGAACTCGACGAAATCATTCCGCAGTTTGAAATTCTCGCCAATTTTGATGGGCGGAAGATTGAGTCCCTCTTCAAAGCGGGATTTCGCGCTGACCGGCATACCGCCCGGCTCTATCGCCCCGGTTTCCGTCGTGTGTAGCGCCGCTGTCGCCCATGCAATCAGCCGTCCCTCATGGAATACAGGCATGATTGCAACCTGATCGGGGTTATGGATTCCTCCGTACAGGGCATCGTTGGTGTAAAAGATGTCTCCGTCGTGAATGCCGGGATTCTCCTTGTAGTACTTCAGGATAAACTTGATGATGATCGGCTGGATGATGGCGTGGAGGTACGTGCCGCAGGAAGCGTTGATGAGGTCGCCCTCAGCCGTGAAGATGGCCACCATGGAATCGCCGGAGACGCCGAAATAGCTCCGCGACGAACGGACGAAAATTTCCATCGCCTCATCCAGAATGTCATTGGTGATCTGAACTCCAATCTCGTAGTCGCCGGGCCGAATCCCCTTGACGCACTCGGTCTCGAAGCCGGTCGGAGGCGCAGGCTTCAGCCAATCGAGTTTTTCTGCTAAGGTCGGTATGGGCAAGTGTGTGCTCCTATTCCAGAATGCCTAAGCCGTGTTCGTCGATGGAAAACCGCAACGGAAACGGTACAACGAGCGTGGTGTAATCGCTCTCCACCACGGCCGGACCTTGAATGATGTTGCCTGGTCGAAGTTTTTCGAAGTCATAGATATTGGTCGTGCAGAAGTCTTTTTTGTCTGTCCAATAGACTGCTCGCGCGCCCTTCAGCGCTGCGTCGGGCTTGGGTTTCTCCAGCGTCATCTTCGGCAGGCTCACTTTCTTGGTCGGCACAATCGCCTTTAAGACGAAGCTGTCCACGAACACGCCGCCGTCTGGATTCACCACGAAGGGGCTGAACGCTTCGCTGAATTCCTTTTCGAACGCGTCGCAGATCGCTTTGACATCGCTTTCCGTCTTGATGAACCGCAGGGGTGATAGAGTGCGCTTCACGTGGAATTGGCCGCCGTAGAGCATGTCGAGCTCGAGAACGAAAGTGGCATTGGCAGAATCCAGTCCTTCTCCGGCAAGGTCCTTTTTTGCGTTCTCAATAAGCGAATCAACCGCAGTGTTGAACTTGTCATAGTCCTGCGTGAGCTTGTGGGTGACAGGCTCCATGAGCGTAAGTTTTTTTGAATGCTCGTACACGTGCATGATGTCCATGGTGGACGAGCCGTAGGCGCAGAATACCGGGGAAAAGGGAAAGATCACGGCCTTCGGAATGTCGGCCCGGAAGCCCTCCACGTGGGTCGCACCTGCTCCGCCGGCGGCGAATAGAATGAACTCCTCCGGACTGTATCCGCGCAAATGAACTTCCTTCATGATCGCGGATGACATATTGCCGTCAACGATTTTTCGGATGATGGCCGCAGCTTCTTCCACTCCTAAGCCAAGCGGCTTCGCAATCTTGTCGCGAATGGACTGGGTAGCTTTCTGCTTGTTGAGAACGAGCTTCCCGCCGAAATAAAACTCCGGGTTAATGTAACCGAGTACGACGTCGGAATCGGTGACGGTGGGTTCCGTACCCCCGCGGTTGAAACACACGGGGCCGGGGAGCGACCCGGCACTTCTGGGCCCAACCTGCAATTGATTACGCAGAAGCTTGTTTAACCCGGCAATAGAGCCGCCGCCCGCGCCAATCGACAAAGTCTTTATCATTGTGATGCCGACCATCCAGCGATCGATTACCGGCCGGAAGTCGTAACTGCGCACGCTGTCTTTCACGACCAGCCCGACATCGAAGCTCGTACCGCCCATGTCAGCCATCACCACGTTGTGAATTCCCAAAGCCTTGGCGATATGGTGCGCGCCCATTAAGCCTGAGACGGGACCGCTGTTGAACGTCCGGCTCGCGGCGGTTTTGAAAACCTCCGCGATTCCGCCCGAACTCTGGATCATCGCTAGCGACCGCTTGTAGCCGCGCTCCCGCAACTTGTCCCAGCAGGTGGAGAGCTCAATTTGCATCGAGCGCTGCAGGTAGGCATCGAGGATTGCCGCCATGCTCCTTTCGTATTCCCCCAACTTGCCCACAACCTGCCCCGCCAGTACAACCGGCATGTAGCCGATGTGAAACTCCTGATATTCGCTACGGATGATTTCCTTAACCTTCTTTTCATGGATAGGGTTGAGAAAACCCCAGAGCAAGGAAACCACGAAGGCCCGCGCTCCTTTGCTGACCAGATACCGGGCTTTCTCTCGCACATCGTTCTCGTCCAAGGGACGGATGACTTGACCCGTGGAATCAACACGTTCCTTGACGCCGACGATCATGTCGCGCGGAATAATTGGATCCGGCTTCTTCTGAATGCTTAAGTTCCGGCGCTCCTGTACCCGCGTGCCATCAATCCACTGGGCGCCCCGGCCAAGCAATGTGGTATCTTCATGCCCCTCCGTCGTAATCAGTCCGAGCCGCGGGCCTTTTCGCTCCAGCAACCGGTTTAGCGCGATCGTGGTCGAGTAGCGAATCATGTCGATGTCGGGCAGGAGAGTTTCCATCGGCATACCCAAGGCCTGCGCCCCTTCATGGATCACATTCGTAAAGCAGACTGATAAATCGTAGGGCGTAGTCGGAACTTTTCGGATAATCGTCTGGCCCTGGTAGTTCAAGACCATGTCCGTAAAAGTGCCGCCCACATCGATGTCAATCGAATTCATTGCCCGGCCTCGAGCCGATTGTCCTTGATGACAAGATCGCTGCTCTCCAGTCTCGCCTTGAGTGCGTCGAGGTCAATCTCGATGTCCCTGGTAACCGGATGCCCTGGCGGCAGATACTCGGTTTCGATCTGCGTGCCGCACTGCGGACAATAGAACTCTACAATCCGTACCCACAGAGGATCGGGTGAGAAACTGAAACTCCCCTCCACGATCGGTGTGTGGACTTCCCGCGGATCGCGGTCGTAAAGCAAACATCCCTTCTTGTAATTGTCGCGCGCGGGTCCCAGCACGTGACCACAGCGGTTACACATCCACTGCTCCTGATCGAGTTCCAGATCAAGGTATTCCGTTACACGAATACGACGATTATTTGCCAACAAAGAGTCTCCTTGGATCGAGCCGCGAATCCCTAGCTTTTCTGGCGCGTTACTTGCGCATTGCCATACTGATCGAACTGCAGCGTCCAGCCTTCCGGCACAAAGTACGTACTATTCTGCGATTCCAGGATCGAGCATCCTTGCACCTTGTTTCCGGGTTGCAGGGCTTCCCATTTGTACAAGTTGGCTTCCCCTGCGCTGCTGCCGTATGTGACCTTACGTTTCCCGATCAAGGCGCTCCCAGGATCGTCCCGCCCAATCTGTTTCAGCGACAAAGCTGGCTTTGATATGACCTTTTTTACGCGCATGCGAACCAACTCCAGACTGACTCCGTCTGTTGGAAGGTCCGATCCCATTTTTCGGCGCAAGTCGTCCAAGCTGGAAAAATGCAGTTGCGGGCACTTCACTTGCGCATTCGGCCGGCCCGGCCGCGAGATCTCTAACTCGACCGAGCATTCCGCGTTGTCCGGTTTGATTCCTTCTCCCAACAGGTCACGGATTCCAGTAGTGCGCATCCGTTCGATGAGCCGGTTCAGCGGCATGACATCCGCACCGTTGCGAAGCATCAGATGGAAAGAGCGTTCGTAGACATGTGAGATGTCGGAAATAGATGATCCAAAGGCGCTGAACACAGGCCCCAGGGCGAAGAGGTAGACATCGCGGAGCCCGGCTCTCTGGGCAACGCCGCATGCAAACAAGCCACCGTTCCCGCCATATGCAAAAAGGGAGTGGTCGGTTAAGTCTTGTTGCAATTTCCTGCTAGCAAACGCAACCATCTCACTAACCACGTCATAACCGCGTTCGATAATTGCACGGCATGCCTCCTCAACCGGGCACCCGAGCGGCCGCGCAACGCTTTCTTCGATCGCCTGCCGTGCTTGCTCCACGTCCAGGTGCTTGCTGCCGCCCAGAAAATACTCCGGATCAATAAGTCCTGACGTGACGAAGGCGTCGGTCAAGGTGGGCTTGTCACCGCCCAGTCCGTAACACACTGGGCCAGGAAATGAGCCCATGCTTTCCGGACCAAGCCGCACCGCGTCATGTAGGCAGGTGACTACGCTGCCGCCGCCCAGCGCGATCGATCTCAGGTATGGCAGGCTGACCCGAACCGGAATGTCGAACAGATCGCTAACTTGCGAATACACCGGCTCACCGTTCTGGATGATGCCGAGCTTCGCGGTGGTTCCTCCGACATCCAAAGCGATCACCTTTTTCAGGCCATATATTTTCGCCAGGTAACTGGTTCCGTACACGCCCAGGATGGGCCCGGACTCCATCGTGTCAATCGCTCGGGTCTTGGAAACTCCCGCCACGCCACCATTGATGTGGCTGATCAGGAATGCGCGTGAGTATCCCTGGGTGTAGCGTAGTTCGTCTTCTGCCTTGAACAACGTCGTCGCCAACGCGCTATGCGTGTATGCGTTAATGACCGCATAGTAGGTGCGGGTCATGTCGTCGGTGTTCTGGCAGATATCGCTTCCAGTAAGCACCGGAACCGAACCCAGAAAGTGATCGGGATACTGCTCGTCAATCAGCCGTTTGATTTCTTGTTCTTGTTCCGGATTTTGCAAAGCTCCTTGCAAGCTGATACAGATTCTGCGCACGCCGTTTTCCAGCAGCGACCTAACCGCGTTCAGGATCATCTCCCCACTGTGCGCTGCTTCAATCCCGAGAACATTATTTTCATCCACCACCTTGTTCAGGATCGGACTGCTCATCTCTTTGCCATACAGGTCACGCTCATGGCCTTTGCTGACAATCAAACCGATTTTGGGGCCACGCAGCTCCGCCAGCACATTAGACGTGATCGTGGTAGACCACCGCAGCAATTCGACCTGTTCGAGAAAGCTGTTCAAATTAGGAAAGCCCAGTTGGGTGGCACCCTGCGTGAGGCAATCGAATAAACAGACGGTCAAATCATGGGGCGTGGAATCCACTTTGGAGCAGACGATCCCGCTTCCATTGCTGAAGATGCCATCCGTCAACGTACCGCCAACATCAATGTCCACGCTATACACGGGAGCCTCGGAGAATATGCTGGTTTACGGTCTGCACGAATTCGGACGCACTCAAGGTCCATCCCAGAGCCAGCTCGACGTTTTGTATTGTGGCCTCCTGCAGCAGAGGCGGACCAGCCTGCATCGTTGCGTCCCGCAGCAGGATGGGCCAATAATCCAGAAAGAAAGCGTCGCGAAGAGTGGACTCCACACATACGTTGGTGGCGATGCCGGTGAAAAATAACGTGTTGATACCGCGCGTTCGCAGCAGTGAATCCAGCGGCGTACCGCAGAATCCACTGTAGCGCGTCTTGTTCACTAACAAGTCTCCGGGCTGGGGCTTCAGTTCTTCCACAACTTTCCAGTCCCACTGCCCCTCAGTAAGCACCTTGCCCTTTAATTCCGGCCGCTTCTTCATTAATAGGAGAGCCAGTTCCTTATGCGAGTTGGGAGAATCCGGACCGCCGCTCGTGGTCAGCGCTTCGTCGTAACCCATCTGCAAGTAGACAACTTTCATGCTTGCCTGACGGGCAACATCCAGCAGCCCCTTGAGCACATCGATCACGCCGTGCGCGCCACTAATGTCCAGCCCGGAAAGGTCGAACATTCCGCCCTTGCTGGCGAATGCATTCTGCATGTCCACCACAATGACGGCGGACCGTTCCGCGTCCACCTCCAAGGCCTGCGGCTTGGTCGGGAACCTCATCATGTTCAGCAGCTCCGTCAATCTCCTCAATGCGTCAGTTGCGCCGCTCGCTATCAGTGATCTCGTACGCCTTCCGAATTAATTGGCCCTTCATTTCGAAACGCGGCAGTGTGCCCCCTGCGACCAGATCGACTGCGGCGGAAACGCTCAACACTGCCTTGATCTTGTGCTCAATCTCGCTCTTAAGCTGGGCCGAACCGGATGCACCCGCGTACTCCGCCACGACCTTGAGTGGCGGTGCGACCTTGGGCCCAGGCTGGTTGAGCACAATCTGGATTTCCCCGGTGGTTCTCGGATGGAAGCTCGAAACTACATCTTTCACCGCGGATGGAAACACATTCACGCCCAGCACGATCAGCATGTCATCGGTCCGCCCAATGCAACGTAGCTTGAAACCGGTACGTCCACACGCACACAAAGTGTCCAGAACCGTCACGCGGTCGCGTGTGCGGAAGCGCAGCAGGGGGACGCATTCCCGTTCCAGGCTGGTGTATACCAACTCGCCGCTAACGCCCTTTTCCACCGGGAGCGTCTCTCCGGTCTCGGGGTCGGTGATTTCGACCACGACATATTCCGGCCCGTTGAAATGCATCCCTGATTGCTGCCGACACTCGCTGAAAATGATAGGAGCCATGTCTGCGTTGCCCAAGCCTTCCGTGACGCGTGCTCCCCACTCCTCTTGCAGTTTCGCTCGCACGGCTGGGATCCCAGCTCCCGGCTCCGCTCCGCAAAACAACTTCTGGAGTCCCAGTTCCCGCGGCTCCGTCTTTGCTTCCCGGCGCACGAAATCAGCAAAGTAGCTGGCGTAGGACGGAGTGCAATGCATGGCATTCGCCCGCAATAATTGAGTCGCCGCCAGCGCTCTCTCCGAAGCCCCTGTCCCGATCGGAACGAACACCGCGCCGATCGATTCAATAGCATCTTTCACTGGAAGCCCACCCGCGAACATAGTCAGCCCCGCAGCATGCACTACAACGTCCGTTTTCCTCAATCCCTGCGTGTAGAAAGACCGAGCCGTGAGTTTCGCCCACATTTTGGCATCCCGTCGGGTCAGGCCGACGAAGCTGGCCTTTCCGGTAGTGCCGGTGGAGCTGTGTACGCGAATCACATCCACCCAATCCGCTGCGGCATGTCGTCCTAACGGAGGGCACGACGCCTGGCTTTCGCGGAGCTCTTCTTTCGTAGTGAACGGGAAACGACTCAGGTCGCGTAGCCGGCGGTAGTCCTTGCGCTTGATCCCATCCGTCCGGAATTTGTCTTGGTAAAACACAGAGCAGGCAAAGAGGTAATCGAGCTGGCGGGCAAGCTTTGCCTCCTGCAGCTTCTGGACTTCTTTCGGGCTAGCCGTTTCAATTTTCCTGTCCAGATACTCTGCCGTTTCCATGTGGCCCAGTCCGCTTCGCGCTCGTTTCCTTGCATCGCTCCAGTTACGCGGATTTGTATCGGCGGGGCGCGCCTTGGCTGAGGCCCTGCGCTCGCCATTCCTCTCGATTCCCGGCACCTTGGTGACCTGCCTGGTTGCGCCGCGTCTGAAACCACCACGTCGGGCTGTTGTCCGCTAGGAGAACCGACCCGCACCATTAGATGGAAAGCAACTGCAGCCGGCACGAGGAGAAGTCGCGCAAATTCCCGCAGGAAGCTCTACTTGCTCTACTTGACCTGCAGCGACTTGATGTAGTCGTTGAGATTGGCGATGCGCAGTTGCCAACTGTGAAGATCAACATTGCAAGGCATAGAGTGTGACGAACTGCCATGATCCCTCCCACCGATCCGGAGGCTCGCCCTCTCTGCCGAACCGAGGGCGCCTCCGGAACCGATTCTCTAGAACGAGAACTTGGCCGCGAACTGGAACTGCCGCGGGTTGAAAACAGTTCTCGGGTCACCGAAAAGAGGATTCGGGAACGGAGGACCACCTGCGGGACACGCCACCTGGCCAAGCTGGATGGCCGTGGAGGCCGCGTCCTTGTAATGCGTTGGAACTGCGCTACAGAAGTTGGCCGCGCCATATACGGAAGTCACCTCGTCCACATTTGCCCGGTTGAACATATTGAAAATTTCGGCAATCAACTGCAGCCTCATGCGCTCTCGCAACTGGAAATACCGTGACAGGCGGAGGTCCGCGGACACCAGTTTATCGCCGAAGTACGTATTCCGGCTGGCGTTCCCGACACGGTCCGTCACGGGATTGGTATCGTGGTTGGCATCGAACCCCACGTATAGGGTGAAGGGGCGCCCGGACTGCACCGTGATAATGCTGCTCAACTCAAGATGCCGCAGAATCCCACGCTCGGGTCCGCTGGCGACCAGGTTGGCTACAAACCGGTGGCGCAGATCCTGGTTCGAGTTGGCCCGTTCCAGGTGTCTTTTGTACAGGTCTTGCGGGGTACTGACGAAGGTGGTGAACGTCCCGTCATCCAGCGTCTTTGAAAACGTGTAGTTCGCGCGGAATTGGAGATGCTTGCCGGCCCTTTCGCTGGCCTGAAGCGTCAAGCCGTGGAAGATGGAATTGCCGGTATTATCCGTGAAGTAGACAAGGCCGGCGTTGTAAGGAACTGTTCCAGGGAACACGTCCTTGCCTGCCGGAGCGCCCTGGCAACCGACGATGACGTTGTTGCTATTCCGTATCACATTCGTGGTACCGACAGGGCAGGGGATGTTTAAATCCTCCGCTCGGACCTGCTTGTGCGCGGAAACGACAAGATACCCGGCACTAATCGTCAGCCCCTTTCCAATTTCGCGGTCGATTTCCAGGCTGCCCTGTTCGGAATAGGGGGTTCGACTGTTGGGGTCCACACCGTCAACGGCTACAGTGTTCAGAAATCTCCCTAATGTGCCGGGTGGGAGCGTGCCGAGCAGGTTCGGCGGGAGCTGGCCAGTGAGGAGCAGAGTTCGGGCATCGCCTGCTGCATCGGCCAACCCAGGAATATTGGGCTCCTGGTTGAGCGCCCAGACCGCAGTTTGTGCGCCTTGCCGCGGCCCCGGCAGGATCACCGGCTGACCGTTAGCCAGGTCAATCACTTGCGCCGGCGGCCGCTGCGGATAGGTCACGAACAGGAAGCCCAAGTTGTAACGGTCGTAGAAGATGCCACCTCCGGCGCGAATGACCGTGTGGCTGTCCGGAGAATACGCGATGCCCACTCTCGGCGCGAAGTTGTTGTAGTCGTGCTTGATCTGTCGGTAAAGACCAGCCTCGAAGTCCCATCGCAAGCCGTAGTTCAAGCTCAGCTTGGGCGTGATCCTCCACTGATCCTGAAAAAATAATCCATAGTAAGAGTGGTTCAGGTGGACGCTGAAGTTTTCCCTTTGGTCAGGCGGAAAGGGGTTTTGCCAATTTGTGTTGAGGAGCGGTGGAAAACTGCCATCGAGGGAGCTGCTCGGGGCCGTTCCCAACGGAGCTCCCCAAAAGATGATGGGGGTGCCATTCAAAGGGTCATTGGGATTGGGACCAATCGTACCCGGGGGCGGAAAGAACGGTGGAGCCGCAAGCGGACACGGCCCATCGGCTGGATTTGACGGGATTTGGCTAGCCGCAGAGGGGTTCGGGTTCACAAAGTTGGCAAAATCCACTAGGCAGTTGATGCCCGGCAGAACGATGCGCATCGGGGTGAATCCGGGCCACAGGACATTATCCCGCACGAAGTTGGTGTCAACTCCGAAACTCACGGCATGGGAGCCTTTGACCCAGGCCATGGAGTCCGAGAATTGCACACGAGACTCACCGATAAAATCGAATACCCCAAAGTTGTGCCCGAATAAAAGCGAGTTGGGGATGTCCAGGTTGGGCTGGCCGGTGACGCCAGGAAAATCATATTGCCGCCGCGCGTACTGTACCAGACCGGTGTTGACCAAGTTGGATCTTAAAACTGTGCTCAGAGTGCCGACCAGAGACTGATCGCGTAGGAAGACGTTATGTCCGCTGCTCGGGGCGCCAATGCCACCTCCATCTAGGGTATTGCCCACCAACTGATTCAAGTCGCGCGCATCCTCGATGTTGTAGCGGACCGACAGTCGATTCTTGTCATTGAGCTGGTGATCGACCTTGACGATGCCGTTGTCGGTATCGGCGGTCTTCAGCACGTTGAGGTTCTCAGGTGCGATTCCCACGACCGCTTTCGCCGCATTGATCAATGACAAGTCGTTCCTGAGCAGGGCCGGGAAGGTTGGCGCTTCCGCGCGCCGCTGGCCCTCGTAGTTCATAAAGAAAAAGGTCCTGTTCTTGCGAATCGGTCCGCCCAGCGTCGCGCCGAACTGGTTTTGGCGGAGGGTATGCGCGAGCGGTGCGGGCAGTAGAAGCGACCGCGCGTCGGTGGCCTGGTTACGAAGATAGTTGTACACCGACCCGTGCAGCTCATTGGTGCCCGACTTGGTCACGATGTTGACGATCCCGCCCAAAGCTCGGCCGTATTCCGCGCCAAAACTGTTGTTCACCACCCGGAACTCACTGACCGCTTCCTGCGAAGGCGTCGCCCGCTGGGAAGACGTCACCGTGTTGATGGTATCCGCACCATCCACCGTGACGATATTGCTGAAGTCGCGCATGCCGCCGAAGGAGACTCGCGTTACCTCAAACTCGGTGAACGTGGACTGCAAACTGGTCCGCCCGATGGCGACTCCGGGAGTCAACAGAGCAAAGTCCGTGAACAGGCGACCACTGATCGGCAAACTCTGGATTTGCTGGGTGTCGATGACCTGGCTGATTTCGGTGCGCGTGGTCTCGACCGGCGGGACCTCTGTGTTGACGGTCACCGTTTCTCCCACCGTCGCAACCTTCAGCGTTATGTTGACCGTAGCTGTTTGGCCGACGCTCAGCTGGATTCCCGTCTGGGTGTACTTCGCGAAACCTGGGTAGGCGGCACTCAGTTCGTACGCTCCCGGAGGAAGGCTCGGCAGGAAGTAATATCCGACTGTGTTCGACTGGGCAGTGTAGGTTCGGTTGGTGTCCGTTTGCCGCGCCGTCACTGTCGCGTTGACGATCACGCGACCGCTTACGTCCTGGACAGTCCCGCTGAGTTGGGCAAAGCTAATCGTGGCTTGCGCAAGTGCCTGTGAGGTGAGCAGTACACCCAGCACCGGAATAACCAAAG
>WNEY01004673.1_pt1 | contig 13666 bp, 12 predicted proteins | sample 5400531 | NCBI WGS metagenome assembly WNEY01 (sample SAMN13153338, study PRJNA577476) | soil metagenome | isolation source: 200 cm saprolite under Douglas fir tree site 1 | place: USA:California | collected 2015-04-18
CCAGGGTTTCGAGCGTCGTATACAGGAAAATCATGGCGCACCCCTTCACACAGAGACCGCCGGGACAAAGCCAGAGCGACTCGCCAGGGGCGCCCGAGATGAGCCGCGGCCCGCGTTGCCCTGGAAACCTGGCATGGCCTTATCGTATCGAAAATGCACCACACAATTCAAGCCTTCATTTCTCCCCGGGGTCGAGAGCCCCGAGAGCGCGCGCCAAGGCCAGCACTTGTTGCGCCGTTTTCACCATGGCGATGTCCACCATGGCGCCTTGATACGTCACTGCCGCAGTCCCTTGGCGCTCCGCCTCCTCCATGGTCGCTAAAAGCCCCCGATAGTAAGTGATGGCCTCAGCCGTAGGCGTAAACACCTCGTTGACCACTGGGACATGCGCAGGATGAATCACGACCTGCCCGCTATAGCCAAGTTGGCGGTTCAGCAGGGCATCAGCATGCAACCCCTCCAGATCCGCAATCTCGAACCAGCTGGCCATCAATGGATAGGCCACCCCAGCAGCACGGGCTTCGAGGAGGACTTTAGAGCGGATATACAGCGTTTCGGAGCCGGTTTTACTCCACACATAGCCGAGCGAGCGGGCGGTGTCACCGCCCTTGCCGGCCGTACCGCACAAGGTTGGCACACGCGACGAGCTGGTCGCAATCTGATAGGCGTGGTAGATGCCTTTGGCAGTTTCCAGCGTGGGGAAAATTTCCACCTGCCCAATAGGCATACTGGCGCGCCGTTCATAGTGCGTGAGCAGGGTATCCAGGACTGCCACATCGTGTGGTGTCTCAACCTTTGGCGCGACAATGGCCGAGAGCCCAGGGCACACAACTGCTTCGAGATCGTCGCCAGCGAGCGCTGTGTCGAGTGCATTGATACGCACCGTCAAGAGAGGTCCACGGTCGTGGAGGCGGTCCAGGGCTTGGCGTACTTGTACACGCGCCGGAGCCTTGTCGAGGCCGGAGACCGCGTCCTCGAGATCAAAAATTAACGCATCTGCCCCATAACTTAAGGCTTTCTCCATCCAGGTTGGCTTATTGCCGGGGACAAATAGTAGCGAACGTAACGGCTTCATGGCTCCTCTCTGTACTGCAACCTGCGTGTAGAGATTGCAGTGCCGGCGGTATAGATATCTCACATCTGTAGGCGAGTATACCATGTCCTTTGCCTCCAGAGGGATCGTTGCTTGACGCGTGTCTCTCCACTTGCTAAGATCCGTTTATGAAACCTCTCCAAGAGATGGTCTCAATCTTCGTATCCGTGATACAACCTGTCTGCAGTTCCAGGGTGTCGAGGTGATCAGATGCCGCAGATAGGAGTAGTGTGCTGGTTGCCTCGTAGTTTCTCAACGTATCATCTCCGCATCAATCAAGCTCAATAAGGATTGCTAGTAGTTATCGGTATGGATAGGTCCAATAGCAGTCACGATGCGCGGCTGTGGTGGATTTCAGCCCACAGAGCTTCTTGAGGCTTGAGAGGGGGTAAGCGCGTGGGACTGTACATTTTACGACTCATAGTTATTGCTGTATGTGCGTGGGCAGGAGCTGTCATCGGCCTGACCCAGGGTGGTGTCGTAGCCGGAGCGATTGGCGCTGCTGTGGCCACGGTCATTGGTGGTTTGTTGTGCATTTCCGACCGCTATCTGCGGACGGTTCCGTTATGGACGTACCTGTATGGCTTGGCAGGGCTCATTGTGGGATTGTTTGCAGGTGCTTTGGGTAATTACGTCGTGGGCAAATTGCCGATTCAAGATCCACGGGTGGCGCAAGTTCTCTCTCTGCTCGTCTATATTGTTTGTGCCTACTTTGGGCTTATCCTGGGCCTGTGGAAAGGCCCAGAGTACCGAGCTGGCGATGAGGGGGAGCTAGAGTTCGGCATGGGGCAGGCAAGTAGTCCGAAAATTCTCGATACGAGTGTAATCATTGATGGTCGCATTGCCGATATCTGTGAGACCGGGTTCCTTGAGGGCCCTCTCATTGTGCCGCAGTTTGTCCTCAAAGAATTACAACACATTGCTGGATCTCCTGATTCTATCAAACGGAATCGTGGACGGCGCGGCCTTGATATTTTGCAACGTATCCAAAAGAATGTTGACATGACCGTACGCATTGTTGATCATGACTTCCCAAAGATCCGTGAAGTTGACGCCAAACTGGTGGCCTTGGGCAAAGTACTGAAAGGCAAAGTGCTCACCAACGATTTCAATCTGAATAAAGTGGCTGAACTCCAGGGGGTTCCCGTCCTCAATGTGAATCAACTGGCGAATGCCGTCAAGCCTGTGGTGTTGCCTGGTGAAGTGATGAACGTGTACATCATGAAGGAGGGGAAGGAGTACGGACAAGGGGTGGCCTATCTGGATGATGGCACCATGGTGGTCGTGGATAATGCGCGACGCCATGTCGGTAAAAATATCGATGTGGCAGTCACGAGTGTTCTCCAGACAACGGCTGGGCGGATGATCTTCACGCGTTTACGAGAAGAACACGAGCGGGAAGTCTCCGTGGAGGGGCGCTAGGAGAGCGAGCGAGTCGTGGACACGAGAATGGCCTATGGACGTGTGGCGGCGCTGATTCCTGCTGCTGGCGAAGGTCGCCGTATGGGGGGAGCGATGCCGAAACAGTTCCTGCAGCTTGGCGGTCGTGAGATCCTCGCGCGTACCCTCGAGGTCTTTGAAGCGTGCATGGCCATAGACGAGATCTGGGTGGTGGTGGCTGCAGAGCACGGTGTTTTGTGTCAGGAAACGATAGTAGAACGCTATGGATTGCGGAAAGTCCGCGGCGTCGTTGCCGGGGGAGCAACGCGTCAGGAATCAGTCTGGCGTGGACTGCAGCACGTGGCAGAGGCGGTTGAGCTGGTGGTGGTACACGATGGGGTACGTCCTTTGGTAACCGAACTGCTTGTAGAGCGGACGCTGGCTAGTGCCAGCCGGTATGGCGCCGCAATAGCTGCAGTGCCGCTGAAGGATACTCTCAAGCGTGTCTCCGAAGCGCACGAGGTGGAAGGCACAGTGCCTCGTGAGCGCCTCTGGCGCATCCAAACACCACAAGCCTTTCGCCATGTGCTGTTGCGGACGGCGTTTCAGCACGCGTGGCAACACGGTCTCCAGGCCACAGACGAGGCTGGGCTCATTGAAGCCCTTGGGCATCCGGTGAAGATTGTGCCTGGTGACGAGCATAACGTCAAAATTACCACCCCAGACGATCTTGTTTTTTGTAAGGCTTTCCTGGGCTATCGCGCCTGAAAGGTCCTATGCGTATTGGCGTGGGTTATGATGTCCATCCGTTCGTCCCAGGGCGTCCATTGGTGCTTGGCGGCGTGACGATTCCGTATGATTGCGGCTTAGACGGGCACTCCGATGCTGACGTGGTAGTACACGACTCGGCGATTTAGGACAACACTTCCCGAGCACAGACGAACGCTGGCGCGGGGTATCGAGTCTGCATTTGCTACGGCACGTGGCCCAACTGTTGGCGGCACAGCAGTATACTTTAGGCAATGCCGATATCACCGTGGTGGCTCAACGCCCGCGCTTGGCACCCTATGTGACACACATGACACAAACCCTGGCCGCGACGGTGGGTGTCGACCCAAGGCAGATAAGCGTCAAGGCCACCACGACGGATGGCCTGGGCTTTCTCGGTAAGGAGCTGGGTATTGCGGCATATGCCGTCTGTCTCTGTTGGCGTCGTGCGGCCGCAGGTGAGGAAGAGCCACAACGGTGATCGAGACATGACGGACGAAAAGCTCTATGGTGTCCATCCAGTCCTCGAAGCTCTCCAGGAAGAGCGTCGCCGTATAGGGAAGATATTTATCGCGCAACGGCGTGGCGCTGAAGTGCAACGTATTATCGCTCTCGCTGCGCGGCGTGGCATACCCGTGGTTACGGTGGAGCGGGTGCAGTTACAGCAGTTGCTTGGACACGGTGCGCATCAGGGGGTTGTGGCACTCGTCGAGCCATACGTGTATACACCATGGACTGAGGTCGTAGCCCATGTGACGGCGAGGCCGGGGCCACACACGATGCTGGTGCTCGATGGTGTCACTGATGTGGGGAACTTTGCGGCCCTGATTCGCTCTGCCGCCGCCTTCGGTGTGCACGCCATCGTGCTGCCGCGCCACGATACTGTGACTCTGACACCGGCCATAGCGAAGCGGTCGGCGGGGGCAATTGAGCGGGTGGCGATTGTACGTGTGGTGAACGTTGTGCGGGTACTCGATGAGTTAAAACAACACGGCTTTTGGGTCTATGGGGCTGATATGCGGGCAGACCTCACGGTGGCCCACATGGCTTGGCCAGAACGCGTGGTGCTCGTGTTAGGGGCAGAAGGGGGTGGTATACGCCGTCTGGTACGTGAGCGTTGTGATGGTCTCGTGTGCATTCCCATGTGCACGGGAACGGATTCGCTCAACGTGGCTATGGCAGGAGCCATTATTTTGGCGTACCGCTGGGATGATTGCGTCGCCCATGCGGCCAACAAAAGATGAGGAAGATGGGGGTTGGACGGGCCAACGGGCCAATTTCCCGTTGACAAAAGGCGCGTTTTTTTTTACGCTTTCTGTTTACGCATTTTGCTGGCTGGCGTATAGGAATATCTGCATTGCCGATGTAGCTCAAGGGTAGAGCAGCTGATTTGTAATCAGCAGGTTGGAGGTTCAATTCCTCTCATCGGCTCCTCGTGTACCAGACCATCGTTCTCTGTGGTGCTACTCATCTGTTGGTGTTTTCCAGGGGGAGGTTCCCGAGCGGTCAAAGGGGGCAGACTGTAAATCTGTTGGCTCAGCCTTCGGAGGTTCGAATCCTCCCCTCCCCATCCTGGGGACACGGTGATGCGAGGCGGGAATAGCTCAGTTGGCTAGAGCGCCAGCCTTCCAAGCTGGGGGTCGCGGGTTCGAGTCCCGTTTCCCGCTTTTGTTCAGTACGTACCTTTGGGCCCACGTAGCTCAGGAGGTAGAGCACTTCCTTGGTAAGGAAGAGGTCATCGGTTCGAGTCCGATCGTGGGCTCTGCATAGGCTGTGGGCTCATGGAGAGCAGGCAACTGGGTGGGTAAGGTACGCAAGATAATGTCCAGAGATTGAGTCTCCTATGTAGGGCGTTGGGGGCAAGGGGAGGGCAGGATGGCGAAAGCGAAGTTTCAGCGCACCAAACCGCATGTCAACGTGGGGACGATCGGGCATGTCGATCATGGCAAAACCACGCTGACCTCAGCGATGACGCAAGTGTTGGCGAAAAAGGGCCTGGCGCAGTACATTCCGTTTGATCAGATCGATAAAGCGCCGGAAGAAAAGGCGCGCGGCATCACGATTGCGACGGCGCATGTGGAATATGAGAGTGCCAAGCGCCACTATGCCCATGTCGATTGTCCGGGGCATGCCGACTACGTCAAAAATATGATCACCGGGGCGGCGCAGATGGACGGGGCGATTTTGGTGGTGAGTGCGGCCGATGGGCCGATGCCGCAGACCCGCGAGCACATTTTATTGGCGCGGCAAGTGGGGGTGCCGTACATTGTGGTGTTTATGAACAAAGTCGACATGGTGGATGATCCGGAGTTGTTAGACCTGGTGGAGTTGGAGATGCGGGAGTTGCTGGTGAAGTATGAGTTTCCGGGGGACGACCTCCCGATCATCCGGGGCAGTGCGTTGCAGGCCTTAGAGAGTGGCGACCCGCAGGCGCCGGAGACGGCGTGTATTTTTGAGCTGCTGGAGGCCATTGACACGTACATTCCGACGCCGCAGCGGGCGGTGGAGCGGCCCTTTCTGATGCCGGTGGAAGACGTCTTTACGATCTCGGGGCGCGGCACGGTGGCCACCGGGCGCGTCGAGCGCGGCGTGGTCAACGTGGGGGATGCGGTGGAGATTGTGGGGTATCGGGCGACGCAGCAGACGGTGGCGACGGGGGTGGAGATGTTTCGCAAGATCTTAGACCGGGGGGAAGCGGGGGACAACATTGGGGTGCTGCTGCGCGGGGTGAAGCGCGACGAGATCGAGCGCGGGCAGGTGCTCGCGAAGCCGGGGTCGATCACGCCGCACACGCGCTTTGCAGCGGAAGTGTATGTGTTGTCGAAAGAAGAGGGGGGGCGGCACACGCCGTTTTTTCAGGGGTATCGGCCGCAGTTTTATTTTCGCACCACGGATGTCACGGGGGTGGTGACGTTAGCGGCGGGGACGGAGATGGTGATGCCGGGGGACAATGTGGCGGTGCAGGTCGAACTCATCACGCCGATTGCGTTAGAGAAGGAGTTACGGTTTGCGATTCGCGAGGGGGGGCGCACGGTGGGGGCCGGCGTCGTCAGTGACATCTTGCCGTAGGATGTGATACCCTCCGATATGCCTGCAAGCCAAAAGAAGCTGGGCTGCATGCGGATGACAAGGAGCGCTGGCGGTTGAGGCTGGCGGTTGAGAATAGGACAGTGCTATGCGGGAGATGGTGATTTTAGCGTGTAATGAATGCAAGCGCCGTAACTACACAACCACGAAAAACAAGCGTCGCACTCCTGATCGGTTCGAATTTAAGAAATATTGTCGTTTTTGCCGCCAACATACCCCGCACCGAGAAACGCGGTAACATGAGGGGGTAAGGCAGTAAGAGCGAGAGGGCATACAGGCCAGTAGCTCGAACGGTTAGAGCACCGGACTCCAAATCCGGGGGATGGGGGTTCAAATCCCTCCTGGCCTGCCTCCTCCTCGGGAGGGGGCTGTCGCAAGTGACTCTCTAATGAGACAGTTATGTTGCAAGAGACGTACGAGAAAGCGGTACAATTTCTCCGAGATGTGCGATCGGAGGTGCGTAAAGTGACTTTCCCATCGCGCCATGAGACGCTGGCGTCGACGGTCGTGGTGCTGGCGGCAGTGGGTATTATTTCTCTGTACCTGGGAATTGTCGACCTTGTATTGGCGAGGGTGCTCCATAGTATTCTCAGATGACCACTAGGACGGCTTGACATGAGCAAGCAATGGTATGTTGTGCATACGTACTCTGGTTATGAGAACAAGGTCAAAGCCAGTCTCGAAGAGCGCTTTAATGCCTTAGGACTCCGTGAGCGTGTTGGACAAATTCTTGTGCCCATGGAGGATGTTGTCGAAGTCAAGGGGGGGAAACGTCGAATATCATCGCGCAAATTCTTCCCAGGCTATCTTCTGATTGAGGCAGAGATGAATGATGACGTCTGGTACGTCATCAAAGATACGCCCAAGGTGACCGGACTCCTGGGTGGAGCAAAGGACCCTACTCCTCTGTCTGATGAGGAGGTGACGCAGGTCCACAAGCATATACGTGGCGAGGCCGCAGAGCCGAGGCCCAAAGTGCTCTTTGAACTTGGGGAAAATGTACGTGTGATCGATGGACCGTTTACAAATTTCACAGGGGTCATTAAAGAGGTCAATCCTGAACGTGGTAAGCTGAAAGTGATGGTGAGCATTTTTGGGCGTTCTACCCCGGTTGAGTTGGAGTTTTTACAGGTCGAGCTGGTGTAAAGGCCGTGACGGTTCCAGGCGAGTGGAGTGCAGCATGGCAAAGCAGGTGGTGGCCAAGGTGAAATTGCAGGTACCAGCAGGTCAGGCGACCCCCTCCCCACCGGTGGGGCCGTCTCTTGGACAGCATGGGGTCAATATCATGGAGTTTTGCAAAGCCTTCAATGCGCAAACGCAAGGACAGGCTGGCATGATTACTCCAGTGGTGGTGACCGTATACTCTGATCGCTCTTTTTCGTTCATCACGAAATCGCCTCCGGCTTCTGCCTTGTTGAAACAGGCGGCGGGCATTGTCAAAGGGTCTGGGACACCGAGTCGTGAAAAAATTGGGAAGGTAACAGCTGAGCAAATGCGCCAGATTGCTGAGACCAAGATGGCTGATCTCAATGCGACTACAATAGAGGCAGCGATGCGCATCATTGCTGGCACGGCGCGCAGCATGGGGCTGGAAATCATCCATAATTAAAGTCATGGCGGCGTCAGGAAGGACCATAAGTATGGCACAGCACGGGAAAAAGATGCTGGAGGCGCGCAAGCGCTTGGACAAGAGCAAAAGGTATGAACTCCACGAGGCCTTACAGCTGGTGCAGGAGCTTGCCTTTGCCAAATTCGATGAGAGTGTCGAAATGGCTGTGCGCCTTGGTGTGAACCCCAGACACGCTGACCAGATGGTGCGCGGTAGTGTGGTGTTGCCACACGGGGTAGGGAAAGTTCCGCGTGTGCTGGTGTTTGCCAAAGGAGAAAAAGAGCGCGAGGCGCTTGAGGCAGGGGCAGAGTATGTCGGTGCCGAAGAGTTGGCGCAGAAAATTACCGAAGGGTGGTTAGATTTTGACCGGGCTGCCGCGACTCCTGATATGATGGGGGTAGTTGGGAGACTGGGCAAAATTCTCGGCCCGCGTGGCTTGATGCCGAACCCCCGCTCAGGCACGGTGGCACTTGATATTGCCCGGGTGGTCCGTGAGATCAAGGCAGGGAAGGTAGAGTTCCGAGTCGACCGTGCTGGCATTGTGCATGCAGGAATTGGCAAGGTGAGCTTCCCGCTCGAGTCTTTGGAAGGCAATGCCCATACGCTCCTGGAAAGTCTGGTACGCCTGAAGCCAGCGACCAGCAAAGGGAAGTATATGAAAAGCATTGCGCTGTCGTCGACCATGGGCCCTGGGGTGAAAGTGGACGAGATGGCTGTAACAAATACGCTGAAGTAGCTGGCCCTATTTTCGTTGTGTGCTCAGGTGGTGCGAAAAAGGAAACCGGTGTGATTGCAAAAGCGGCGAAAGCGGAGAAAGTGACAGCCCTGCATGCCAAGTTTGCGGATGCGAAGGCTGCCATTATAGCGGACTATTCTGGACTCAATGTCCAGCAATTGGCTGAGTTACGCAGCCAGTTGCGCGAGGCTGTGGTTGAGCTGCACGTCGTAAAGAATACGCTGGCCCGGCGAGCCGTGGAGGAGACCAGCTTCATACCCTTGGCAGACCATTTTGTGGGGCCAACATCAGTGGCGTTTGCACAGCATGACGCGGTTGCCATGGCCAAGGCACTCACGGAGTACGCCAAGAAGGAGCCCAAGCTCAACGTACGCGTTGGGTTCGTCGAGGGGCAGTTGCTCGCTCCCGAGCAAATCACAGCGCTCGCGGAGTTGCCACCTCGGGAAGTGTTATTAGCGCGCATGTTGGCTAGTGTACAAAGCCCACTGACAGGTCTCGTCGGTGTGTTGCAAGGGGTACTGCGGCAGCTTGTCTATGCCTTGCAGGCAGTGAAGGATGCGAAAGAGAAAGCCAGTCAAGAAGGTGAACTGGCTGTAGAGTAGGGCATTTGCTACAGGAGAGCAGAGCGGTGGCTATTACCAAAGAAGAGGTGATTGGCTTTATTGAGAATATGACGGTCCTTGAGCTCTCGGTGTTTGTCAAAGAGATCGAGGAGAAATTCGGTGTCACTGCAGCAGCTCCCATGGCGATGATGCCTGCAGCGACTGCGGCGACAGCCGCGGCACCCGTGGAGCAAACTGAATTTGAGGTGATTTTATTGAGTTCAGGGGACAAAAAGATTCAAGTTATTAAAGAGGTGCGGGCGATCACCAGTTTGGGACTCAAGGAGGCAAAAGCCCTGGTGGATGAAGCACCAAAGCCGGTCAAGCAGGGCATATCGAAGGGCGAAGCGGCTGCTATCAAGCAGAAGCTGGAAGAGGTAGGCGCAGTTGTCGAAATCAAGTAGCCCGTGCGAGTTTCTGGAAGCAGGCAGGGCGAATAGGCTGAGGATGGGCTAGATCTCAGCTGCGTATGAGGAGTAACCATGATAGGGCAAGACACGGTGGCGGTGAATACCTATGGTCAGTGGGAACGACGGAATTTTGCACGCATCCCTACGATCATCGACCTCCCCAATCTTATCGAGGTGCAACAAAAATCCTACGCGCGCTTTTTGCAGCAGGAACGCCCACCCTTGGACCGTGAGGATCGCGGCTTAGAGGCTGTATTTCGTAGCGTTTTCCCCATCACTGATTTTAACGGCATGGCGTCGCTAGAATATGCTGGATATGAAATCGGCGTGTGGGAATCAGAAGAAGGCGAGTATAAAGGCCTGGGCGGGGTTGGAGTCGTGGGAGAACGTACCCATCGGCCTCTCATGTACCACGCGAAGTATGATGTTGATGAGAGTCGGCAGAAAGGCATTACCTACGCGGACCCATTACGCGTCATGGTGCGGCTCGTGGTGCGCGAGAAGGGGGCTGAGGGTGAGTCCTCGACCATTCGCGATGTCAAAGAGCAAAAGGTCTATTTGGGTGAAATTCCTTTAATGACTGATAAGGGGACTTTTATTGTCAACGGGACCGAACGGGTCATTGTCAGTCAATTGCATCGCTCACCTGGGGTCTTCTTTGCCCAAGAGAAGGGGCGCAGTACCACGAGCGGCAAGTTACTCTACTCGGCTCGGATCATCCCTTACCGAGGTTCATGGCTCGATTTTGAGTTTGATATTAAAGATCAGCTCCATGTACGCATCGATCGCCGGCGTAAATTGCCAGTGACCATTCTCTTGAGAGCTCTAGGATTGGCGTCAAAAGACATCTTGCAAACCTTCTACAAAAGTGAAGTCATCCGCTATGATCCCGGGAGTGATACCTTTTATAAAAAGGTGTCAGACCTACTGCTACAGCAACAGAGCCGAGACGATGTGATTGATCCAGACTCAGGAGAGGTGATAGTGCGTGCTGGGCGGAAGATCTCTCGCAGTGCTTTGCGCCGCTTAATCAGTAGTGCTATTGACGAGATCCCGTGTGCAGAAGAAAGTCTCCACGGGCAGGTCGTCGCCGACGACATTATTGACCCGACCACAGGCGAAGTGCTCTTTGAGCTCAATCATGAGCTTACGGTCGATGATATCGCACGCTTAAAGGCGAAGCGGGTGGCGGATTGCCGTCTGCTGTTCTTGGATCCACTACGGACTGATGCCTCACTCCGTCTCACCCTGCTCGCGGACCGCCTTGAGACGCAAGATGAGGCTCTGCTCGAGATCTACAAACGTTTGCGCCCGGGCGATATCCCGACCAAAGATACTGCTCGCCTGTTCTTTGACAATCTGTTTTTTAATGCCAAACGTTATGATCTCTCACGCATTGGTCGACTGAAATTGAACACCAAGCTCGGCCTCGATTTGCCTCTTGAGATGCGCATGCTCACCAGGCAGGACATTATTGAGGTGGTACGCTACCTGCTGACGTTGCGTCAGGGAGGTGGCGCGGTGGACGACATTGACCATCTGGGGAACCGCCGTGTGCGCTCGGTAGGTGAATTGCTTGAGAATCAACTGCGGATCGGTTTGGTCCGTATGGAACGGGCCATCCGCGAGCGCATGAGTATCCATGACCTTGAGATGGCCATGCCACATGATCTGATTAATTCGAAGCCAGTCACAGCAGCGGTGAAAGAGTTCTTTGGCAGTAGTCAATTATCGCAGTTCATGGATCAGACGAATCCGCTCTCAGAAATAACCCACAAACGACGTCTCTCGGCGTTGGGTCCTGGTGGTTTGACACGGGATAGAGCCGGTTTTGAAGTCCGCGATGTGCATCCGACCCACTATGGGCGTATTTGTCCTATTGAGACGCCAGAGGGGCCAAACATTGGGTTGATTGCCTCTTTGAGCACGTATGCGCGGGTCAACCGTTTTGGCTTTATCGAGACGCCGTATCGTAAGGTCGAGGATGGTCGTGTCACCGATGAAATCGAGTTTCTCTCGGCTATCGAGGAGGATCGCTACGTCATTGCACAAGCCAATGCTGAGGTGGCTGAGACGGGCGACTTTATCCGTGACGCGGTGTCGGCGCGGAAGGGGGGGGAATTTGTCCTAGTGCCTCCGAGCGAGATTAACTATATGGATGTATCGCCGAAACAGCTGGTCAGTGTCGCGGCGTCCTTGATTCCCTTTCTCGAAAACGACGACGCCAACCGGGCTTTGATGGGCTCGAATATGCAACGTCAGGCTGTGCCTTTGTTGCGCACCGAGGCGCCCGTTGTGGGGACAGGGATGGAGGCGATTGCGGCCCGCGACTCAGGGGCTGTCGTGCTGGCCAGGGCTGCAGGCGAAGTGGTGAATGTCGATGCGACGCGGATTGTGGTGCGGGTTGACGAGGATAGTGAGGGGGGCGAACCGCGGGTCGACATCTATTCGCTCGTGAAATACCAGCGTTCAAATCAAAGTACCTGTATCAACCAGCGTCCGGTGGTGTGCCTTGGACAGCGCGTGCACAAGGGACAAGTGCTGGCGGATGGACCATCGACGGATCAGGGAGAACTCGCTCTAGGACGCAATATCCTGGTGGCCTTCATGCCTTGGGGAGGGTATAACTTCGAAGATGCCATCGTGATTAGTGAGAGGATTGTCAAAGAGGAGAGCTTTACCTCTATCCATATTGAGGAATTTGAGATTGAAGCCTGCGATACCAAGCAAGGCAAGGAAGAAATTACGCGCGATATCCCTAATGTGGGTGAGGAGGCGCTGAGAAACCTTGACGAAAGTGGCATCATTCGTATCGGTGCCAAGGTTGGTCCTGGGGATATCCTGGTAGGGAAAATCACCCCGAAAGGTGAAACGCAGCTGAGTCCTGAAGAGAAGCTGCTCAAGGCCATCTTCGGTGAGAAGGCCGGGGATGTACGGGATACCTCGCTGGTAGTACCGCCTGGGATAGAGGGAATTATTGTTGGTGTACGGGTGTTCTCGCGTCGTGGCGCTGAGAAGGATGAACGTGCCCGGGCTATTGAAGAAGAAGACGTGGCGCGGATTGAAAAGGATTTCTACGACGAGATCAAAATTGTCGAGGAAGAACGCGATAAAAAGATCCGTAGTCTACTGGCCGGGCAAATTGCTACGGCGGACATCCAGGCTGAGCGTGCCAGTACGATTGTCGTCCATAAAGGCGAGAGTCTCACCGAGGAGATTTTGGCCGATGTTGCTGGCAAACGGCTTCTCGACTTGCCTGTGGCAGAGGCGGGACGCGTGCGTGTGCGTATGGACGACATCGAAGGCGCAGCACGGGAACAAATTCGTGCATTGCAATCTATACGCGATGAAAAGATCGCCAAGTTCCGGCGAGGTGATGAGCTGCCCCCGGGTGTGATCAAGATGGTGAAAGTGTACATCGCTATGAAGCGCAAGCTCAGCGTGGGTGACAAGATGGCTGGGCGCCATGGCAATAAAGGCGTGGTGTCGATCATCGTCCCTGAAGAAGATATGCCCTACATGGAGGATGGCACGCCCATTGATCTGATTCTGAACCCCCTGGGTGTGCCCTCACGGATGAATGTGGGGCAAATTTTGGAAACGCACCTGGGATGGGCGGCGAAGCAGTTGCGCTGGAGAGTCGCAACACCGGTGTTTGATGGGGCGACGGAGCAGGATATCAAGGCTGCACTGCGCCAGGCCGGGCTGCCCGAAGATGGACGGGTGACGCTCTATGACGGGAAAACGGGTATGCCGTTTGATCAGAAGGTCGTCGTCGGGCAGATCTATATGATGAAACTGCACCATCTCGTGGATGATAAGATCCATGCCCGCTCCACGGGTCCATATTCCTTAGTGACGCAGCAACCCCTAGGGGGCAAAGCCCAATTCGGTGGGCAACGCCTGGGTGAGATGGAGGTATGGGCTCTCGAAGCCTATGGTGCTGCGCGCACGCTGCAGGAAATGCTGACGGTCAAGTCT
>WNEY01002432.1_pt1 | contig 13663 bp, 13 predicted proteins | sample 5400531 | NCBI WGS metagenome assembly WNEY01 (sample SAMN13153338, study PRJNA577476) | soil metagenome | isolation source: 200 cm saprolite under Douglas fir tree site 1 | place: USA:California | collected 2015-04-18
CACCACGGGCGCGCGCAGCCGCAGCTGCCCGACGACGTCCAGCAGCCGGCCCAGCGTAGCTCCGCCGCGCAGCGCGCGCGTCGCCGCCGCCTGCAGCGTGGGTCCGTCGGCGATCGGGTCCGAGAACGGCAGCCCGATCTCGATCACGTCGGCCCCCTCGCCGTCGATGGCGCGCAGGAGCTCCTCCGTCGCCGCGAGCGTCGGGTCGCCTCCCATCGCGTAGCAGACCAGCGCGGTGCGGCCGCGAGGGAACGCGTCGGAGAGCCGGCTCATCGCGCGCCTCCCAGCGCCTTGAGGATAGTGGCCAGGTCCTTGTCCCCGCGGCCGCTCAGATTGACGACCACGGACGCGTTTGGGGCATCGCGGACGCCGGCAGGCAGCTTCGAGAGCGCGGCGATGGCGTGCGCCGATTCCAGCGCGCAGAGGATGCCCTCGCTGCGGGCCAGCGCGCGGAACCCTTCCAGCGCCTCGGCGTCGGTGGCGGCGAGCACCTCCAGCCGGCCGGCGTCCCGCAGGTGCGACAGCTCGGGGCCGACGCCCGGGTAGTCGAGGCCGGCGCTGATCGAGTGCGCCTCGGCGACCTGCCCGTCCTCGGTCTGCAAGAGGTACGAGCGCGAGCCGTGCAACACGCCGGGACGTCCGCGCGACAGCGACGCCCCGTGCTTTCCCGAGTCGAGCCCGAGGCCGGCGGCCTCCACTCCGAAGAGCCGCACCGCGCGATCCGGGACGAACCGGTGGAAGGCGCCGATGGCGTTCGACCCGCCGCCGACGCACGCGACCACTGCGTCAGGTGCGCGGCCGAGCCTGTCGGCACACTGGGCGGCGATCTCCTCGCCGATGATCGACTGCAGCTCGCGGACGAGCAGCGGATACGGATGCGGGCCCGCGGCGCTGCCGATGCAGTAGTAGGTGGTGCGCACGTTCGTGACCCAGTCGCGGATGGCCTCGTTCATCGCGTCCTTCAGCGTGCGCGACCCGGCCTCGACCGGGCGCACCTCGGCGCCGAGCAGGCCCATGCGCGAGACGTTGGGCGCCTGGCGCTCGACGTCCTCCGAGCCCATGTAGACGACGCACTCGAGGCCGAGCAGCGCGCAGACGGTCGCGGTCGCCACGCCGTGCTGGCCCGCGCCGGTCTCCGCGATCGCGCGCTTCTTGCCCATCCGGCGCGCGAGCAGCGCCTGTCCCAGCGTGTTGTTCAGCTTGTGCGCGCCGGTGTGGAGCAGGTCCTCCCGCTTGAGCAAGAGGCGCGCGCGGACGCCCAGCGCCTGCGCGAGCCGGGGCGCGTCGGACAGCGGAGTGGGCCTCCCCGCGTAATCTTGTAGCAGCGCCGAGAGCTCCTCGCGGTACGCCGGATCGGCGCGCGCCACCCGCCAGGCGGACTCGAGCTCGTCGAGCGCCGGGATGAGCGTCTCCGGCACGAATCGCCCGCCGTAGGCGCCGAAGCGGCCGCGCGCGTCGGGGAACTCGCCAGGCTCGCAGGTGAAGAGCGGCAGCACGCGCTTCATTCGATCTCCCGTGCGGCGGCGCGCGCCGCGGCGACGAAGTCGCGCACGCGGCCTTTGTCCTTGAAACCGTCCGGGCCCTCGATCCCGGAAGCGACGTCCACCCCGTCGGGCCGGGCGGCACGGATGGCCTGCGCCACGTTCTCCGGCGCGAGCCCGCCGCTGATGAACACCTCGGCGGCGAAGAGCGCCCGCGCCTTGCGCGCCAGCGACCAGGCGAACGAGACGCCGCCACCTCCGCCGGCGGGACCGTCCAAGAGGACGCGCCGGAAACCTCGCAGCGCCGCGAGCTGCTCGAGCGCCGCCTCACCCTCGACCTGGAGAGCGGCGTAGAGGGGCAGCGTCCCCGCCGCCGCGGGAAGCCTCCCGTGGAGCTGGACCGCCGAGAGCCCCACCTCGGCGGCGACGCGCAGCGCCTCCGCCAGGTCGACGTCCTGGAAGACGCCGACCAGCCGCGCATCCTCTGGCAGCGCGGCCCTGATCTCGCGCGCGGTCGTAACCGTCACGCACCGGCGGCTGCGCGGCGCGAACACGACGCCGACCTCGTCCGCCCCGGCCTGCGCGCACAGCCCGGCATCGCGCGCGGTGCGGACGCCGCACAGCTTGATGCGCACTCCGCTCACGCCTGCACCAGCGCGCGCGTGGCGGCCTCGGGATCGCTGGCGGCGGACAGCGCCTGACCCACCAGCAGCGCGTCGGCGCCCAGCTCGGCGTACCGCCGCGCATCGGCCGCGGTCCGCACTCCGCTCTCGGCGACCAGCGGAGCGATGCCGCGCGCCTGCGGAGCCAACTCGCGGAACGTCTCCGGCCTGACCACCAGCGTCTTCAGGTTTCGCGCGTTGATCCCGAGCAGATCCGGTTCCGCCGCCCGCGCCGCCGAGACCTCCTCCTCCGAGTGGACCTCGAGGAGCACCGCGAGACCGAGCTCCCGCGCCAGCGCGCGCAGCTCCGAGAGCAGGATCGGCGTCAGGGCGGCGGCGATGAGCAGCACGGCGTCGGCCCCGTGCGCCCGCGCTTCGTAGATCTGGTAGGGGGTGACGAGGAAGTCCTTGCGGAGCAAAGGCAGCGCGCAAGCGCGCCGCGCGGCGGCCAGGTCGTCGAGCGATCCTCCGAAGTTCGCGCGGTCGGTGAGCACCGAGACGCAGGCGGCGCCGCCGCGCTCGTACGCGGCTGCCAGCTTGCCCGGGTCCAGGTCCGGCGCGATCGCGCCGCGGCTCGGCGAGGCGCGTTTCACCTCGGCGATCAGCGCCCTGCCGCGCTCCTTGGCGGCCTTTAGCGCGGCGGCGAATCCGCGCGGCGCCGGCGCCGCAGATGCACGCGCGCGGACCTCCTTGAGCGGCGCACGGGCAGCCCGGGCGGCCATCTGCTCCAGCGCGGAGGCGATCAGCCGGTCGAGGTGCGTCGCGCTCATGGCCCGCTCACCGGCGGCGGCTTGTGGGCCCGCGACGCGCGCACGAACTGCTCGAGGCGCTCGAGCGCGGCGCCGGAGTCGATGGCCTGCTCGGCGAGGCGCACGCCGTCGCGCATCGCCTCGCAGACCTCGGCCGCCGCGATCGCCGCGCCCGCGTTGAGCACCACCGCGCTGCGGCGCACGCCCTTCTCGCCGCGCAGGACCTCGCGCAGCAGCACGGCGTTGCGATCGGCGTCGCCGCCGCGGAGGTCCTCGACGGCGCCGCGCGCGACGCCCAGCTCGTCGGGGGTCACCTCGAACTCGCGGACGCGCCCGCCCCGCACCTCGGCTACCCGCGTGGGACCGGCGGGCGAGATCTCGTCGAGCCCGCCGTGGCCGTGCACCACGAAAGCGCGCTCTGCGCCCAGCTCGAGCAGGGTCTGCGCCAGGACCGGCACCAGGTGCGGCGCGGGCACTCCCAGGAGCTGCCTCCGCGCGCCGGCCGGGTTCGCCAGGGGCCCGAGCAGGTTGAAGAGGGTGCGGATGCCCAGCTCCTTCCGGACGGGCGCGACGTGGCGCATCGCCGCGTGGTGGCGCGGCGCGAAGAGGAAGCCGATGCCGCACTCCTGGATGCACGCGGCGACTCCTTCCGGCGACAGCTCCACCTCCACGCCGAGGGCCACCAGCACGTCGGCGCTGCCGCACTTGGACGAGGCGGCGCGGTTCCCGTGCTTGGCGACGCGGGCGCCCGCCGCGGCCGCGACGAACGCCGCGGCGGTGGAGATGTTGAAAGTGTGCGCCCCGTCGCCGCCCGTGCCACAGGTGTCGACCAGCCGGTCGAGCGACACCTCCACTCGAGCGGCACGCGCCCGGAGCGCCTGCGCCGCGCCCGCGATCTCGTCCGGCGTCTCGCCCTTCATTCGCAGCGCGACGAGCAGCGCCGCGATCAGCGAGGCGGGGGCGCTGCCGTCGAGCATCGCATCCACGGCGGCGGCCGCCTGGGCGCGGGACAGATTCCGCCCCTCGATGGCGAACTGGATCGCTTCGCGCAGCGTCACGCCCTCACCTCGAGGAAGTTGCGCAGGAGGGTCTGCCCGTCCGGTGTGAGAATGGACTCGGGGTGGAACTGCACGCCGAACACCGGCAAGGTCCGGTGACGCAGGGCCATCACGATGCCGTCGCGGGTGCGGGCGCTCACCTGGAGGTCGCGCGGCAGCCCGCGCTCGGCAACCACCAGCGAATGATAGCGCCCGGCGAGCAGCGGCCGTGGCATCCCGCGGAAGAGCGTGCTGCGGTCGTGGACGATCTCCTCGGCCTTGCCGTGCACCGGCTCGCGCGCGCGCACCACGCGGCCGCCGAAGGCCTGCCCGATCGACTGGTGGCCGAGGCACACGCCGAGGATGGGCACGCGGCGCGCCGGCGCTCCCTCCAGCCCGCAGAGCTTCCGGATCAGCTCGAGCGAGATGCCGGCCTCGTCGGGCGTGCAGGGTCCCGGCGAGAGCACGAGGCGCTCGGGGAGGCGATCGATCAGCTCGGCCGCGCCCACCGCGTCGTTGCGCACCACCTCGACCTCCGCCCCCAGCTCGCCGATCCGCTGCACCAGGTTGTAGGTGAACGAGTCGTAGTTATCGATGACCAACACGCGCGGAACGCCGTTTCCGCGAGCCGCGCTCCCGCCGCCGTGCCGCGACTTCCTGCGGGCGGGGCTCATCGCGCCGCTCCCGCCGCCAGCGCGTGCGGCTCGACCGTGCGCCCCGCCACCGCGCCGTAGGCCGCTCCGACGGAAGCCCGGACCTTGGCCAGCACCTCACGCCACTCGTTCTCGGGCTTCGAGTCCGCCACGATCCCGGCGCCGGCCTGGGCGAAGAGGCGGCCCCCGGCGCGGAAGAGGGTCCGGATGGCGATCGCCAGCTGCACGTCCCCGGCAGCCGAGAACCACCCGACCGCCCCGCCGTAGGGGCCGCGTTGTACCGTCTCCAGCTCGTCGATGATCTGCAACGCGCGGATCTTCGGCGCGCCCGAGAGCGTCCCGGCCGGGAACGCCGCCGCGAAGGCTTCGACCGCGCCGAGACCGGGGCGCAGCTGTCCCGTCACCTCGCTGGTCAGGTGCATGACGTGGCTGAACCGCTCCGTCTCCATCAGCCGCGCCACCCGCACCGAGCCGATGCGCGAGACCCGGCCGACGTCGTTGCGGCCCAGGTCGACCAGCATGGTGTGCTCGGCCAGCTCCTTCGGGTCGGCGCGCAGCTCGCGCTCCAGCCGCTCGTCCTCCGCGGCGGTGGCGCCGCGCGGGCGCGTGCCGGCGATGGGCCGGAGGGTCATCTCGCCGCGGTCCACCTGGACGAGCAGCTCCGGAGAGGCGCCGAACAGCTCGCGCCCGCCGAGCCGGAGGTAGAAGTGATAGGGGGCGGGCGAGGCGGCGCGCAGGGTGCGGTAGAGCGAGAACCCGTCGCAGTCCGGCAGCTCGAATCGCTGCGAGAGCACGACCTGGAACACGTCGCCGGCGCGGATGTACTCCAGCGCGCGGCGGACGGCCGCCTTGTACGGCGCCTCGCCGCCGCCGACGGGTCGCGGCTCCGGCAGGCGCTTCAACGGAACGCCCCGGGCGCGGCCGTTGCGGACTCCGTCCCGCTGAACGGGTGTTCCACGTGGAGCACCGCCGACGAGGCGAGTCCCGAGCGACTGCGCCGCCGGGCGGCGCAACGCCTCCGGCCAGCGGACCCCGGCGCGGCGATCCCCGAAGACCGCCAGGACGCGGTCGGCCAGCGCCTGCGCGCGCGATTCCGGCGAATCCGCTCCCGCGCCGGCCCCGCTGGCGATGGCCCAGGCGCGCCCCTGGCGGTGGTCGAACGCCACCAGCTCGGAGGCGTACAGGAGGTCCGCCTCGGGAAAGAGCGGATCCGGTCCGAGGCGCTGGGGGAGCCGCTCGCTCCACGCCGCCGCCGCCCAGCCCAGATAGCCGACGAACCCTCCGCAGAACGGCGGGAGCGCGTCGGACCGGTCGCACGCGATCGACGCGAGTGCTTCTCGAAGCGCTTCTACCGGGTGTCCGGCGAGGCGCGGGAACCCGGGGAGCGCCTCGGGCCGCCCGCCGCGGATGGTCAGCCGCGGCGCCGCCTCGGGCCCGCGCCGGCCGTCGCGACCGCCGCCCACGCCCACGTAGCTGTACCGGCCGAGCGCGCCTTCGAAGAGGAAGGCGTCTCCACCGGGAGGCTGCTGCTGGTCGAGGAGACAGAAGACGCCGAACGGCGTCAGCAGATCACCGGGCAGCTCGACGGCGGCCGTGCGGCACCCAAAGCCGGCTCCGGTGCAGGGTCTTCATGGCCGGGACTCTAGCCGTGGACGCCGGTGGACGCAAACGGACTCGAGGCTGTAGAAGCCCGCGCGTGGCGGTTTCCCCTGCGCGCAGGCTGGCGGCGGAGGTGCTCCTGCGCGTCGAGCAGGGCGGCGCGTTCGCCAACCTGGCCCTGGACGGGGCGCTGCGCTCGGCCGGCGCGCTGGAGCCGCGCGAGGCGGCGCTCTGCACCGAGCTGACGTACGGCGCGCTGCGCTGGCAGCTCGAGTTGGACCGCGCCCTGGGCGCGCACAGCGCGCGGCCTCCCGCCGAGCTGGATGCGCCGCTCCGGGCGGCGCTGCGCGTGTCGGCGTTCGAGCTGCTGCACCACCCCCGCGTGCCGGCGCGCGCGGCGGTCGACCAGGGGGTGGAGCTGGTCCGCGCGCTGGGGCTTTCGCGCGCCGCCGGATACGCGAACGCTGTGCTGCGACGCCTGTCGGAGACGCGCGCCGCGCCGCCGCCTCCCTCGCGCGACGCGGACCCCGTCGGGCACGTCGCCGCCACCACGGCGCACCCGCGCTGGCTCATCGAGCGCTGGGCGAAGTGGCTTGGATTGGACGAAACCGAGAAGCTGGCCGGCGCCAACCAGCAGCAGGCGCCCGCCGTCGTCCGCGTCGCCCGCCGCCGCGCGACCCGTGAACAGGTGCAGGAGGCGCTCCACAAGAGCGGGATCGAATCCACGCCGGGCCGGTACTCGCCCGACGCGCTGGTCCTGGCGCCGGGCGCTCCGCCGGCGCTGGACATCGAAGGCCACGAGCAGGGCCTGTTCCAGGCGCAGGACGAGGCGGCGCAGCTCGTTTCCCTCTACGCGGCGCCGCCGCCGGGGGCGAATGTGCTCGACGCTTGCGCCGCGCCCGGGGGGAAAGGGTGCCACCTGGCGGAGCTCGGAGCGGGGAGCGTGCTCGCGGTGGATCTCCACGCCCGCAAGTCCCGCGACGTCGAGGAGGCCGCCCGCCGGCTCGGGCTGACCGCGGTCCGCGCGCTCGCCGCCGACGCGACGCTCCCGCTGCCGGGCGAAGGGCCCTTCGACCTGGCGCTCGTGGACGCGCCCTGCTCCGGCCTGGGCACCCTGCGCCGCCACCCCGAGGTGAAGCTGCGCCGCACGCCCGAGGACGTGGACCGCCTCGCCGCGCTGCAAGCGCGGCTCCTCGCGCAGGTTTCACTTTCCGTGAAGCCCGGCGGGCTCCTGGTCTACGCCCTGTGCACGCTCACGCCCGAGGAGTGCGACGAGCAGGTGGATCGCTTCCTTTCGGCGCATCCCGGGTTCCATCCGGAGGGCCCGCCACCCGGCTGGGCGCTGCCTGAGGCGGATGCCGATTGCCTCGACGCGCAGGGACGCCTGCGCATCTTCCCTCATCGCACCGGAACCGATGGCTTCTTCGGGGTACGATTGCGGAAGGAGCCCGCATGACCCCCATCCAGATCGCCCCCTCGCTCCTCTCTTGCGACCTGTCGCGCATCGGCGACGAGATCCGCGCGGTCGAGGCGGCCGGCGCGGACCTCATCCACGTCGACGTGATGGACGGGCGCTTCGTGCCCAACCTCACCTGGGGCCCGCCGGTCGTCGCCGCGATGAAGCGCGCCGCCACCCGGCCGCTCGACTGCCACCTGATGATCGTCGAGCCGGAGAAGTACGTGGACGCCTTCGCGCGCGCGGGCGCGGCGAACATCACGGTGCACGAAGAGGCGTCGCCGCACCTGCACCGGACCCTGCAACACATCCGCTCGACGGGGGCCACCGCCGGGGTCAGCCTGAACCCGCACACTCCACCGGACGTGCTCGATTACGTGCTCGAGCTGAGCGACCTGGTGCTGGTCATGACCGTCAATCCCGGCTTCGGCGGGCAGACCTTCATCGAGGCCTGCCTGCCGAAGATCGAGCGCATCGCCGAGGCGGTGCAGCGCCGCGGGCTTGCGACCCTCGTCGAGGTGGACGGCGGCATCACTCCGGACACCGCGCCGCGCGTCGCCTCGGCGGGCGCCACGGTGCTGGTCGCGGGCACCGCCGTGTTCGGCAAGCCGAGCTACGGCGACGCGATCGCGGCTTTGCGCACGGCCGCGGAGAGCGGGCGCCGGCGGTAGCAGCGCCGGGTTGCGTCAGTGCAGCACGCGCTCCGGCTTGTGCGCGAGCAGGACCCAGAATTGCCGCGGGGAGAGGCCCAGGGTGCGCTCGCCGAGAGGCGCCCACTGCAGTCCGTGCACCTCGGACAGGTCGAGCTTGCCGGCGCACAGCTCCTCGATCTCGCTGCGCAGCCAGGCGCGCCGGGTGAGCTCGAGGCCCTGCGCGGCGAAGAGGGCCCGAAGCGCGCCGAACGAGGCGCGGGTGGTGCTCAGGGCCTGCGGGGCGCCGTCGAGCGACAAGAGCTCGCTCAGAGACAGCACCTGGGCGCGCAGGCCCAGCCGCGTCGCCTCGGACTGCAGATCCGCGAACCGGACCGACCAGTCGCCGTGATCGGACCGGACCGGATCCGCTTTGGGGTCGCCGAGCTCGGACAGCACCAGCGTCCCGCCCGGGGCAAGCGCCGCAGCCGCGTCCCGCACCAGCTGCAGCGCGCCCCGGTTGACGATGCGGTCTCCCTCGGCCGCGGTGTCCAGGCCGCCGGCCGTCTCATTCGAGACGACGAGGTCGAGCGACTCGTCCGGCGCAGGGAGCGGCGCATCTGCCCGCGCGACCGGCGCCGAGCGCGAGAGCGCATCGCACAGCGCGGCGGCGAGCTCGCCGGGATCGCCGCCGTCGACGACGAGCACGCGCGCCGGCCTGCCTTTCACGTGCTGGAGCGCGCCGCGCCGCACGAGACCCTCGGCGAGCGCCGATCCAAAAGATTGACCCTTGAGCGCCGGATGCGGAGCGCGAAACAGGTGCGCCAGCGTGGTCTCGTGCTCTTCGGGTTCAACAGGGCGATCGGAGCCGCCCGCCCGTGCCAGGTCGCCTGCGGCGTAGGCGCGGGCATCGGCCAGTTCCGGATACGGCATCGTCGACTCGGCCGCCGGGTTGAGGGCGACGCCTCCGTGGGAAACCGCCTTGGCCAGGATCTTCAGCGCCGCCACGTCCGCGCGCGCCAGGCGCAAAAGCGGCGGCAGCGCGGCCGGCCCCGCATCGCCCAGCACCTGCCCCAGCGTGCGCTCCCCGTCGCAGCGCAGGAACAGCGCGGCGGTGCGCGCGTCCAGCTCCATCGGGGTGCCGCGACCGTACACCGTCACGCGATCCCCGCGCCGGTGGAAGACGGCGTTACGCGGAATGCGCGGGTACCCGGCGAGCAGCGGCGAGTACTCGTCCACCGACTGGCCGCGCGGCGCGCTCGCCACCAGGAAGCGCCGAGACCGCAGGATGGGCACGAACTCCTCGACCTGGTCCCTGGCCAGCCCCGCGGGGGGAGCCTCCTTCACCTCTGCTTCGTCCGCGCGCGGATCGAATGCGAGCAGGAGCGCGAGCACGTCCCGGCTCATCTCCGCGACGTCCCCGGTGAGCCCGTGCCAGACGAACGCCGCGTCCCCGCGGGCGTGGAACGAGAGGTGCCTTGACATTGCAAACAGGGCCATGGCCGCCCAGGATGCCCGCCCGGCCCTCCGCCCGGCAAGCGGCAGGGGAGTTCGCTTGACCCCCGCCCGGCTTTACGTTACTTCCGCCCGTCCATTCGTGTCGGGGAGTGGCTCAGTCTGGTAGAGCACCTGGTTCGGGACCAGGGGGTCGCAGGTTCAAATCCTGTCTCCCCGACCAATCCAACGCCGCGATTCGCTTCGGGTTTCCGATCGGGTCGCGGCGTCCGCTTTTCTGGAAATCGGCCCGCGGGGACACAGTGGGGACAAGCGGCGGCAGCCGCGCGACGCCGGCGCGCAGATCGGCGAGGTCGACGCGCGTGTAGACGTTCGCGGTGAGGCGCGGGTCCGCGTGGCGGAGCATGCGCTGGGCGACTACGAGCGGAACGCCGGCGCGGGCGAGCAGCGTCGCGGTGGTGCCACGCAGGTCGTGGAAGCGCAGCGGGCGCGGCAGCGCCTTGGGCCATAGCTTCATCTTGCAGCTCGGGCACTGGCGCGGCTCCGAGTCCGCGGCCTGTTCCTCGCGACCGCAGCCCTTCCGGCGGCAGACGTGGAGATAGCCGCGCACGAGCCCGGCTCGGCCCATCGCACGGCGCAGGACCTGCTGCAGGTCCGTCTCGTCGGTCCGCATCGAGCCGTCCAACGCGGGGAACACGAGCTCGGTCTTCGACGCTCCGATAGCTTCGTCGAGGAGGGGCTGCAACGCCTGCGCGATGGGCAGCACGTCAGCGTGCCCGCCCTTCGTGGTGTCGTGCTCGTAGGACCGGCGCACCGTGATCGTCCCCTCGACCAGGTCCACGTCGCTCTTGCGGAGGCCGAGCAACTCGCCCTTGCGCATGCCCGTGTAAACGGCGCACGCGAAGAGCGGCCGCCATTGCGGCGTGAGCGCTGCGCGGAGCGCCGGCACCTCGTCTGCACGAAGCGTGTCGAACACCTTGCGCGGCACCTTGCGACGCTTCACCGCCTTCGCCGGGTTCTGGCCTTGCCAAAGGCCGCGCTCGATCGCGCGAGCGAAGATGGTGTGGACGTTCCCGCGCAGCCCGTTCAGACTCTTCGGCGACAGTTCGTCGGAGAGCCCCTGCAGCGCACCCTCGATCTTCGCCGCTGTCACCTCGACCACGGCCAGGCCCCCCAGCGGGAGCAGCAGTCGCTTGCGAGCGAAGGCCTCGTTGTCGCCGTGGAGACGCGTTCCGTACTCCTTCCACCACCACTCGAACAGCTCCGCGAACGTCATCTGCGGCGCATCCTGGGCCAGCGGCTCGAGTCCCTTGCGCTGTCGCTCCGCCTTGCGCTCCAGGTCGTCGGCATCCCGCTGGGCATCGCGCTTCGTTCGGCACGACGTTGCCTGCTTGCGCCAGCGCCCCGCCGCGTCCTTCCACCTCGCGTAGTACTTCCCGTGCTTCTCGAAAACGCTGGCCATGGCTAGGTCACTCCCCCGGCACGTCGCTTGAGCCAAGCGCGCACGCTGTTCGGCGCAAACCGCAGCATCGCGCCGATCCGGATGCAAGGCAGCTCTCCTCGCTCGGCCGCCTTGTACACCCAGCTCTTCGACGCGCTCAGGTACCGCGCCACCGAATCCACATCCCAGAGAGTGTCCGGGTTCGCAATCACAGGAAGATCAGCGGTAGTCATCTGCACTCCATCGCGGTGGCGTGCAGACTCTAACATGACTCTTTGAAGCAACGCAACGGAGGTGCTACTTCTTGCCATGGCGCAGCTGCTCATAGCGCTCGAACAGCAAGTGCGAGACGTACTGGTGAACGTCCATCTTCAGCTTCTGCCGCTCTTGCTCGAGAACCTCCACGACCTGGGGCGGCAGGCCGAACATCGTCCGGAACGCCTCGATCATCTCCCGGACCACATCGTTCATCGAGTACTGCCGCCCCTTCGCTTTCATGAGCCGCGCCATCTCACTCCGCAGGAAGGCTCCCACTCCGGGCGGATAACGAACCGTCAGACTCTCCAACTCGATAGTGTTCGGCGTTCGTCCCATGCTTGATGAATACTCTAGAAACAGTCATCACAGAAGCGCCAAGAAAGGGGTCGTGCTACTTCCGCCAGAGGCGGTCGAACCGAGCGAGCATCCCATCGAGGTCGAATTCTGGCGCATCCATTCGCAGAACCGCGGGTAGATCGCGCGTCAGCCCCGCCTCGACCTGCCGTCGCCGCTTCTCGGTCAGCCCGAAGGACTTGCTTTGCTTCGCCATCGGGAGCGCGCGGAGCTCGGCCAGCTTCTCGTCGACCAGCCCGATGAACGAGGACGACGACAAGTCGGCGCCACTCTCGCGGAGCCGGTCGAGGTCGTAGAAGTCGCGCACTGCCTCCCGCGTGCAAGCTGCGCGCACTTTCTCTGCGCGTGCCTCGGCAGCGTCCAGCGCGAAGCACTTCGCGGCTCTCACGTCGCCGGCCAGCGGATCAGCGAGGAGCTGGCGCAAGCCGACTTCGCGCGGCGGCCGCAGAACTGGCCGTATCGAAACCTCGAGCCGGATACCTTGCGGCCCGAACTCGGACGGATAGTCGAGCTGCCACACGCAGTGCGTCGCCTTGTCGAAGAGCTCCCCAGCAGGGAAACGCGCCGAGACCCCAACGACCGGACCAATCTCCTTGAGCACATCGCGGATCCGGTGCATGCGGCGAACGTTGGGCAGCCGCTGTCGACTCGAGGGACCGGGAAGAACAAGATCGGCGTCCTCGGACATCCGAAAGAAGCCGAGATCAACCTTGCTGAGCAGCGTGCCGCCCTTCAAGAGGAGCCCATCGCCAATGCTCTGCCCGAGAGCCCAGAGGATCCGGGTGAGATAGAAGTCCTTCTCGACGAGCTGCGGCTGCACCCGCTCACGTGCGGCAGCCTCGCGGCACAGATCAGCGAGCAGCGCCCGATCCGGCAACCGAGGCAGAGCCACTGTCAACGGTCGTTCTCGATGACGCCCCAGCGTCGGTTGAAGGGTCCCCTCCGAGGTGTGCCGGGATCCATCGAAAGCACGGACTTCGTCTTCAGCACTCGCTTCTGGAGCGTGGTCAGCCGCCGGGGCGCCGCTCCAGCGCGCTCGAGCAGGACGCCAAGCCGCTGGCATGTGCTGCTCCGCGCTCCTCTCGCCGCGTACTCGATGAGCTTCGCGCGATCGACCCGGGGCAGTGTCCGCTGGACCATCCTGAGCGCTTCGCTGCCGCCGCCTGCCATCGCAGGAAAGTCCAGCAGGTCGATCAACGTTCGCTCGGCATCGCTGAGGTGCACCGACATCCCCTCGAGATCGGTGACGACGCTCCCGTAGCCCAACCGCTCTGCGCTCACGCGGTGAAAGACGAGCCGGGCACCGCCAAGCCGCCGACTGCGGTGACGTCGAGCCACGAACGAGTCCAGCACCGACACGTACTGCTGCTCCGTGAGCCGATGAAACGTGAGCGCCCAGAGGCCACCCAGGTAGTAAGGCTCGCCCTGCAGGAGCACGGCTGCTTGCACCGGTGCCGAAGCAGCCGTCGGCCGAGACAGTGTCCGGAGCGGACGCACCAGGTACCTACCTGCGCCAATGCGCTCCAGCGCCTTCTTCGTGACCAACCTCGACGCGACGTCGCGCGCAACCGAAGCCCCGACGGCCCGGCGGATATCATCGAGCGTCACCGAGACCCGCCGCTCGCGCTCCCACCCAGCAAGAAGAGCCACCTCCCTCCGCGAGAGAGGAGTACTGTAGGTGCGTACATGTTTAGTTGTAGATGTTGCGACTGTCATGACACCAGTCTACAAGCGTTTTCTCGAGGCCGCAACTGATGAGCGCGCATGGTCGCGCCTATACGGTTGCTCGGGTGCTCCTACAATTTTCAGTCCGGATGATCGAGTGGCAAACTCGCGTCAGCCCAAGCGAAGACCGCCGCACGCTCGGACGCTGCATCGCTAATGCATCA
>WNEY01002434.1_pt1 | contig 13661 bp, 16 predicted proteins | sample 5400531 | NCBI WGS metagenome assembly WNEY01 (sample SAMN13153338, study PRJNA577476) | soil metagenome | isolation source: 200 cm saprolite under Douglas fir tree site 1 | place: USA:California | collected 2015-04-18
CCCGCCCGCCTGCGCCTCGCGGTTGCACGCGTCGAAGTCCGCCTGGGTGGGAGCGGCCAGCGCGCTCCCCGACATGCTGAAGATCGTCGCCGCGGCGATGAGCGCACATGCGCTCCTGCTTCGCTTCATGATCGGTCCTCCTCGGTGGAAGTGAAGTTGTGGCGTCGCCTGCTGCCAGGCATCGAGGGAGGGCCTCAAGGTAGGTGCCAGTAGCCGCCGCTGCAAACGTCGGGATTCGCGGACGTTTGGGAGGGCGAGCGCCGCGGGCGGCGGAGGAACGGTGGTGATTCTACAAAACGGGCGCCTCCTTGCGGCGCCGGGCTGTTCCTGGGTATTCTGCTGGGACGTGCGAGCACACACTATGCGAGAGTGGCGAAACTGGCAGACGCGCTGGACTTAGGATCCAGTGGGCGGATCGCCCTTGGGGGTTCGACTCCCCCCTCTCGCACCACTTGAGGCGTCGATGAAGATCGCGGTCGAGGACATGGAGAGCTGCAAGCGGCGTCTCGTCGTCGAGGCGCCGGCCGACGTCGTCACCAAGGAATGGGAGCGCGCGTACGATCGCGTGCAGAAGCAGGCGCGGCTCCCCGGCTTCCGCAAAGGGCACGTGCCCCGCTCGCTGGTGAAGGTGCACTTCGCCGACGACGTGCGGCGCGAGGTCGCGCAGCATCTCATTCCCGACGTCTACCGTCAGGCGCTGGCCGAGGTGCAGCTCGATCCCGTCAACGAGCCCGACCTCCAGGACGTGCAGCTCGCGGAGGGCGCCCCGCTGACTTTCTCCGCCATCGTCGAGATCAAGCCCGACATCGCGCTCGGCGACGTGAAAGGCGTCGAGGTCGAGCAGCCGGCGGCGCCGGTCACCGGGACCGAGGTCGATCAGACGCTCGACCGCATGCGCGAGCAGCAGGCCGAATTCCGCAACGTCGAGCGCGCGGCCGCTCCCGGCGATCTCGTCATCGTCGACTACACGCTGACGGTCGAGGGCGAGGAGCCGGTGCGACAGTCCGGCTACTCCTTCATGGTCGGCGACGGCTCCGTCATGCCCGAGGTCGATCAAGCGGTGGCCGGCATGCGGACGGGCGAGGAGCGTCAGGTCAGCTTCCGGCTGCCCGACGACTATCGCAAGGAAGCGTTGCGCGGCAAGCCGGGGAGCGGCGAGCTCACGCTCGTCGAGGTCAAGGAGAAGATCCTCCCCGAGCTGAACGACGACTTCGCCAAGTCACTGGGCGAGTTCGCGACGCTGGAGGCGCTGCGCGCCGAAGTCCTCAAGCAGCTGGAGGCGCGCCGGGCCAGCGAGGAGCGCCACGCTCTGGAGGAGAAGCTGGTCGACGCGCTCCTCGGTCGCCAGGCGTTCGGAGTCCCGGAATCGATGGTCATGCGGCAGATCGCCCATCAAGTGGAGCACGCGCGCGAGCGGATGCGCCGTCAGGGCGTCGATCCCGACGGCGTGCAGTGGGATTACCCCAAGCTCGTCGGCGAGCTCCGGCCCGGCGCCGAGCGCGCGGTCCGGCGCGGGCTCCTGCTGGAGGCGGTGGCCGCCCAGGAGGGGATCGCGCCCACCGAGGTCACCGTCGAGGCCGAGATCGAGAAGCTCGCCCAAGCAAGTCAACGGCCGGCGCCGGCCGTTCGTCGTATGATGGAGAAGAGCGGAGATCTCGAGGGTCTGCGCCAGGCGCTCCGCGAGCGCATGACCCTGGAGTTTCTCGTCGATCACGCCACGATCAGATCGTGAAGGAGAAACGCATGGCGCTGGTTCCCATGGTGGTCGAGCAGACGCCTCGCGGCGAACGGGCGTTCGACATCTTTTCCCGTCTCCTCAAGGAGCGGATCATCTTCCTGCCGACATTCATCGAGGACGAGCTCGCGAACCTGGTCATCGCGCAGATGCTGTTCCTGGAGGCGGAGGACCCCGACAAGGACATCTACCTCTATATCAACTCGCCGGGCGGCTCCGTCACCGCCGGCATGGCCATCTACGACACCATGCAGTATGTGAAGCCGGCCATCTCCACCATCTGCATGGGGCAGGCGGCCTCCATGGGCGCGCTGCTGCTTTGCGCCGGCGCCCGGGGCAAGCGCTTCGCGCTGCCCCACGCCCGGATCATGATCCACCAGCCGCTGGGCGGCGTGCAGGGCCAGGCCACCGACATCGACATCCAGGCCCGCGAAATCCTGAGGATGCGCGAGGAGCTCAACCGCATCCTGGTGCACCACACCGGCCAGGCGATGGAGAAGATCCAGCGGGACACCGACCGGGACTTTTTCATGACCGCCGAGCAGGCCCGCGACTATAAGATCGTTGACGAAGTCATCTCGTCGAAGCCGACGACCCGGCCCGTCACCGAGCAGGCCGCGCTCTCGGCGCAGACGCAAAAATCGACATAGGGTCAGGCATGGCGGGGCGGCGCGAAGGCAACGGGACGCTGAAGTGTTCGTTCTGCGGGAAGAGCCAGAACGATGTGCGCAAGCTCATCGCTGGCCCCACCGTCTACATCTGTGACGAATGCATCGAGCTCTGTAACGACATCATCGCTGAGGAGTGGGAAGAGGAGAAGTCGCGGGAGATCCGCTCCCTCCCCAAGCCGGCCGAGATCAAGACGATACTCGATCAGTACGTGATCGGGCAGGACCGCGCCAAGAAGATCCTCTCGGTGGCCGTCCACAACCATTACAAGCGCATCGAGTCCGGCAACGACGCCGGCGACGTCGAGCTGCAGAAGTCGAACATCCTCCTCATCGGCCCCACCGGCTCGGGCAAGACGCTGCTGGCCCAGACGCTGGCCAAGATGCTGCGGGTCCCGTTCACCATCGCCGACGCCACCACGCTGACCGAAGCCGGGTACGTCGGCGAAGACGTCGAGAACATCATTCTCCGGCTGCTCCAGTCGGCCGACTATGACGTCGAGCGGGCCGAGCGCGGCATCGTCTACATCGACGAGATCGATAAAATAGCGCGTAAGTCGGAGAACCCGTCCATCACCCGGGACGTGTCGGGCGAGGGCGTGCAGCAAGCGCTGCTCAAGATCCTCGAGGGCACGGTGGCCAACGTCCCGCCCCAGGGCGGGCGGAAACATCCACATCAAGAATTTATTCAAGTCGATACATCGAACGTCCTGTTCATCTGCGGCGGCGCTTTTGTAGGCCTCGACAAGATCATCGAGAGCCGGGTGGGGCGCTCGGGCATGGGCTTCGGCGCCGAGATCAAGAGCCGGGAGGACCGCCGGGTCGGCGATCTCCTCGCCATGATCCAGCCCGAGGATCTGCTCAAGTACGGGCTCATCCCCGAGTTCGTCGGGCGGCTGCCCGTCATCGCCACCCTGCACGACCTCGACGAGCAGGCGCTCGTGCGCATCCTCAAGGAGCCGAAGAACGCGATCATCAAGCAGTACCAGAAGTACTTCGACCTCGAGAAGGTCCGGCTCAAGTTCACCGACGACGCCGTCGCCGCCATCGCCCGCGAGGCTCTCAAGCGCGGCACCGGTGCCCGCGGGCTCCGGGCCATCCTGGAAGAGGTGATGCTCGAGATCATGTACGAGCTGCCCTCGATCCAGGGGCTCAAGGAGTGCGTGATCACCCGTGAAGTGATCCTGAGTCACGAGCAGCCCATTCTCGTGTCGGAAGCGAAAGAGCAGTCGGCGTAACCCCGCCCGGCACCCTCTTCGTCGTCGCCACGCCGATCGGCAACCTGGAGGACGTCACCCTGCGCGCCCTGCGCGTGCTGCGCGACGTCGACCTCGTCGCCTGCGAGGACACCCGGCACACGCGGACGCTCCTGGCCCGTCACGACATCGGGACCCCGACCACCAGCTACTACGAGCACAACAAGCGCGAGAAGGGGCCGCAGCTCGTGCGCCAGTTGACGGAAGGGAAGTCGATCGCGCTCGTCACCGACGCGGGCACGCCCGGCATCTCCGATCCCGGCTTCCTGCTCGTGCGCGAGGCGCGCGCTGCCGGGGTGCCGGTCGTCCCGGTGCCGGGACCGAGCGCGGTGGTGACCGCACTGTCCGCGGCCGGGCTGCCCGCCGATCGCTTCGTGTTCGAGGGCTTCCTGCCGATCAAGCCGGGCCGCCGCCTCAACCGCCTGAAGGCGCTGGCCGGGCTGGAGACGACGATCGTGCTCTACGAATCGCCGCACCGCATCATGGCCACCCTGACGGCGATCGGCGAGGTCTTCGGCCCGCGAGAGATCGTCGTGGCCCGCGAGCTGACCAAGCAGTTCGAGGAGATCGTGTACGCGCCGGCCGCGGCGCACCTCGAGCGCATGCAGGCCGGCGCGGCGCGCGGCGAGTTCACCCTCGTGATTCCCGTGAAATGAGGGGGCGCGCCGGTTTGAGCGACACTGAGGGACCACGTATACTGCCTACGGTTATGAGTGTTCCGAAGGCGCTGACCATCGCCGGCTCGGACTCCGGCGGCGGCGCCGGCATCCAGGCCGACCTCAAGACGTTCACCGCCTTCCGTGTCTTCGGCCTGTCGGTCCTCACCGCCGTCACCGCGCAGAACTCGCTGGGTGTGCAGGGCGTGTTCAACCTGCCCCCCGAGTTCGTGGCCCGGCAGATCGACTCGGTGCTCTCCGACTTCGGCGCCGACGCGGTCAAGATCGGCATGCTGTCGACGGCACCGATCATCGAGGCCGTCGCCGCGCGCCTGGGCGCCCACCGTCACGGCTCCGTCGTGCTCGATCCGGTGATGATCGCGAAGTCGGGCGATCCGCTGCTGGAGCCGGCGGCGCGGACGGCGCTGATCAAGATGCTGCCCCTGGCCGATCTGGTCACGCCCAACCTGCCCGAGGCGGCGGCGCTCGCCGACATGACGGTGGATGACGAGCGCGCCATGGTGGACGCCGCGCGGCGCATCTTCGCGCTGGGCCCACGGGCCGTGCTGGTGAAGGGCGGCCACCTCAAGGACTCGGCGACCGACGTCCTGTGGGACGGGCGCGACCTCACCCGCTTTCCCGCGCCCAAGCTCGACTCGCCGAACACGCACGGCACCGGCTGCACGTACTCGTCGGCCATCGCCGCCGGGCTGGCCCGGGGGCGCCCGCTACGCGACGCGATCATCGACGGCAAGGCCTACGTGACGGCCGCCATCCGCGAGGGATTCCCGGCCGGTCGCGGTGTCGGCGCCCTCCGGCACTTCGTGGAGCGCTGGTAGGACGATGAGCCCGCTCCTCCCCGACAAGATGTCGTTCATGGAGCATCTGGGCGAGCTGCGCGTCCGCATCGTGCGCAGCCTGGTGGCACTGCTCGTTGGTCTCGCCATCGCCCTGCCGCTCAGCCAGCGCCTGACCGACTATCTGGCGAAGCCCATCCAGGCCACCGGCAACACGCTCGTCTTCCTCGCCGTCACCGAGGCCTTCTGGGTGCAAATGAAGGTCGCGGTCATCGCCGGTCTCTTCATCGCCTCGCCCGGCATCCTGTGGCAGGTGTGGCGCTTCATCGCGCCCGGGCTCTACCAGCACGAGAAGAAGTACGCGATGCCGTTCGTCATCATCGGCTCATTGCTCTTCATCACCGGCGGCGCCTTCTCGCTCTTCGTGGTCACCCCCTACGCCATCCAGTTCCTGCTCTCCTACGCGCGGCCGGGTCTGCAGCCGATGATCTCGGTCGGGAGCTACATCGACTTCTTGCTCAAGTTCACGCTGGCCTTCGGCCTCGTCTTCGAGCTGCCGCTGGCCATCACGCTGGCCGCCCGCATGGGCGTGGTGACGCCCAAGATGCTGGCCAAGAACCGCAAGTACGCCATCCTCGGCGCGTTCATCGCGGGCGCCGTGCTGACGCCGACGCCCGATGCCTTCAATCAGACGTTGATGGCGGGCCCGCTCATCATCCTGTACGAAGTGGGGATCGTCTGCGCGCGCATCTTCGGGCGCAAGCCGAAGCCGGTGCCCGTGGCCGAGGAGACAGCAGCCTAGCGTGATGGACTTTACGTCGCTGAGCCTTCCCGAGCCGGTCATGCAGGGCATCCGCGGCGCAGGATTCGTCGCCGCCACCCCCATCCAGGAAGCGACGCTGCCGCTGGCCCTCAAGGGCAAGGACGTGGCCGGCCAGTCGCAGACGGGGACCGGAAAGACGGCGGCGTTTCTGATCGCCGCCTTCACGCGCCTGCTGCGGACGCCGGAGCGCCCGGTGCCGGCGGGGGCGGCGGCGCCACGAGTGCTCGTCATCGCGCCCACCCGCGAGCTGGTCGTCCAGATCGACGCCGACGCGCGCCAGCTCGGCCGCTTCACGCCGTTCAAGATCCAGGCGGTGTACGGCGGCATCGACTACGCCAAGCAACGCGACACGCTCCGCGACGGGTGCGACGTGCTCATCGGCACCCCCGGGCGGCTCATCGACTATCTGAAGCAGCACGTGTGGGGGCCCCGGCGCGTCGAGGTGCTGGTGGTCGACGAGGCCGACCGCATGTTCGACATGGGCTTCATCGCCGACCTGCGCTTCATTCTCCGCCGCCTGCCGCCCGTCGAGCAGCGCCAGTCGTTCCTCTTCTCGGCCACGCTCTCCTTCCGCGTCCTCGAGCTGACGTGGGAGTTCATGAACAACCCCACGCAGATCTCGGTCACGCCCCAGCAGAAGACGGCCGAGCGTGTCGAGCAGAGCCTCTATCACGTGGGGCGCGACGAGAAGTTCAAGCTCCTGCTCGGATTGCTCAGGCGCGAGGGCGGCGATCGCATCTTGATCTTCTCCAACACCCGTGAGGAAGCGCGCCGGCTCGAGGACCGCCTGGGCCGCAACGGCTGGGATGCGAAGGCGCTCACCGGCGACGTGGACCAGAAGAAGCGGCTGCGCATCCTCAACGACTTCAAGGAGGGGCGCCTGCCCGTGCTGGTGGCGACCGACGTCGCCTCGCGCGGATTGCACATCGAGGCGGTCAGCCACGTCGTGAACTGGGATCTGCCCGACGACGCCGAGGACTACGTCCACCGCATCGGCCGCACGGCCCGCGCCGGCGCCGGCGGTAAGGCGATCAGCGTGGTGGACGAGGCGAGCGCGCTGAGGATCGAACTCATCGAGAAGTTCATCGGGCAGAAGATTCCCGTGGAGTGGGCCGACGACGACGCCTTCGTCGACGAGATCATGCCGACGGCCGAGGAGCGGCGGCGCTACGCCGAGGAGCGGCGCGCGCGGTTCGCCGGGCGCCGCGAGGCCTTTCGCCCCGGCCGCGGCGGCGATCGCCGCGATCGTGATCGCCGCCCCGAGGGTCATGCCCCGCGTTCCTCGCCGGCGCATCCGCCGGCGGCGCCGTCCGGCCCGGGAGGCCCGAATAGTCCGAGCCGACGCCGCCCTCGTCGCCGCGGTCGCGGCCCTCGCCCCGACACCCCGCCGAGTTAATTTCATGGGGGCCCCGAGATGGCCCCCCAATCCCCCCAACGCTCGATTAATTTCATGGGGGCCCCGACATGGCCCCCAAGCCCCCCGCGCTCGTGGTGTCCCGGCAAAGCCGTGACGCCCCTCGATACTCCCGCGCGACACCGGCCAATCCGAATCGCTTCCTGACCCGTAACACGGGCAGGAGGTGCCCCATGCGGCTTCAAGGTGTGGCCATCGGGTGGGCCATCGCCGTCGCGGCAGCGACCGCCGCCGACGCGGCGACCGGTGTCACGGTCCAGCTCTTCCAGTTCCGCCCCGGCAGCATCGCCGTCAACGCCGGCACGCGGGTCACGTGGACGAATCAGGACGAGATCGAGCACACGATCACCTTCGGCGTGCCCGACCGGCCCGACGGCGGGTTCGACTTCACGCTTGGCGGCAAAGGCGCGACGGCGAGCGTGGATTTCCCGAAGGCCGGCACCTACACCTACTTCTGCAAGCGGCACCAGCACATGCGTGGCGAAGTGAACGTCAACTGAACCAGGGAGGGCGACAGCCATGAGGGTTTCATTCCGGACTCTGGTGGGAATCACGGGCATGGTCGCGCTGATCGGCGCCGGATGCAGTCAGAGCATGGCCGCGGATGAGTCGATGGGCATGGCCTCGCCGGCCACGGCGTCGTCGGGTACCAAGGCGGCGGCGCTTCGCACGACGCTCAACACGCTGTTCGCCGAGCACGTGTGGCTGGCCGGCTCCGCCACCGGCGCGGCGCTGGGCGGCCGCGACGCTGACTTCAAGGCCGCGGCGGCCGCGCTCGATCAGAACTCCGTCGCCATCGCCAGGGCGATCGGCTCCGTGTACGGCAGCGACGCCGAGCAGGCGTTCCTGCCGCTGTGGCGCAAGCACATCGGCTTCGCGGTGGACTACACGGTGGGCGTCGCGACCAACGACCGCGCCAGGGCCGACAAGGCGGTGAATGATCTCGTCGGCTACAGTCAGGACTTCGGCGCGTTCCTGCAGTCGGCCAATCCGAATCTGCCGAAGTCGGTGGTGGCCGATCTCGTGAAGCACCACGTGGTGACGCTCAAGACCGTCATCGACGCGCAGGCGGCCAAGGATCCCGAGAAGGCCTACGTCGCCCTCCGCACCGCGGCCGGCCACATGCAGATGATCGCCGACCCCCTGGCCGAGGCGATCGTGAAGCAGTTCCCCGACAAGTTCGGCGGCTAGGCCCGTCGCGCGCACCGGTCTCCCGGGCCTGTTGTCCGAGGGCCCGGGAGGCCAGCATCCGTCCTACTTCTGATCGGTCAGAGCGAAAGCACCGCGCGGGCGCGACCGTGGGCGGGCTGGTCGGCGCGCATCGTGTCCGGATTCACGCCCCGGCTGAGCGCCAGGTGATACGTGAAGAGCTGAAGCGGCACGACGGCGAGGATCGGCGAGAGCAGCTCGTCGATCACGGGGAGCGCGATCGTCTCGGCCGCCAGCGGCGCGATGTCGCGGTCGTCCTCGCGGACGAGCGCCACGATGGGCGCGCCGATCTCCCTGGTCACGCGGGCGGCGTTCAGACAGCGCTCGTACGACGGACCCGGCGGGGCGATCAGGACCACCACGTCAGCGGGATCGACGCCCGCCCACGGCCCGTGCAGGAACTGCTCGCAGTTGTAGCCGGCGGTCTTGGTGTGGTTCGCCTCGTTCATCTTGAGCGCCGCCTCGTAGGCGGTGGCGGCGTTGGGCCCGCCGCCCACGAACCAGTACTGCCGCCGGTCGGCGAAGCGCGCGGCCAGGCCATCCCAGTCCTCCTGGCCGAGCAGCATCGCGAGCTGGTCGGGCATGTGATCGATCTCGCGCCGCACGTTGTCGGCGCCGCCCAGCTCGGCGGCCAGCGCCGCCAGCAGCGTCATCGCGCACGTGTAGCTGATCGTGTGCGCAGCCGACGACTCCTGCTCGATCGTGCGCAGGGTGTAATCGGCGATGGCCAGGCCGTCGCCGCTGCCCTTCCCGGTGATCACCACGCCCACGCCGGCCGCGCCCTTCGCCTTGGCCAGCGCCTCCAGCGAGTACCGCTTGGTGCCGCGGTGACTGACGACGATCACGCCCGTGCGGCTGTCCGGCTCCGGCCAGTAGTTCTTGAAGTCGAACGAATGGAACGCGCGCACGCGATGGCCGAGTCGGCCGACGTGGGAGAGCAGCAGCTCGCCCACCAGCGTCGCGTGCCAGGAGGTGCCGATGCCACAGAGAATCACGCGCTCCATTGCCTTGAGCCGCGCGGCGGCGCCGGGGAGCGCGTCTTCGTTGCCACGCATGAGCAGGCGGAGCGCGCCCGGCTGCGCGTAGATCGCGTCGTGCATGAAGTAGGGATGGGCGGAGCGCGGAGGCGGTGGTGTCCAGGCCATGACGCCGAACTGTAGGGAGCCGAAGTGGCGGTGTCAACGGCTCGCTGTCCACCCATCGTGTATAGTCACCGGCCATGAGCCAGACACCGACCGAGAGCGACGTCATCAAGATGATGGACAGCCTGAGCAACTGGGGGCGCTGGGGGGCCGACGACCAGCTCGGCACCCTGAATCTGATCACGCCGGCCAAGCGCGTGCAGGCTGCCCGGCTCGTCCAGGAGGGCGTCCCGGTGACGTGCGCTCGCCCGATCGGAACGGACATCGCCGCCGATACCACGTTCCAGCCGATGCGCTTCATGGTGGACAGCGGCGAGGGCCGGGACGCCTGCTCGCCCGAGCGCGTGCTCGAGCGGCGCGGTGCCTCGGAATTCATCGGCATGGTCTTCCACGGCTACACGATCACCCACGTGGACACGCCGGCCCACTACTTCTGGAAGGGCAAGATCTATAACGGCCGCTCCTGCAATCTGATCACCTCGCGCGAGGGCGCGACGGTCGAAGCGGTCGAGCTGCTGCACGACGGCGTGGTGAGCCGCGGCGTCCTGCTCGACATCGCCGCGCTGAAAGGTCGCTGGCTGGAGTCGGGAGAGGGCGTGATGCCCGAAGACCTCGACGCCGCCGAGAACGCGCAGGGGGTCCACGTCGAGCCCGGCGACGTTCTCCTGATCCGCACCGGCTACTATGGCCGCCGGCTCAAGCAGGGCCCGCGCAATCCGCTGAAGGACGGCTCGCCGGCGGCGCACGTGGCGTGCGCGCCGTGGTTCCGCGAGCGCGGCGTGGCCATGCTGGGGACCGATACCCACAACGACGTGTCGCCGCTGCCCTATCCGCGCCTGGGCAACACGCTCCACATCGTGTCGCTCGTGGCCATGGGCCTGTGGCTCATCGACAACGGCAACCTGGAAGATCTGGCGGCGGCCTGTCAGTCGCGTGGACGGTGGGAATTCCTGCTCACCATCGCGCCGCTGCGTCTGCAGGGGACGACGGGCTCGCCGGTCAATCCCATCGCGCTGTTCTGATGGCCGCCATCCGCGCGCGCGCCGCCAACATCACCCTCGGAGGCCAGCGCCTGCGCTTCGTCAAGGGAGTGGGCGGCCTGGCGATCGGTGTCGCCGCCGCCGTCGTGCTCATTGCGCTCGGCATGAGCCCAGGCTGGCTGGCCCTTCTCATCGTTCCATTCTGGTTCGGAGCGCTCGGCCTCATTCAGGCTCGCGAGAAGACCTGAGTGTCGCTGGCGGCGCGCGGGACGCGCGAGACCGCCAGCGGCGAAGAGCCCGTGCGCGATCCGGCCGAAGCGCGGCTGCTGCGCGAGCAGGCGCGCCGGATTCACGTGGAGGCGGTGATCGTCGGCGCGCTGCTGACCGGACTCAGTGTGCTGAGCGCCGCCTGGCTCGTCGGCTAGCAGGCCGGACGGGCGAGGACCACCGGGTCGATCTTCCGCGCCATCAAGCGGCCGCCGCGCTCGTCGCTGACCAGCCGGCGGTTCTCGACCATCACGCGCCCGCGTAGCAGCGTCGTCACCGGCCAGCCCTCGATCGGCCAGCCCTCCCACGGGCTGTAATCGCTCACGTGGAAGTCGTCCTTGCTCAGCGTCTTCTGGAGCGAAGGATCGATGAGCACGAGGTCGGCATCGCTGCCGGGGGCGATGGCGCCCTTGCGCGGGTAGAGGCCGAAGATGCGGGCGGCGTTGGCGGAGGTGACGTCGGCAAAGCGGGACAGTGACATACCACGTTTGGCCACGCCCTCAGTCCACGCGATGCCCATCCGCGCCTCGGCGCCGAGATTGCCGCCGGTGACGTCCTCGATCGTCTTGCCTCGGAGCTTGAGCGCGAGCGAGGTCGGGTACTCGTCGGTGGCGAGCGCCGACAGGCCGTCGCCGAGCAGCCCGCTCCACAGCGCCTGCTGATCCTCGGGGAACTTGAGCGACGGATAGGTGTGCGAGCAGAAGCCGCGCGGCGTCTTGTAGTACTCGGCGTTGAAGCACGCGTACTGGTGGAGCGTCTCGCCGTAGACGGGCTGTCCCGCGCCCCGGGCCTCGCGGATCGCCTCCACGCCCTCGCGCGCCGAGGTGTGGACGAAGTAGATCGCGCAGCCGGTGTGGCGGGCCAGCGCGATCGTGCGCCGGAACGCCAGCAGCTCGGAGAGCTTGTTGTGCACGAGGTGGAGGTTCGCGCCCTCCATCCGGCCCTCGGCCCGGTGTTTCTCGTAGTTGAACTGCACGATGTCCTCGTCCTCGCCGTGCACGGTCATGATCCCGCCGGCCGGCGCGATGCGCTCCATGGCATGCTGAATGCGCCCGAAGTCGATCCGGTTGCCGGACCGCTTGGGATGGGGCGGCAGGATGTTCGTCGTGAACACCTTGAACGACGTGAAGCCGGCTTTGATCGCCTCGGGGATGGCGTCGAAGACCTTGAGCTCGAGGGCGCCGGCCAGGACGACGTGAAACGAGTAGTCGGTGAACGAATTGCCCTTCCAGCGCGCGCCGCGCTGCTCGAGGGCGCTCTGGATGTCGCCACCGGGGCGAACGAACGCGAAGTCGATGTGCGTCGTGGTGCCGCCGAAGAGCATGCCGCGCGTGTCTTCCTCGGGGCCCAGCGTGAGCCCCGGCTCGTCGGGGTGGCTCATGATCGCGTGGGCGAGGTGCGTGTGCGGATCGATGCCGCCCGGGACCACGACCTTGCCGGTGGCGTCGATGATCCGCCCGGCCTCGAGGGCGCCCGGCGCGGCGAGCACAGCGATACGCTCGCCCTGCACACCGATGTCCCAGTCTCCGACCCCGAACGGCGTGACGGCGCGACCACCACGGATGATGAGATCGAGCATCGGCATGGCGACCTCCCTCGAGTGGTCGGGATTATAGCCCCGAGCGGGCGCGGGCTCGATGGCGCGCCGGACCAGAGGAACTGGACACCGGACGGACCGGGCAGGAACTGCGTGAAGGAGAGGACCCGGACCCCGGCGGGGCGCCGCCCGCCGTCAGTCCACCACTTTGAGGATGTGGGTAGCGGCGGCGACTACGTCGCCCCGCTGCGTCGTGCAGGTGACGCGCGAGAACGCCTTCATGGCCGCCTCGTCCCGCTCGACGATCTCGTAGGTCACGGTCACGGTGTCGCCGATGAAGGCCGCGGCTGGAAAGCGGATCTTCTCGAAGCCATAGGAGACGATGGTGCCGTCGAGCCCGGAGCACACCTCGGTGGAGGCGCGCGACATATAGCCGACGAGGAGCGCGCCGTGGGCGATCCGGCGGCCGTAGCGCGTCGTGCGCATGAACTCCTCGTCCACGTGGTTGCGCGCGAAGTCGCCGGTGATCCCGGCGAAGAGATATACGTCAGATTCTCCGACAGTCTTGTGGACCTGAGCCTTCTTGCCTACGGTGAGCGCGGCGAACGTTTCCTTGGCGGATGCCATCGACGCCTCCTTGAGCGGAGGCATGATAGCCCAACGCGCCCGACCGATCGCGTTGCCGGACCCGGGCTGTGGACTACGGCCGGGGCAGGAACGCTTCGATCGACGTGGGCGGGTGGAACTGCACCAGCGAATACGCCAACAGCCCGCCTCCGATGAGCGTCGCGATGGCCACGGTCTTGAGCCAGCGGCGCCCGGAAGCCGGCGTGCTCACGGGAGCACCGACGAGGGCGGGTTGCTGCAGCCGGTCCAGCATCGCCTGCCGGGCCGCCTGCTGTGCGAGGTACATCCGGCGACGTTCGCTCTGCGTCAGCTTCATTCCCGGATCCCTCTCAACTCACGAGATTGGTCCACCGCCTTCTCTTGCAAAGAGCTCGCCGGGTTTCGGCGAGGCCACTGGTCGGGCTCCGCCGCGTCCAGAAATTGCTAGAAGAATTAGCCATTAACGCGACGGATAGAGTCGCGGACCTTGACAGAGCCGGGATCGACGACTGAAAAGTTTGCCGACACCTTGGACAGGAAGTCCCCCGATGCGTCCTAAATCGGCGAATCG
>WNEY01002435.1_pt1 | contig 13660 bp, 13 predicted proteins | sample 5400531 | NCBI WGS metagenome assembly WNEY01 (sample SAMN13153338, study PRJNA577476) | soil metagenome | isolation source: 200 cm saprolite under Douglas fir tree site 1 | place: USA:California | collected 2015-04-18
TGTTGCGCGCAAACAGTCGCCGCGTCGCGCTCGATTTTCTGGCGTGCGGACTCGATCCGGAGCGCGCGACGCTCTTTCGGCATTCCGATGTGCCGCAGGTGACGGAACTCGCCTGGATTTTATCAACAGTAGCACCGATGGGCTTGCTTGAGCGGGCGACCTCGTACAAGGACAAACTCGCCCGCGGTATGAGCGCGAACGTAGGACTGTTCAGTTATCCTATCCTGATGGCAGCGGACATTTTGATTTACGACAGCGATGTCGTGCCAGTCGGCAAGGACCAGAAACAACACATCGAAATCACGCGCGATCTCGCGGTGAAAATGAACGAAACGTACGGCCAGATTTTCAAGCTGCCCGAGCCACGTATTCAGCCTGCAACCGAAACCATGCCCGGCATTGACGGCCAGAAAATGAGCAAGAGCTACGGGAACAACATCGACATCTTCGGGGACGAGAAGGAAATGCGAAAACGGGTGATGAGCATCGTCACTGATTCGGTGGCGGTGGATGCGCCGAAAGACCCGGCGACGTCGACAATCTTCAAGCTCTACTCGGTGGTCGGGTCGAAGGATGAAATCGCAGACATGCGCGAACGATTTGTAAAAGGCGGTACTGGCTACGGCGATTTCAAGAAACAGTTGTTCGAAAAACTCTGGGAATATTTCGCGCCTATGCGCAAACGCCGTGAAGAAATTCTCAAGGACAAATCGTACATCGACGATGTCCTCGCCCGCGGCGCCAGGCGCGCCAACGAAATTGCCAATCAAGTCATGGACCGGGTTCGCAAAGCTGTAGGCTTGCGTTAGCGATGTTTCGATAGCCGCTTCGGCGCGGTGTTGCGCCATGCTGCGGTGAGCGCTTCGCGCACGATCTTGATCGTTGCTGCCGGCAAATTGATACTTGTGGCGCCTTGCCGGCCCCAAGCGCCTTTCACCCGTGTGAAAACGCTCGGACTAGTTCGGACAAATTCGTTTTGCTCCTCTGGCGATAGCTTCACCATCGCCGCGTGCTCGTCGGGATATCCAAGCGTTGCGAAAATCCTTCCACCAACACGAAAATCGGGATGACGCATGTGCGCCGATTCAATTGCTTCCGGAAAACTCAGAGCCACTTTGCGAAATTCATTTGGCGTCATGGTGTCGAGGATCTGTTAAAGCTCGAGCAGTTGTTCGGTCCAACGTCACCTGCCTTAGAAAAAGAAAAAGCGGGAATCCAAACGATACACCGACGACCAATGTTCCAACCGTCGGCAACCAAAGAAGCCGGACCCGCAAACGTTTCCCTTCGCTTTGAATAAACCAGATCAGCACGATTGCAGAGACGATCACATCCATCGCAAAAAACGCGCTGATCCGGTTGGCGAGCAGTTCATGAAAGAACAACGTAACATTTAGGCCGTGCTCCAATAGCCACGGCACAAATTGCGAGTAAGGGAGGACCAATCCGAGCACACAGCAAACCAGGTAGAAGTGTCGCGCTTTCATGGATACATATCATCGCATGCGGTGCCAAAATCCGTCGAGCGAGTTCACCTCTGCGCTGATATGATGGGCCGAATGGCAATTCTGCGGGTTCACGTCGTTCCGAATGCCATGAGCGACTGTGTCATGGGCGAGCACGGCGGCGCAGTTAAGATCAAACTGCGCGCACCGGCGGTTGAAGGAAAGGCGAATGCGGCGCTAATCTCTTTTCTTGCCGAACAATTGAACATTTCCCGCCGTGCAATCGCGCTGGAACGGGGTCACAAATCGCGCGACAAACTGATTCGGGTAAATGGCTTGAGCCAAGAAGATGTGCGCGACCGATTGCGCGAGAGAGATCGAGCGTCTTAAAGGCGGCCAGGACGCACCGCTCTCATTTCATTTGCGACTGCCTTTGTATCTTAGCGGCTTGGAGCTCTTCGTGACGGCGTGGCTTGCGGGCGCGGCGCGGTCTGGCCTGCGGCGCTGTCGCGATAAAACAACACGCCGTGTGCGCGCAGATTGCTGATCAGCGCGTGCAGGTCGTTCGCCAGTTTTTGATCATTCAGCAGTGTCGCCACTAAACCTTTGCCTTGCGTGGCGCTCTGCAGCACTTTGCGCGTGTCGCCGATGGCACTCTGTAAACCATCCGCGGCTTTTTTTGCGGAGGCCATCGTCGAATCGGCCTGCCCGATCACGCCATCCAGCTTCTTGGAAGATTCTGCCAGCGCACCGGTCGCCTGGTTCAGATGTTCCATGCTCGCCTTCAAGTTCTCCATGTTCTGCGCTGAAAGAGTGTCTTGATTTAGACGGGTCACAGTCGTGTCGATCTTTTGCACGGTGCCGCGGAGGTCGTTCACGAGCGCACCGCCTGAGCGTGTGAGATCGTCGATGCCCGTCTCGCGTGCACCATTGACATCGGCATTCGGCGGCAGATACGCCTTAGGCGGTCCGGGCGGCATCGTTACATTCACGAACCGATCGCCAAGCAAACCCGAACTGCCGACTGTGAACTTCGTTCCCTCAGGGATCTTAATGTAATCATAGATTTTCAGAGGTACGGCCACGCCATCGCCCCCACGAACTAGCTTCGGGCCACCGGCGACTTTTCCGATTCTCGCTCCGGCGAGCAAGACATCGGTGCCTTTCAGCAGTCCGCCCGCATCATTGAAGCGCACGGTGATGGTGTAATACGTCTTAAAGCCTTCACCCAGCCTGCCGAATTGCACGACCAGCGCGGCTAACATCGCCAATCCCACAAAAACGAAAATGCCGACTTTGAATTCCAAACCTCGCTCGTGCCTGTTCATTTTGGATGTTTATTGTCGATCTTGATGTTGATTTTCGCAAGGTAAGCGACGGCTCACTCGAGCGCGTTTCGCCCGCGAGACTGCAAGCAATTGAGGTCAATCGCCCCCACCGTCAGATCGGCCGAGGAGGAAATCCTGAATAATTGGATCGGTTGATTGCTGAAGCTGATTCGCCGTTCCGTTAAAATAGATCCGGCCTTCGTGCAGGTAGGCGATTCGGTCGGCTACATCAAACGCGCTTTTCATATCGTGGGTGACAACCACGCTGGTCATTCCAAAGCGCTGTTGCAGCCGACGAATCAATCGATTGATGCTATCCGCGACTACGGGATCAAGTCCAGATGTGGGCTCGTCATACAACACACAGGAAGGCCGGCGAATAATCGAACGCGCAAGGCCGACGCGTTTCTTCATTCCGCCACTCAAACTCTCCGGCATTTTATCTTCCTGCCCTTCCATTTCCATCACATCGAGCATCTCCGCGACCTTTGCGCGCAAAACTTTCGGATCGCGCTCGCCAGCTTCGCGCAGTGGAAACGCGATATTTTCTTCTACAGTCATCGAATCAAAGAGCGCGCCGCTTTGGAAGAGGATGCCGATCTTTTTGCGGATTTCCCCGAGCTGCCGTTCGCTCATTCCGATAATGTTTTGCCCCTGGATCCAGATCTCTCCCGCGCTGGGCTGCATCAATCCTACGAGATGCTTAAGTAAAACGCTTTTGCCGCCACCGCTGCGTCCAATGATAGCGAGGGTTTCGCCAGTTGCGACTTCCAGATCGATGCCACGCAGAATTTCCTGTTGTCCGATCTTTTTCTTCAACGAGCACACCCTGATCATTGACGACCCGTTACCCGCAATCGCACGAGGCTCAGTCGTCACTGTTGGAAGAGGGGGCGCGTCGATCATTGCAACGCACAAACTCTCAACTCTCAACCGTCAACCCTCAACTACCTAATATTACTGGTATCCCGCCGGGTAAATGATGTTGAACAACATGGTGAGAAAAAAATTGCAAATCAGAACCGCGAGTGAGGAGTTCACCACCGCCTCAGTGGTGGCCCGACCAACGCCAACCGCTCCTTCGCGTGTGGTCAATCCTTTGTGGCAACTGATGAATACGATAAGTATTCCGAAACAGAACGCCTTTGACAGACCCATGATGATATCGCGACTGCGCGTCCAGCGCACCATGTTCGCCATGTAGTAAGTGCCGTTAATGTCGAGCATGAAAATCGCAACGAGATAACCGGCTGCGATGCCAACGGCGATGCACTCCGCCACCAGAAGTGGCATCGAGACCATCATGGCCAGTACGCGCGGCACCACCAGGTAATCAACCGGATAAACAGCAAGCGCGCGCAAGGCGTCGATTTGCTCAGTGACTTTCATCGTGCCGATCTCGGCTGACATCGCTGCGCCCACACGTCCGGCTACCATCAGAGCAGTCAGCACCGGCGCGAGCTCGCGGCAGAGCGAAACCGAAACTACCGCGCCTACGGCGGAGCCCATGCCCAGCTTGTTAAATTGGAAAAATGTTTGAGCCGAGAACACCGCACCAGTGAACGCACCGGTGATTATGACTACGAGCTGCGAAAGCAATCCAATCTCAACGACTTGATTGAGAAATAATTTCCATCGGAGCTTGTGCGTGAAGATGGAACGAAAAGTGTCGGCCGCCAGTAGGACCAACTCCCCCAAATATTGACAAAACGAGAGCAGCGGCGCGCCCAGAGCGCTAAAGAAGCGGACCATTATGAAAGAGATGACCAGTGAACGGCTAATTCGCGTGTCCGCAACGTTTTGTTCTGATCACTAATCGCCGATTTACGTCGCTAGACGTCCAGCCGCTCGGTCTTTGTTCGCGAGTGCAGTTCGGCCGGAATCGCGCCGATGATAAGCGGTTCAAGGCCAAGCTTGAGGAAAATGGTGCGAATTTCGCGAATGCTCAAAGTCGGTTCGTCGAACTCGAGGTAAACGATATCGTGATTTGTGTCCATCTTGTAACGCAGGCCGGCGATTTCCACGAGCTGCCGATCGAGTTCCAGGATGTTCCCCATTTCGCGCAAGCCACGCGCATAAATCTCAACTTCAAACATGACGCACCGGACTCTAACGACCCGGTGGCGGCGATGCAATCCATCTTGATGAGAAACTGATTGCCGGACTTCGCTCTGCGAGCTTGCAATTGCGCCAAGCGCAAACCTGCGTAAATGATGCCCGTTCAAGCGATGAGACGCGCCGCTCAGTATTTGTTGGCCACGAATGTGGTACTCGGCGCACTGTTCTTCGCCGGCTGCGAAACTGTTCCGCAAGGGATTCAGCAGGCGAGAGTCGAGATGGCGCAACACATCGCAGCCGAACCGACCGGCGATTATTATATCGGGCGGCGTTACTACAAACCTGATTACAAATTCTGGGGTTACGTTCGCAAGCCGGGCCAGCCATGGAGCTCAGCGGAGATGGTGATGCTCAATGAGAAAGAGAAACTTGCGCCGGACCGCGAACGTCTCGAGTTCGGTAGCGACAACAATTACGAATACAAGCTCTACGGCTACTTCAGTGGCGACAAAGTGTATGAGCCAGCTAGCAATGGGATTTATCCGGAGTTCGTTTTGAAGGGGTACGCGCTCATTTCCACCAACCCACCGCCGATCTTCAGAAGCCAAATGAGCGGCCGCTCTAATCCAACCGACCTGCGGTACGTGGTCGAGAAACCCGAGTAAGAATGACGCGTGATACTGGCGCACAGGTGGACCGAGATCCTCTCATGGAGGAATTCCTGCGCTATCTCGCGAATGAGCGGAATGCGTCGCCGCGGACGCTGAAGGCTTATCGCCATGCGTTAACTAGTTTCCGCGCGGAAAACAAAGCGTCGTGGAAAAAATGCACAGCCGACGATTTTCGCAATTACCTCTTTGCGGTCATGAAACGCGGGCAAGCGCGTTCGTACGTTCGGCTGCAATTCTCAGCATTACGCACTTTCTATCAGTTTCTCGCGGCCCGGAAACGGCTGCGACATAATCCTGTCCGAGAAGTGCAACTGCCAAAGATGGAGAAAAAGCTGCCGCTGGTCTTAACACGCCAACAGGTGGACGAACTTCTCACGGCGCCAACCCGCGAGCCAAAGAGCCGATCTGCACCATCATGGATGCCCCTGCGCGACGTCGCTATCATGGAATTGTTTTACAGCAGCGGCTTGCGCCTGAGCGAACTGGCTGCGCTCGATGTAGCCGAGGTCGATCCTTACACAGAGTCGGTGCGCGTATTCGGCAAGGGCCGAAAGGAACGCGTCTGTCCAGTGGGTCTGCCAGCACTGGAAGCGATCCAAAAATATCGGGCGGCGGCCAACGTGCACGCGGGTGCGCTCTTCATCAACAAAGCGCGAAGGCGAATCTCCGCGCGCTCAGTTTGGTTGGTGTTGAAGCGGTATGTTCGGCACACGTCCATTCCGATTTCCATAAGCCCACACAAATTGCGCCACAGCTTCGCCACACACATGCTCGATCGCGGTGCGGATCTGCGCAGCGTGCAGGCGTTACTCGGGCACGCGAGTCTTTCCACGACACAGATCTACACGCACGTCACCGTCGAACGTCTCAAGAAAGCGTACGCGGATGCGCATCCGCGGGCGTAATTGAGAAGTGTGGCTTAGCTCGGCGCTGGCGCCGCCGGTGTGCTGCTTTGTGCCTGTGACTCGGGAACCTTGAACGACAGCTTGCCGTCAGCTGCAACGACGTCGACGTGGTCGCCGGGTTTGACGTTGCCGCGGAGCAATTCTTCCGCGAGCGGATCTTCAAGAAAACGTTCGACAGCGCGGCGCATCGGTCTGGCGCCGTATTGGGGATCGTATCCCTTGTCGATGAGAAATTCCTTCGCGCTTTGCTGCATCTCGATGTGCACTTCCTTCGCTTTGATCCGCTTGAGCACTTTGTCCACTTCCAGATCAACGATGCGCAACAGCTCCGGTTTGCCGAGTGAATGAAACACGATGATCTCATCGAGCCGATTGAGAAATTCGGGTTTAAAGACCCGCTTCGTTTCATCGAGAATCTTGTCGCGCATCGAATCGTAATCGTGTCCCTCAGTCGGTGCACCGAATCCCATTACTGTCTGCTTCTTCAGCAAATCAGCGCCGACGTTCGACGTCATGATGATGATTGTGTTCCGAAAATCGATTTTGCGGCCTAACGAGTCTGTGATCTTGCCGTCTTCCAAAATCTGCAAAAGAAGATGCATCACATCCGGGTGCGCCTTTTCAATTTCATCGAAGAGAACTACCGAGTACGGGCGGCGCCGCACGGCTTCAGAAAGTTGTCCGCCTTCCTCGTAACCGACATAGCCCGGGGGTGACCCGATCAAACGAGACGCCGTGAATTTCTCCATGTACTCCGACATGTCGATTTGGATCAACGCGTCGGCATCGCCGAACATGAACTCTGCGAGCGTGCGCGCGAGGTAGGTCTTGCCGACGCCGGTTGGACCAAGAAACACGAACGAACCGATCGGGCGCTTGGGATCTTTCAAATCCGCGCGAGAGCGCCGCAACGCCTTGCTGATCGCTGTGACTGCTTCGTGCTGGCCGATGACGCGCTCTTTGAGCTCCGCCTCCATCCTGAGCAATTTCTGGGTCTCCTGTTCTTCCATCCGCTGGAGCGGAACGCCCGTGATTTTCGAGATGATGTGCATCATGTCGTCGCCAGTCACGACGACCTCTTTCTCTTCGCGTTCTTCGCGCCACTTGGTCAAAATAGCATCCAGTTTTTCCTTGGTTTGCTTCTCCTTGTCGCGGAGCGAAGCGGCTTTTTCAAAATCCTGGGCCTTGATCGCTCCTTCTTTTTCTACACGAATGGCTTCGATTTCTTTCTCGATATCCTTCACGTCCGGCGGCCGCGTCATTGAGTTGATGCGAGCGCGCGCACCTGCCTCGTCCATGACATCGATGGCCTTATCGGGAAGAAAGCGGCCGGTGATGTAACGATCGGAAAATCTGACGGCAGTCTCGAGCGCTTCGTCGGTGAGCTTGGCTTTGTGATGCGCCTCGTACTTCGGGCGCAGACCTTTTAAGATTTGAATGGCTTCATCAACGGTCGGCGCATCGACCTTTATTGTCTGAAACCGGCGTTCCAGCGCGGCATCTTTCTCGATGTACTTGCGGTATTCGTTCATCGTTGTCGCGCCAACACATTGCAATTCGCCACGGCTCAGGGCCGGTTTAATGATGTTTGACGCGTCCATCGCGCCTTCGGCTGAACCTGCGCCGACGATCGTGTGCAGCTCATCGATAAAAAGGATCACGTTCTTGGAACGACGGATCTCGTCCATCACCGCTTTGATTCGTTCTTCGAACTGGCCGCGATATTTTGTTCCCGCGACCATTAACGCCAGGTCAAGCGTGATCACGCGCTTATCTCGCAATAGTTCCGGCACGTTGCCGTTTGCGATCTCCTGTGCCAATCCCTCAGCGATGGCTGTTTTGCCCACGCCGGCTTCGCCGATCAACACCGGATTGTTCTTCGTCCGACGGCAAAGCACTTGAATCACGCGCTCGATTTCGTTGTGCCGGCCAATCACCGGATCGAGTTCGCCCTTTTTCGCCAACTCCGTGATGTCGCGGCCAAATGCCCGCAGCGCCGGAGTCTTGACGTCTTTCTTCGCCGGCTCGCCTTCCTGATCCGATTCGGACGGCGTGAAGTTCGGATCGAGCTCTTTCAAGATTTCGTTGCGCGTACGTTCGATATCGAGTTCCAGCGTCTTCAACACTCTGGCAGCAACCCCCTCACCTTCGCGCAACAGCCCGAGTAAAATGTGTTCCGTGCCGACGTAGGAGTGATTGAGCGCCTTGGCTTCCTTCCCCGCAAGCGCGAGCACTTTTTTGACGCGAGGCGTGTATGGCACGTTACCGACCATCTTTGTCTCCGGCCCGGAACCGACTTGTTTCTCCACTTCCATTCGCACCGTCTCGAGATCGAGGCCCATCTTTTGCAAGACATTCACAGCCACGCCCTGCCCCAGCTTGATCAGGCCGAGAAGCAAATGCTCAGTGCCGACGTAGTTGTGGTTGAAGCGGTCGGCTTCCTTTCGAGCAAGCGCCAAAACCTGTTGAGCTCGCGGTGTGAAATTATTCATTATTCGATGGTCCGTTAGTCAAGCCAGGGCCTGACTCTCTTACCATCTTACTAATATCAGGTTTAGGGAAAATTTTCAAACGGTCGCGGATGATTTGGGCCCGCAGATAGTCGCGCTCTTCAGCATTCAACTTCTGTTGCGAGTTCTTTTGCAGATGCGCCGGCTGCGTCTCGATGAACAATTCGTCGATTTGCAGGCGCTGATGTTCTGGGAACGCGCCAAGGTCGATTCCAATTTTGATAACCGACAGCAGATTGAGCGCTTCCTTGGATGGCATGGCATGCGCGTAAGTTAGAACGCCATAGGCACGACCGATCTGGTCGCAAAGGGTACTCGGTTTTCTCTGGAGCAAAGTCTGGCGCGCATCGTGTTCCTTATCGATTATCGTCTCAATCACTTTGGTCAGACGATTGATGATGTCTTCTTCTTTTTCACCGAGCGTGGTCTGATTAGAAATCTGAAAAAGATTGCCCATGGCCTCGGTGCCTTCGCCGTAAAGGCCGCGCACCGCGAGCCCGATTTTGCTGACGGCTTGGATGACTTGGTTGATCAACTCGCTCAGGACAAGCCCTGGCAGATGCAGCATCGCAGAAGCACGCATGCCGGTCCCGACGTTGGTCGGGCAAGCGGTCAAATATCCAAGTCGCGGATCGAAGGCGAAGTCGAGTTTGCTTTCAAGCGCCGTATCAACCTTATCGACGAGCTTAAATGCCTGTTTCAACTGAAGACCCGAACGAATGGATTGCATTCGGAGATGATCTTCCTCGTTGATCATTACGCTGAGCGTTTGCCGCCGATTCACCACGACCGCGCTGCCCGCGCTCTTCGCGGCATGCTCACGACTAATCAAGTGGCGCTCGACCAGCACCTGCTTGTCCAACGCCGCCAGGTCCTGTAAGCCTTCGGAAAACGCATCCTGCATCTCCGGAAGTTCTTCCACGCGCGACCGGATCTCTTCCAGGATCGACATGCGTTCCGCTTTCTTCGCCCATCCCGGAAAAGCACGGTTACGCAAATTCCGCGCGAGGCGGACGCGGCTGCTGATTACAACCTGGTGATGCGGCCCTTCACCGCGCAGCCATTCCCCCGCAGTGGAAAGCATGTTTGAAAATTTCATGCTGAATTCGAAAGGTCAGTTTCGAGCTGTTTAATTTGATCGCGCAGCGAGGCAGCATTCTCGTAGTTCTCGTCAGCCACGGCTTTCTGCAGATTTTCAGTGAGCGCGCGCATTCGCTGGTTCAGTGCCATCGTGCGCTGCGCGCGTTCCGGCAATTTGCCGACGTGTTCGGTCCCTTTATGCATCGCTTTTAACAGTGAACCCAACCCCTCGGCGAAGGTGCCGTAGCATTCGCTGCAACCAAGGCGACCTGTTTTTTTGAAGTCTGCCTGACTAAAACCGCACACGGAGCATTTTTTCGCTGGTGCTCCCTTTTCAATCTCTTCGGCGGCCCCGATCCCCAGAAGTAAATCAGCAAGCGCGAAACTGGTCGGATCCTGGACACCTTTTTCCTTCGAGCAAGCTTCGCACAGGTTTACCTTGTGCATCTTGCCCTCGAGGATCTGTGTCAGGAAAACTGTTGCATCATTACATTTGCAAACGTCGCACAACATGTCTGTTAGTTAGACCGTGATCTGCTGCAAACATTCAACGCGCTACACATTCCCCTGACATCGTCTCGTTCGGCGATCCTTGCTACTTAATCGAAAATCGGTGTGCCAGTCTTCTGCGTCATTTCGCGGAACCGTGCGATGATGCGCGTTGTGATCGGGCCGGGTTTTCCGTTTCCGATGATGCGGCCATCGGCTTTAACCACGGGAACGATCTCGGCAGCAGTTCCCGTGAGGAAGCATTCGTCGGCCACGAAAATGTCGTGCCGCGTGAAATCTGCCTCGATCACTTTGATGTCGGACTCGCCAGCAATATCAAACACGACCGATCGTGTGATTCCTTGCAGCGCTCCGGCGGTGGTCGGAGGCGTGAAAATCTGGCCGTGCTTGATGATGAAGACGTTGTCGGCAGTGCATTCGGCGACGTTTCCTGCGTCGTTCAACATCAACGCTTCATCAGCGCTGGCAAGGTTCGCTTCGATCCGAGCCATTACGTTGTTCAAATAGTTCAATGATTTAACCGCCGGATTGAGTGATGCTGGATTGCTACGGCGCGTCGCGACAGTAACAATGCTCAGCCCTTTCCGGTAAAAATCCTCGTGGTAAAGCGCGATCGTCGCCGCAATGATGATCACGCTCGGATTTTTGCACTGCTCCGGATTTAAGCCCAGGTTGCCGACTCCGCGCGTGACGACCAGACGAATGTAACCGTCACGCAAATGATTTTGCCGGATCGTTTCAAGCAATGCCTCCGTCATTTCCTGCCGGGTCATGGGAATATCGAGACAAATCGAACGCGCTGAATTCCAAAGCCGCTCCAAGTGTTGTTCCAGGCGAAAAACGCGACCGCTGTAGAAACGTATGCCCTCGAAAATTCCATCGCCGTAGAGCAAACCATGATCGAACACTGAAACCTTTGCGTTTGCTTCCGAATAGAATTTCCCGTCGATGTAAATCTTCGCTTCCCTGACGCCCGTTGTCGGACGTGGCCGACTTTCTATTGCAGGTTCAATTGTTTCCTCGGTCGCACGCCTGTGAGTCTTCGGTTGATCCAACACTGTCGCGTCAGTGGTTTTCATGTTAGCAACAAAACCTCAAATGTTTAGACGCGCAATTCAAACCGCAAAATCGATGGCGCAAACAAAATCATTGCAGTACTCCATCCACGATGTGCAACTGCCGATCGCCGCGCGTTGCCAGACGGGTGTCGTGCGTAACGACCAGAAGAGTTTTGCTGCGATCGCGCGCCAGATTTAACAACAGATCCATGATCGCGTCGCCCGTTTTAGAATCAAGATTTCCCGTCGGCTCATCGGCAAAAATAATGTCGGGATCATTTGTTAATGCTCGCGCAATGGCGACGCGCTGCTGCTCTCCGCCTGACAATTCTGCAGGCAAATGATGCATGCGATCAGCCAGCCCAACTGCGGCCAAACTCTCCTCGGCCTCTCCCCTGATTACACGACGCCCGATCATACCCGGCAGTAGAACATTTTCGAGTGCGGTCAGTTCGTGCAGCAAAAAATAACCCTGAAATACAAAGCCCATTTTTTCGTTCCGCAGACGGGCTTCCGCGGACGAGCTGCCGCCATAAAGGGCGCGTCCTTCGAATTTCACCGTTCCTGATTCCGGACGTTCCAGCCCCGCCAACGTGTAGAGCAGCGTCGTCTTGCCCGCGCCGGATGCACCGGAAAGAAAAACCGTTTCGTTGTGGGCGATGTCCATTGATATCCCGCGCAAGACTTCAATTCGCCGGGCGCCCATTCGAAACGACTTGTAAATATCGCGGCCAATCAGTTGCGGCTGCTGCACGAGGAAGTATCTCCTGCTAATCTGTTCTCGTGCAAGAGCGCGATGGCAAAAAGCTGCCGTAGACGCAGTTGGGGGAATCGTCCTGCGAGGTCTGGGAACGCTCAAGGGCCCGAGCGATGTCCTTACATTTATGTCATATCTAGCGATTCAAGCGGGGGCTGATCGCTGAGTCGCTCCACAGCTGCTTCCCAACAAAAAGCCGCCGTCGAAATGATTCGTGGCGGCTTTTGGCGAAAATCAGCGCGTTCGTTCGCTATGTCATGCCTAGCGATTGAAGTGTTGGCCGATCGATCGTGGATGTGGCGTAAAGCCCATGATTGCGCTGATAATCTGCGATCGCACCACGCGTGAGCGGTCCAATGAGACCATCCACTTCTCCACGGTAATAACCTTGCTGCTGAAGAGCCGCCTGCACATTCGCAATTACCTGATCTGGTGGTAGGCGATTATAAGCGTAGATAGGTCCATCCCATGCATAATAGGCGTTGGGATTGTAACCCCAGGCTGGAAACCAGTAGCCCGCGTTCCAGTAATAAGGCGCTCCGAACACAAACGTGATGTTGTTACGGTAATGACCGCGCCACCAGTTCTGATCGTGCCACTCTGATTTGTAGTTGCGGAACACTGTGTATTGCTGGCCTTGCCAGTTTTGGCTTCCTGTAATGCGTCTGCCCTGCTGGAACTTCACGCGGGGCGCCTTTGCAGTATTTGGCTGTTTTGCAAGATTGAAGTGCTGCGGTTTAACTGGCTTGACCTGTGCTGTCTTCCCTTTGGCAGTCTTTCCTGTAGTCGTTGCCGCAGTCGCTTTACCTCTCTGCGTTACTTCTCCACCTCGCGCTGCCTTCCCTGTTTGTGCTTGATTTAGGGTTTGGTTCTTCTTCGCCTTCTGAGTTTGATAAGCAGCATTGGAAGTCTGAGCCTTCTTTCCCTTTTGCCCCTGATTCACCGCAGTTGAAGTTTCGTTCTTCTTGCCCTTTTGGCGGTAGTCAGCTGCAGTTGCGGCGTGCGCCTTTTGAGTGTATTGGCCGTGGTAGGTTGCCGTCGAAGCTTTCTTACCGGAGGCTCCTCCACCCGTTGCGCGCGTGGGTTGAACTGTGCGCTGGGCCGTTTGCGCCTGCTTTTTCGGTTGCGATTTCTTTTCTTCTTTTTTCGCACCGACTGCGACGCTGACGAGCGCAAGACTACAAATTAAAACAACTAGTATTCTCATAACATTCTTTTCTTTGGGTTGTTAGACCTTTTGAGGTTTGCATTTATTCAACGTGGCAACGTGCTTTTCTGGATGCATGTCCGCCTCAAAAACGAAAGCCGCGATTCAGCGCCAAATTGCGTGCGAAGGTC